>Ga0335074_10008615_pt1 | contig 14183 bp, 13 predicted proteins | sample Lox_Sample_23_FD_206715 | JGI IMG/M metagenome (GOLD analysis project Ga0335074, IMG submission 206715) | Soil microbial communities from Loxahatchee National Wildlife Refuge, Florida, United States - Lox_Sample_2.3 | ecosystem: Environmental > Terrestrial > Soil > Wetlands | place: USA...
TTGACTTTCTGTTCCAGCACCTGAACTTCTTTCTTCAAGGATTCAATTTCCGCGGCTTCCGCAGAATTTGTGACCGTGTTGTCCTGCGCCGACGCGGGGATGGCAAAAAACAATCCGGCAAAAGTCGCGAGTATCAAAGGATTCAGACTCATTTTTTTCATGTTTTATTATTTTACCTGCGCCGGGCAAAGAATAATTGAAACGCCCGCGCAGACAAGCGTTATATTCATAAAAATATAACGAGTAAAGTTTTGAATCCTTTGATTGTCCCGAATTCGCCTTTAACTCCGGAGCAGCCGGCGCAATTGATTCCAGTGGGCGGCGGTCGCGCGCTGACAGGCGTGCTCCATTCCCCGGTAGTGAGTTACGACGGCGCGCCCGGTTTCCGTCAATTCCGCGCCGCCACCGCCTTCGCCACCATGTTTGGCGAGGACGAGCGGTTCCTTGAAACAACCGTTCATTGTCCGGATGAGCGACCACGCGCGCATATACGACATTTTCATGCGCGACGCGGCCTTGCCGATGGAACCGGTCTCGGCCACGAGCTGCAATAATTCCGCCTTGCCCGGCCCAAAGGCAATTTCCTTCCCGCAGGTGATTCGAAAGCGGGGCGACAGCAAAATTTTTCCGGCTGGTTTTGATTTCATCGGCGAATATTCACGGTCCAAAGATGGCAATTTTTCCCGGCAAAGAAAAATTATTTTTTGCCGTTTTCATTTCATCGCCAGGATTTGGCCGCCAGTTCATAATCTTCCGGCCGGTCCAGGTCAACCGCCAGACCCGGATCCTCGACGGGATGCTCCAACAGACGGCAGGAGGTTTGCCGCAGGAAATCCTTCAAGTTTTCAGCGCGGGTGCGCCGCAATTCGGCAAACGCCGGACGCGGCAGCAGCACGGGATGGCGCGCGTGTCCGCCGTGCGCCGGCTGGCAAATGGCATCAGGATGTTCGCGGTCAAACGCCAGCAATTCGCGGAGCGTGCCGATCTGTAAATGCGGCTGGTCGCCGAGAATGACGGCCCAAGCATTTAAATCATTTTCCCAGCCGTTCCAATTTGCGGCGCATTGGATTGAACTGAACATGCCGCGCTTGGGTTCGGGATTTTCAATGCGGTTTTCGGGCGGGAATCCAAGCCGGTCCAATTCGGCGTTCAGCGGTTGGTCGCCGGAGCGAAGCACGACGCAGATTTGTTCCGCCAGCAGTTGCTGCCATTGGTTGATCAAATGTCCGATGATGGAAGTTTTTCCCCAAGGCAGCAGCAGTTTGGGACGGCCCATGCGGGTGGATTCACCGGCTGCCAGAATTATTACTCCGAGAGCGAGACGGCCCTTGTCTTTTTCCAAAGGCGAAGTTTTATTCTTCAAAGCACGAACGGCCTGGCTTGCAGACGTTCTTGTGAACGGGCCGGTCGTCCGCGCCGACGACAGTCTGGGTGAGGTTACACCAGAAATGGCAGGACGTGACATAATCGCCTTCCTTGTCCGCAAAGGCTTCCTCCGGCGTTGAACCGATGAACAGTGATTTCGTCCGAAGATGTTTGCAAAAATTATTGTTCATGCGTTGCCTTTCAATTGAAGCAGCGTCCGGCAGATGAGCGCGTGCGCCATCGGCGCCTTGTAGGCGTTGTGCTCCAGCGGTTTTGCATCCTTCAAAATCATGTCCGCGGCGGCGGACACCGTCGCATCGTCCAAGGATTTGCCGTCGAGAAAATTATTGGCGGCCTCGACTTGATGCGGCACGGGCGAAATGCTGCCGAGCGCGACGCGCGGCTGGCTTAACATGCCGTCCGTGACTTCCGCCGCCGCCGCGCAACTGACCAGCGCCCAATCAAACGTGTGCTTGTCGCTGACCTGCATATACACGCTGCGGCTGCGCGCGGTGGGAATTTCAACCCGCACAATCATATCGCCGGGCCTGAGCGAGTTGTGCGCCAGCGGATTTTCCCAGGCAAGATGATAGACTTCGGCCATGTTCATGCGCTTTTCCTTGCCGTCGCGCAGCACGATGGCGGTGGCGTCGAGCGCGGCAAAAGTGGTGCCGAGGCTGGAGACGACCGGACTGATGCAGGTGTTGCCCGTGAACAAACAGTGGTAACGATTCTCGCCTTCGCGGGCGTAGCACATATCGCCGCCTTTCTTGAGGCATTGAATGTCGCGGTGGCGGAAATACCAGCAACGCGAGTGTTGAGCAAGATTGCCACCGACGGTGGCGACGTTGCGGATTTGCTGCGACGCAATTTCCATCGCCGCGTCATGTATGCCGGGAAAAACTTTTGCAATGCCGGCATCGTGCTCGAGGTCCGCGACCGTGACGAGCGCGCCGATGGTCCACATTTTGTCTCCGGGCTCAATCTGACTCATGCCGGGCAGCGACTTGATGTTGACGAGGATTTTCGGGTCGGTGACAAGGTAATCCTTGAGCAGGCCGAGCAGGTCATTGCCGCCGGCGATATACATGCCGTTGTCGGCGACCAGTTCGCGGGCGCTGTCCGTTGTCAGGGCGGTGGCGTATTGAAAGGCTTTCATGTTTTTTCAACAGGAGGAACTTTGCCGAGGGCGGCGAGCACCTTGGCTGGCGTGATGGGCAGACTGCCGACGCGGACGCCGATGGCATTGGCGACGGCGTTGCCGAGGGCGGCGGCGGTCGGCACGGTGGCCGGTTCGCCGATGCCAATGACACCGCGCTCGGGCATGTTGACGAGAATTACGTCAATGTCCGGTACATCGGCTATGCCGGACAATTTGTAAGTTTCAAAATTTGGGTTCAGCACCACGCCGGACAAATCATCCATCACGCGCTCTTCGTAAAGCGCGTAGCCCAAGCCCATGATGACGCCGCCGTTGATCTGGCTTTCGGTCGTCAGCTTGTCAACAATCAATCCGCAGTCGTGAACGGCAACAACCTTTTTAACCGTGACCAGGCCGGTTTCCGTGTCCACGTCCACTTCGGCGAATTGCACGCCGTAAGCCGGCTTGGTTGAAAGTCCTTCAATCCAATTTCCGTTAACGACGAGCGGACTGACGCCAAGTTTTTTGCACGCGGCAAACCAGTTGTCCCCGCGTGCATCGGTGATGCCCGATTGCGTCTGGAGCTGGTCGAGCGCCTTGGTGCAAATGTCATAAACCGTCGGCGAAATGGAGGCGCACGTCGTGCTGCCGCCGCTGCCGGGGCCGGGCGGATAATTGGTGTCGCCCACCTTGACGGTGATTTGATCCGGTTTCAAGCCGAGCATTTCCGCCGCGACGACGGCGATGACTGTGCGCGTGCCCGTGCCCAAATCCTGCACGCCGAGCCGGAATTCAATGCTGCCGTCAGGATTGATTTGCGCTTCGCCCTGCGTGCGGCGGCTGGGACCGCCGGCGCCCCACGCGGCGCCCGCGCAACCAACACCGGTTTTGACGATGCCGGGCGAACTGCCGGGCTTTTTGTATTTGGCCGCCCAGCCGAATCTCTCCGCGCCGAGTTTATATTCGCGCTGGCGGACTTCGTTCGAATCATTTTTCAGCCGGAGTTCCAACGGATCCATGCCGAGCTTTGCAGCCAGGTCATCCATCGCGGATTCCATGCCGAATGACGCCGGTGGATGTGACGGCGCGCGGAAGGCGCAGGCCGGGCCGGCGTTGATCGCCACGCTGGCCTGGGTCACACGGGTGTTGGGGGCTTTGTAAATGTAAGGCGCGGGAAGAACCACACCGCTGCCGCCGCCACCGGTGGCCGCGCCAGCACCGATGCCCGCCGTGCCGTAATTGTCAAATTCGAAGGCATGCAACGTGCCGTCGGCGAGCGCGCCCAGCTTGATTTTTTGGAAGCTGGAGGGACGATTGCCGACCGCCAGCGCCTCATCAAAGCGCGTCAACATCAGACGCACCGGGGCTTTGGCGGCTTGGGACAACCGCGCAGCCAGCACCCCATGAACGCCCGGTCCAAATTTGGAACCAAACCCGCCGCCCATGTATTCAGTGATGTCGCGCACCTGGCTGTGATCAAGCTTGAGTGCGCCGGCCAAACCATCCCGCACGCTGGAAATGCCCTGGGTGGAGGCCCACGACGTAAGCCCGTTGTCGGTCCACGATGCTGTGCTGCCGTGCGTTTCCATTGGATTATGAAGCTGCACCGGCGTTGTGTAAAAACCTTCGATGACAGCGGCGCATTCGCCGAAAGCCGTGTCCACGTTGCCCTGTTCCCGCGGCGACGAGGCGTCCACATTGGAGGCATTTTCCCAAACTTTTGGCGCGTCCGGCGCTTTGCCCTCGGTTTCATTCACAACAAAGAGCGGACTGGGTTTGGCCACCACTTCAATGGCCAGAAGGGCGTCGAGGCAGGCCTGCTTGGTTGTGCCGGCGACGGCGGCGAGTTCTTCGCCATAAAAACGAACCATCCGTTCACCATCCTGCACAGTGATGGCAGCCTTGATGCCGGGAATTTTCAGCGCCGGCTCCAAATTGATGCTGGTGATTTGCGCAGCGGGCCATTTCGAGCGCAAAATCATGCCGTAAAGCCAGCCGTCGGCCTGAATGTCGGAAGAGTAGCGCGCGCGGCCCGACACTTTTTCCGGCCCGTCAATGCGGCGTGTGTCACCGCTGATGTATTTGGGGTTGGTCGGCCAGCTAGGCATAATCAATGACCTCCGTTTTGGTGGTGCGGTTGACGGCAACGCCGGCGGCGGCGAGCGCGGCTTCCAAAATTCGCGGCTGCGTCCCACAACGGCAAAGGTTCCCGGCGCAGGCGTGCTTGACATCGTCGGTCGTCGGACTCGGATTTTTCTTCAGCAACGCCGTGACGCTCATGACAAAGCCCGGCGTGCAATAACCGCACATCAGCGCATCCTTGTCCACAAACGCCTGCTGCACGTTTGTCAATTTTCCGTTTTGCGCCAGTCCCTCGATGGTGGTGATTTCATGGCCTTGCGCTTCAATCGCCAGTTTCTGGCAGGAATAAATCGGCAAATCGTCCAGCATCACCGTGCAGGCGCCGCAACTGGCGCGGTCGCAGCCCTCCTTCGCGCCGGTCAGGCTCGAATAATTCCGCAGGGCGTCGAGCAGCGTCACGCGCGGCTCCAGCATGAGCTTGAGGAATTTGCCGTTGACTTTCAGCGTGACGGGCACGGCGTTGGGACCGATGACTTTTTCCGCGTTGGCCTGTTCTAGTTCGGCGGCAACAGACTCAACCTGCGCGGTGGCGGCCGTGGCGGCGACGGTGCCAAGGCTTTTAAGAAACGTGCGCCGCGAATGGGCGCCAAATTTTTCCGGCTCCGGCTTTTTCATAGGACAGGCGTGGACTTGTTTTATTTTTTAATCCTCCGCCGCATTTGTGTCAAGCGACATTTCAATCTTATCAATGTTGGACGCGCGGCGGAGAAACAAGTTTCAAAAAATTCTCGCTATTGTCGGTGCGGTGAGTTTATCGGAAACCGCGCCGCCAATGCCAACCATTTTCTGACAATTTATTTTCCGGGTCGCGTCTCAAAAAATTGTTGATAAACAGTTTGACCGGTAAATCTTGGTGATGTATAAAACGGCAGGTTCCTCACTGATTTTGACTTGTTACGTTTGGTAACAAATCATCATAAAATGTTGATTGGAAACAGCAAAATCGGTGGCCGCGCTCGTTTAACGGATGCTCAAATCCGAAAGGTTATTCATTCCCAGATCATTCCCGGCATCGTCGCCGATTCCCCAAGTCGAATTGTGGATGAAATGAAAATTTGCTGTGGGGACGCCCGCGTTGATATTGCAGTCATCAATGGGAAACTGCACGGGTTTGAAATCAAAAGTGAGGCCGATACGCTCCTGCGGCTGCAAGGCCAGATTTCAGCTTACAATCAGGTTTTCGACACCATGACAATCATCTGTGGCGAAAATCATTTGAAATCAGTCGTCAAACTGATTCCTGACTGGTGGGGGATTTATTCGGCCAGAGTCAGATTTGGAAAAGTGGAGCTGACAAAGTTTCGCTGCCCCGAAATAAATCAAGCTGTTAGCGCGTTGGCATTGGCGCAATTGCTTTGGAAATCAGAAATGCTGGCTTTATTGAAAGATGCAGGCATCAAAAAGGGTATTTCCAGCAAACCATGCCGGGAGCTTTGGAAAAAGGTTTCCGAAACATTTTCAACCGAGACGATTCAATCCAAAGTCCGGGAAATTCTCAAATTTAGAGAGTGGCGACTTGATTTGCAACAAACGTGATGTGGTGGTTTGTTCCAACCTGTTTCCACGTTCTGGAATTGCCGGGGCCGGTTTGATTGTTAGCACAGTTTTCAATGTGTTGGTCCCCGGCGCTAAAATTTGCGCCCATAAATTCTGGCCGTTGAATTATCGCCTGACACATAGCATGGGTTGCGCCGAAACCGCGCCCGCGTGATGACCGGCCTTTATAGGCAATCCAATTGTCCGTTGTTGTATAAATAACTTTGGGGCTGACTTGCATCCTGACGGGATCAAAATCTTCAATAAGCTGCGGATTCGTTACCGCATAATCGCAAAATAAGCCACCCGTCTCAGCACAACCGCTGCCGCCTCCAGCCGGTGATCGGAATAATGTTACACCGCCGCCGCTTCCGCCAGAAGGAGCGGAGCAACACCGACTTTATTTGAGTCCAGATAAAAAACGTATGGTAACGCTTATTGCACCACTGGCCATTTCGGGTGCGGAATATAAACGCATTTGTGATTGGATAAAGGTTGCACTGATTGTAAATGATGACCTTACCGAGATTTCAGACTCGAAAAAATAATGAAACAATTTCGGCAAATGATGCTGGCTGGCTCATCAACGCTTCCACGTTGCAATCGGCGTCATTTGTCGCGTGCCTGTCTGGGCGGGAAAGTGCTGGAACATCTTTCGCTACATAAGCGGAATTTGCGCGCCCTACCCAGACTCACCTAACTCAAAATCAAGCCCTGCCGATGTTTGAGCATCAGCAGGGCGCAACAAATAGGCCAGAAACCTAAACGTTGCGAATCCTCACAGATTCTCACGCACGTTAAGTCTTTGGCCGAAGAAAGTCGAGCTAAAAATGACAACGTGCCTGTGCTGTGGCGGCGAAAGCCGCAAATTCGGTCGTTTCCACAACATCAATCGCATCGTGCAACGCTTCCAATGCACGAAGTGCGGCAAAACCTTTTCAGAGTCGCAACCGTTGGGCGGTCTGACGATTGACCACGGAAAAGTTGTGCAAATCATCAAACTTTTGGTCGAGGGTGTTGGCGTTCGGGGAACCGCCCGAATCGTGGATTGCTCCACGAACACCATTTTGAAAACACTGGAAACAGTCGGCCAAAAGTGCGAGCGACTTCACGACAATTTGGTTCGTTACCTCAACGTGGACTCCCTTCAAATTGATGAACTATGGAGCCGGGTTGCCTGCTCGCAAAAGCGGGCAAACCAAATCGGGGGCGGCGATGAGATTGGCGATCAATACACATTTCTGGCGGTGTCTGCCCGCGAAAAATTTATTGTAAGCTATCACACTGGCAAGCGGGACACGGCGAACACTGATTCGTTTATTGCCGACGTTGCGGAGCGCATCGTTGGTCGCGTCCAAATCACTACCGATTCATTCCGGCCATATCAGCAAATCGTGCGGAAGCACCTGCTAGGGCGTCTGGACTTCGCCACTATGCAAAAGCTATATTCCGTCCCGTTCGATGCCAGAGCGGAAGCCGCGCGCCGCTATTCGCCCGCGCAATGCACTGGCGTCAAAATTAGAATCCAAGCCGGAACACCGCGCCAAGACCGTATCAATACCTCCTATGTTGAGCGAGGAAACTTGACCGTGCGGCATTTCAACAAACGGTTTGCCCGTTTGGGGCTGGGATATTCGCGGAAACTGTGCAATCATCGTTATGCAATCGCGTTATTCGTGGCCGCGTATAATTTTTGCAAGGTTCACAGCACGCTCGGTTGCACTCCCGCTGTTGGGGTTAAGCTGACAAATGAAGTGTGGACAATTGAACGGCTGATTGAAGAATCAACAAAATTGTGAGACGCGACCATTTTCCGATTCTGCTCATAAAATTTCAACCGGCGCAGACGGACGCCGTGGACTTCAAATGTTCCGCGCGTTTCTGAATGAATTGCGCCAGGATGCTCACGGCAATTTCCGTGGTGCTTTGCGCGCCGATTTCCACGCCGACCGGGCTGGCGATTTTTTCCAATTCGCCGGCGCTCGCGACGTTTTGCCGGAGAAATTGTTCGCGGATGATGCGCGCCTTGCGCCGGCTGCCAATCATTCCCAGAAAAACAAACGGGCGGTGAATCCACTCGGAAAGCACCAGCGCGTCGTGCTGATGTCCACGGGTGACGATGAGACCGAAGGCGGGCTGCGCCGGCATAGGTTCCTTCAAAAGTTCGTGCCAGCCGCCAACGCGCAATTGGATCGGCGGCGGAAAATGCCCGTGATTCGCCAGCGCGGGACGGTCGTCGAAAACCGTCACTTGAAATTCAAGCTGCAACGCCAGTGGCGCGACGGCGTGCGCGACGTGGCCGGAGCCGGCGATCCACAACGCGCATGGCGGTGAAACCGTTTCCTGATAAAGCCACTCGTCCGCGTCGGAATTTTCAACCGTTGCAATGGAAAAATCTTTTTTCACGCCCCAACGAATTGGCCCGGCTGCGCCAGCCAATTTATTCCAAAGCTCGGCTGCTTCCGCCGCGCACGGCAAAATCAAACCGCTCACGCTGCCGCCGCAAATCAATCCATCGTCCCAGCCGAAATCGTGGTCGAGGAGCATTTCAAACGTGGCGGCCTGGCCGAACTTCATCGCTTTTTTGGCGCGCGCGTGGACTTCTGCTTCCAGACAGCCGCCGCCAATTGTGCCAACCATCCGTCCGTCCTCAAAAAACAGCACCTTGGCGCCGAGCCGCTGCGGGCTGGAGCCTTTGACGCCGGAAATCAGCGCGAGAGTGAAAGGTTTTTTCTCCGCCAAAACTGCAACCAGTTGTTTGTAGAAATGAATCATGTGGTCTCGCCTATAAAATCACCGGCCTCCGGCGATGAAAAGCTTTTTCCTATTCGCCACCATGCGAAGCCGGCGGGAGAATTCCGTCGTGAATGAAAATCCGCGAAAGATATTGCCACTCGTCCGAATCGGGAACCAATCGCAGGCCGCGTGACAAAATCACCTTGGCTTCGGCTGCATCAAGGATCATTTCCGGTGGTTTGTTCGGCGAGGTTCGACGGCTGGCCGTAGAAAAAAGCGCGGACGCGAAAGGTGAATTTCGTGTCGAAGGGAAAACCGTAGCTGGTCAGCGTCGTCGTGTGCGGCGGGAGAAAGGCCGACACCTTGAAATCGCGGCTCCATTCCGGTTTGATTTCGAGCAAATAGCCGGCGGCGGCGCTGTCGTGGTCCGCCCAGTCGAGTTTGACGCCTGCGGGCGGGATGAACGTCGCGCGCAAATCCGTCGGCGCGGCTGCGGCGAAGGTCGCCATCGAGCGAATGGATTTTTTAATTCCGGTGTCCGGCGAATTGGTGTTGGCGATTTCAGCGGCGGTGAGCGGCTGTTGCGGGGCTTTCTTGCCGGTTTTGATTTCGGCGGTGTTGGAGGCCGGGCCAAAAAATGGCACAACACGATAAACGAACCGGGTGTGCGGCAGCAAATGCGGATGCAAATAGGTCGTCGCGCCCGGCGGCAGCGCGTCAATGATAACGAATTCGTTGTTCGCTTCGGGGCTGTATTCGACAAAATAGCCGGCCGCGTCGGCGGCGTTGTCCTGCCATTGCAAACGGATGTCAATCGGGTCAACCAGCTTCGCAGTCAGCTGCGTCGGTGCCGCGAAAGCCTTTTCATCGGGTTGCGGTGTTGTTGTGGAACAGCCGGCAATTCCAATTGCCGCCAGAACGAACGGCGAGAAGAGAAAATAATATCTAAAAAACTTCATTTGATTTTTTCCGCGACGATTGGGCCGATTTCATGGTTCGGAATTTTTGTGATGACTTTTATGCAACTGGATGAATTCGGTAAAAACGGTGTTGGTTTCGCCCTAATAATTCAAGGGCAAATGAATTCCATCGGATATCCCCTTCCGTCAAGTGCATAATTCCACAGCAATTGCTTTTCAAGAGAAACGGACACCAATGCCGCCGGGAACAAACTCCGACGAAGGGCGTGATCGGTACAAGGTCATTGCGCCGCGTAAAAGGCGTCCACCTTCGCCGCGACATCCTTGTAGCCGATGTCCATTTCGTAAATGATTTTGAACTGCTCCACGGCTTCTTCTTTTTTGCCCATGCTTTCCAGCACGCAGCCGAGGTTGTAAATCAAATCCTTCTTCTCGTCGTCAAACCCGGGCTTTTCCTTGATGGCGTTTTGCAGCGTGCGCGCGGCGAGGTCGAACATCTTCCGTTTCGCAAAACACTGCGCGAGGTAGTTCATCGCGGCCAGACGCCGTTGCGGGTTGCCCTGCGCCTTCTGAAATTCCTGAATCGCCTCGCTGATTTTTCCCGCCTGGAAATAAAGCGCGCCCATTTCGAACCGGATGGCCAGGTCGGTCGGAAATTTCTCCACGCGCTTCTGGCATTCGTCCAGTTGAAAATTCAACTTCTCCGCCTGCAATTTCGCCACCTGCGCGGCGTGATCCGGATCGAACGGGTTCAATTCCGCAATCTCGTTGTCAAACCGGCGCACAATCGTGTTCGCAATCGCGGTGTCGAGCGACGGGTCGTTGCCCATGTCGGATTTTTTGATGCGATCATAAAACTCCAGCGCGCGGTCGAATTGTTTTTTCTGTGCGTAAAGTTCCGCGAGCGAGCGGACGAGCTTGAGATTGTCCGGTTCCTTGGGCAGCCGCGCTTCATATTCTTCGATCAACCGCGCGGTCACGTCCTCGGTCTTTTGCACCCGGCTTTCCTGTTCAAGCGAAACGGCCTGCTTGGCGTCCTTGAGAATGTCGCGGTAGGAGCCTTTGCCGCCTTCCAGCGCGCCGTAGCCGCCTTCGTCAAGGGTCTTGCGCGCAGACAGGTCCTTCAATGCCTGGTTCAAATCACCGTCGCCGGGATTCTCGCGCAGCAAATCTGCCAGGATTTTTTCGGCGCGCGAGCCTTCGCCAATTTCTGAGACGGCATGGGCGAATTCAATCGCCAGATTTCTATCCTTCGGTGAATTTTTCACGAGGGATTCGTAGGAAAGCGCGGCGGTGCGCGGCAGTTCCAGCGTGTTGGCCGCGTCCACGATGATGCGGTGCGCGGCGGAACTGTTCGGGTCGCTGTTCAAAATCTGCTCGGCGATGGCGAGCGCGTGGGCGGGATTGGTGCGCAAGGCGATTTGCGCCTTGGCGATCTGCGGCGAGTTGCCCGCCCCGCTCCACATTTTTTTGAAGAAGCCCGAGCCGCCGTCGCCGGCCTTGCGAAATTGCGCGTCGCGCAACAACTTGCGGCATTCGTAAAATCCCGGCTCTTTTTCCAGCGCCTGGCTCAGCAACGCGATGGCGTAATCCAAATTATCCCGTGACAACGCCTCGGTGCCTTTCGCGAACAGCGCGCGGGCGTCCCGCGAAATTTCATTCAAATTTTTTTCAGCCATAATGTGAAATTAAAATCGTCCGTGTTGCAAAAAAAATCAACCGCACTGCGCCTTGTGCCGCAGGGCGTGGTCCACCAGCACCAGCGCCGTCATCGCCTCGATCATCGGCACCGCGCGCGGCAGCACGCACGGGTCGTGGCGGCCGCGGGCTTTCAGCTTTGTATTTTCAAAATGCACGTCCACCGTGTCCTGTTCGTGCATCACCGTCGCCACCGGCTTGAACGCGACGCGGAAGAAAATCGTCTGTCCGTTCGAGATGCCGCCCTGGATGCCGCCGGAAAAATTTGTCGTCGTGAAAACTTTTTTGTTCCGCGCGCGAAAGGCGTCGTTGTGCTCGCGTCCCGTCATTAAAATGCTGCTGAAGCCGGAGCCAATTTCAAACGCCCTGGTCGCCGGCAAACTCAACATCGCCTTCGCCAAATCCGCGCCGAGCTTGTCAAACACCGGCTCGCCCCAGCCGGCGGGAACACCGCGCGCGACGCCTTCGACAATGCCGCCGACCGTGTCACCCGCCTGCCGGATGTCGTCAATCAGTTGAATCATTTCTTTCGCCGCCTTTTGATCCGGACAGCGGACGATGTTCGATTCCACGTCCGCCAGCTTCACCTTTTCCGGATCCACGTCGCCGACAATTTTCTGGACCTGCTTGACGTAGGCCAGCGTTTCGACGCCGAATTGCTCGCGCAAAATTTTCTTGGCAATCGCGCCGGCGGCGACGCGGCCAACCGTTTCGCGCGCGCTCGCGCGTCCGCCACCCTCCCAATTTCTGATCCCGTATTTGGCGAAGTAGGTAAAATCCGCGTGCGACGGGCGGAATTTTTCCTTCATCTCCGAATACGCTTCCGGCCGTGCATCTTCATTTTTCACCCACAGGCAAATCGGCGTGCCGAGCGTTTTGCCTTCAAAAGTGCCGGAAAGAATCTGCACGATGTCCGGTTCCCTGCGGCGCGAGGTGATTTTGGATTGCCCCGGACGACGGCGGTTTAACTCCGGCTGGATGTCCGCTTCCGTCAATTTCAATTTCGGCGGGCAGCCGTCCACGACCACGCCCACGCCGCCGCCGTGAGATTCGCCCCACGTCGTGATGCGGAACAATTGCCCGAAAGTGTTTGCCATGTCGAGAATCATGCAAAAGAAACGCCGCATGGTCAAATCAGCTTTGTTTCGCGCGAAGTTCACGAAGGAAAAGTTTTGCCTTCGTATTGCCTTGCGTTCTTCGCGCGACATTTCGGAACTTGAAACTTGCAATCTGAAACTTGAAACTGCGGCCAATGAATCGCATTGAGGAATGTTTCGCGCAACTGAAGCGCGACGGCAAAAAAGGCTTCATCGTCTATATCGGCGCGGGCGACCCGAATCTCGCCGCCACGCGCGAACTGGCTTTGGCTTTCGACCTGGCCGGCGTGGACATTTTGGAACTCGGCGTGCCGTTCAGCGACCCGCTCGCCGACGGCTTGGTCAATCAACTTGCGGCCCAGCGCGGTCTCGAATCCCAAACTACGCCGCCGAAACTTTTGAAAACCGTTTCCGAGATTCGCAAGAAAAGTGAAATTCCCATCGTTCTCTACATTTACTTCAACCTCATCCATCGCATTGGCATGGAAAAATTCATTCGCGATGCGGCGAAAGCGGGCGTGGATGGTTTGCTCGTTCTCGATTTGCCGCCGGAAGAATCCGACAATTACGAAGCGCTCATGCGCAAACACGGTCTCTGCCATATTTATCTCGTCGCGCCGACGACGCCGGAGGAGCGCATGGAATTCATCGTCCGTCGCGGCAGCGGATTTATTTATTACATTTCGCGCGAAGGCGTGACGGGAATGCAAATCAAAGTCGCGTCGAATCTCGCGCAGCAGGTTTCCAAAATCCGCGCGCACACGAAATTGCCGGTGGCCGTCGGCTTTGGCGTTTCCAATCCGCAGCAGGCCAGACTCGTCGCGCAAGATGCGGATGCAGTCGTCGTCGGCAGCGCGGTGGTGAATCAAATCGCCGAAAACGGAAAATCAAAAGATTTGGTCAAGCGCGTGGGCAAATTTGTGAAATCGCTGGCCGGTGCGGTGAAATCTATTTAGCCTGTTTAGCCACAGATGAAACGCGGATTGAACACAGATGGACATGAATTAAACGCTTTATGAAAAATGAAGGCGAAGAAAAGATTTGGACGTCCGAAGATATTCTTCAGGAATACAAATTTCTTCAAAAAGAATTAGAGAACGCCGCAAAAAGAAATCAACACGAAGAAGCATCAAAGAAAGTGTGGCGGTTTATCACCTTGGCTATTTTAGCTATTTGCCTTTACAACACAAAAACCAAGATGGTTTGGTATCCAGATTTGGATGATGGCGGAATTAGGGAAGCTGTTTATTCGGATTGGTGGGGATTTAAAAGGCAAGAGTTTCACCCTGTTTGGACAAAATCGGTTGAAAACGATTACGAGCAATGGTGCGTTAAATGGCCAGATGGAAAATGGCATACATTTGAAGCATACGATTCCGATGGGGAAAAGGCGGAGATTTATTTTCCACCTCAAAAATAAATTCGATGGCAACGACCGAACAATGTGCTGCCGCGCTGGGCGAAATGACCATGGCGTTTCAAGAACTTGAAAATAAACTCTTGGAATTGTTTGCTTCGGTTACTAACAAAGACCCAATGGTCGGACTC
>Ga0335074_10008616_pt1 | contig 14182 bp, 14 predicted proteins | sample Lox_Sample_23_FD_206715 | JGI IMG/M metagenome (GOLD analysis project Ga0335074, IMG submission 206715) | Soil microbial communities from Loxahatchee National Wildlife Refuge, Florida, United States - Lox_Sample_2.3 | ecosystem: Environmental > Terrestrial > Soil > Wetlands | place: USA...
CCGCTGGATCAGCAAATGCGCTTGCCCCCCGCTTCCGAACCCATCCGCGTCAGCGACCGCTTCCGCCTCACCCTCGAAGCAACGATCCTCTCGCTTGAAGCCGGCGCTGCGCGCGACGAGCGCACTCTTCCCCTCCTCGCCGATCCCGATCATCGCCGCCGTCACCAGCTCCTGATCTCGGCCCAGCTCGACCGCGCCTTCCGCCTCCGCGAGCTCCTCGCGCGCACCGTGCGCTCCTCCGCCAGCAGCACGAGTCTGGTTTCCCGCTACTGAGGATGCTTCTCTTCCGGCTTGCTCGCCGGATGAGGCTGTTCCTTCGGTGCCGGCCGTGATTCCTGCCGCGGCTGCGGCGCAGGCCGCGACTCCGGACGCTGCTCCGGACGCGCTTGCGGAGCCGGTCTCGATTCGGGTCGAGACTCCGGCCGACTCGCCGGCTGCGGCGCGCGCGGCGCCGGACGCGATTCCGGTCGCACCGTCGGAGCTGGTCTCGCTTCCGGCCGCGGAGCAGGCCGCGACTCCGGCGCTGGCCGGCCCGGCTCGGGCCGCGTCGCCGGTCCGGGCGAAGGCCTTGGCGCTCCCACCGGAGCATGATTCACGGGTGCGGAACGCCCCTCATTCCCGCGTGTCGGCGACGGTCGGCCGGGCTCGGGCCGCGTCGCCGGTCCGCCGGTTGGAGCAGGATGTCCTCCTGCCGAGCGCGCCGTCGGCGCAGGATGAAAGTCCTCCGCTCGGGCTGCTGGAGCCGATCGCCCGTCGTTCATCGGCCGGCTCTCGGCCACCGTCTGCGGACGCCCGTGGTTCTCGCTGGCGAACTGGGCCCGGTTCTGCATGGCCGCCCGCCGATTATCCTGCTGTGCGGGCAACGCGGCCACGTGCCGCTCATTGCGGGCTGCGCTCTGCGCCGAAGTCGGCCGATAATGCAACCCGCCATTCCCTCCGCTGTAGCTCACGCGGGAATTGTTGTAGACCCTCGTTACGCGGTAGTTGTACACGTTGCGGATGACCGCCGTGTTCACGCGGGTCACGGTGGTGTTGTAGTAGAAGGCGTTGCCGTGCCAATAGCCGCCTTCGTATCCGTCGCCGCCGTAACCAAAGCCGTAGTTGACCCCGCCATAGAAGCCCACGTGCGGTCCCCAATAACCGGGATACCAGTGATAGCGCTCCTGATACCAGCCCCAGTAACCCGGCGTCCATAGTGCGCCGACCCAGGGCGCCATCACCCACGCTCCGGGAACCCAGTAATAGCCGGCAGGCGCATAGGACCAGTAACCCGGGGTCCACATGTAGTCATCGCCCGGGCAGGGCGGCTGATCGTAGTCCGGAATCGGCGGCGGGGGCTCAGGCGCTACGTCGTAGTCCGCATCGTCATAGCTGCCTGAATCCTGATCCGGCGACTGATCGCTGTAGTCAGGCTGCTGATCGGACGCGGCCGTTTGGGGCGCCGCGTTCTCGTCCGGCGGCGGCGGCGGAGGATTCTCATCACCGGTCGTCGTGTTGCTCGCGCTGGCCAGGTTAGCGGTCGCGGGATCCGCGGCCGGCTGCGCCTGCACCTGGCTCGGATTGCTGTGGCAGCCCGCCAGGACAAAGGCCAGAAGGACGGAAGGAGTGAGTGTCTTGCCGATCGTGCTCATGGGTGCATTGGATGCGGGAATGGGTGCGGTGAGGAAGCTGTTATTCTTCTTTCGACGCGGCAGCGTTCGGCAGCTATGGCGGTGACAGGCAGGGGTTTGCGCTCAGCCGATCTGCCACATTCCTTATCCGCTCAACACTTAACCCCGCACCCCGAACCCCGCACACCTAACCCCGCACACCAGGAGGCAGGATGCAGCACGCGACAGGCTCGTTTGACGTAAAACTGACCCCGCAGAAGCCCGACAACCCGCCGGCAGAAGCGGCCGGGCTGGGCCGCATGTCCCTCGACAAGCAGTTTCAGGGCGATCTCGAAGGCACGGGCCAGGGTGAGATGCTCAGCCTGCTCGATCGCGACAAAGGCTCGGGGGGCTACGTGGCGATGGAGCGGGTGAGCGGCACGCTCGCGGGCAGGAGCGGCAGCTTCGTCCTCCAGCACGATGCGACGATGAATCGCGGCGCCGCGGAGATGACGATCACGGTCGTGCCGGATTCCGGCACGGGTGAGCTGACCGGCATCACCGGATCGATGACCATCAGCATCGAAGAGGGCAAGCACTTCTACGATCTGGAATACACACTGGAAACCGCGGCCCACTGATCGCAGGATCAATCCGGGATTCGATTCAGGTCCGACCGATCCGGCGGTTTCGCGGCCGGGACCGTTTCACAGGAAGCGAAGGTCTCGAATTGTTCCGGCTGGACTTCGCGGAACGTTTCCCCGGCGAGCAGAATGGACGGCGCGGGCAGGGGGGCGGCGTGTTCCAGTTCCTCCAGCGTGGTCCGGACGATCTGCCGGTCCGGCTGCGCAGCGCGCGAGACGATGACGCAGGGAAGGCCGCCGGGGAGACCTTCGCGGCGCAACTGGGCAGCGATTGCTGCGAAATCGCGGCCCGGCATATAGACGACGCGCGTCGCTCCCGCCAGCGATGCCGGCTCCATCGGAGATCCCGCGGCATGATGCCCGACCGAGAAGCTGACGCTGGAGGCGCTTCGGCGGTCGGTGAGGGGACGGCCCAGGGCCGCGGCAGCTGCAAAGGCTGCGGTGATTCCCGGAACCACTTCGAAGGGGATTCCGGCGGAGCGCAGCGCATCCAGCTCCTCGCCCGCACGCCCGAAGACCAATGGGTCACCCGACTTGAGGCGGATAACGGCGAGGCCGCGGCGCGCCTGGTCGACGAGCATGACGTTGATTTGTTCCTGCGAAATGTTCTTCCTTCCGCAGCGCTTGCCCACGCCGATCAGCAGGGCGCGTTCCGCCTGCGCCAGCACCGCTGCCGGAACCAGGTCATCATGCAGCACCACGTCGGCCGTCGCCAGCAGGCGTGCAGCCTTCAACGTCAGCAGTTCCGGATCGCCCGGACCCGCACCCACCAGATACACCGTGCCGCGTTGCGCCACGGTCATGACTGCACCTCCGCGTCCCGCAACGCCTGCTGCTGGATTTCCTGACTGCGTTCCCCTGCGAATCGGCGCGTGGGGCAGATGGGGGAGTTGCAAACCTGGCGCTGCGCCAGCTCATGTAAAAGCCGATTCCGCGCCTCTCCGGCGGGCGTGGCCGCGCGAACCTCGCGGCGCAGCGCGCCGATTTCGGTCAGCCAGGGGCCGAGATCCTTTGGCAGCTGCGCGTCGATCTCCTGCCGCAAACGCTGCGCCAGTGCGGGACTCTCTCCGGCCGTGGAGACGGCTATCTGGAGATCGCCGCGCGCCACCACGGATCCAAAGTAGAAGTCGCAGTTTGGCGGATCGTCCACGGCGTTGCACAGAACGTTGCGCCGCCGCGCCTCTTCATAGACGATGTGGTTCACATCCGAGGCGTTCGTCGCCGCGATGACGAGAAAGATCCCATGGAGGTCCTGCGGATCAAACACGCGTTGACGCCACACCAGCCCGTCCTGATGCGCCAGTTCCCGAATTCGCGGAATGGCGCTCGGTGCGACCACCGTGATCGCTGCTCCCGCCGCGCGCAGGCTCTCGATTTTCGCCAGAGCGACGGTGCCGGCGCCGACGACGAGCACGCGCCGGCCTTCGAGACGCAAAAAGACAGGAAGCAGGCTCATGGTTCGCTCCTCACCCCGCCAAGTCCAGCGGTACTCTCCCGGCTGGGGCATCGCGCTCGACGGGAAGCAACTCCTCGCCAGCCAGAGCCGCTCGCAGATCTGCATCACTGTTGCGTCCAAACCAGGCGCGCAGGTTCTCGCCCGGCTCCCGCTCGACCAGATACTTTTGCAGGAGCCGCTCGAGCGCCTCGGGCACCTGATGCGCCGGTGTGCGGAATCCGACGGGCCGGGCGACCGCCGCGTGTTTGCCCACGGAGCCGCCGACGCAGAAGTAGTACGCATCGGTAAGCCGGCCCTCGTGTTTGATCTTCTTGCCTTCGAGGCCGATGTCCGCGATCCAGTGCTGGCCGCAGCTGTTCGGGCAGCCGGTGACGTGCAGGCGAAGCTGCTGGTCGAACTGGGGGAGGCGCAGTTCCATTTCCTCCACGAGCCAGCGCAGGAATCCTTTGGTCTCGGTGATCGCCAGCTTGCAGAATTCCGTGCCGGTGCAGGCGATGCCGCCGCGCCAGAATGCCGAACCCTGCACATGGAGCCCGAGGTGCTCCAACTCCCGGGCCAGCTCGGCGGCGCGATGGCTGGGGATGTTGAGGAAGATCAGGTTCTGCATCACCGTCAGGCGCAGGTCGCCGGTTCCAAAGCGTCCCGCCAGATCGGCTGCGACAGCCAGCTGATCGCCCGTAAGGCGTCCGCGCAGCACGCTGGCGCCCACGTAGCTCAGGCCGAACTGCTTCTGCGGGTGGATGCCGGCGTGGTCGCGCAGGATGTCGTCGGGCACGACTTCGTCGACGGCCGGATCGAGTTTGTAACCGATACGGTGCTCGATTTCGTCGAGGAAGCGGTCTGCGGTCCAGCCTTCTTTCATGAAGAGATACTTCAGGCGTGCGCGGTCCCGGCTCTCCCGCAATCCCCGCTGGTCGCGGAAAATCTCCGCGATGGCGCGAACCACTTCCGCCGCCTGGCCGGGCCGCACGAATGCGTTGAGGCGAACCGCAAGGTGCGGCTCATTGGAAAGTCCGCCGCCGACGCGCACGGAGTAGCCAACTTCCCTGCCACGGCGCAGGGCGGTCAAGCCGATGTCGTTGATCTCCGGATAGGAGCACCACACGTTGCAGCCGGTGATCGAGATCTTGAATTTGCGCGGCAGGTTGTAGAAGTCGCTGTTGCCCTGCAACGCGCGCGAAACTTCGAGAGCCAGCGGCGAGGCATCGACGATTTCGTCGTGCGCGATGCCGGCCAGTGGGCAGCCGGTCACGTTGCGCACGACATCGCCACAGGCCCCTTTCGGCGAGAGTCCGACGCGATCGAGAGCCTCCATCACTTCGGGAAGGGATTCAATCGTGAGCCAGTGGAACTGGATGTTCTGCCGCACGGTGATATCGGCCAGGTTACGCCCATGCTTGCGCGCGATCTGCGCGAGGGCGCGGGCCTGATCGGCGCGGAGAATGCCGTTGGGGACCCCGACGCGCATCATGTAATACTCGGTGGCCTTGCCCTCGCCGCCCTTGCCCCCGGTCACGCCGAGGCCATCGCCCTGGCTGTAAATCCCCCACCATTTGAAATACAGGCTCCATTCGTCAGGGATGGAGGAGCGCCCGCTGCGGGCGAAGGCGCGAATCTCGCCCATCGCGTCCCACGGATTCTTCTCGCGCTTGAGCCGTTCGGCTTTCTGCGCTTTGCTTTCTTTCACTGCGGAACTCTCCGCCATGGATGACTCCGAAACATTGTGAAGGGCAATAAAAAACCCGCGTCAGCATTGGCTGCAAGCGCGGGAATGATGGGTTGAACTTAGGGTTGAAGGCTCACCCACACATCCGGCGCAGCGCGCAACAACAGGCGCAACACATCACCGGACTGGGGCACCAAGCCATAAGTACATGCTAGAGGAGGGTCTCCGGCGGGTCAAGCCGACGCCTTCTCCTGGATCTGTACAGGTAGATTCACTGGCCGGGCTTGCGATCCATGGATTTGTCCGCCCATGCGATGAAAAACGTCATGTTCGGTGCGTCGGTGTGGCCACCATCATGTTGCCGCCATGCGAGCCGGCCCTCAAGCAGGCCATCATTGACCGGCGGCATTTTGGTGGTGTGGTAGCCGAAATCGACATCGAAGCCGCCGCCGCTGAGACCTTTGGCGCCGAGCAGATCCCACACTTTGCTCGTATCCACGGTGGCCATCCAGCTCCCCTGGTGGTCGAGCCAGTGGGCATCACCTTTCTCGGGCACGCCGTAGCTGATAAAAGTGAGCCGCGGGGCGCAGAGCGCGATCAACTCATTGGAGTCAACGGGCAGGTCGCCGGGGTTCATGCTGCCGAACGTCGCCTGCGAGGCGTCGTACTTCATGAAGTTGCCGTCCATCCAGTAGTATTCGCCGGTGGCCAGGTTCTCCACGCCCTCGCCGTAATTGCGGCGGAGCGGAGTGGCGCCGCCCTTGCCCGATGAGCCCACCAGAACCATGGCGAAGCGCGGATCGAAGGCCATGGTGACCAGCGCGGCTTTGCCGTAGCGGGAGACACCTTCGATGCCGACGTGCTTTGCGTCGACGCTGGAATCTGTCTGGAGATAATCGAGCGCCCGGCTTGCGCCCCATCCCCACGCGCGCAACGCGCCCCAGTCGTCGGGTTTGCGGGGCTGGCCTTTGTTCACCAGCCCGATGATGCCGCGCGTGAGTCCCGCGCCGTCGTCGGCCTGCACGCTGGCCGGATCGAGCAGGGCGAAGCCCCATCCGTCGTTGATCAATTGCCAGGTGTTGGGCAGGCCGCCATCCGCGTTCAGCTGCGGGAACTGGAACGGCGTTCTTTTCAACGGCTCCCACGCCGGGTACTTTTCAAAGATGTCTTTCAGCGAAGGGTCCTGCTGGATCAGCAGCGTCTTCCACGCCTTGTTGATTTGCGTGAACTCCTCGGCGCTCGGCTCGTGCGGGGCAGGGAAGCCGGCGGGTCCGAACATGATGAGCACCGGGACCGGCTTCTTTGCGCTTGCCGGCGTCACCAGCGTCATGTGGATGTTGACGCTGATTGCCGGATACGCGGAGTTATCGACGTGGCCGATGAGATCTTTGGCAAGGACCTGTTGAAAGCCGATCATCTCGTGATCCACCGCGGTCACCGTCCAGGTGACGTGCGGCACGTTCTTCGGAATGAAGCCGTAAACATTCTTCTCGTACATCTCGACAATTTGCGGGCGGCGCTGGTTCCACCACATCGCGGCCGTTGTGACTTTCTGGCCGTCGTTCAGCGTGAGCAGATCGGGCAGGTTCGGATAGGGATTGGCTTTCGACTCGTCGTAGTTGGCGTGGTTGGGCGCCTTCTCGTCGCCGCTGAAGCCCGGACGGAGTGCCCGGATGCCCAGCTGATCCATCATGTTCTGGCGATCCTGCTCGGCGGTGAAGGTCACCGGCGGCGGCGCTGAAGACGAACTCTGCGTCCACGCCGCTTCGCGAACCGAGAGGGTGAGAGCGAGACAAAGCAGAGTGGGAAGAAACCTGGATGGAGAGCGCACATGTCCTCCGCTTGCTGGTATTCTGGCTGGCGTTCGGCCGAATTACTTCGGGACCGATACTAAATCCTGAGCGATGAAAAACGCACGCCGAGCCGGCATTTTTTTCTTCGTAGCTGTGGCATTTGTTGTGGCCGCGTGCCGTGTGCAGGCCCAGCGGACCGATGTTTCCCCGATCTGGGTTGCCACGTGGGGGGCTGCGCAGCAGATTCCGGAACCGTCGAATGCGCTGCCCCCTGGCGATCTGCGTGACGCGACGGTGCGGCAGATTTTTCATCTTTCGGCCGGCGGTGCGATCCTTCGCGTTCACATTACGAACGTCTTCGGCACGACGCCCCTGCACTTTACGTCGGTGCACATTGCGCGCCCGTTCGCAGCGGACTCGCCAGCGATTGATCCTGCCAGCGACCGCGCGCTCACCTTCTCCGGCGCAAACGATGTCACCGTGCCCGCGGGAGCCGACGTTGTCTCCGATCCGATGGCGTATGACGTTGCACCGCTGTCGAACCTCGCGGTCACGTATCACCTCGACGAACCGCCGGCGCCGGAAACCAGCCACCCGGGCTCGCGAGCAACGACGTACTTTGTGCGTGGAGATCAGGTGAGCGCGGCAACCTTTGAGAACCCGGGCACCATTGAGCACTGGTATCAGGTTTCCGAGATCGACGTGCAGGCTCCGCCTGGTGCGGGCGTTGTGGCAGCGCTGGGAGATTCCATCACGGACGGCCATGCCACGACGACCAACGGCAACAATCGCTGGACCGACGTGCTGGCTGCGCGGTTGCAGCGATCGGCCGCGACGAAAGACGTCGCCGTACTGAACGACGGAATCGGCGGCAATCATCTGCTGGTCGACGGCCTGGGCCCGAACGCGCTGGCGCGCTTCGATCGCGATGTGCTCGCGCCCTGCGGGATTCACTGGCTCATCGTCTTCGAAGCCATCAACGATCTTGGCGAACTGGCACGCGAGCGCGACACCGCGCCGGCCGATCACGCCGCGCTGGTCCGGCGCATCCTTCTTGCCTACCAGCAGATCATCCAGCGCGCGCACGCGCATGGCATTCGTGTTTACGGCGCAACGGTTACGCCGGACGGGGGCTCGGACTATTATCATCCGGACGCGCAGAGCGAGGCCGACCGGGAGGCCGTCAACGACTGGATTCGCGCGCCGGGACACTTCGACGCGGTCCTGGACTTCGACAAAGTGATGCGCGATCCGCAACAACCCGATCGCATGCTGCCCGCGCTCGACTGCGGCGATCATCTGCATCCCAACCCCGCGGGCTATCGCGCCATCGGCGATTCAATCCCTCTCTCGCTTTTCACGCGGTCAGTTGAAGTCGCAGGACATGGAGCCAGCGGCACCCAACCAATCCTGATGGAGGCTGCAAAATGAATTGGCGAACGGTATCGGCGGTGCTTGCGGTGTTCGGGACTATGGCAGCTGCGTCGCCGTCGCTCCGAGCCCAGGACCTCCCCGCGATCCGAACCGAGGGCGCAGCGCAACAATTCATCCTGCACGGCAAGCCGTTTCTGATGTTGGGCGGGGAACTCGGCAATTCTTCTTCGCTCACGGCAGCGCAGGCCGATGAGATCCTGCCGAGACTGGCGCACCTGCACTTCAATACCGTGCTGATGCCGGTGGGGTGGAATCAGATCGAACCGCAGGAGGGGCGCTTCGACTTCTCCACCCTCGATCACTGGATCGCCGATGCGCGCCAGCAGAATATCCATCTGGTGCTGCTCTGGTTCGGCAGCTGGAAGAACGCCTTCTCGGAATATGCGCCCGCGTGGGTGCTCGCGAATACGCGGCGTTTCCCGCGCGAAATTTCGGCCGAAGGGCTGCCGACGGAGATTCTGTCCCCGCTCGGCGAAGAAACCGCGCGCTGCGACAGCCGCGCTTTTGCGGCTCTTATGCGCCACGTGCGCGATCAGGATTCTTCCCAACAGGCCGTCGTGATGGTGCAGGTCGAAAACGAGATTGGCTTTCTCGGCCTGGGCGGCCGCGATCGCTCGGACACAGCGAACCGGCTCTTTCAGGCTGCGGTAGGGTCGGAGTTGCCCGCTTATCTCACGCAACATCGCGACCAGTTGCCCAGCGAGCTGGCTGCGCACTTCAACCCGGCGGGGCACACGTGGAAGGAGATGTTCGGCGATCTTGCCGACCCGGTCTTCATGGCGTGGGAGTACGGCCGCTTTGCAAACCAGGTGGTAAAGGCGGGGAAAGCGGAGTATGCGCTGCCGATGTACATGAATGCGCAGTTGCCCGCGCCGTTTGAACTGGCCGGTGAGCATCCCAGCGGCGGACCGTATCCGCTGGTCCAGCCGATCTATCGGGTCGCAGCCCCGGCGGTCGACTTCTATGCGCCCGACATTTACTGGCCTGATTTCGCGGAGTGGGTGAATCGGTACAAAGCCCAGGGAAATCCGGCGTTTGTTCCGGAGGCGCGCCTCGACGTCGCCACGGGCAACGCTCTCTACCTTTATGGCGAAGCTCGGGGCTTCGGCTTCTCGCCTTTTGCGGTTGATTCGCTTCCGGAAAACGCGGCAAAGCCGGACGAGGCTCCGGGCGTCGGCGAGCTCTACGGGGTGCTCAGCACACTCAGCGACGAAATCCTCGAGGCGCAGAAGCAAGGCCGCATCCGTGGTCTGGTGCTGCATGCAACCAGTCTTCGTCCGTCCCAAACTGTATCACTGGGAGGATTTCTTTTCCGCGCGGCTCTGTCGCGGACGTGGCCTGCCCGCCAGCTGGCCGCGCAGGACGGAGCGATGATGGTGATGGAGAATGCTCCCGACGAGTTCCTGGTCGTCGGCAGCGGACTTACCGTATCGATCCTGCGCGATCCCGATACGGACGACCAGGTGGCCGGCATCGCCAGCGTCGCGCAGGTCTCTCATGCCGGCGGGCAGTGGATCACGGAGCGCGTTCTGAACGGCGACCAGACGGACCAGGGCCGCGCATTGCAGATGGACGCCCACCGGATCCGTGTCTACCGGGTCAGTCTCTACACCTATCCCCGGCGTTGAGCGCCGCCCGGCAAGCCGGAAAACCATCATGCCGGTTGGGTGGCGAGTTCCTTCGTTGTGCGCCGGTTTCCGCGCTGGAACACCAGAGCGGCAGCGCCGCGCAACCGTGCGATGTCGCCCTCCAGAGCCGGCCGGATCGCCGGCGGACTCCCTGCCAGGGTCAGGTCCAGGGCTTCCTTTTCGATGACCGGACCGAAGCGATGCCATGCCGGGGTGACCTCGCCGGCGATCAGGATTGTGCTCGGAGACAGCCCGGCGATAATGATGCGCAGTCCACGGCCGATCCCCTGGGCCTGCATCGTCAGGGCCTGCGCCGCGGCAGCATCGCCTTCTTCGGCCAGATTGAGCAGTTCCTGGAATGTGACCGGTTGTGCTTTTGGCCGCAGATCGCGGTAATAACGGAGTGCTGCCCGGCACGAGCCGAACACCTCCCAGCATCCCTTCTTCCCGCATCCGCAGCGGGGCCCGGCAGGGTCGATGGGCACATGTCCGAATTCCCCTGCCATTCCGTCGTGCCCGGTCACCAGCTGCCCGTTGGTCAGCACGCAGGTACCCACGCCTTCGGCCACGGCGACCAGGACTGCGTCGCGCACGCCATCCATGCGGGCGAAGGTCAGCTCGGCAAGCAGACAGGCAGTCGCGTCATTTTCCATCATGACTGGCAGCTCCATCTTCGTTTCCACCATCTTCCTGATGTCGAAGTCGGGCCACTTCAGGTTAGGAGCAAAGATCAGGCGCTGCGTGACGGGATGGACTCGCCCCGGGAGGCTGACGCCGATGCCTTCGATCGACTTCCGCGCGGCCGAGCGATGGGTCTGCTTCATGGATTCGATGATCAGCCGCATGGAGGCCGCCGGGTCGGAAGAGAGGGGCACGGGGCAGCGCGAAAGCAGTCGCCCGTTGAGATCGACCAGGGCTACGCTCGCCTGCCGCGGATGGATGTCCACGGCGATCGCCACGAGGTCCTCGTTGAGACCCACCAGGGTCGGCTTTCGTCCGCGCGGCGGCGAAGCCATCGCGCCCTCGCGCACCCAGTTCTCGTGGATCAGCTGCTCCACGATCTGCGAGATGGTGCTGCGGCCGAGACCCGAGCGGCGCGCCAGGTCGGCGCGCGAAATCGGCTGGCCTGCCCGAACGAGTTCGAGGACGATGTCGCGGTTGATGAGGCGGGCCGTCTCGCTCGACGCCAGCTGCAATTCAGCGAGGTCAATGCGACGGATGCCATTCCTGTCGTGCGTCAATTGCTGCACCTTCTTCCGCAACGATGCGCCCTTTCGGTTGTCACGACGATTGCGATCGAAAACCGGTCGGGAAGAAGGAAGCATATCACCAGGGCGGGGTTTCCGGGACGGGTGGTCCTGCGGCTACGATGCCCGGCCGGTTTGATTCAGTTCCCTGTAGAACCCGAGATCCTGGTCCTGCAGCATTTTGGTGATGTAAGCAATCTGGCCGTAATGCAGACCGAAATGTTCCACGACCTGGTAGACGGCATCGAGGCCGTGGACCGGATAGCCCTGAATTTCATAGGGTGCGACCAGGTCGGTCTCGGTGAGGCGATCGAGAACCCGCGCCCCGTCATTTATCGTCGATTGCAGCTTGTCCAGCAGCGCGTGGGCGGAGAGGTTGCCCGTGGCTGCGAATTCCGCGGGGCGATCCCGCTGGTCTTCGCTCTGGTTGAAGGAGTCGACCAGCCACTGCCGCACATTCCCGTTGAGGTGAAGGATGAGGTTGCCGATCGAGTTGCTCGACGGGTTGGGACGCCACCAGATCTGTTCGCTGCTGAGCGATTCAACACACCTGCGCAGGTGCGGCCAGTACTGCTGCAGAAGCTTGTTGCGGGAGAATTCCAGAAAGAGATTTGCAGGGGTTGCCTGAGTTTCCGCATTCATGGGTTAGCCTCTCAGCGAGCGTCAGCCCCGAGCCGTCACTTGTCAAGCCGTTGCTCGCTCAGTCCACGCCCAGCTCCGCCTTCGCGAGGGCGACAATCTGGGGCCGGCTTTCCTGCCATATTTCCCATACCGCAGCGCACCAGTCGCGGATACGCGCATCGCGTGCGGGTCCGGGCTCTGCCGTGAGGACGTCCGCAACGGTCAGGCTTGCCTGTTCTTTCGGGATCGGCACCCGGGGCCACTCCCTGCGATGACGTGCCATGCGGATGTGCGCCAGCTGCACCTGCCTGCCGGTGAAGTTCTTCTCCAGATACAGGTACAACCCCATGACGGCGAAGACGACCGCCATCGGTTTTGTCGTGTCGTCCACGTGCTGCGCGCGATAGGCGTCGGCGCTGTTCTCGTGGATGAAGGCGGAGTCGCCGTGCGCCAGCGTGTAGAAAGACAATTCGTCGAAGAGTTCCTGATCGGTGGGCATGGTTGTTTTATGCACTGGTGTGGTCGAGGATGATTTTCCAGCCTGACGGTTCCTTTTCGAAGATCAGCGAGAACACTCCTGACGCATCGCCACCTCCGGCCGGGGTGCGGGTCAGGTGGAAGCGCCCGGTCACAACGGCGTGTCCGGAGCCGAGCATCCGCACGTCCAGATCGCTGAACGCCAGCTCTCCCATCGCCGCGCGCGAAGCGTAATTTCGCCGATAGCGGGCGAGGATCATCTGATAGCCGTGCTCGACCGACTTGCCGATGAAGGTCGTTTGCGGTGAATCGTCATAGCCCTTCATAAAGGCAGCGATGTCACCGCGGTTCCAGGCGGCCTGCTGGTCGTCGAGCACCGTGCGAATGGCGTCGGCGGCCGACGCGGCGCGCAGAGGCGGTGCAATCGCGAAAAGGGCGATTGCGGCGAGGACGAGATGGAGTTGCATTCGTTGCATGAGCATCTCTTTGGAGCGCGGAGTCTCAGGATCGGGCGGCCCGGTTAAACTGGCCTGACGGCATGAAGACGTTTTACGCGAAATTTCTCCGCTCGGCGACGGCCGAGGCGCAGTTTCCAGAGCCGGGACCGCCGGAGACCGCTTTCCTGGGGCGATCCAACGTCGGCAAATCGAGTCTGATCAACGCGCTGCTCGGCGAAAAACAGGCGCACGTCTCGTCCACGCCGGGACGGACACGCGCGATCAACTTCTTCGCGCTGGCCGGAACACCCTGGCGCGAGAAGCCGGCGCAGCCGCCGGAGTTGTTGTTCGCAGACTTGCCCGGATACGGCTACGCGAAGATCTCAAAATCGATTTCTGCCGAATGGCCGAAGTTTATTGAGCCCTACCTCCGCGATCGCGCCACACTGTCGCTCTGTGTTTGCCTGGTGGATAGCACGCTCCCGGCGAAGGCCAGCGACGCGCACCTGATCGAATTTCTCGCCGGCGCCGGGCGGGACTATCTGGTCGTCGGCACCAAAGCAGATCGCCTCTCCGGCAACGGCCGAACAAAGGCTCTGAGCGCTCTCCGCGAAGCGTTCGCGACGGAAGCAACACTGCTTTGTTCCGCGAAGACAGGAGCAGGGATGAAGGAACTGTGGGCGGCAATCAGGGGAACGCTGACTCGATAGATGGTTACGTCGGCAGCCGTAGCCGCTCGAGAAGCTGGCTGGGGTGAACCGGCTTGAGAAGAATCTCAAACTCGTGGCCACGGACGCGGGCGTCACGGAGCAGGTCGGCGGTAGCGGCCTGGCCGGAGAGCAGAAGAACGCGGCATTCCGGAATCATCCCGGAGATCTGAATCGCCGCTTCGATGCCGCTCATACCGGGCATCACCACGTCGGCGAGAAACACATCGGGACGAAACACAAGTGCAGTCTCGACAGCCTTTTGGCCGCCGTAAACCGTGGCGGCTTCAAAGCCGTTCTGATTGAGAATCATTCCCAGGGTATCGGCAATGATGCGCTCGTCATCCGCAACAAGGACTCTGGGCCTGATTCCGCCGACGGTGGATCGAGAGTCCATCAGGCCTTGGCAGAAACAGCAAACAACACGGGGGTTTTGTGCTGCGAGTATATCGCCCCCGCATTGCAATCGATGAGATATTTCGG
>Ga0335074_10008617_pt1 | contig 14182 bp, 9 predicted proteins | sample Lox_Sample_23_FD_206715 | JGI IMG/M metagenome (GOLD analysis project Ga0335074, IMG submission 206715) | Soil microbial communities from Loxahatchee National Wildlife Refuge, Florida, United States - Lox_Sample_2.3 | ecosystem: Environmental > Terrestrial > Soil > Wetlands | place: USA: Florida...
CGCTTCTGCTGCTCTTTCGCGCATTGCAGGGCATCGGCGGTGGCGGACTGCAGCCGATGGCGCAGGCGATTCTCAACGACACGTTTCCCCCTGAACAGCGTGGCTCGGCGTTTGCGCTCTATGGCATTAGCGCGGTCCTGGCTCCAACGATTGGTCCCATGCTCGGCGGGTGGATTACCGACAACTATTCCTGGCGCTGGATCTTCTTCATCAAACTGCCGGTGGCGCTCCTTGCGCTTTATCTGACCTACGTGCTGGTGCACGACCCAGCACCTGCCCAGCGAGCCAAACATGGCGGCATCCGCGTGGACTACCTCGGAATCGCATTTTTGACGCTGGGCGTGGCTTCACTCCAGATACTGCTGGACAAGGGCCAGGAGGATGATTGGTTCGGTTCCCACTTCATTCTTACGCTGGCTATCACCGCGACAGTCTGCTTGTCGGCGCTGATAATCTGGGAGTGGCATCGCAAGGACCCCATCATCGATGTCCGCATGTTCAAGAGCTTCAACTTTGCTGCGGCCAATCTAATGATGTTCATGATGGGCGTCATGCTTTTCAGCACGCTAGTCCTCATCCCCGAGTTTTTGCAGACGCTGATGGGCTATACCGCAGAACTTGCAGGTCTGGTATTGTCTGCGAGCGGACTCGTCCTGCTGATGATGATGCCTATCGTGGGGCGCCTCACCTCGAAGGTCCAGGCGCGCTTTTTGATTGCGGCAGGCTGGTTGTGTCTTGCGATCGGGTTAATCTATTCGGCTTACCAAATCGATTTGTATATCAGTTTTGACTTTGCGATGTGGCTGCGCTGCGCGCAGGTGGTGGGCATCGGTTTCCTGTTTGTTCCAATTACAACCGCCGGCTATATCGGCGTCCCGGCAGAAAAGGGCAACAGCGTATCGGGCATGGTCAACTTCATGCGTAACATTGGGAGCAGTATCGGTACCTCCATCGTGACGACGATGATCGCCCGGCGCTCACAATATCACCAGCAAATCCTGGTTGGTCATATTACAGCAGACACACCTGCGTATGAGAGGGCGCTCCATAGTCTGACAAAGAGCATACAGCACTCCGGACTTGACGCGGTAGACGCACACAATCAGGCAATCGCCCGGTTTTACAGGCTGGTGAATCAACAAGCTCATACGCTCTCGTTCATGGATACACTCTGGGTGTTGGGCGTGCTTTCCGCGATTATGTTCGTTCTCGCGTTCTTCCTGAAGAAGAATGATCCGGGAGCGGGAGGAGATGTAGCGGTCGGCTGAGGAAAACCACAATGATTCGAGCCATCACAATTGAGCGAGAGTTCGGCTGCGGAGCATCCGAAATTGCCAGTTTGCTCGCCAGCCGCCTCGGATGGAGTCTGTGGGACGAGCGATTGACACAGGAAATCGCGCGGCTGACCGATAGCACGCCGCAGGCGGTGGAGCAGAGAGAATGGCGAACTGATCCTGCCGTGTACAGGATATTCAAAGACTTTCTTCGGGGCGCGTTTGAGGGAGGTTTGCCGCCCACCAACCGGCTGCACTTGCTGGACGCGCGCCGGATCGCCGAAGCTTCGGAAACAGCTGTCAAGACTGCGTTTTCCGGCGGCCCCTCGGTGATTGTCGGCCGAGGTTCGCAGTTTTTCCTGCGCAATCGCAAGGATGTCTTCCATGTGTTTCTCTATGCGTCTCGCGATTACAAGATCCGCAGACTGATCTCCGGGGGCGCAACTCAGGACAAGGCAATCGAACTGGTTGACACAACGGACAAAGCGCGAGCTGCGTTTGTCCAGCAGTATCTTGGGCTGAAATGGCCGGAACCACACCTGTATCACGCAATGTTCAATACCGAGATGGGGGAGTCTTGTACGGCTACGATGCTGGTTGCGTGTCTCCAACAGTTCGCGCGTGATACTGAGTGCTCTTAATAGCCGGAGCAACAGAGTCAGAAATGACCAGTAAGGAAGCCGGATCTCAATTTTGCTCTGAGTGACTTGGCGACTGCGTGCTATCCTCAGATGCCGCGGGCACGAAATGCATGAGATTCGTGCTCAATGCCGGGCGATCGACATTCGGCGGAGCACAGGCGTTATGCGGACCATAGGCCGGGCATTTGAAGATCCATCTAAGTCATGTCAGGGCGAGGTGCCGGGAACTTTTCGATGGCCTCTTCTCCGTTCGAGGCTTCGGCGACCAATTTCAGATCGGGTTCCGGATCGCCTCGCAGGAGATCCTGTAGAGTTCGTTCTGGATCGTCGGGGGCAAGGTCTGTTCCTTCCCTTCGATGATCATGCGGAAGCCCGGAGAATGAGCGTCAGCCTCCTTAGCGCTGGTCAGCTCGTGACCCATCGCGTTCAGCAACTTCGGAAGGCTGCACTGTGCGGCTGTTTCCGGGCGCAAGTCGCGAATTGGTAGCTTCGGAGGGATTGAAGGCGGCATCAATCCTCTCTACCAGATCGGCGGCCCGCAGTCGATCCAGCGATCTGCAATTCTGAGCTCCTTGAGGAGCCAAGCAGCAAAATGCGGCCAGGATGTTGTGGCGATCCTGGCCGCGCACTACACAACAAGGAAGGCTCTTGGAGGAAAAGACTCAAGCCGCCACGGAGGCGGCAAAATACTTCAGCAGCGCCTGGGCGGCAGATGTTGATGATGCCGGATTCTGGCCCGAGATCAGACGGCCATCGACGATGGCGAATGGCTCCCAGTTACGCACTTTCTCGTAGATCGCGCCAAGGTGTAGAAGCTCATCCTCGACGAGGAAGGGCACAATCTTTGCGAGCTGGACCGCCTCTTCCTCGCCGTTTGTGAAGCCTGTGACGTGTTTCCCTTTAACCAGCGGCTCGCCCTTGTATTTAACATGACGCAGCACGCCGGGAGCATGGCACACGAAAGCAATGTGTTTGCCAGAATTATAGAAAGACTCGATGAGAGCAATCGAATCAGGGCTCTCGGCAAGGTCCCACATGGGGCCGTGTCCGCCGGGATAAAAGACGGTGTCATAGTCGTTTGCCTTTACGCTGGCCAGCTTGACTGTGTTTGCCAATGCCTTTTGCGCCGAGGGATCCTGTTTGAACCGGGTCATGGCCGGTGTTTGGTTTTCCGGCTGATCGCTTTTTGGATCGATGGGCGGCTGTCCGCCTTTGGGTGACGCCAGCGTCAGTTCGACACCTGCATCCTAAAGACGTAATAAGGCGCCGCAAATTCCTCAAGCCAAAAGCCCGTTTTACGGCCCGTATCTCCGAGCTGATCATGCGAAGTAAGCACCATTAGGATCTTCATTCTCCAGCTCCTTCTTCCTGGCAATGTGGGTTCCGATTAAGTCGGATACATAAGGAATGAAAGCAAAACATCACAGGGACTCACAATCAGACGATGGTATTGGCGATACTTTCGTATCAAACGCGAAGTTGGCTGACATTCGATGTCTTGGTTCGCTCGATCTCGTCTCAATCGAACTTGATAAGTCTCTGAGCTGCGGATTCGACACCCAGCTTCCGCCTTTCCTATCCGAGGCGATTCAGCTGACCGGCCCGGTGATTGTGGGCCAATTTGAATGTCAGTTTTCGCAGCTCACTCGTAAAGATGGGATTTGAGGCTAATGGGGATTTGCGTCAGCCCAGAGCTCAATCTATCCAAAACAGTTCGTGAACGGCTTACAGCTGATTTTGTGTGCGGCGATTGAAGAGGCCGAGATGGTGAGTCACGTTCTGATCCGCGTAAACCGTGAATTCAGCGCTTCGTGCCATTCTCTACCGGCACCCCTGTGAGATCGTCTGCGCGAACAAAGGTATATGTTCCATAATTGATGGTGAGAACTGCGGTTCCTCCAAATCGCACTTTTGTCTCGCTCCTGTCCCACTCCGGCAGCCAATAATCTCCGGTCTTCGAGTAAACATGGTGGATTTGGGTATTGCGGATCCAGAATGACAGGTTCCTGGCAGGCTGAGCTTCGATCTGCACCACGGCGTAATCCTGCGCATCCACCCAGATGGTTCCCCGATAGAGAAGCGTTCGACGCTCTTTCGGCTCAACCTTCAGGACATAGGTATGTCTGCCCTCAACGGTTTCGGACCCGATCAGAGTGAAGTTGTAGTTGGCAGGGGTAAGAGCGCTGTGTTTCCGATGGGCTGCATCCTCTTGCTCGGTTGTGAGCAGCTTTTTCAGCACATGGTCGATCAGGAAATGCGATCCGGATTCGGAGACCACATCAAACGCTTTAGAGGATCTTCCATTGCAGGTCTCATCGACCACCAAGTCCGCCTCAGCGCTGTGCGGGAACCCGCGGTAGGTTATGTGGTAATGCCGCCGGGACGTATAGGGTCCGATCTTCTGTGCGCGCAGATGGTTGCGGGCCACCATCTGTTGGACGATTGCAGCGGTTGCCGGAGCAGAGGCCGCCCGCATGGTTTCCTGCGCGAAGGCTGCAAGCCCGGCGAACGCAGCGAGCAGCAACACGAGATGGATGCAGCGGCGGCCCCGAATGCCACGATCAGTCGCCGGCTGCAACAAGCGCATATTCGTCCTCGTGCTGATTGCGGAGCGATCTCTCAATCGCTTCGAGCTGCGCTTCGATTTGCTGCTCCTTCTTTCTGCGCTCGATAATGTCTTCGCGGTAGCGGCGCAGGAAATAGTCGATGGTCTCGACACGGATACGGATGGAGCCGGATGGCTTGTTCTCATCGAGGTCCTTGAACGAGAAGTAGGGCGTGCCGGACTGTTCGATAATGCCCTCGATGACGCCGTAGATGGGCGCGTCGTGTCCGCACTTGAAGCTGGAGACTTCAAGGGCGACCAGGTTTGGGTGCCGGGCCGTGAACTTGGCCGCCCACACCTTGTGGTTGGTACTGGTCGAGTAGCGTGTCTTCCAGACATCGCTGATATCGAGAGGATGCGTGATGGTACCGGCGCGGACCTCCTCGCCAAAGAGCCTCTCCAGGAGGTCTTCATCGAGCGGCAGGGTGCTTTGCGAGAACACGGGGTAACCCAGCTTCTGGAACTCCTCCATGATTTCGTGATTCAGGCCAGGGTCGTGGTGATAGACGCGGCCGAGCATGACAATGCCGATGCGGTCTTCGCGCTCCAGCTGATCGAGGACCTCGCGTGCCTGGCGGCGGATCTCGTCTTCGTAGCCGGCCAGAGCCTCGAAGCCGACCTCGATGGCGCGGTCGTTCTCTTGGCGCGAGAGACCGAGGATGGGCGACCATGCCTTGTACATCTGGTCGGCGCAGATATTTTTATCCTGCAGGTTAAGGATGGGATCGAGATAGACGATGCCATTCTCGCCGAAGAGGTCACTCTCCTTGGTGAACGCGGCCTTGACCGCATTCGGGGTTGCTGTCACCGTTGGGCAGGCGTTGGAGCCGGTCAGATTCACCAGCGGCGTGTGCAGCACGTCATACATGGGAAACCAGATGGTGTGGAGCGGCTTTTTGCTGTGTTTGACGGCCAGCAGGTTGTAGACGTGCGCGATGCCGATCTTCGATGGATAGCAAGGGTCGACAGCTCCGCGGCTGGCGCCGGCGCGGTACAGCTCCGGTGTCGTGTAGTCGGAGTAGACGATATTTTCTGCCTGGATTCCGAGGCTTGCGAAGTAGGCATTGAAGAGCGGCGCGTAGGTATAGGTATTGAGCAGCCGCGGGATGCCGATGCGGAAGTCTTTGCGGCGCTCCATCAGGGCCGCACGTTCTTTTGTCTGCTTCGAAATGAAGAGTCCCTTCGTCGCCGGGATTGGATCGGCAACGCTCGCGACCTCGCGGTGCCGGAAGACATCGCGCGCGGCGACGTCGACGAAGTTGGGATTGGCCGCCTTGATCTTGTCGATGTCCGCCTTAATCCCCTTCATATCGCTCAGGTCTTCGACCGATCCTTTCTCGCAGGTGGAGATGATGAGCCGCTGTTCGCCCACGCGAAGAGGAACTTTTGTTTTGCGCGGCTGAAACTCGCCGGTCGGCTTCAGCGCTTCAACGGGCTTCTTTGCTCCGGGGGCAGCCTGGATCTGGATGAGCGGCTCGACCTTGGCGCGCAGTGATTTGGTCGAGGATGACCCGCAGCCGCAGCCTCCACCAGCATGATCATGCTCATGCCCCGTGCCGCACGAGGAACCGTGGACAGGAAGGTTGGCCTCGATCTGGGCGAGACTCGGCAATGCGGGACTAGGCAGATTTGCAACCACGGCCGCTACTTCTTCGGGGGTTGCTGCGCGATCCTCAGCCGGAGCAGGAGGAGCGATTGTCCCGGTTGCGGCTCCGCCTGTAACGTCGACGTCGATGAAGGTGCGCAGGCAGTTGTTCTTGCAGAAGTAGCAGCGGGTGTCCTCATTGCGCGTGGTGCGGTAGCGAATATTGCGCACCGCGTCGAGGCCGATAAAAGTAGTTTCCTTTCCTTTTCTCCAGAGCCGCAGGGCCTCCTGCGCCGCGCCGATCGCGCCCGACTCACCGCAGTGTTCGTGCACGATGACCTCGGGCTCCTTGCCGTTGGCGCGGAAGCTGGAGCGAATAAAGTCTACTTCGGCCTTTACGACCGCGAGATTATTTTGTGTTCCGCCCTGAAGGACAAAACGTGAGCCGAGGGCCGCGAGGTTCGGGATGCTGGCGACATAGAGGAAGACGTTCTTCGGCAGAACATCAGCCAGGCCGGCAAGTATCTCTTCGGAGCGCCAGCCCTGCCGCTGGAAGTTCACGATGTCTGACTGCATGAAGACTGCGCAGCCGTAGCCGAAAGAAGGCATCGACTTGGCCGAGAAGGCGATGTCGGCGAACTCCTCGACCTTCTTGCCGAAGCCCTCGGCTGTCGATTGCAGGAAGTAACCGTTGCCTGCCGAACACTGCGTGTTGAGCTTGAAGTCCTTGACGCGGCCGTCCTTCAGCACGATCAGCTTGATGTCCTGCCCGCCGACGTCCACGATCACATGCGGATCCTCATAAAACTTCAGCGCCGACTCGGTGTGCGCGACCGTCTCGACCAGGGCCACGTCGGCATTGAGCACGTCGCGCAGGATATCCTTGGCGTAGCCGGTGGTGCCGACGCCGAGGACTTCGAGCGACGCGCCCCTTGTCTCGACCTGCTCGCGCAGCCTGTCGAACATTTCAATGGTGTCCTGGATCGGATTGCCGTTTGAGAGCTGATACGCCTTGCAGAGGATCTCGCCGCTTTTGCCCAGCAGGACCGCCTTGGTCGATGTCGAGCCGCCGTCGACGCCAACGAACCCGGAAACGGTCTGCCCCGGCATGAACTCGGCTGGGGTGAATTTTTTGCGCTTGTAAGTTGTCCGGAACTCTTCGAGTTCGTCACTGCTTGTGACAAGACCCTTGCCGCCTGAAGCGGCTTTCTCCTCCGCGCGGCCATAATTGATGTACCAGGCCAGCTTCTCCGTGCCGGAATAGCGACCTACTTCCGGTTCCTCGTCCTTGCCGAACTCCACTGAGCCGAACGCCGCGAAATACTGCGCATTCTCGGGAACTTTGATCAGATCTTCGGGTGTCGCGCCATCTGGGATCTGAACCTTGCGCTCCTTCCACATGCGCGGTATGTTCGCCTGCCAGGCTTCGCGCATACCGCGGATGAAAGAGTTCGGTCCGCCCAGCAACAGCACATGCGGACGCAGCGTGTTGCCGCGCGTGAGGACGCTCAAGTTCTGCAGCACGATCGCTTCGAACAGGGACGCCATCAGTTCATGCGGGGGTGTGCCGGTTTTCTGCAGGCCGTTTATGTCGGTTTCCGCAAACACGCCGCACTTCCCGGCAACTTTGTGCAGCTTTATGCCGTGATAGCCCTGATTGGCCAGCTCCGCCGTGGGGATTTTGAGCTTTGCGTTGATTTTGTCGATCACCGCGCCCGTCCCGCCAGCACACTTGTCATTCATCGAGGGGATCTTCTTCTTGCGGCCCGTCTCCTCATCGTCCTTGAAGACAATGATCTTTGCGTCCTGCCCGCCGAGTTCGATGACTGAGTAGACCTCCGGGTGCAGTTTCTCGACGGCCAGCGCGACGGCATGCACCTCCTGCACGAATTTGGCGCCGATCATCTCGGCCAGGGTGCCGGCGCCGGAGCCGGTGACGAATATGCGCGTGTTCTCCGGCGATATTCCGGCGTCCTTCTCCATGCGTTCCAGGAACTCGAGCACCTTCTCCGGTTGTCTGGTCTCATGCCTCTGATAGTCCTGCCAGAGCATCGCGTCGGTGGCCGCATCGACCACCACAGCCTTCACGGTAGTCGACCCAACATCGAGCCCTACAAGAAATCTCTGCATCTGCTCTTCTCCTTGTTTGAGGACAGCCAATTGGGTTCAAGAACAGTTACCAAGGAAGAACGTACCCTCTCCGGTCAGTGTCGCTGGGAAAGCCTCCGCCGAATCGGTTGCTCTGCAATGCCCTCGATCGCTACGCGCAGCCCGACGGCAAAGGTGAGAATCGAAACAGCAGCGAGGCCTTCCACCAGTAACCGGCCGAGTCTTCGCATCACGCCACCCGAGTAGCGGGAACGGTGACCTGCGCACGGCGCGGCGCATCGTCCCGATCCATCAGATCGCTGACATGCCAGGCAAACTGCGCTGCCGTCCCGGCGATTCCGTCGCGATGGGGCACTTTGTAGAGCGCGCGTTTGAGGCGAGGGTGCAGCTCGACATAATCGCGCAGATCGTCGACGGATTTGCCGGTCTTCTCCAACACGCTGTCGAACTCGGCCCGCGCTTTGGCTCTTGCTTCGGCCAGCGCCATCTGCACACGGCTGTGCGCGTTGACTTCGCCTTCACCGGAGGTCTCAATGGGCAGGAAGATCATGTCCTTGTATTTGGTGACGACGCGCGACTGCACCGCATCGGACTGTGTTGATGGCATGCACCCGAAGGGCTTCAGCGCCAGCACCATGTGGCAGAGGTGATTGACTGTGTAGAAGACATTTTTTCCCACTTCCATATGTCCTTCGCCGCCGCGTGCCAGCTGGTGATAGAACGGGTGGGCCAGCCGCGCGAGTTCCTTCTGAGGCACCAGGCGATGCACAGTGCCACCCATGTGCTTGATGGTGCGGTGATAGAAGTAGGTCCACATGGCGCTGCCGGCGTTCAGCCCGCCTGTCTTCTTGAACAGCGCAAACTCATTTGCGGCGCGCTTGTTCACCTCGTACCACTTAGGATCGCGATACGGAGCCTGTGCGCCGGCCCTCGCCTTGGCGCCTTCCTTTGCCACGTACATCATGTAGGCGATCCAGGTGGCGATCGGTTCGACCAGCACCTGTGCGCCCTCCTTCTCAAGGAACGCAAACATGTTGAAGTTGCCGTCGCCCTCGGTGGTCTGGGCCCAGAACTCACCGGTGATCTTGATGACCGGCTTCACGCGCAGGCGGTCGACCTCGATGGAGTTGATCGAGTCCCGGCAGGCATGAAGCGCATCAACGTACTCTTTGCCGTAGAGATTGTGCGCGACTTTGCCGAGCGTGCAGCCGATGCCGGCGAGTTTCTCGTGCTTGTCGAGGAACGGCAGCGCCCATTGCGGCGATGCATCGCGGATGTGCCAGCGCTTGCGGTCGCGCAACGTGTCGGTCAGGGTCTTCACCGACTCGTGGATTACGCGGTCTGTTTCGCCCTTGTTCTTTTCGAAGGGCCTGACCTGGTAGACGAGTTCGTTGATCACATCGCCCAGATTCAAAGCATTCAGCATGCCCATACCAAAGTCGACCGAGAACTTCAGCCCCGGCTCGCCACTGGCCGCCTTGATCCCGTCGGTCTGCTGAAACAGCAGTACGCGGAACCCATCGAAGCCCGCGTTCTGCAGGGCAAAGCGGTACTCCGCCTCATACATTCCGAAGCGGCAGGGTCCGCATGAGCCGGCAGTGAAGAATACATAGTTGTCGATGATCTGCTTGCGTGTCAGCCCCTGCTGCTCGAGCTTTTGCAGATAGCGCACCAGATTGCCGACTGTAAAGTAGGTGGGGTTACACTGCCCGTTGTTGCCGAATTCCTTGCCTGCCTGGAAATCCGCCACCTCTGGTGTGGGGATGTTCTCGCAGTGGTAGCCGGAACCGTGGAAGACGGCCTTGATCATCTCCTCGTGCTTCCAGGTCAGGCCGCCGAAGAGGATGGTGACGCGGTCGCGCTCCTCCGCGGTGAAGGGCTTCTCCACCGGCTTTTTAAACTCGCGCATTCGCGCCAGTCCTGCTTCCGCACGCAGACGCGCCCGCTCGGCATCAATGCGGGCCTGAATTTCCATCTCGAAGTCAGTCTGAACAACCTCACGAACCGTTGTCGGCATATAGTTCTCCTCCCGATAGGATGGGCGAATCGATGAGATTTTGGTTTGGACGTGCTTACATCTGGCCCTGCATACCCTGGAACCCGTGGGCCAACTCCTTGAAAAAGTACTTGATGACGCGCTGGTCGTTATAGCACCAGCCGAGGATATGGTTGAGGGTTGAGAAGCAGTGTGTCTGGCAGCTTTCCTTCTGGTGATCAAGCTGTTTCGTGTCGAACTTGTGAGCGCCGACGACACCCCAATCGTAGTTCGCGGTGTACATAGGGAAACACGGCGCCAAGGTTCCGTCGACGCGGACAATCATGGAGTTCTGGCCGGCCCGGCAGTTCCACGGAAAGTGGTTGCCCTTCATGAACCCGACCATCTGCCACAGCCGCGTGTTCGAATTTACCATCTTGTAGCCGGAGTCCTGCTTCTCTGTCAACCACTGGATGGTCTCCTCAACGGCCGGCCAGTCTTCCCTGGTGATGTAGGTGACGTTGTTCTCCGCGTGCTTGAAGTGCTCGTCCTGCGCAATCAACGGAGATTCGTTGATGTGGTAATCGGTCGCGATGCCGAGGCCGTGCGCGATCTCCGTCAGTTCGCGAACATCGTCCAGATTGTTGCGGCAGATATTGATGTTCAGGAAGACGGAGTAGCCGTAGCCGTATTGTTTGCGGATAAGATAATCGAACTGCTTGCGGATGGGCGCGAGCGCCTTCGGCAAACCCGTTTTGACATCCACGGCGTCGACCGCGATGTTGAAGGTTGCCAGACCGGCGTCGGCCAGCTTGTCAATCACATCCGTACGCAGCAACCGGGCATTGGTGGGCAAGTAGATCCAGAACCCCTTCTTTGCCGCATAGTATGTAATGCGGTGGATGAAATCCGGGCGAAGGAGCGGCTCGCCGCCCATGTAGGCCAGCACCCGGCAGCCTGTGCCATGCAGCCAGTCCACGGAGCGCTTTGCGGTGTCCTCGGTCATGCCTTTGACCTTGTTGTCAAAGGCCCAGCAGTAATGACAGTCCAGATTGCACTTGAACTCAGTGAAGAGGTAAGCGATGAGCGGGTGAAAGTCGCCCGGCGTGACGCGAGAACGGATGTAGGGGAACAACCAGCCTCGCATGGTGTGGTAGATATGGCTGGGTCCCCAGTGGCGCTTCTCCGGGGCCTTCCAGTCCGGATCGTCTTCGATGGGGCCCAGCAGTTCCGGATGCTGCGGAAACACCGGGTCGGGAAAGGCCTGCGGTTTCCCGAGAGGTGGAAGCCGAACCGCATCGGTCCCCGGCTTCGTTAGCAACGAATGCAAAGGAACGTCGAGCCGGAACTTCGGCACTTGCTCGCCAGGGTACTCTGCTCCCATACAATAATCTCCCCGTCAGGTAAAGGAGGTTGGCTTAATTAACAGGTAGGATGCAAAGCGAATTCGGCCCGTCACAACTTTTTTTGAGCCATCCGGACCCCGTTGACTGCGAAGACGAAAATGGCCTCTGGGGCGGGCGCGCGCACTTGATTCGAATCGCCCACGCACCTGCTAATTCATGGGGTGCGGGCACGAATCAATCCGAGGCCGTAGCCCATTTCACCCTAGTTTGCGATTGATTCTGCACACGTTCGGCCACAGGAACACACGCCACGATGGCGGGGGAATAGCCATCTTTTCCTTCTCGATCCCTTGCGCGGTCAACGGTGTGACGGACTCCGACAATGCCGATTGCGTATGGATGCCTATACAAGCCGATCAACTGCGGCACTGAGCCTAATGCGCTCCAAGCCGTACTTCAAATAACCTAGCGATCTGTTGCGCTTGGCAGGCAACTTGCCGGCCAAAGCCACCTTGCCAACCTGGGAGGCTATCTTGATGGCGCGAGTCTGGCACTCTCACTCCCCTCAGCTGCGGGTCCGGGACTAGTTTCTGTTTGCAAGGACTCCATGAACCGCCGGACGAGTGTCGCGATCTCGTCTGCTTTCGTATCAAGCGCAAAATGTCCCGCGTCGAACACGTAGATTTCGGCGTCCGGTACCTCTTTGCGGTATCGCTCCGGCTCACCCAGATCGAATGACAGGTCGTGTTTGCCCCAGACGACCATGAGCTTCGGCTGCGTCTTGCGCATCCATGCCTGCCATTTTGGATAAGCCTCGACGTTGGTGCGGTAGTCGTAGAAGAGGTCGCTTTGAACCTGCGCCTGCCCGGGCGCATTCAAAAACGCGTATTCGTCCGTCCAGAGATCCGGGTCATAGAGTTCTATATTCGGATCGTCTCCGACGTGGCGAGTTTTTGTAGTCGCAAGCGACAGCAGGTTTTTGCGGAGCGCCTCTTCATAGGCCGGCCGGTCTGTCCAGAAGGCCCGTCGCGTTGCCCAGTTTGCTCCGAGGCCTTCGTTATGAGCGACCGCATCCTGGACAATGAGCGCCTGAACCCTATCCGGGTGCGCCAACGCCATGCGAAAGCCGACCGGCCCGCCGTAATCCTGCATATAGAGCGTGTAGCGCGACAAGCCAAGAGCCTGCGTGAAGCCGTCCATGACCGAAGCGATGCGGTCGAAGGTATAGGCGAACTGCTTCGGGTCGGGCCAGTCGCTATGTCCGAAGCCCGGATAGTCGGGTGCAACCAAGTGGTAAGTGTCCGAAAGCCGTGTCAGCAGCGGCTGAAACATCCGCGATGAAGACGGCAGTCCGTGCAGTAAGAGGATGGTCGGAGCATCTTTCGGCCCGGCCTCCCGATAGAAAACGGAGACTCCATCGACCGTGACTGTGCGATAGAAAATCGGCTGCATATGGCATTCCTTTCTGTTGGTCCGGGCGGCAATTCAAGTGATCGAAGCAAAGTAAAAGCCACTGATGCTAAAGACGCGATCGAGCGGAGTTGGATTCACAGAACAAATGTGAAGAAACGCATCGCTCGAACTCCCTAAGTGCCAGCTCGCGGACCGCAACTCGCCCAACTTCGTATTCGCGTTGTCGACCAGGCTCACATCGTCAAAACAACGCGAAACTCTGCGTTGCCGCTCATCATACGGGCATATGCTTCGGCCGCCTTTTCAAGTGGATAGGTTTCGATCATGGCGCGTACCCCGCGCAGTTCGGCAAAGCGGAGTGTGTCATCCGAATCCGCCGGCGTTACCCCTGCCCATCCTTCAATCGTCTTGCCGCCCCTTATGAGCTGTAACGGAGCAAACTCTATGGGGCCAGGGGATACGCCAATCAGGAGAAGCTTGCCGTTCGGACCCAAACCGCCAATCAGTTCGGTCATTGCACTGGAGTCCGGTGCAGTCGCGATGATGACTTTTGCGCCGCCTAATTTTTGTAGTTCCTCCGCTGGGCCCTTCACTTTGCTGTCGATATACACATCGGCGCCGAGTTTCATTGCCAACGATTCAATTTTCGAGCCGCGGCCGATTGCAGCTACCTTGTAGCCAAACTTGTTGGCGAATTGAATTCCGAGGTGACCGAGTCCTCCGATTCCTTGCACCGCGACCAGGTCGCCTGGCAATGCGCCCGCATACCGCAGGGCATTGTAGGGGTTACTCCCAGCGCACAGCAGCGGCGCCGCATCGATATCGCTAAGATTGTCCGGAATCGAAACCAACGCTTCGACCGGAGCCAACATGTATTCCTGATAGCCGCCGTCATAACTGAGACCGGGATTCTTCTCATTGCGGCAGAGTCGAAAATCTCCGCGCCGGCACTCGGGACAGGTGCCGTCGTGGCCGCCGTGCCACCCAACGCCGACACGCTGGCCTTTTCGCCATTCAGTCACTCCAGTGCCCAGCGCATCCACCACGCCGGCCACTTCATGCCCCGGAACGCGTGGATAGGGGATTCCCAGCCGGCGGCCTTCGACGATGATCGCATCGCTGTTGCACACACCACATGCGTGAACCCTGATGCGCACCTGTCCTGGGCCTGGAGTGGGAATCTCCAACTCGACGATTCTAAGACCGGCTCCAGCCGCGGTCACCTGCGCGGCTT
>Ga0335074_10008618_pt1 | contig 14182 bp, 9 predicted proteins | sample Lox_Sample_23_FD_206715 | JGI IMG/M metagenome (GOLD analysis project Ga0335074, IMG submission 206715) | Soil microbial communities from Loxahatchee National Wildlife Refuge, Florida, United States - Lox_Sample_2.3 | ecosystem: Environmental > Terrestrial > Soil > Wetlands | place: USA: Florida...
ATGAACCGCAGGCAGTCCTGCCAGTCGGTCTCGTACTGAACCGGCCGCTCATCGGCGACCAGCCAGCCGCCAGGAAAGTCGAGCAGCGCGAGGTTGATCTCCGACTGCGCCACGCCAGGGTCAAGCTTCAGGTGGAAGGTGAACGGCTCGACCGTGCCTTTCAGGCTCTTAGACTGGAACTCCCCAGCCAGCAGGTCACCGTCCAGCTCTTTCTTATTGCTGGCGATCTTGGCTTCGGTGGCGACGCCCACGGTGCGCATGGCTACCCCGCTGCCGGCCAGCAGCGTCTGCGACTCGGCGAGCAGCGCCGTGATCAGCGACGTCTTGCCGATGCGGGTCGGGCCGACCAGGCCGATCTTGAAAGTTACCTCTTCGGGCATCTCCCCATCCCCCATCAGCCGAGTTCGGCGGTGATCGTCTTGATGAGCCTGGCGACCTTCGCGTAGCGGGCGTGACCTTCGGTCATCCCGGCGAACTCGCCAGGCCACAGCTCGTCGCGGTAAGAACGGGCGAACCGGCGGAACTCGGCGTCGGAGTAGCCGGAGCGGATAAAGGCGTCCTCGAACTGCTCGGTCGCCGAGTAGACCACGAGCAGCGGCGTCACCTCCTCGGCGAGCAGGGCCTTCTTCGTATCCCAGGCCGCCTGCCTCGCCTGCTCGTACGTATACAGGTAAAGGTCGTGCGCGCCTTCCCTGCTCTGTTCCTTAACCACGACCGTCGGCTGTCCCGTCTGCGGGTCGTCGTACTGGATCTTCAGCTCGTTGAGCTGGCCCCGCATCTTCGGCTGAAGCTGCGTCCTGTACTCGAGCCTGAGGCTGAGAAGCTGCCTGATCGCGCTTTCCAGCGTCGGGCACGGTTCCGAGGCTTCGGCAAGCAGGTCGGCCGCGCGGGTGAGGACAGCGGTGCCGCCGCCCGGCGCGGCGATGTCGATGTCGTCGAGCAGCCCGCCGAAGTTCGAGGCGAGTACCCGGCCGACCCGGCGCCTGCCCTCTTCTAGCTGGTGCGAGAAGAAGTCGTCGAGCGAGGAGAACCTGGTGCTGATCTCGACCCTGATCCTGTTGAACTCCTCGCCGCCGTAGTTGACGACGTTCTGGTGCACGACGAACGACCGGTAAGCCCGGTTCTCCCACTCTTCCTCGCCGACGCCGAAGCCGCTGTCGATCCAGCCCTTCACGTTGTCGTAGGCGGCGTCGACGGCGACGACGTAGTCGGGATCGTCATCGTCGGCCGTGGCCCGGCCCTCGAGTTCCCGCACGAGCAGGCCAAGCTCGACCGCGAGGTCGGCCCGCAGTTCCCGAGCCCGGCCCTCCAGGTCCTCGATTGCCCCGGTCGATCCGGCCCTGAGCCTGGTCAGCGCCGCGGAGACCTCGCCGAGCTCGCGCCTGATGCCGGAAGCGACCTCGGCGGCCCGTTCTGACGCGCCGGTGAAGCAGTCCTCGTCCATGCCCGGCAGCCGGTCGGCCAGGGCAAGGAACAGCGGCGCGAGCACCGCCTCCCGCACCGGCTCGGCCTTCGCGACGTCGGCTGGCAGCAGAGAAAAGTGCTTGCCAGGCTCGTTGTCGTTAACCTGCCGCTGGATGTCGGCGGTCAGCGCCGCCGCGAGGTCCGAGTCTTCCGGCCGCTGGTTGACGACGATGTAGACGAAGTCGCCGCGGTTGCGTATGAATCCCCTGGCCTCATCGAGGAGGTTAATCGCCTGGGCGTCGGCCGCGCTCCAGTACGCCATGCCCTCGGCGGCGCGCTTGACCAGCAATACCACGTCCACGTCGTGCCGCAGGCCGGTCACGTGCTGCCGCTCGGCGTCGGCGGCGATCTCCCCGAGGCCAGGCAGGTCGATGATGCCGAGCTGGTCGACGTCGGTGTAGGGGAAGGGGCAGTCGATCCGCACGTCCTTGACCGCGAGGTAACGGTGCCCGGTCCGGCCGCCCGCCGCCCGCTCGGCGCTGGTCGGGTACGCGACGTACGGCCTGAGCTCGTCGAGCGGCACGGCCTTCTCGCCGCCGCTCAGGTCAGCCTCATACGACCACAGCGCCTGCTGCATGTCACGCAGCCGCACAAGCAGCGCCACGTCGCCTGCCCTGATCTCCGCGAGATCGGCGTCCTCCGGGTAGTCCCAGCGCCTGAACTCCTCGAGGGAGGCCGGCACGCCGACGATGTTCAGCGCGTTGTGATACGGCCGCACGACCTCATCGAGGAAGCTCTCTGGCGAGTGCAGCCGCAGCACGGCCATCCGCTCGCGCGGCGAATGGTAAATCCGGCTGCGGACGGCGGTCACGGGGATGTCGCGCCCGGTGGGAATCTGCTGATCGGAAAGGCCCGAGATCGACTGGAGCAAGGTGCTCTTGCCGACCCGCGCGCTGCCGCTGACGCCGATATTGACCGTTTCCCTCGCGAACCTGGCCGCTACGTCGGAATACAGGTCAATCACGCCGGCGATCTCCGCCCTGATCTCCTGCAAGCGCGGGAACACCAGGTCGGCCGCGTCTTCCGCGCTCACGGTCGGGTGCTTGCGCAGGTCGGCGAGCGCCCCGGCCAGCGCAGCGAGGTCGGCGTCCACCTGGCGCCAGCGCCCGATCTCGGCCTGAACTCCTGGCAATCGCTTTTTCCTGCGCTGCAGCAGCGCGGTAATACGGTCAGTCAGCTCCGACGGCATACCAGTCAGGATATCCGCGTCATTACGCGCCGCTCTCCTAAGCAGGGCCGCCCCGCTAAGCAAAGGCGGCGATGCCCGTGATGTCCCGCCCGACGATGAGCGTCTGGATCGTCTCCGTCCCCTCAAAGGTGTGGATGGCTTCCAGGTCGGCCATGTGCCTGATCACCTGATTTTCCAGCAAGATCCCGTTCCCGCCCAGCATGTCACGCGCGTCGGCCACGATGGCCCGCGCCTTGCGGGTGTTATGCATCTTCGCCAGGCCGGCCACGGTCGGCGTCAGCTTGCCCGCCTCAGCCAGCCGCCCGAGTTGCAGGCAGTACAGCTGCATCGCGGTCAGGTCGGCCAGCATGGTCACCAGCCGCTGCTGGATGATCTGGAAGCCGGCCAGCGGCTTGCCGAACTGACGCCGCTCGGTCGCGTACTTAAGCGCCGTGTCGTAGGCAGCGGTCGCATGCCCGAGCGCCGCCCAGGCACACGTGCTGCGGGTCGAGGCAAGCACCCGCGTCGTATCGGCGAACGACCGGGCCCCTGGCAGCCGGTTCGCCTCAGGCACGCGCACCTCGGTCAGCTCGATATCGGCCTGCCACACGGCCCGCAGCGACCCCTTGCCCTCGATCACCCGCGCCTCGTAGCCAGGCGAGCCCTTTTCCACGACGTAAGCGCCCACCTTGCCGGTGCCCGCGTCCCTCGCCCAGACCACAACCAGGTCAGCCACGGTCCCCAGCCCGATCCACCGCTTGCGCCCGCTGAGAACCCAGGTGTCCCCGTCCCGCCGCGCCGAGGTTTCCAGCGCGACCGAGTCTGAGCCGTGGTCAGGCTCGGTCAGCGCGAACGCCCCGAGCTTGTCCATCCTGGCCATCGCGGGCAGCCAGCGCTCCTTCTGCTCGTCAGAACCGCACACCGCGATCGACCGCATCGCGAGGCCGGCGTGCACGCCGAGCACGACGCCGAGGCTGCCGTCGCCCCTGTGCAGCTCCATCGTGACCAGGCCGCTGGCCAGTTCGCTCATGCCCGCGCAGCCGTAGCCCGAGATGTCCTCGCCGACGATGCCAAGCTCGGGCAGCCGCCGCACCAGGTCCCACGCGATCTCGGCCCGCTCCCAGTACCGTGCGGCGACCGGCAGCACCTCGGAATCGACGAATTTCCTGACGTTCATGAAATGCGTCCACTGCTCGTCGGTGAACTGTTCCCTGACGGAAAAGAAGTCCGTGCCGAGAGCTTCTCCGCGAATGGTGCTCATGTCTTCTCCAGGAAAGATTCGATGGCCGGCGCCAGTCGCATTGGCTCGGCGATGAGCTCAAGATGACCCCCGTCATAAATATGCAAATGGGCACCAGGTATCAGCGCGGCCATGAGCCTGGCGTTGACGAGCGGGATGATCGGGTCGTCGTCGCCCGCGACGATCAGGGTTGGCTGCCTGATCATCGGGAGAGCCGGAAGACTTGTCCAGCCGAGCCCCGCGAGCAACTGGTAGTAGTAGCCGCGCTTGGGTCCGACCCGCGTGGTGGCATGCAGCAGCCCGCTGGCCCGTTCTGGATCGCCGCGCAGGCTCCCGCCGTAGATCTCAGGGGCGACGCCTGCCGCGTAGCGCCAGTCACGGTAACGCCGCGGCGTCAGCAGGTGCTTAAGCACGCGGGGACGCGCGGGTACCATCAGCGAGCCGGTGCCGGTCGCGACCAGCACGAGGCAACGTACCCGGTCGGGCCTGGCCAGCGCGAACTGCTGCGCCAGGCCGCCGCCCCAGGAGATGCCGAGCACATCGGCGCGGTCGTATCCGAGCTGGTCGAGCAGCCCGGCCAGGAGCGCGGGCAGGCCGACCAGGTGGTAAGGCAAGGAAGGCGCGGGAGAGCCGCCGATGCCAGGCAAGTCGAACCTGATGACTTCCCTGCGCGGATCCAGGCAGTCCACGAACGGCTGGAGCAGGTCAAGGCTCCCGCCGATCCCGTTGCACAGGAGCAGCGGCGTGGTGCCTGTGCTCGCGGGCTCGCACGTGCGGACGGAGACCCGGATTGGCCTGCCCCGTACGCTGACTAGCTGGATCCGCTCGACCGGGCTGGTGCGGCGCATGAGCCTCATTTCTGCCGCACGTAACTGCCGGGGGCCGGCTCGATCGGGGGATGCACGGCGCTTCCCAGTGTCTTCCTCGGCCGCTTCAGCTTGCCTGACCTGGCAGCTACCCAGTCAGACCAGTGGCCCCACCAGGAGCCCCGGTGCTCCGCGGACCCGGCCACCCAGGCGTCAGGGTCGGGACCTGGGGTCCCGCCGAGGCGGTAGCGGGCCTTCGGGTTGCCTGGCGGGTTGACCAGGTGCTGTATGTGCCCGCCGCCGGACAGCACGAACGTGCTTTCCCCGCCGAGCAGTTGCGTCGTGCGGTACGTGCCGCGCCACGGCACCAGGTGATCGGTCTCGGCGCCGATCACGTAGCTGTCGGGCTTGGCCTTGCTCAGGTCGACCGGCGTGCCGAGCAGCGTCATTCCGCCAGGGGCGGCGAGGGCGTTCCGCTCCGCGATGGAAAGGAGCTGGCCCTGGAGCTTGCCTGGCAGCCTGGTCGTGTCGGAGTTCCAGGCCAGGATGTCGAACGCGGGCGGGTCCTGGCCCATCAGGTAGTTGTTCACCCAATAGCTCCAGACCAGCTCGTCTGGCCGCAGCCAGGAGAACATCGCCGCGAGGTCCCTGCCGTCCACGACTCCGGCCATCCTGCTGCCCATCCGCGCCAGGGCAGGCACCGGTTTGGCGAACGCCATCGCAGCCGGGCTTGGCACGGACATGTCGAGCTGGCTGACGCCGAAGCAGGCGTAACGCACCGACTCATCGCCCCGTTCGGCCAGGACGGAAAGCAGCGCGGCGAGGAGCTGGCCACCCGCGCAGAGTCCCATCGTGCCGAGTTCCCCGCTGCCCGTGATCTGCTTCACGGCGGCCATCGCCTCGAGCAGCGCGGTCGCGTACGTGTCAAGGTCCCAGGCGGCCTGCTCCCTGCCCGGGTTGCGCCAGCTCGTGACGAAGACCTGGAAGCCCTGGCTGACCGCGTACTCGATGAAGCTGCGTCCTGGTGCCAGGTCGAGGATGTAGAAGCGGTTGATCAGCGACCAGACGATCAGCAGGGGGATCGTGCGCACCGACGGGGTCGCCGGGGCGTACTGGACGATCTCGACGACGTCGTTGCGGAACACGACGGCGCCGGGGGTCGCGCCCACGTTCTCGCCCAGGGTAAACGGGCGGGTGTCGACCTGACGGGGCGTCCGCAGGCCTGACCGGGCGTCGGCGGCGAAGTTGCGTGCGCCCCTGGCGAGGCTGAGGCCCCTGGTCTCCACCGCGTGCCGCATCGCGGCCGGGTTTCCTGCCAGCGTGTTGGTCGGCGCAAGCGCGGAGACCAGGACGCCGGCCGCGAACCTGGCCTGCGCCGCGCGGCGCCAGTCCAGGTCGGCGCCGTCGACGGCCTCAGCGAGCGCGTTCGACGCCGCCAGGTAGGCCTGGCCGAGCCGCCGGTAGACGGGGTTCTCCCGCCAGGCGGGGTCGGCGAACCGGCTGTCGCCCCGCGCCGGGGTCACGATCATCCGGCCGGCCGCCACCTCGGCGAGTTCGCCGAGCAGTTGCCTGGCCCGGCCGACACCGTCGCTGGTGCGGGCCAGCGCCGCGGCCAGGGCCGCCCCTGCTTCCACGGCGCCGATCCTGCCGACGGCGAGGCCCGCGTTGATCGCGTCAAGCGCGGTCTCCGCGAGAGAGCCGCCTTCGGCCTCGGCCGCCCCGGTGCTTATTTGCGGATCGGTCATCGCTCTTCCCCGCTCGCCAGTTCGCGCTTGAGCACCTTGCCGGTCGCCGTCATGGGGAAGCTGGTCCTGAATTCGACCAGCCTCGGGTACTTATAGGCGGCCATGACTTCCCTGCCCCAGGCCACAAGCTCGGCCTCGGTGAGCGTGGCGCCCGGCTTGCGCACCACGAACGCCTTGACTTCCTCGCCGTAGGCCTCGTGCGGGATGCCGACAACGGCGGCCTGGCTGACCTCGGGGTGGGTGAGCAGTACCTCTTCGAGCTCGCGCGGGTACACGTTGAAGCCGCCCCTGATGATCATGTCCTTCTTGCGGTCCACGATGTAGAAGTACCCGTCGGCGTCCTTGGTGCCGAGGTCGCCGCTGCGGAACCAGCCGTCGGCGTCTATCGCGGCGGCGGTGGCCTCCGGGCGGCCGAAGTAGCCCTTCATCACGTTGTGGCCGCGGATGACGACTTCTCCTGGCTCGCCGACCGGGGCCGGGGTGCCGTCCTGCTGGATGACCTCGACCTCGACGCCCCAGACCGGCAGGCCGATCGAGCCCGGCTTGCGCGGGCGGTCAACCCGGTTGAACGTGGCGATCGGGCTGGTCTCCGACAGGCCGTAGCCTTCGACGATCGGGACGCCGAAGCGCTCTTCGAACTTCCGCATGACCTCGCCGGGCAGCGCGGCGCCGCCTGAGACGGCGACCCTGAGCCTGGCGGCGATCGCGTCCAGGTCGTGCTCGTCTGCGGTGTCGCAGGACAGCAGCGCGTGGTACATGGTCGGCACGCCGGCGAAGAACGTGACGCGTTCTTTCTCCATGGTCGCGAGTGCCTGGTCGGCGGTGAACCTGGCCATCAAGACGATCGTCGCGCCTGTCGCGAGGCCGTTGTTCATCTGGACGCTCTGACCGAACGAGTGGAACAAGGGCAGCGCGATCAGGTGCACGTCGTGGGCGCTGCTCCCGAACAGCCGGGGAGCGAGCTGAGCGTTCTGAACCATGTTGCTGTGGGTAAGCTCGGCGCCCTTGGCCTGGCCCGTGGTACCGCTGGTGTAGAGGATGACGGCCGTGTCTGTCTCCTTGGTGTTCGCCGACCGGCAGGCTCCCGGCTGGCGGTGCGTGAACTCGGCCAGCGTCTGGGTGCCGACCTCGGGAGAGGTCGCAGTGGGGTCGGCGGTGAGCAGGATGAAGTGCTCGCAGGTATCCGTGGCATCGAACGCCGCCTTGCCGGACTTGCCGATCGGCAGCTCTGGCGTGCCTTCGAAGCAGAAATAGGCGCTGGCCTCGCAGTCCGCGAGGTGGTAGGCGATCTCCCGCTCGGTCAGCAGGATGTTCAGCGGGACCACGGTCGCGCCAGCCTTGAGTATCCCGTAATACACGATCGGGAAGTATGGGACGTTCGGGCAGCTCATCGCGACCCGGTCACCCCGCCCGACGCCCCGGTCCTTCAGCGCGTTCGCGACCTGGCTGGCGGCCGCGTCGAGCTGGGCGTAGGTGAGCCTCACAGGACCCTGGACGATGGCGAGTCTTTCCTGATGCTCGCGGACGGTGCCTTCGAGCACGACGGCGAGATTAAGCATGACGGGCACCTCCGGTCCCTTGCGGGTTTGCGTGCTACCACCATGCGGCGGGACGGGCGGAGAGTGTTAGTGGCCGGGCCACAAAGTACGTCATGGGCGAGTGATGAAGTTGCCTGTCGCTGCCTGACTGCCTGCCGCTGCCTGACTGCCTGCCGCTGCCCGGCCGCCGAGCACGCGGATCGCGATCAGCAGCTCGACGACGTCGGCGAGCTTGCGCACGTCGTAGCCGGTGCGGTCGGCGATGCGCTCCAGGCGGTAGTACGCGGTGTTGACGTGCAGGTGCAGGCGCTCGGCGGCGATCTTGGCGTTGAGGTCCGCGGCGGCGTAGGCGACCAGGGTGGCGATCAGCGCGCCTCCGGCCGCGGCGTCCTGCGTGATGAACTCCCTGACTTCTGGCCTGATCAGCCGCTGCGCGGTCGCCGCTTCGCGGATCACGAGGTACTCGAACGCGGTAAGCCCTGGCAGCGCGACGATGCCCGCCGAGTTCCCTAGCGCGTCGCGCGCCGACTGGGCTTCCGCGTAGGCTTCTGGCACCTCATGGAGGCCCGAATGGACCGTGCTGACCCCGACGGCGAGCTTGACCTGGTCAAGGGCAAGCGCGGCCCGTTCCAGGGCGGCAACGGTCGAGGCGGCGTCGCCGTGCCTGACCGCCAGCACGCCGACGATCTCATCCTGGCGCAGGGTCGCCAGCCCGGTACCCGTGATCGCAGCTACTGCCGCAGCGAGGGCCTGCTCGCCCGTGTCCTCAACGGAGACCGCAGAGGCGACGAGCAGCCTGGCTTGCGGGCCTAGTCCCGCGGCCTGGAGTGCCGAGCGCTTGCGCCCGGCGAACGTGGTCCGGCGGGCGAGAAGGTCCTCGACCAGGTCACGCCGCAGCCGGTCGTGCTCGGCGAGCTGATGCTGCTGCGCTTCGATGTAGGCCTCGGCCGCGACCGTGCTGCCGAGCTCGATGACCCGCATGATGCGCTCGACAAGCAGCAGCGCGGCGCTTCTTGCCTGCTCGTCGTTTTGGGCGGCGTCGAGTACACCCTGCCACAAGGTGATCTGGCCGATGCGGAACGCTTGCAGGAAGTCGGCGAGCGAGATGCCCTGTGCCAGCCGGCGGCTGGCTTGTTCCCTGGTCACGGTGAAGTTGCCGCGCCTGGCCGGCAGGTCATCTTCCAGGCCGTCGAGGAACTGAAGGAAGATGGCCGCCACGTGCGCGGACACGTTGGCACGGAGTTCGGGGTCCGTGCTCGCGCCGTAGGCGGGCACCTCGGCGTAAATGGCATCGACGGCGGCCGAGACAAGCGGGTCAAACGAGTCTCGTATGCCCCGCGCTATCTTTGCCCGTGAGTCCCTGGCGAGCTGGTCTGCGGCCACCGCACCATGATGCGCTTGTTGTGGTCAGCCGACAATCGGCGGCCGGCGCGCTCGGCGAGCTGGGTCATCACCATGATCGTGAAGCCAGTGAAGAAGACTCCCTCGATGACGCCGCCGAGCCTGTTGACCAGGTAGGCGAGGCCAAGCAGCGGATACGCGATCGCGGCGCAGGCGGCGAGCAGCCGGTAGATCCTGGCCGGCCGGCTCCGCTCGCCGTGGGTTCGCCGCAGCGCGAGCAGCAGCGCCAGCGTGATCCCGGCGAACTCGAAGACGCCGGCGCTGTCGTGGACGTACTGGCTGAGCGGAAGCTGGAAGTGGCGCTCGGCACTCATGCAGGCGGCGCTGATCCCGTCGGCGCAGACCTGCGAGAACAACCCGCCGATCAGCCCGGCAAGCGCGAACACCACCATGCCGAGCCATTCCCTACGGCCGCGCGCTATGCTGTTCGGCCCGGCCAGCAAGAACGCGGCAAGCACGAGCAGCCCGGCAATGACGTCGCAGTGCGACATCAAGCTGGCGTACGGCTGCCCGGCCACTTCCAGGTTGCTGAAGAACTCGTCAGGCGACCGCATCAGGCCCGGCTTCAGCGGGACCAGCACCCACCAGTTGTAGAAGACCATTCCGGCGATGCCGCAGAACCAGACCCCCAGGCGGAGGCTCCGGTTTCGTGCGGCCGTCGCGCCTGACGGCGTTTCCCCGGTGAGGGCTTCGCTGGCGGGCGTAGTCGTGGCTGGTGCTTTATGGCCGGAAGGAATTGTCTTGTTCTGGATGGCCCCGGTGCGAGCTGTAGCCGTACCCGTGCCTTTACTCATGTGCCGTCCATCCGTCAAGTGATTATCTGGAGTCCTGCCTCCACTACTAGCCTAACAGAATACGGAGTTACGCCTCCGCATCCCCTACCATGGGCCAATGAAGGTGCAGGACAAGCCGCGGCCCCTCCGGGCAGACGCGACCCGCAATCGTGACGCGATCCTGGCCGCGGCCAGGGAGGTCTTCGCCGAGCACGGGCTCGAGGCGTCGCTTGAAGAGATCGCCGCGCGGGCCAGGGTCGGGATCGCGACCCTTTACCGCCGGTTCCCTTCCAGGCAGCACCTGGTCGGCGCGGCGCTGGTCGAGAAGGTTGCCAAGTACGCCGATGCCGCCGAGGCGGCGCTCGCGATCGGTGACCCGTGGGAGGCCTTCGCCAATTTCGTCCGCACCATGTGCGAGCTTCAGGCCGGCGACCGCGGGCTCGCTGACCTGCTGTCCATGACCTTGCCCGCCGACGAGCACGTCGAGCGGCTGCGCAAGCTCGCCAACGCCCACGTCGCCAAGCTCATCGACCGGGCCAAGACGGCCGGGGTCCTGCGCTCCGACTTCGTCAGCGAGGACCTGCTTATCCTGCTCATAGCCAACGCGACGATCGTCCACGTCACCCGCAGCGCCGCGCCTGCCGCGTCGCGCCGGCTGGTCGCCCTGGCGCTCGATGCCTTCGGGCGCACCGACTCGCCGGCCCTGCCCGCCCCGCCCACAACGGCCGAGATGGCGAACGCCATGTGCCGTCTGGCCGCGGATCGCGGCTGCTCCATTGACCGCGCCATTGACCGCTGAGCTGCCCGTCCTTTGAGCTGCCCGTCCTTTGAGCTGCCCGTCCTTTGAGCTGCCCGTCCTTTGAGCTATCGGTCGTTGCCCGGCCCGTCTGGTTACGGCCAGCTATAGTTCCTTTGCGCAGTGAAGCGGGAGGTGGCTGGTGCCGAGAAAACGATCGGCTTTGTCCGTGGCAGTTGCGGCGGTCGTGGCGGTGACGCTGGCACTGCCCCTGCTCGGCTTCACTAGCAAGCCGGCGCGGGGCGGTACCCTGCGGCTGCTCGCCGCCTACGGGCCTGATCACCTGGACACTGTGCCCGCTTACTACACGGCGGATTACATCCTGGAACGCGCTTACGCCAGGCAACTTCTCTCCTATCCGGCGTGGGCCGACCCGACGACGCGCTCACGGGGCTGGAATAAGGACATCAGCCCGGCCCCCGATGTGGCCACTGTCGTGCCGAACAAGGGCAACGGCGGCATCAGCGCGAATGGCCGGGTCTACATCTACCATTTGCGTGCGGGCGTGGACTGGAACACCAGGCCGGTCCGCCCCGTGGTCGCCGAGGATTTCCTGCGCGAGTTCAAGGCGTTCTGCAATCCGGTGAGCCCGGTCGGGAATTTGCGGTATTTTACGGAGACAATTGCCGGGATGCGGGCTTACTGTGCGCGGGAAACCGCGCGGTTCGCGCACGACAAGCACCCGACCGCTTCGCAGATCGCGTTTTTCCAGAAAACGCACTCCATTAGTGGCATCACGACACCGAATTCGCGCACAATCCGCTTCGAGCTGAACTCAGCGGCTTCCGACTTCAACGACATCATGACGCTGCCGTTCGCCTCGGCAAGACCAGCGGAATACGACAAATACCTGCCGGGCAGTCTCCAGCTTGAACAGCACACGATCTCCGACGGCCCTTACCAGATCACGTCGTACAAGCCGGGCAAGTCGATCGTGATGGAACGCGATCCCGCCTGGCGGCAGTCGAGCGACAATCTCAGGCATCAGTACCCGAGCAGAATCGTCCTGACCATCGGCGTGACAAGCAGCCAGACGGAAGTCAGCGACCTTAAGTCAGGCAAGGCGGACCTGATGACTGACCTGGTACTGCCGGCCTCCGCGATCCGCGGCCTGCGCACGGACCGGGACTTTCACGTCTGGCCAGGCAGCTACCTGTCGCCGTACCTGATCTTCAATTTCCGCAGCCCCAATTCCGGGCACGCCGTCCGCAAACTGGACGTACGCCGCGCAGTCGAGTACGGCATCAGCAAGCTTGCCGTTCAGCAGGCACTTGGCGGCCAGGCCGCGAACCAGATCCAGAACAGCGTGATCCCGGCCGGGAATCTCGGCTCGGGTACCAGGAACCCGTACCAGACTCCCGGCAACAAGGGAAATACCGCCGAGTGCCGGGCCGAACTCGCCAGGGCGGGATATAAGCACGGGCTGACGCTGACCTATACCTACCCGGCCGACGACATAGACGAAGCCGCGGAGCGAGCGGTCGCCACCAGCCTGCGCCGGTGCGGAATCACGGTGAAGCAGAAGCCGGTGTCTGTCTCCTCTTATCTCACCGGGCTTTCGAACACCAGGAAGTCGGCTAGGCCAGGTACTTTCGATATCGCGCAGGTGAGCTGGTACCCGGACTGGTTCGGAAATAACGGCCGCGGCATCATCGTGCCCCTGTTCCAGACCTATTGCCTGCCAGGCACCGACAACTACGGCTGTTACAGCAGCTCGTTCGTGGACAAGATGATCGCCTCAGCCGAAGCGGCCCCCAGCGTTCCGGCCGCGGCCGGCTTCTGGACTAAGGCCGCGCAGCGAGTCCTCGATGACGCCGCCATGGTTCCCCTGATCGACTACCAGGGCCCGATCCTGGCCAGCAGGGACGTCGGCGAAGCAGGCGTGGCGCATGGGGTCGTGTGGCTGCCGAACATCGGCGGTCCGGACATCACCAACGTCTGGGTGCGGAACGGCCGATAGGACCACGGAGATATCGTGGCTAAGACCGCCGTATCGCACGTGGGGGGCGCTATGCGAAATTTCACCGGCACCATAGCTACGTTGGGCACCGCTACGTTGGGCACCGCTACGTTGCGCACCGCTACGTTGCGCACCGCCACATTGGGCCTCGCCGGAGTGCTCGCGTGGTCGCTGCTCACCGCCGGCCCAGCCGTCGCAGCCGGTACAGCCGAAACAGCCGTCGCAGCCGGCACAGCCGTCGCAGCCGAAACAGCCGTCGCGCTGCCCGCCGGGGCCAAGACCACGCCCACGAACGACTTTCTCTACAGCATCAGTTGCTTCAGCGCGAAGAACTGCACGGCCGTAGGGAACTGGGCGTACCACAGCGAATTCGTGCAGAGCCATACGCTTGCCGAGCGCTGGAACGGCTCGAAGTGGTCAAAGCAGACGACGCCAGAGCCATCCGCCTCTTCGATCGCCAGGTTCGACGGCGTCGCTTGTCCGACCGCCAAAATGTGCGTCGCAGTGGGCGCCGACTTCACGGGTCTCGGATCGGCGTACACGAATCCGATCCTTGCCGTCTGGAACGGCTCAAAGTGGACTCTCGACAAGATCAAGGAGCCGAGCGGAGGATCGAACGGATTCCTGGAAGGCGTCGCTTGCTCGGGCGCCAGGCAGTGCCTGGCCGTGGGTTACTACGTCAACCGTTCGAACAGCACCCAGAACCTGGTCGAGACCTGGAATGGCTCGACGTGGACGGCCGGCGTACCGGCCAATTCGAGCGCCAGCTACAACGTGCTCGACGGGATCGCCTGCCCGGCCAGGAACGACTGCTTCGCGGTCGGCCAGTACAGGAACGCGGCAAGCGAGGACGTCACCTTCACCGATAAGTGGAACGGCAGCAGCTGGTCACCGCAGCCCACCCCGAGCCCGGCCAGCGCCCTCAGCAGGCTGAACGGCGTCGGCTGCACGAATACCACTCGCTGCATGTCGGTCGGGAACCGGGAGAGCACCACCTCGGCCGTTCCCCCCACCGACACGCTGGCCGAGCACTGGAACGGCTCGTCATGGACACGGAGCCTCCCCGGAAATCCGTCAGGGAACTCTCAGCCGAACAACAACCTGAACGCCGTGTCCTGCCCCGGCCTGACGAACTGCCTGGCCGTTGGCGCTTACACCAACAAGTCGGGCACATCGGTGACCCTGGGCGAGAAATGGAGCGGCTCGAAGTGGACGATCACCAAGACGCCGACCGTACCTAAGGCGGCCTTCGGCAATTACTTCCTCGGCGTCGCCTGCGCTTCGGCCAAGT
>Ga0335074_10008619_pt1 | contig 14182 bp, 13 predicted proteins | sample Lox_Sample_23_FD_206715 | JGI IMG/M metagenome (GOLD analysis project Ga0335074, IMG submission 206715) | Soil microbial communities from Loxahatchee National Wildlife Refuge, Florida, United States - Lox_Sample_2.3 | ecosystem: Environmental > Terrestrial > Soil > Wetlands | place: USA...
CAGACTTCGCGGGGTCCGATCGCCCCGCGCCGCTGTAGCCGAGCGCTCCTGTCGCCGCTTCTGACGGGATTCGCGCGCCTCCCACGAGGGAATGGATGATTCCGCGCCTTCCTCAGCGCGACTCAATCTTCGGACCTCTGAAGGTGGTGATAGACGGCCCCGGCATAAAAGGCCACGATGAAGACCAGCGCCGCGAAATCGAGCGGATTGTTAACAAAGCGTTGATAGAAAAACCCGACCGCGTATACGAGGATACTGATCGCCGCTACCACGAGCCCCAGCAGAAGATAACGGTTCCAAACGCCTCTTATCATTCCATTGCCTCTTGCCCGACGGCCCGAATTCGAACGGTCTCAGGACCCTTTGGCAAGCTTTTTCTCGAGCGTAACGACATTTCCAGCTGCAACAGCTTCAGTCTCGGCCGGTTTGCCGGCCGACGCGAGCCCGTCGGCGAGCAGAAAACCACAAAAGACAATTGATGCCGCGGTCAACCCGAGAAAAGACAATTCAGGCATCAACGTGGCCGTCAGCGAGGTCAGCCCAACCACGCCGACATAGACGATGATCGCCCCGCGCTCGCCCAACCGCGCGGCAAGCCGGTAATGAAAATGTTCGCGGTCGGGTTGAAAGGGAGATCGGCCCTGCCAGACGCGCAATACGATAAGGCGCAGGCAGTCGAGGACCGGAATGTAAAACCAGACCAGGGCGGTCTCAAGGTCAAGGCGGCCACTGTTATGGCAGCGGACGGCAAGTACCCCGATCACGAACGAGACGGCAAAAGCGCCGCAATCGCCTAGGAAGAGGCGTCCGCGCAGATTGTAGAGAAGCGAAACGAGCGAGGCCGCCCCGATGACGGATGCTGCGGCCGAAACGTCTGTTCCCCCCAGAAAAGCCAAGCATATGGACCAGATGCAGACCAGGGCAAGCACAAGGCCATTCAGCCCGTCCGTCATGTTGACCGCGCTCGAAAACCCGGCAAGGGCGAGAACGGTCACGGCGGGAAGCAGTAACGGCGGGGTGAGCAGCCAGCCCCCGGCCGCAAGATGGAGGCGGTTGGTGATAAGCGCCGGATCAAGACGCAACGCAACCGTTGCGAATATGGCGAGCAGCAGCAGGCGTCCCCCGGCGGATATTCCCTGCTGGTCGTCCATGAAACCAAGCACCGCCACGCCGCTGCCGCACAGCAGGATGGTCAGATAAAAACCCGTTGCGTCTGACTGACCCCAGATGATTTCGGCGGATGCCCACACCGCCAAGGGCGCCATGACCGCGATCCCGCCTACCATCGGAGTCGGCTCGGCATGGCTCTTTCGTTCAGCGTCCGGATAATCGATTACGCCCAGCCATTTGCCCACCGGCCAAGCGAAAATGCAGATAGCCACCGTGAGCACGATCGGAACATAGTCAAGCAGCATGAATGTTCCCTTCCCCCGCGGGTTGGCCCGGAACCGGCCTCGGAGTCGCGATTAAGCGCTTGACCATGTTGGGATTTTCCCGCTCACCGGCGCAGAGTAGTGCCCTGCGAACACAAAAGCCATACTTCACGTGACTTTTCGGTCCGTATACGGTCCCTACCGTCGCGCCGGGGCAAACGGTAAGCACTTGCAGGTGAATGGGACCTTGCGTCGGCGTTCCCGGCCAGCAGAGGTCCACAAGGATTGGCGTGAACGATGAATTGGTTGTGGGAGGACTGGCGCACCGTCGGGCGTCTCATGCGCAAAGCGCGCGCGCGCATTAGGGAGACCCAGGGCACCCGCAACAAGTTCAAGGAGGCCGCGCGGATTGCGCGCAAGGCTAGGGAAAAACTGACGAGGCGTCTGAAGCGCGCCCAAGCGCCGCTGAATCTCCAAGTCCTGCATACACGGCCTACCAGCCTCACCGCGCAGCGGGCGGCAGTGTCCGCACTGCTCACAGACGACAACCTTCCTGTGTGCGTTCCTGCCGGCGGGGGAGCAATCGCTCTGTCTTTCGAGAGCGCAGATGCACCGACCGTGCAGCTGCGCGACGGTTCTTCCAACCTTCACGGTGTGGCCGTTCTCGACCGGCATTCGGCGGTTTCCGGCCCTGAGGGCCGGCTGATAACGCGTCTGCTGATTCAGGCGCCGTCCGAGCTTCTGGACGGGGCGGCCCCCGCAGTGGATGTGGTTCTGCGAACGTCAGACGAGCAGGTTGTCTTCGAAAATGTCGGCCTTGGGCCGCCGACGACCCTGCGCATTCACGATTTCCGTTTCGAGAACAGCTGCGTGACGTTTTCCGGCGAACGAAGCCTTGGCGATTCCGCTGCAATTTCGCTCGGGCTGTTCGTGGATGGCGAACTTAGCGCCTCATGCACGCTGTCGCCGGAAGGCCGGACCTTTTCGGCATCAATGATTCTCGATCATGCGCATCTCGACGGGCGTGCGCGTCTTTTGGAATTGCGCGACACCGCCGGGATGAACGTGCTGGCGACACTCTATCACATACTCCCGCTGCACATCACGCCTTGGCAAGCCCTGCAGACTTATGCGCGACCTCCTCTTGACGGCACGCTATCGCGGCAGGCGCGACATCATTTTCATTCCTATCGTCTGTGGTTCGACCGGCTGCGCGAAAGGGGGCCGGGCGGCGTTCCACCGCTCGACATGCTGTACGGCGAACTCCAGCAGGGATTCCGCAAGCGCCCCAGCTATCCGAAAATTTCTTTCCCTAAGACCGCCGAACCGATCGTCTCCGTCGTCATCCCAGTCCATAACAAATTCGAGGTCACGTATTATTGCCTCTGCTCGCTGCTGTTCGCGTTCAACGAAACGCCCTTTGAAGTCATCGTCGTCGATGACGGTTCCACGGACGCAACAACGAGAATCGCCGAGTTTGTAGAGGGAATAAAACTGATACGCCTGAAGACGGCGCAGGGTTTCGTGCAGGCCTGCAACGACGGTGCGGCACACGCGCGCGGCGAATTCGTGGCGCTCCTGAACAACGATACCGAGGTCACTGCGCGCTGGCTGGACACGCTCGTATCGGTGTTCCGGGACTTCGATGGGGTCGGACTCGCGGGATCAAAACTCGTTTACCCGGACGGGCGCCTGCAGGAGGCCGGGGGCGTGATCTGGGGTTCCGGCAATCCCTGGAATGTCGGACGCCAGGGCAATGCCGATGATCCGCGCTACAATTACCTGCGAAAGGTCGATTACGTTTCGGGTGCTGCCCTGATGATCCCGCGCGAACTGTGGTGTGAGGTCGGCGGCTTCAGTCCGGAATTCGCGCCTGCCTATTTCGAGGACACCGATCTTGCGATGAAAGTGCGTGAGCGCAAGCGCTTCGTCGTTTATGTGCCGGCATCGACGGTCTATCACTTCGAGGGTCAATCTGCTGGAATCAGCACCGCAGCTGGAATGAAGGCCTTCCAGGAGGTGAATCGACCTAAATTCCGCCGGAAGTGGGCGGACGCCTACCGCGATTACGGCCCTGAGGGCGAAGCCCTCGACCGCGAAAAGGACCGGGACGTCGCCTTCCGCGTATTGTTCATCGATCACCAGTATCCGCTCGTGGATCTGGACGCCGGCAGCTACGCCGCATTCCAAGAAATGCGGTTGCTGCAGTCACTTGGCGCCAAAGTGACTTTCCTCCCCCGAAACCTCGCCTGGATGGACAGGCATACGACAGCCCTCCAGCGAATTGGTGTGGAATGTCTCTACGCGCCCTACGTCATGAACTTCCTGCAGTACATTCGCGAGCACGCGGCGGAGTACGATTTGATCATTGTGACGCGCTACAAGGTCGCAGAGCAGGTCATACCCATCGTTCGAGCGGTTTCGCCGAAGACGAAGATCGCATTCAACCTTGCAGATCTTCATTTTCTGCGCGAGTTGCGGGAAGCGGCCGCCAAAACGCCCGGCTACTCGCGGGCCCGCGCCGAGGAGACACGCCGTGCGGAACTCGCCGCAGTCCGCGCGAGCGACATTACCTTCAGTTATTCCGATGTCGAATTGGGGATTCTGAGGCGACAAACATCGCCTGCTACAAAACTGGCCAGGATGCCCTGGGTCGTCGATTGCCACGGCCGCGCGATCTCCTTCGTCGCCACACAGGGCATCCTGTTTCTCGGAGGTTTCGGGCACCCCCCGAACGCCCAGGCCGTGAAGTTTTTTGCCGACGACGTAATGCCGCTCATACGGGCGCGGCTGCCGGAGGCCGTGTTCAATGTCATTGGCAGCGGAGCACGCGCCCGGGTGCCGGAACTCATGTCCGAGCACGTTCGAATTCTGGGCTACGTGCCATGCATCACCGAGCACCTGGAACGCACCCGTGTCTTCGTGGCACCCCTGCTTGCCGGTGCAGGGCTCAAGGGAAAGGTGCTCGACGCGATCTCACACGGTGTCCCCTGCGTGCTTTCGCCCATAGCGGTCGAGGGAACGGGCCTCACACACGGGCTGGATTGCCTTATCGCGGATTCCAAAGAGGCGTGGACCGACTGGGTGATACGTCTGTACACGGACGAGGAACTGTGGAATCAGATTAGCGCCAACGCGTTCAAACTGGCAGAAACCAACTATTCATTCGCGCGCGGGGTCTCGACGCTCGGAAAAGAACTGGAGCGTATAGGACTTTCCGGGCGGAAAGACTGGGGCCTCGCCTACCGGTTTACGCGGCCTGAGCGCTACGGAACCTGAAGGAAAGCGGCATCGGCGCCGGTTTCCACTGCATCTATTTCGTGGGATATGACATGAAAGTCGGGGAACTGGCACAGATTGTGAGCAACAGGAGCGGGATTGAACCACAAGCCGTTCAAAAGGTGTTGGAGGCGGCCTTTGCGGTTCTTGGCGAAGCGCTGACGAAAGAGGAAAAAGTCGAATTCGAGGGATTTGGTATCTTTGAGCGAAGGCAGAACAGGAAATCGGACGGGAACGGCAAAACGCTCTTCAGATTGTGGTCTGCAACCGGCACCAGTGGGAAAAGGCGCAAAGAGGGGAAGGACCGGAGGAACGCGAAGAAGAAGACAAGAAAAGCAAAAAATGAGAGCTCTCCCTGAACGGCGCATAGCGAAAATACCCGCGCCGCGGGCAGCGCGCTCGCGGCGGATAGAGGGCAGTGAGAAGGACCGCGCCTTTGACGCGCCGACTAACACTGAGGCCGGTGAAGCCGCGTTACCTGGGAACAACGCGCGCCGACCTCTCGTTTTCCACTACCACCTCTTTAAGAACGCCGGCACATCCGTTGACGAATTGCTGCGCCGAAATTTCGGCGCGCAGTGGGCGACGCAGGAATTCAGTGTCAACCGCCGCGACAATGCGGTTGCGGTCGCGGAGTTCATCGCCAACAATCCTCATCTACAGGCGATTTCATCCCACACAGCACTCCTGCCCGTTCCGCAGATCGAGGGAGTTGAGATATTTCCGATCATCTTCATCCGCCATCCGATCGACCGTCTGCGGTCGGCCTATGAGTTCGAACGGCGGCAGAACGCAAACACGGCCGGCGCCCATTTGGCCAAGATACACGATTTTGCTGGCTATTTGCGCGAACTCCTCCGGAACCCGCGCAACCGGCAGATTAGAAACTTTCAAACGTTCCGGCTGTCGCTCAATGAAATCGCGCGCAAAAGCTCCGAAATCCAGCGCGCCATTGCTGCAATTGAAAGGCTGCCTTTTGTGGGCATTGTGGAACGCTTCGACGAAGCGATCACTGAGTTGCAATTTCGCGTGCAGCCGCTCTTCCCAAATTTTCGCGCGCGCCCAGTGCACAGAAACGAAAGCGTATGCCGTCAGGACTGCCTTTCCGACCGCCTGGCCCAAGTCGAGGCCATGCTGGGATGCACACTGTACAAAACCGTCTGTGCCGCGAACGAAGACGACATGGTTATCTACGAGTTGGCAAGTTCGAGACTGTGCAGGTCCTGATTTCTGTGCACGATGGCATCCTTTCCGGCTTCACGCGGAAATCTCGAGCACAGAGCGACAAATCGGAATTTTCCCCTGTATCGATTCTTCATACTGGAAGAGCGGTCTGCAAACGCTTATGATGCGCTGTCTGGAACGGACTGGGCATGCGCACGCTTGGGTCACGACTGCATATGTCGTCAGCCTTCGCCACGCCGCACCGATGAAAGGTTAAGAGGTATTCGGGAGATGAGTCCCGGTGTTCGGTTTTCGCGTCCAATTGTCGGCAGTCGGGAACCTGCGCCGTATTTGCCCTGGCCTAGTTCGAAAACTGACACTAGCGGCACAACAACCACACAACCATGCAGGCCATCGCTCCTTTTGCGCCCATGCCTGGCGGAGCGATCGGCGAAGCGGGGGCCGAATAGCGAACCCGCCCCATGACGATCGTAAAGCCTGCTTACGGTTTTGTATTCGTCCACATTCCAAAAACGGGCGGAACGTCCATAAAGGACCACCTTTACTCCTATGGGCGGGATACTTCCATTTGCATTCAACGGACGCGCGACGCCGAACAGCTTCGAGCCACCACCGGTACTACGCTGAACAAACATTCTACCGCCGCTCAGATCCGAGATGTTGTTGGACACCAACAATTCGATGCATTCTTCAAGTTTTCAATCACACGAAATCCATATTCGCGCACGGTGTCGATTTTCCACTTCTTGAAATACAACTTTCGCGCATGGCCAAACTCGGCAATTATGGACCGCTTCGAGACACTCGAACATTTTGTTACATCAAAATTTTTCCGTCGACCCGGACCAGGGCGCATCTTCGAACCACAGTTCCGCTGGTTGATCGGCGACGATGGGCAAACCTGCATGGATTTCATCGGTCGCTCCGAGACATTGGAGACCGACATTGCACATATTCGCGAGAAACTGAACCTTCCCTTGCCTGCTCCACCGCTGCGCAGAAGAAACGTAAGCAAGACGTTTCTTGCGCCGCCCGAAGCGGACAAGATCACGCCGCTGGTCGCATGCGCGATACTTGAACGGTATGCAGATGATTTCAGATTATTCGGTTATGCACCGGATTCCGACACGGCACTGATGATGCGGCGCATCTGATGGACGGCCCGGGTTGCCTCGTGCAGCACGACAACACGACCAATCGGTGCGCGCACGCAGGGGATCACGAGGCACGGCAACACTGCAGTGGTACTACAAGCGCCTGCGCCAAATCGAGATAAGGGGGAGCAGATGAAGCTGAGCCAAATCGCGAAACGCATGACGGTTGCCGAATAGATTGCAGTAATATTGAGTTCTACGGGTGCGGCTCCTGATTTGCAGACTCCCGGCCTGCTGGACGACGAAACGCAGAAAATTACCAATAGCATCTAGGGAGCACGAAGCTTGCAGGGCGCCGCGAGAATATAGTCCTTCATTGCGGACGTAGCCAGCCAATGGGTCCTCACGGAAACCTCGGATACTCGACTTCGGTTGCGGCCAGGGCCGCACTGCCAAATTTTTGGTGCAACCGACGAGCGAGGACAACATCTTCGGAGTAGATGTCGCCCCCCGCCTTATCGCAGCATGCAAAGGGTTTCTTTCTGGGATGAATTTTACTCTCGTGAGGCCGATGGCGTCATTGCCGTTTCGGGATGCGCAGTTCGATTTGGTAATTGCCAATTCGGTATTCTCGTACCTCAACGAAACCTCCCACGTTATTACATAAAGGAAATTGGCCGCTGCACGTGAGTTGGCGGTATCTTCATCGCTACCACAATGGGTCCGCGAAATTTCAAGACCACGCAGGGGGGCATGAGCGAGTGGCTTACAAAGATAATTCCGTCCATAGCGCAGGCTGAGAATGATTTACGCGCCGGTCGGTTTGTCTTTTATCCGACAGGACAACTCAGGAATTATGGGTTGCGTTCCTCCCTACTGGGTGGACGGCCGCGAACTGGGTTCCCGATTTCGAGGTTGTGAATGTCGCGACGGATATGTCGCAGGACGTCAATGCCGCGATCAAGATTGCCCGTTCCTAAATTGCGGACGGTTGGCGCGAGCAATAAGAACCCTGCGGACGGGTTCGTCGGCGGGGCCGCCCGAGAAGATCTATTGCTTGCCCGATGGAGAGCCATTTTGTCTGGCCCGTTTCATGTCTTTGGCGGTTCTCGCCAGCACAGCCGACAGCATGTGAAGGTATTCGGCATCGGATCTGGCCGGATTATCCTCAATGGTCGGCTGCTGCATCAACACCTCTCGATGCGGTGCCAACTTCGGGTGCGCGAGATTTCGCCGCCCCACCCAATCCTCGAGTAATCCAACGAGGTGACCTTCGGTTCTGGGAAGGATGCAACGCCGTTCTTTTGTTGCCCTGAAGTACGCCTTATAGAAGAAGCGATGAGGAACTCCGAATTCAAATGCCAAATGACTCAACAATGTAGATGCGATGGGATCCACAGACCGGTTGAGTTCCGTTGCGCCAGGGTCCGGCGGTACGCAGAATCCGCTAACACCCGCAAAATGCGTCACTATGCCTCCCTCGGGCAGGGTTTCTAGGCAGAACACACGAACGTGCTCTTCCCCGAAGGCAGTTTCCCATCCCTCCAGCATCGACGTCGGGTCGAAGTCCTGCAGACGCCTCATCACACTCGCTGGGTATGCTATGAACCTTCCTCCCTTGCTGTGTTGCGCGATCTGCGAAATTGCAAAACGGTAAAGGTTTCGAACGTACACAATCACCTGGAATTGACGACGAGTCCGATCGAGACTTTCACGCAGAATATGAATTCCTGGGCGCGGTACTGTGGAAAACTCCTCTCCGGATAATATCAGTTGTGCGTCGTCCATGACCACGAAGTCGTTCAAAATGGGTTCGATCGCCCGCTTGAACAGGTGAATTTTTGACTCGCGCAAGTAGACACCCAGAATAGAATGCTGGAAATTTGGCCTGAGATAATCACCGGGATAGAAGAAACCCTGGGCGGACAGCTCTCTTCTTGACCTATAGAGCGCATTCTGAAGAGTCGTGCTGCCGGTCTTGTGCAGGCCGATGTGAATCGTCGATTTGCGATCAGGCATCGGTCTAGCCGAATGGAAGCGCAAATCGCCGCTGCGGCGAGCATGTTGAATCCAACCAGACTCGTATGCTCCTAAAACGCTCTGCAGCCTCCGATATACTAGAATTTGGCCCCAGCAACGCATACCACAACCACCCGGTTACGTGCCGCCCAGTCCTGCACGTTCTAGACGGTTGTCGATACTTCAACATGTGCACCTATGGATGCCCAAATCAACTGAGGCCGAAGATATCCCTTTTTCCTATCGACCGGCTTGAAATCTGGCTATTGTTCCGTCCAACCTAATCCCATTCGGGCGATGACGGTCAACCGAAATTTGCGGCACCGTCCTTCCCAGGCGAAGGAAAATCCCGGCGACATGTCTGACTCGCGAACCACCTGGCCTCTGTGGCAAAAACTGTCCGCGATTTGCAACAGAATTCGGCCCCGCTCCAACGCCGATATCGGCCTCTCGCCAATTATTTCTCCGTCCGATTCTTTATCTGATGCCTTGAAGGATTTAAGTAAATCGTCCACTTCACGTAGCGACCTGTGGCCACCCTTCGTCAATTACATTCAGGCAAACACCGTGTTGGAAATCGGTGTCTGGAAAGGGACGTTCGCTGCGAATATGCTTTCCCGGTGCAAGTCCATCACCAAATACTACATGCTTGATCCTTGGCGAAAATTGGATGACTGGAACAAACCCTGCAACAGGGGAAACACAGAGTTCGAAAGTTGCTACCATGAGGCCATGGCAGCAACGGGATTCGCGGATACGAAGCGGATCGTCCTACGTGGCACAACTGCGGAAATGATCGCCCGCATTCCTGACGGCAGCCTAGATTTTGTATATGTCGACGGCGATCATACACTCCGCGGCATCACGATTGATCTTATCAGCGCCTATCCCAAAGTAAGACTCGGCGGCTTCATCACGGGCGACGACCTTGTGCCAAGCATATGGCAGCATGGCAGTGAATTCGAACCGACGCTTGTATTTCCGTTCTCGGCCTATTTCGCGGAAGCTGTCGGAATGCCGTTCTTCGCGCTGCCACACAGGCAGTTTCTGATCGCCAAACTTCCGCGTACCCATGCCTACAAATTCATCGATCTTACCGGAAAATACAAAACCATGGGATTGCGGCAACAGCTTCTAAGCAACTGACGCTGGCTGTATTCCGCAGAATCACCAGATCTCCCCGTTCGTGTCACAGATAGCGACCACCATCTATGCGATCCACGTTGGGATAGCGTCCCAAGTCGCCGTCCAGCCACATTCCGGCATTAATGCGGCCGATCATGAACTCACGCGTTGTTGCCTGACGGATGCCGAATAATACATGCGAGAAGTTGCCGATATACAAAATCCGACATCCAAATCGCTCTCTCACATAATTGCAGATTGGAAGGCCGTAGCAGCCGCACGATGCTATGAACAATTCGAAGGGCGATGCCGCGTACGTTGCTTCAACCGATTCGCACAATCTGCCAAATGTTTCCGACCAGTCTCCGTGCGGTCTATTCGGCCAAGTCGAAATCCATGCACCCAGCGCCCGCAAGGAAAACGGCGGCACTTCGTAATCCAGATACAATTTTTGCAACCGCCCGCTGTCCAGCTGCTCTCGCGCCAAATGCGCCATTGGGGACATGAAGACGACCTCGCGGCCGCGCATAGCATCATATATTCCGAATACGCTCGGTACACGCACGTAGTTCGGCAGAACACCGAACTTAAGCCATAGCGTAAGTTCTATTTTCAAGTAGTATGGATAGAAATTATTATGCCATACTAGACAATTGTTCTTCAACGCCTCGGCATACCGCTCCGCCCACTCTACAAGCACTCTATGCGCCTGCCCCGGACTCCGCATGACGTAGAATCCGGCATTAGTCATCAGGCGGCGCAGATTCCAGCTGAAGTCATGCCCACCTAGATAACCTGCTGCCGCTTTTTCTGCGTACATGAAATCGTCGTTATCGATGCCGCCCAATATGCCATCCAGTGCAATACGCTGCCCTTCCGGATCTAGAAAGTAGTTCTGAAGCACCCGGAGTTCCACGTTTCCGTATCTAACCAGGGCGTGGTGCACGTCTGGATCGTATCGAATCAGATCCGCTTTATTTGATGGCTCGACCTTGAGCCTCATAATTCTAATTACTTGCCTGCGATAGCAGGCAATGACGGAAAGAATGTCATCGATCGATGAATACTCGATGTCACCTGCTTCCACGGCGCTCCGAAATGAACGGTGCAACCGCCAAAGATCAAGGCTGGCCGTAAGATTTTGTCCTTGAGATTTCGCGCGTACTTGGGCGGACGCTAAGGCACTTACGACATATGCCTGGTGTGTTTGCCCTTTGAAACCGTGGGCAGGTAAGGTATTGAGCATCCAACTACTACGCGACAGTTCCGTTAGTGGCTCGTCCGATTTCAAGCACAAGCCCAATTCCACCCTCATCGCGTACCTCTTCCGACAAATACCGAAACCCTCTTGAATTTGCTCAACTCACGCCAGTCACATTCCTGGTTGAAAGCAAGCGGTGGAGGCCTTGACTGCCTCGCCCTCATGGACGCTCCGTTGGGACTAGGTTTCAGAGTTCTGCACGTGCTGGCGTATTTGGAACTCTTCCCCTGACCGCTTCGCGGGCTGCGGCTCGGTTCCATCTTTCCCTGTATAGTTCTTGGTTCGGAGGAGGCCCCCTGAATTCTGCTTTTGGCCGCACAAGCCCAAGCTTCTTCATTAGATCCAGAATCTCTTGTTCCTTCAGCAGGACCGGCTCCCATACGGCAGTGCTACCGAGATGCGAATCTGGAGCCGATAGGACGTTGGCATAATGGGCGACGCCGTTGCACAAGGCATCGCAGAGCACGAAGTTTGGAGTGAAATCGGGCCTTGTCAACATTAGGATATTGTTTTCTTTTCTCGAGAATACCCGGGTGTGGCATGCCGATCCCATGGGCGACACTATCCACCGGTGCGAATTGAACAACTTGATTTGCTCCGTTATAGGCAGAGTTTCTGGCCGCACAATTAGAAACCCTTCTTCCTCGAGAAGTCGCTCGAGTCGCTCTTCGCCGACAAGTGCGCGATTGGCGAATGGGCCAAGGCCGCGGCGTGACAGATAGAGCGGCTGGTCCGTCAGATTCACTCCCGACGGTAGTGCGCGCTCGGCAAGAGTCTCGCAGAGAAACTTGAATTCGACGTGGGCGCTCCTTCGAAAAACAAACGAAGGAGCAGGTACATACACATTTTTGAATCTCGTTGTCCGTTTTATGAATTCAAAGCGCTCGGCGACACCCGGAAGAAGCGCCAGGAACGACTTTACGAATTTTGGCACGCGTGGCGGGGATTGCATAACGGGAACAGAGTCGCCATCAAGTACCCGCCAGGCCCAAGCGCGAGAGAGAGTTTCGAGCAAGAAGTGCCCGAAATGCACGGACGCGTGTCCAAGATAGCAGGCGTTGCGATCGTCCAATTCCGCGTTATCCAGAGTCGCTGCGTCAGGCCTCGGCCCTACGCCTTTGCCCCCTCCGCCAGTTCTGACTGATGGTGGAACAAGACGATGATCGGAATCGAATATTCCTATGACACATTTTTTCTGCACGTCATCGATAAACTGATTCTCAGGAACAATACCGGAGACCACTCTTACCATTTCCGGAACATCGGTCCGGATCGACAAACGACTGATGGTAGAACGAGCCCGCTGTTCTTCATTTTCATCAAAATAGTGGAGAAAAATGCGCTGCCAGCCCTCAACTGGGGAGATTCCAGATCTCATGCTGGCCGATCCCCTGCGGGCGCCGCATTAGCGGAATGCTCGGGTGTCCGGATATTTCGATATGCACGTCTGCGTTCCGCCAGTTGCTGGTTTCGCCCGGCAGCCGACTTCTCCACATCCGACGTTTCCTTAACGGCTCGACCGTTCAAGTGGACCTTGCTGCAGTCACTCATCGATGCGGATTTTCGTCATTGGTTCCGAAACGTTGCGATGAGCGAGAAACCGCTGATTCCGGGCAATCTCGTCGAGGCACGCGATCCTGAGCTTCTGACGTTCCTCGATGAGGCGAACGAAGACTGCCGCATCGAGTAGCGCCTCGTAAGTACCCGTATCGAACCAGGTCATCCCTCGTCCAAGACATTCCACTGACAGCATCCCGGCGGCGAGATAGATATTTATCAGATCCGTGATTTCATATTCACCGCGTTTTGAACGAACCAGGCTTGCGGCGTAGCCAGATACATCCCCATCGAAAAAGTAAAGGCCGGTCAACGCCCAATCGGAGCGGGGAATATCTGGCTTTTCTTCGATCGAAACCGCCCTTCCTGCAGGATTGAACTCCACGATCCCGAATCGTTGCGGATCGCGGACCTGATAGGCAAAGACGGTCGCGCCCTTGCCGTGCGCGGCAACCCTCTGAAACAGAGCGCTCAGGCCCGCACCATGGAAGATATTGTCGCCGAGAATCATCGCTACGGGCTCGCCACCCACGAATTCGCGCCCGATTGTGAACGCCTGCGCCAGACCTTCGGGCTTCGGCTGAACCGCGTAGGACAGTGCAAGTCCCCACCGGCTGCCGTCGCCCAGGAGTTTCACGAAATGGGGTTGGTCCTGCGGCGTAGTAATGATCAGGATCTCGCGGATGCCGGCCAGCATCAGCGTCGAAAGCGGATAGTAGATCATCGGCTTGTCATAGACGGGCAGCAGCTGTTTGCTGACGACAAGCGTCAACGGATGCAGCCTGGTTCCCGCGCCGCCCGCAAGGATAATTCCCTTCATGACACAGCCGCCTCTGTCGCCGATGCCAGGCCAAGACGCCCGCCCCGGTATGAATCAATATTGCGCCACCAGTCGGACTGCGCCAGATACCACTGCACGGTTTCAGCCAGTCCCGACGCAAAGCCTTGGCGTGGCCGCCAACCCAGCTCTGTTCGTATCTTGGACGCATCGATGGCATAACGGGTATCGTGGCCGGGGCGGTCTTCGACGAAGGTAATCAGTTCCCGCCGCGCCATGTGAGGACGGCGCGGAGCGTTCGCATCCACCAGATCGCAGATTGCCTCAACGACCTCGATGTTCCGCTTTTCGCAGTCCGCACCGACGTTATAGCTTTCCCCGAGCCGCCCACGCGTCAAGATCAGGTAAAGTGCGCGCGCGTGGTCATTCACGTGCAACCAGTCGCGAATCTGTTCTCCGCGACCATAAACCGGAAGAGGCTCGTAATGGAGCGCCTTGATGATCATGAGCG
>Ga0335074_10008620_pt1 | contig 14182 bp, 13 predicted proteins | sample Lox_Sample_23_FD_206715 | JGI IMG/M metagenome (GOLD analysis project Ga0335074, IMG submission 206715) | Soil microbial communities from Loxahatchee National Wildlife Refuge, Florida, United States - Lox_Sample_2.3 | ecosystem: Environmental > Terrestrial > Soil > Wetlands | place: USA...
AGGAGACCGATCGCATAGGAAGGTGACCACGCAGTCAGTGCAGGCGTCGGTGCACCTCATCGCACACTGCTCGCAGTCGATGGTGAGGCAGGTCATAGTGCACAGCGTGCCACGCAGGTGGGACCGTTAACGGCGGCACGCACGCAGGTGCCAGTGGACCAAGTACCAGTGGAGCAAGTACCAGTGGAGCAAGTGCCAGTGGAGCAAGTGCCAGTGGAGCAAGTACCAGTGGAGCAAGTACCAGTGGACGGCGCGCAACGGCGAGCCACCGGCCGGCAGCGCTACCGTATCCGCCATGGTCACCGCGTTCGTCCTCATTGATGCCGAACCTGCTCGCGTTGCTGCCCTGGCCGAGGAAGTGGCGGCTGTCGAGGGCGTGGCCGAGGCGTACTCGGTGGCGGGGCACGCGGACGTGGTCGCCGTGGTGCGCGTGCGGCATCTTGACGAGCTCGCCGAGGTCGTGACGGGGCGCTTGCACATGCTCGCGGGAGTTACCGACACCCGGACGCTGGTGGCGTTCCAGTCCTATAGCCGCAAAGATCTCGACGCTATGTGGGAGCTGGGCGCGCCGGAATAGCCGCCCGCCGGGCTCGCCTCAACGCCCTACCCGGTCTACCAAGGACGCGTTTCTCCTCCCGCTCTCCTCCCGCCCAGCCGAAGTGCCACCCCGCCGGGCGAGCGGCAAGCTGCTAGCACCACGTAGCGGCAGCGAACCTGCAATCGCTTGCCACACGCCGTACCATTTTTTACGTGGAGTGGGTCGTGCTTGTCCTCTTGGCGGTGTTGCTCGCACCGCTGGCGGTTCTCACTGGTGCCGCCCTCGTCACGGCCGAGTCGCTGAGGCGGGCCAACCGGCTGACTCCTGGCCGCAGCCCCACGACCTCCCCACCACTGCGCTGGCTCTGGAGCCCAAGCGCTGCCGCCCAGATGCACCGGCGCCTGCGCGCCGCCTGCCAACTCGTCGGCTCGTTGCCGCAACCGCCTCGAAAGGGCTGGAGGCGCCAGCGCAAGCAACCGCCGCTCGACAGCATTGCGGCGCTCGCCCGCGACGTGCTCGCAGAAGCGGTGCTAGTCGACCGTCAGATCGTGGCCGCGACTTACATCGCCCGCGGTACGCCCCGGATGCAAGCGATGGGGGCGCTCGACTACCAGGTCCGGGCGGTAGAGGACGCCGCCCGGCGAGTTCATCAGCTGGCTGCTCGCCGCGCCCAAGTGGCCCGACCGCCGGCCCCGGAGGCGCCCAGCCTCGAGCAGCGCATCGCAATTATGGAAGAGGCGTACGGCGAGCTGACCGTCCGGCCACCAAACGCCTGAGCCTGCCTCCCCCGCGCCGCTGGTCCTCCAGCTGGTGGATGGCCCTCGGCACCCGGGCACGGGTACACGTCACGAGCCGAGCAGGCGCCACGCAAACCTCGCAGGGCGGGCGTGGAACCTCGCAGGGCCGCCATGCAGCGACCGAGAGTGCGCTGGAACCCTCCAAGAGTGCGGTGGAACCTCCAAGAGTGCGGTGGAACCTCCAAGAGTGCGGTGGAACCTCCAAGAGTGCGGTGGAACCTCCAAGAGTTGCGGTGGAAGCCTCCAAGAGTGCGCTGAAACCTCCAAGAGTGCCCGCTCACCACCACAAAGGACAGCCTTTACCTGGGAAAACACGTGGGACAGTGCCTCGCAGCCTCCACTCTTGGAGGTTTCGAGCCACTATTGGATGTTTCAGGACGACTCTCGGAGCTTTCGCAGCACGCGGCACCCTTAGCAGCCCCCCTGAGCGGAACAAGCCGAGGGCACGAAGGTACCGGCGGGTACTAGGCGCCAACCGCCGCTTCGGCTTTGGAGATCCGCACCAGCCGTTCGAGAGCCGCACGGGCTCGCCCGCTGTCCAATGACGCTGCGGCCTGTTCGAGACCTGCAGCCAACTCGCCGGCCTCGCCAACGACCACCAGCGCGGCAGCAGCATTGAGGAGGGCGATGTCGCGGTGGGGCCCGCTAGCGCCGTCGAGGACGGCATGAACAGCGGCGGCGTTGCGCGCCGGGTCGCCGCCTTTCAGGTCCTCCGGGCGGGCTGGAGCGAGCCCGAGACTGGCCGGTTCGACGATGAAGCTGTGGGCACCTCCTGCTCCAGGACCGGATCGCCACTCCACGACGCGGGAAGGGGCCACGGTGGAGAGTTCGTCGAGACCGTCATGTCCGTGCACCACCCATGCCCGCTCAGCTCCGGCTTGGCCCAGGACAGCGGCCAAACGCTCAGCCGTGCGGCCGTCGCCCACACCGACGAGCTGGTAACGAGCACGGCCTGGATTGGCCAAAGGGCCAAGGAGGTTGAACGCTGTGGGAACGCCAAGTTCGCGCCGAGTAGGCACCACGTGGCGCATCGCGGGGTGGTACCGGGGGGCAAAGCAGAACCCGATACCTGCCTCCAGTATGCAGCGGGCGACCGCCTCCGGTGGCAGAGCAATCTCCACGCCGAGAGCCTCCAAGACATCGGCCGAGCCGGTGCGTGAAGAGGCGGCGCGGCCGCCGTGTTTGCACACGGGGACGCCGGCGCCGGCCACGATGAGCGCGGCAATAGTGGAGACGTTGATCGTGCCCAAACGGTCGCCGCCTGTGCCGCAGGTGTCGACTAAGCGGGCCGCCACCTCGGCAGGCAGTTGTACCGTTTCAGCGACGGACAACATGGCCTCGAGCATGCCCGACAGCTCCTGCGCCGTCTCGCCTTTGCAGCGCAGGCCGAAAATAAATGCGGCCATTTGCGAAGGCGTGGCCGCGCCGTCGAGGATTTCGCCCATGACCGCGCCGGCTTCCATAGCGGACAAGTGCTCTCCCGCTGCCAGCCTCGTCAGCACGGCCGGCCAGCCCCCGATATCGCTGAGCGCGACCGGCTTCGGCCTGGCGTCGGACGGGGCGACTGGGCCAGTAACGGCGCCAGGAGGCGTGGCCACGCCGGGAACTCGGGCACTCGCATGGGGACCGGCACTGGCGTCGGCACCGGCACCGGCACCGGCGTCGGCACCGGCACTGGGGTCGGCGCCAGCACCGGCAAGGGAGGACGGCTCGGCGGCGGCAGAAGAATGCTCAGGCACGCCCCAACGGTACTAGCGGGCAGGCCCCGCACTGGGCTTCGCCCGCAGCTCTCGAAGGACGTGATCGGGAGGGTTGCCGCGAGTCGCTGATCAAGTCGCCGGCTCAGGGCAGACGCCAGGCCGGCCCGTAGTTGAGGTGGCCAGACATGCCGGCAAGTGACCCGACCACCCGGCGGTGGCGCCACCAGCCGAGACCGAACAGTCCCCCGAACACCACGCCGACCAGTCCGGGGCCGAGCACGTCACTTGAGGTGCTGTAGGGTTGGCCGGGCAGTTCGGCGTTCCACACCGACATCACCTGGTTTACGGTGCCTCCTTCAGAAAACCCGTGGTCCCGCACAAAGGGTGATCTCTGCCAAGCCTGGTAGCCAATTACGCCGAACAGAACGAGCACCGTGCCGACAACAAGGAGCACGACGATCTCCGCGCGGTGGGAGTGAATGGTGTGCCCGCGTTGCCCAACCGGCGCGTTGATGCTCAGGCCACGGTGGGCAGACCGGCGGAACCCGTCTCCAGTACGAGCGCATTGTGCTCGACCACCCGGGCCAACCAGGCGGCCACCACGCCGACGAGAGCGAACACCATTGCGCCGATCAACATATCCGCCCGGGTCGTACCGTTATGCAGCGGGCCGAAGGCGCCCGCGAGCGAGACCGCGAACAGCAGAGCAGACACCAGCGTCCCGAGCACCAAAAGGCTGAATAGCACCCAGTGGGCCGTTTTGTTCGTCCGAGCACCTCCTAGGTGTCATCTATGGGCCCGCCGCGAACGTAGCGCAACGACGCTCGGGCAATTGGCCAACCTTTGGGCGCTTGAGGGCCGCCGCTGCGATCGCTAAGGTCAGCCGACAGGTTCGTACCGGGGCACGTTCTACCCGGTTTGTGGGACAAAGCCGAAGCGGTCGTACGAGCCCCGCTCCGGGCCGAGCACGAAAGGCAGCGAGCCATCAGCATCCTGGTAATCGACGTGGGCAGTAGCACGGTGCGCGCTGCCGTGGTCCGACCCGACGGCACAGTCGAGGCTCGCTACCAGCTACCGCTGGCCACCGAGCGCCCATTTGCGGGCCTCGTCGAGCAGGATGCCGCCGCCATCGCCAGTGGCGCATTGGAGGTAGCTCAGGCCAGCTTGCACGAAGCTGGGGCGGTCGCGGGTGTGGGCGTGACCAACCAACGTGGCACGACGGTCGTATGGGACGCGACCACGGGCGAGCCGATCGGGCCCGCCTTGTCGTGGCAAGACCTGCGCACAGTCTTTACTTGCCTGGAGCTGCAAGCTGAAGGCCTGCGCCTGGCGCCCAACGAGTCAGCCACAAAACTGGCTTGGCTCCTCGACAACTCGCCGGGGGCGCGGTCCGCGCCCGTTCGCTTCGGTACTCTCGATTCCTGGGTCGTCTGGAACCTGACGAACGGCGAGGCGCACGTTACCGATTACGGCAATGCCTGCATTAGCGGCCTGCTGCCCACGGAGGCCATCCTCGCTGGCAAGGCCGGCTTCGCCTGGGACCCAAGCCGGCTCCAGCGGTTCTCGGTGCCCGAGAGCGCCCTGCCCAGCATTGTCCCTTCCTCCGGCCGAATTGCGGAGGCCTCGGCTCTGCCAGGGCACCCACCCATATGTGGCATCGCCGGAGACCAGCAGGCGTCGCTGCTGGGCCAAGGGTGCGTGCAGCCGGGCCAAGCCAAGGCCACTTTCGGCACCGGCGCCTTCTTGGACATGGTCGTTGGCCCCCGAACGCCGCCTGTGGGTGAGAACGGTAAGAGCTGCGTCCACGGCTGCCTGCCGATGGTCACGTGGCAGAAGTCGGGTTCCGTCACCTGGGGTGTGGAAGCGCTGATGCTGTCGGCCGGGACCGCGGTCTCCTGGCTGGTCGACGACCTCGGTGTGCTGGCTAACCCAGCCGAGTCTGCAGAGGTTGCCGCTCGCGCCGCTGGCAACGACGAGGTCAGTTTCGTGCCGGCTCTACTTGGCCTCGGTACTCCGCACTGGGACTTTGGAGCCCGCTCCCTGCTGATCGGAATGAGCGCGGGGACAGGACGTCCCGAGCTCGTGCGCGCCGTGCTCCGAGGCGTGGCCCAGCGGGGGGCTGATCTCTTGGAGGCGGCGGAAGCGGACTCTGGGTTCACGGTGGCCCGACTGCGAGCCGACGGGGGCATGACGGCCAACGACGTGTTCGCCCAGGAGCTGGCCGACGCTTGTCAACGACCCGTCGAAATCTCGGCCGAGTTGGAGGCCACCACTCTCGGCGCCGGGCTCCTGGCCGGCTTGGGAGCTGGGGTCTGGTCCACAGACGACGAGGTTGCCGCCATACCAAGGTTGCGTGCCGTCATCGAACCGGCCGGGCCGGCCAACCGCGAGCGATGGCGCGAGGCGGTGGCCCGTTCGCAGCGCTGGCTGCCCGACCTGTCCGCCCTCAGCTTCTGACCGTCGCCAGCAACGGCACGGAAAAGGCTCCCGGCGCCTGGGCAAAATGAAATAGTAAATCTCTTTCAGCTATTGTGCCCGTTTTGCACCCCTAGGCGCTACGGAATTAATCATCCGTTTGGGGCATAGGCAGCGGCTCGTTCCGCGATTAAAGTCAGTGAATGCGGAATGGCGGCCTGCCCACCGTGAGACCGCTGCCCAAATAACTAGTCACTGGTGCACGACAGACGACGTCGGCTGTGCGAACCCAATGCTCCGCTGGGAGTGGGCATTGTGGCAAAACACGGCCAAGGTTGTTGGAAAGCACACGGCAGCCGAGCGGTGGGAGGCATTCTGGGCACCTATGCGCGACGGGAAATTGACGATTATCTAGCCATATGTGAAAACCAGGAGCGCACTGTCTCGTGACGACTCGTGCCGGCAAAGAGATGCCCTCCGCACCAGGCTCAGGCGTGATGGCGCGCGGCTAATCCATGCTCACAACCGGCACAACATGAGGAGAAGCGCTCGTGCGCGCCCAGCGTTATAGAAATGAACCCTCCCGAGCCCGCACCCTGCCACGCAGCGCGCGAGTCGCCCTCCGGCTGGCGGCCCGCCGGCCGGCACTCGTCATCGCCCCCGCAATCGCCTTTGGCGCCATCGTCGCGGTGCCGGTCCTCGGGCCCAGCGCCCCGGCGGTCATGACGTCGTCGGCCAACGACATCGCCAACAACTCCCCGAACGCCACGAGCACAATCACGTCCAACTCGGAGGCGACCAGCGTCAGCACGACAGCAACCTCGGCTCCCGCGGCTACTACATCCACCCCACCTGCGGCGACGACCGAGGTCGCCAACGCGACGCCGTCCACGAGCACGCAGCCAACGACCACCACCGGGGCAGCCACCAGCACGACAAGCGCACCGGCCACGAGCACGCAGCCCACAGCTGCGCCTGTTCCCACCACACCGGTGGCACCCACCACGGGACAGCCCACGACGCCCACCACGTTTCCGACGGCCTCAACCGTTACCACGGCGTCAGTGCCGACACCCTCGGCAGTGGCGAGTACCACGACCACCGCAGGCCGGGTGCGCACCTCCACCACCAAGGTCGCCCGAGCGGCGACCACCACCCACCGGACCAGCACAGTCCCCCGAGCGCGGCCCATCACCACCGGCACGACCAGCACTGTCGCCCGGTCCGCGAGGACCACCGTGGCCGCCCGGTCAGCGACCAGGACGACAACGCTCAGCCCTCGGCTGGCGAGCGCAGCCGATCGCGCGACCGGCGCCGCCGCCAAGGCAATCACGGCAGCGTTAGCTCACAAGCCACTGCCGGCGCGTTCCAGCGAACACCGAACCGTGCCGGCCTCCACCGGGCGCGACCCCCGCCACGCAAAAGCAGGCGCCGCCAGGAACAAGAGAGTCAGGAACAAAACGCCACGCACGCTGCCCGCCGCAGCCCCGGTCATCGAGCATCTCGATGTCGGAGGCCGCGCGATCGACCTCGACCTCGGCAGGGCCCGGAGGGCGCTCGTCCGGCGGGCTCGGCCACGTCCGGCACTAAGCCGCCGCGCCAGCGAAGCGGCTGGCTACTTGATGGTCACCGACGCCGGATCCGTCGCTGCCTTCGGAGGCCTTCATTACGCCGGGTCGCTGAACCGCCAACTGCGGCACCCGATCGTGGGCCTGGCCGCAGCGGCCGGCGGCTCGGGGTACTGGCTGGCCGACACCGACGGAAAGGTTTACCCCATCGGCGGTGCGCCACAACTCGGGGCAATGCCGGCTTACAAGCATCACCGCTCCCCTCCTGGCAGACGCGTTGTCGGGATAGTGGCGACGGCGGATGGGGCCGGGTACTGGTTGGTGACAGCGGGCGGCGGGGTGTTCAGTTTCGGGGACGCACACAATTACGGGTCGATGAGCGGCACACGACTGCGTGCTCCGCTCGTGGGCATGGCGCCTACCGCTGACGGCCACGGGTACTGGCTGGCAGGGCAGACGGTGGCGTGTTCAGCTTCGGAGACGCACGGTTCCTCGGGTCGGCGAACCCGAGGCACGCCTGCGAGTCCAATCGTCGGTATCGCCGCCACAACGGCAGGATTTGGCTACCGCCTCGCCACCTCGGCGGGCGTCGTCTACGACTTCGGCGAGGCCAAGCACCATGGCCGGCGCCGGGCTCCGGCCCTCGGCGCACCCGTAGTTGCCATCGCCACTGCCCCGAGCGGCCAAGGCTATTGGCTCTTGGCTGCCAATGGTGAGCTGGTCGCATTCGGCTCAGCGCGTGACGAGGGCGGAGCACGTGGGACCCTTCCCTACGGGCAAAGGGTCAGCGCGATGGCGGTGGCGGTCGGCACTCCCGACAAGTTCTCCCACACAAGCTCGGGCGCGTTCGGGGTGACCTCGCCGTCGCCCCTACGGCTGCGTCCGCCAGAAGCGGCGGCCTTGCGCCCGGCGCGACCGACCGGGCGGCCTACCGCGCGGCGCCCGGCGCGACCGACCGGGCGGCCTACCGCGCGGCACCCTGCCACCACGCCCATGCGCGCGCCCGTGGTAAGTCCGGGCAGCTACCCAGCCGGGGCACGCGGCTACGACGTGTCCTGGCCCCAATGCGGCAAGCCGCTCCCACCGCACTCGGTCATCGCTGTTGTCGGCGTCAACGGCGGGTGGGCGTTCACGGGCAACCCGTGTTTCAGGCACGAGGCAGAGTGGGCTGGTGCGAACCTGACCACTTACATCAACTTGAACTCACCCCAAGGGCGCAACGCCGCCCAATGGGCCGACGGGCCGGCCGGTAAGTGCTCGCCGGGCAGCCTTCTCTGCGAGTCCTACAACTACGGTTACAACACGGCCCAGTATTCGCTGGACAGCGCCGCGGCTCGGGGCGGGCGCAGCCACACGTGGTGGCTCGACGTCGAAACGAGCGCTTATTGGTCCTCCTCGCAGCGAGCCAACGCCCGTGTGGTCGCGGGCGCACTCTCTGCTCTACGTGAGCACGGGCTCAACGCCGCCGTGTACTCGACTGTGTACCAGTGGCGTGTGATAACCGGCGGTTATGTGCCCGGCACGGCCGCGTGGTACCCGACCGGCATCGCCACCGGCACCCCCAGCCGGTGGTGCTCAGCGAGCAGCTTCGCCGGCGGGCCCGTGATGCTCGTCCAAAGCGCGGCTGGACGCTTCGACGGTGACTTTGCGTGCGCCACGCATAGTCACGTGGATGAAGGTACCAACGTCGGTCGTTGACGCACCCCGGCACCGGGCGGCGCCATTCAGGTGGGCTGGGGCGGTCCTGGCGGTGGCCATGACCGCAGCGGCGGCTGGTTGCGGGGCGAACGCCCGCCCAGGTGCGGGCAGCGCGGCCGCAACCGTCCCGGCACGGGCGACCAGCACGACGGCTACTCCAACAAGTACAGCCTCGACGGCGGCGGCGCCGGCGACCTCCGCAGCCGTGGCGGCGCCGGCGACCTCCGCAGCCGTGGCGGCGCCGGCGACCTCCGCAGCCGTGGCGCCCGGGACCTCCGCAGCCGTGGCGGCGCCGGGGACCTCCGCAGCCGTAGCGCCCGGGACCTCCGCAGCGGTGGCGCCCCCTGCGACCAGCTGTGCCGTTGTGACCACCGCTCCGTCGATCTCCACGACGGCACAAGCAGGCTCAACGAGCGGCTCGTCCACCACGACGAGCGAGCGAGGCAGCACAGCGCTGCCTCATGCACAGCGCTTCCCATCGATAATCAATTTCCCATCGATAATCAATAAGGCCATGGCTGCGCTCCAACCGCCCGCGGCCGGCTTGGAAGCACCGGACACGCTCCCGCACGCAGCGGCCGCGATTTCCGCGGAAGCTTCGGGGCTTGGAGGCACCTACTCCGTGACGCTGATCGCGACCTCGCTACCCGAGCCGGTCAACAGCCCCGAGATCGCCGCAGCGGCGGCAAACCCGGCCTCGGACCTAGGGACCTTTTCGACCATCGTCACCACCTCCACCGCCACAGCGGCCCGGTACCTGAGGGAGAGCTCGGACGAGGATCTTTCGGTATGCGCGGGCACCGCCGCGGCCATGAGGATCGCCGCCGAAGTGGCATCCACGTGTCCAACGGCGCTGGGGCCGGCAGTCAACTGGCAGGCAGGTGCATGGCGGGCCCAGGTGGACCACCTAGGCGGCGCAGGACCGGCTCTCCGCGCGACCAAGCTCGTAATGGCGTGGCTGGCCACCCATGCTCTGCCTGCTTCCACCGCCGGAGGACTGGTGGCGATATCTGTGCCCGGGACCAGGGCGGCGGGTGCGGCCGTCACGGCCGTGGTCGTGTGGGCACATGGCTCGGACATTTACCAGGTCCGCGCCGCCGGCAGCGCGTTATCAGCGCTCAGCCTCGCAGTGGCGATGGCACCCTGGGCGCGCCGCTCCTAGTGCGGCACTAGGGCGGGCCCTCGGAGGCCCCGTCCGCCCCCGCACGCGCCGCCGCGATCGCCGCATCGAGCTGGCGGTCGGCCTGAACTGCCCTGCGCTCCTCCTCTCGCGCCCACTCAACGAACAACAGCGCCAGCGCGATGACGATGAACAGCTCAGTCAACCCCCAAAGGACGTCCCCTCCGCCCTGGGTATCGGCAAGGGTATTGCCTGCGCCGAAAAGAGGCTTGCTTACGCTGCCCACGGTCAATCCGAAAAAGGCGTCCACGGGTACGCATACCAGCACGAGCACAACTCTTGTGCCGAAACGAAAACTGCGCGGCAGCACGTCGCGGCTGACCACGACCGACCAGAAAAGGAAGCCGACGAACAGGAAATGGACATCGACGTAAAACAGCAGCGCGGGGTGCTCCTCCGACCAGCGGTACAACGGAGTCAGGAAGTACGCGTACAGGCTGGCAGAGAGCAGGACAAGTACAACCAAGGGGTGCGTGAGGGCGCGCGCCCACCAGCTGTGCACGAAGCGCAACAAGCGTGCGTGAGTGCGTCGTTTTGCCGATTGAAGCGCCAGGCGTACCGGCATGCCCATGGCGAGTAGCGGTGGTGCAACGTAGGCGAGCAGCAACAACTGGACGACGTGGACAGTGAAATTGTCGCGCTCGTAAAGCGCAATGCCACCCTCCACGGCGTAAGCGACCACCGCCATCCCCAAAGCAAAACTGCCCACCCGCAGCAGGGGCCAACGTCGACCGTCGGCACCGGCACGCTGCGAGGCGTACCAGTACCACACGACGATGCCAACCTCGATGACCAGGGCCAACACAGATGCGGCCCCGCCTCTCCCATGGAGCAGCAGTACGCTGGTCTGCGGGTCAGGCGACTTCGCCGGCATGGCCTCCCATGCTACCGGTGCCCTGTGACGGGCCACGTCGGCAAGCGCCGGCGGTGGCCGAGGCGACCGGGGCGCAGCTCAGCCGGCATGGTCCAAGCGCCAAGTCGTGCCTCCCTCAGCCGCGGCAGCTGCCAGGTCCGAGCGAGCGCGGGCGAGGTCCCCGGCCGGTTCGAGCCCCAGCACTTCGCCGAAGAAAGCGAGCTCGGCCTCCAGTGAGCGCACAATGGACGGAGCCCGACGGAACCCGTGGCTCTCGCCTTCGAGCTCGACCAGCAAAGCCCTGGTGCCAGCCCGGCGCAACGCGTCGACCATGTCACGGCTCTGCTGAGGGGGCACAACCCTGTCGTCGAGGCCCTGGAAGAACAGCACGGGCGCAGTGATCTTGGCCGCCATGAGCAACGGTGAGCGAGCGTCGTACTCGCTCGGCGGCACGAGGCGCTGCATGTAGTGGCTCTCGAACTTGTGGGTCGTCGCCTCGAGCACCCGCACGTCTGTCACGGGGAACCGCACGCAGCCTGCGGCGAACACGTCGTAGCGGGCGAGCGCGGCCAGTACGGTCAAGCCGCTGGCACTGCCACCCCGTACCACCATGCGACCTGGATCTGCTTTGCCCGCAGCAGCCAAGGCCCGGGCGGCGGCCGCGCAGTCCTCGACATCGGCGAGACCCCAGGTGCCGTAGAGAGCCTCTCGGTAGGCGCGCCCATAGCCCGTGCTACCGCGGTAGTCGACGTCCACGACCGCAAACCCGCGGGTGGTCCAGAACTGCTTCCAGAGGTCAAGCACTAACGAGGTTGCCGCGGTCGGGCCGCCATGACTGGTGACCACCAGCGGTGGGGACTCGCCAGCAGGGGCGGCTAGTCCGGGATGGACGGGCGCGTAGTAGAAAGCGTGCGCTGTCTCGCCATTTCCCGTAGGAAAGGAAAAATGTTCTCCCTCGGATACCCATTCCGGGGCGAGTACCTGCGATCGGCTGCGGTGCAGGACCTCCACCGAACCATCGGTCCCCAACCGCACCAGCTCGGGGGCGCGGCTCGGGCTCCCAGCGACGGCCAGGACAGCGGGGCCTTCGCCGGGGCCTTCGCCCGCCGGCGCCAGGTGCCACATCGACCGGTACGAGCTGGCGATGGGCCGCAAACCGGCCTCCTCGACCATTCCGACCTGGTCTGCACCGGCCGAGCGCGAGACAGCGACCAGGTTGCCATTGGCGAGCCGAGCGTAGTCAGAATTGCCGAACGTCCAGTCGGGGCCGGCGAACTCAGCCTCCTTCGGGGCCAGGTTCGCACCGTCGCAGTACAGGTTCCACCAGCCGCTGCGGTCAGAAATATAGAGAAGCTCGCCCTCAGGCGACCACTGGGGCTGGGTAATTGATTCCCGGGCCGGTGCACCCACTACCAAGCGCACACCCTCCAGCACGCCGTCGCGCCATTCTCCGCGCCACAGCTGAGTGGCGTCCCAGGGCATGTCGGGGTGGTCCCAACACAGGAACGCCAATTGCGCCCCGTCGGACGAGAATACGGGGGACGAGTAAAAGTCGTGGCCAGAGGCAACCACACGGGGTGCTTGTGGACTGACGTCCTCCACTCCGGAGACGGCCCTGACAGCGACGAGGTCGTTCACGACGTGGTCGGCGCCCGGCCCCTGATGGCTCTCACGGACAACCACCACCCACGCTCCATCGGGGCTGAACACGGGGTTGGCGTAGCGCACGGAACGGCCCGGTGCCGGGACCGGCGTCAGAGGTCGCGGGGCTCGTCCCGGTGTGAAATCCCAAAGCCGCTGGTCCGCGAAGTTCGATGTCACCAGGCGCTCGCCGCCCGGCCCGCCCGCCGCCCAGCAGCGGCCTCCGTACTCGTGGACCGTCGTGCGCGCCGACATATCCGGCCCCAGCAGCTCGCTCAGCTCTCCGCTGAGTGCGTCCCGGCGCACCAAGGCCACCCGCCCGCCCTCGGCGGGTCGCCCCTCTTGCCAGAGGACTGCTCCCGCCACGGCGGTGGGAAAGCCTAGGGTGACGGCGCTCTCGACCAGGTCGGCGCCTTGGACAGGCGATTGCCAGGTCCCGTAGGGAGCCAGGGAGGACATGCCGCCAGGTTAGTTAGAGCCGGGGCCGGGGGACTAGCTGTCGACCTCGGCGGCGGCATCGGAGCCTACTTGCCCGCGGTGCCCGACCTGCTCTCGATGACCGCCATCGGCGTGCTCCTCGACCGGGAGCCGGGCCGCAAACGTACCCGGGCGCCGAGTTATCACCGCCCAAAAGCTCGCCGCCGGGCCAGGCGGTGCCGCCGGGCCGAGGGCCAACTGCTCGCGCACCCGCTCGGTCACCTTGTGCTCCATGTAGAAAGCCAACCCGGGCAGCAGCCCTGAACAGAGCATGCCGACCAGCTGGAACGTACGAAAACGGGCCCGAGCGGCCAGGTCCAGGCAGGAGAGCAGGTAGATGATGTACAAGATGCCATGGACGGGGCCGACGATCTCGACCACGATGTCCCATGGGATGCTGTTGTGCCCGAACAGCTTGAAATGACCGATCAGCTGGAGCGGGACACCGACAAAACAGAGAACGGCCAGCCCGGTGCCCACAGCCAGAGCCAGAACGCGGTAGCGCAAGAGAGAGCCCTCAGTGCCCTGCATTGGGGCGTACCAGGCACCACCGGCGGGGTCGCCGCCCATGCCTCTTGGACCGGGGCCGTCAGGGGTCACGTCGCCGCGGCCGCGCCGGGATGGGCGGGGGTGGGGAGGGTGCTCTCACCGGGCCTGGCGCCGGCCCCGGCGACGTCTTCGCCCGCGTCATCAAAAGGCAGGCCGCGAGGGTTGCGCCAGTTCTTGCGGGCGTTGCCCGTGGACAGCTGGCGCAGGTACTGGTTGTATGCCACGAGCTCGGGCGTTTCCAGAGCGGGGTCCCAGGCTAGGGGGCGGGTGGGGACCTCGTCGTCGCGGTGCCAGAACGAACGCTTCTCCTTTTGGGGCTTCACGTACTCACCGGGGACGGGCTCGTCGTGGACCAGCTGCCACCACGCGAGGACCGCCAAGACGGAGAACACAGGCCACTCGACCGAGTAGAAGTAACTCAGGATATTGCCGCTGAGAGCGCGGTTCACCTGCCACCACCCCGCGACAAGGCAGCCGGGGGCGATGGTCACCAGCAAAAGGTGCAGCACGAAAGCCCGCCGCGATAGCCAGCGTTTGCGCACCCGGCCATTCTAAGGGCCACAGAAACGCTGCTCCTTCGCGCCGGGCCGCCGGGCACGGTCCGCCGGGCCTCCGCTCACCGGCGCACCCCTATCCCCCCGCTGTGCACGCGCGTAGCGCGTGGTGGCGGTCCGACCGCCGAGGCCGACCCTCCCGAAGGCCTCGACGGCACGGACCGACAACCACTTGGTCTTGCCAGTCGCCCCCGAAGCGGCCGACGGGCAGG
>Ga0335074_10008621_pt1 | contig 14181 bp, 9 predicted proteins | sample Lox_Sample_23_FD_206715 | JGI IMG/M metagenome (GOLD analysis project Ga0335074, IMG submission 206715) | Soil microbial communities from Loxahatchee National Wildlife Refuge, Florida, United States - Lox_Sample_2.3 | ecosystem: Environmental > Terrestrial > Soil > Wetlands | place: USA: Florida...
ATCTCACGGACCGCGCCGAGGTCGATGCCGCCTTCCGGGTACCTGATCTCGTCCGCCAGCGTCAGGAACGCCGCGCCCACCTCAGCATCTCCGGCCACGAACTCGGCTCGCAGCAGCGCCTGCGACTCCCACGCGACGGACCAGCGCTGGTAATACGCGCGATAGGAGGCGAGCGTGCGCACCAGCGGGCCCTGCCGTCCCTCCGGCCGCAGGCCGGCATCCACGAGCAGGGCAGGATCAGGTCCGGGAATCGACAGCAGGGCGCGCAGGCTCTCCGCGACGGCATGCGCGGCCCTGGTGGCGGTCTCGTCCTCGGTGCCCGGCAGGGGGTCGTGGACGAACAGCACATCCGCGTCGCTCGCATAGCCCATCTCATGCCCGCCGAACCGGCCCATCGCGATCACCGCGAGCCGGGTCGGCAGCCCCGAACTGCCGAATCCTGCCTGCGCCACCGCCGCCTGCAGCGCTGCGCTGATGCTGACCGCGGTGACGGAGGTGAGGGTCTCGCCGGTCTGGTCGATGCCCGCCAGACCGAGCAGGTCGGCGGCAGCCGTGCGGAGCAGCTCGCGTCGCCTGATGGCGAGCAGCACCCGCCCGACGGCATCCGGGCTATCTTGCCGCCGGGCCGCGGCGACAGCCTCAGCCAGCAGCTCGGCCGGCGCGCGGGGGGCTAGCTGAGCGTCGTCGCCGAGCATCGCCACGGCCTCGGGTGCACGCAGCAGCAGTCCGGTGACGTACTGGCTGGAGGCCAGCAGCCGGGCCAGCCGCTGCGCCACGATGGCATTGTCGCGAAGTAGCCGCAGGTACCAGGGCGAGCCGCCGAGTGCCTCGCTGACCTGCCGGAAGGCCAGCAGTCCGGCGTCCGGCTCGGGCGCGTCCGCTAGCCAGCCGAGGAGCACGGGCAGCAGCGTTCGCTGCATCGCGGCCTTGCGGGACACGCCGGCAGTCAGCGCCTCGATATGCCGCAGCGCGCCGGCCGGGTCGGCGTACCCGAGCGCCTCCAGCCGGTCCCGGGCGGCGGCCGGGCTCAGCCGGATCGCCTCACCGGGCAGCTGTGCGACGGCTTCGAGCAGCGGGCGGTAGAACAGCTTCTCGTGCAGCTGCCTGGCCTGGCTCGCGTGGTGCCGCCACTCCGATGCAAGCGCGGCCGCCGGATCGCCCGTCGCGGGCTGCGGCGGCAGGTCCAGCCGCATCCGGTGCAGCGCCCGGCCGATCTGCCGCAGCACCGCGGGATCCTCCGGCAGCAGGTGCGTCCGGCGCAGCTGGCGGAGCTGGAGCAGATGCTCCACCCCGCGCAGGAACCGGTAGGCCGCCGCCATCGCCGTCGCATCGGACCGCCCGACGTAGCCACCCGCAGCCAGCGCCGCGAGAGCGGGCAGTGTGGCGGGCTCGCGCAGCGACTCGTCGCTCCGGCCGTGCACCAGCTGGAGCAGCTGGACGGCGAACTCGATGTCCCGCAGCCCGCCAGGGCCGAGCTTCAGCTCTCGGCCCGCCTCGTCGGCCGGCAGGCTCTGCACGACTCGGCGGCGCATCGCCTGTACGTCGGTGACGAAGCCGTCCCGCTGCGCGGCGTCCCAGACCAGCGGCGTGACCGCCGTCAGGTACTGCTCGCCCAGTTCCGCGTCTCCGGCCACGAACCTGGCTTTGAGCAGTGCCTGAAACTCCCAGGTGCTCGCCCACCGCTCGTAGTACGCCTGGTGGCTGGCGACGGTGCGGACCAGCGGTCCGTCCCGGCCTTCCGGCCGCAGATTCGGGTCGACCGGGAACAGCGCCCCCTCCGGCGTGCTCGCCGAGCACACCCGGATCATCCCGCTGGCGAGCGCCGTCGCGGTCCGCAGCGCCGCCACGTCGTCCGGTCCCGCGGCCGGCGCGGCCACGAAGATCACGTCGACGTCGCTCGCGTAATTCAGCTCACGCGCGCCAGTCTTGCCCATCGCGATCACCGCGAGCCGCGCTGGCGCCGCCCCGGCTGGCAGCTCGGCCCTGGCGATTGCCAGCGCCGCCTCCAGCGCCGCCGCGGCCAGATCGGCCAGCCCGGCCATCGTGTCCTCCAGCGGCATCGCGCCGGTCAGGTCGAGCGCCGCCAGCTGCAGCAGCCGGCGCCGGTAGGCGATGCGCAGGCTGGTGGCCGGGCTTGTTCCGTTCGTTCCGCCGAGGTCGGCGACCGGCTCCGGTCCGGGCGCCGCACCGACCGCTGCCAGCAGGCCGATGCCCGGCTCTCCGGATGAGGTTTTGTCAGGAAACGTTGCCGTTCTGGTCAGCAGCCGCCAGTCAGCTGGATGCCGCCCGAGGTGAGCGCCAAGCGCCGCGCTCACGCCGAGGACGCTGATCAGGCGGTCGCGTATCTCGGGGTCATCCTGGAGCGCCCGCCTGAGCTCAGGGCCGGGAGACATCGCAGCCAGCCCGGCAAGCGCCAGATCGGGACTGGCTGCGCCTGCCAGCGCGGGCAGCAGGCGGCCGTCGAGCTCCGCCGCGGGCCGCCCGGCCGGGCCGGCCGGCCGCGAGCCGTTGACCAGTCCGAGCTCAGTCAGCAGCTGCGCGGCCCGGGCCGTGTCCGCAAAGCCCATGGCCGCTAGCTGCCCGGTCAGAGTTCCGCGCGGCATGCCCACGTCTTGCACGGTAGCGAGCCGGCTCGCCGGGGAAAAGCGGGAGGCATTGGCAGCGCATATTCGGGAAGAGGAACGGCCACGAACGGACCACGCAGATGACCTCGAGCCAGCTGACCGGCGTCGATGGCGGCGCAGCAACCGCCCGCCCAGGTCATCTCATGCTGCCCTACTTGAGCCCGTCCCAGTGCGCGGACGACCTGCTGAAGGTGCTCGGCGACGGTCTCAGGCAGTCGGAGGCGCTGGCCATCGCGGTGACGCAGCCGGTTGCGGCCTGTCTGACGGAACGGCTGGCGGGGCGCCGCGCCGAGGTCGAATACGTGGACATCGCCCGGCTCGGCCGGAACCCCGCCCGGCTCATCTCGGCGATCTCCGACCTGGCTGCCAGGCACCGTGACCGGGTGTGGTGGCTCGAGGAGCCAATGTGGCCAGGCCGCTCAGCCGCGGAGGCTGCCGAGGTCGCCCGGCACGAGGCGCTGGTCAATGTCGCATTCGATGGCGCGCCGGTCCAGGTCGTCTGCGTCTATCACCAGCAGCTGCTCAGCCCGGCGGAACTGCGGTATGGCGAGTCCACGCATCCGCGCCGGTGGCTGGACGGCCACGACGACGTCGCGCCCGGCTACGCAGGACCCGGCACGATGCCGGCCGGCGCCGACCTGCCGCTGGATCCGCCGCCGCCGGATGCGCAGCGCATCAGCTATGGCTGGGCCCTCGGCCCGGTCCGCGCGGCGGTCGCCGAAACAGCCGCTGACCTGCCTGGTGATCGTGCTCGCGATCTCGTACTCGCGGCCCACGAAGCCGCGTCTAACTCACTCCGGCATGCGGACGGCAGCGGCGTCCTGCACACCTGGCACACGGCCAGCGAGGTCATCTGCGACATCCGGGACTCCGGCACCGTGACGGATCCGCTGGCGGGCCGCCGGCGGTCGGCCGCCGACGCCAGGGGGCACGGCCTGTGGGTCGTCAACCAGATCTGCGACCTAGTGCAGCTCAGGACCCGGCCAGGAAGTACAACGCTCCGGCTGCATATGCGGACTCCCGGTAGGGTGGCAGCCTCGATGGTCGGCGGGAGTCAGCGGGCATGATGTCACATCTCAGCTCTGCGGCGGAGAGCAGACTCCGCGACATTCAGTCGATCACGGATGCTGAGCTGCATCGTCTCGACGATGAGGAGCTGCTGACCGAGTTGCTGGCCCGTACCAGGGACGTCCTGCAAGCCGACACTGCGGCAGTGCTCTTGCTCGACTACGCGTCCGGGTTCCTGACTGCGACAGCGGCGGCCGGACTCGAGGAGGAAGTCAGTCAGGGTGTGCGCATCCCGGTGGGCCGCGGCTTCGCCGGCCGCATCGCAGCCGAACAGCGGCCGGTCATCCTCAACCGGATCGACCATACGACTGTGCTCAACCCGATCCTGTACGCCAAGGGCATCAAGTCGCTGCTGGGCGTGCCACTGGTAGCGGGCGGCCGCGTCCTCGGCGTGATGCACGTCGGCTCGCTGACTCCGCGGCAGTTCACCGTGGAGGACACGCAGCTGCTCCAGCTGGCTGCCGACCGCGCCGCCGCCGCCGTTCAGTCGATGAGCGCGCGCATCGACCGCGCCGCCGCAGTGGCGATGCAGCGCGGCTTGCTGCCCACCGCACTGCCAGAAGTCGAGGGCGCCGAGATCGCTGCCCGGCTCATCCCGGGCCACGGCGTGATCGGCGGTGACTGGTACGACGTCTTCACGCTGCCGTCCGGCGAGCTTGGCCTGGTGATCGGCGACGTAGCCGGGTCCGGGCTGCAGGCCGCCGTCATCATGGGCAGAATGCGGAGCGCATTGCGCGCGTACGCGCTGGAGTCGCCCGACCCGGCCTGGGTGCTCGGGATGCTGGACCGCAAGATTCAGCACTTCGAGCCGGACGCGCTGGCGACGGTGCTGTACGCGGTGATTGAGCCCGGCCTGGACCAGGCGCATGTCTCCTGCGCCGGGCACCTGCCGCCGGTCGTCGCGCTGCCCGGCGTGCCGACCCAGCTCGCCGATATCCCGGCCGACCTGATGATCGGCGTCGCACCGTCGGTCAGCCGCCACACCACGACTCTCAAGCTGCCGCCGGGCATCATGCTGTGCCTCTGCACCGACGGCCTGGTCGAGCGCCGGGACGCGCCGCTCGACGAGAGCCTCGGCAAGCTCTGCCAGGTGCTGCGGGCAGAGTCAGCTGACCTCGCCGCCGCCAACGTGATGCAGGCCATGGTCGGCAGCAAGCCCCCGCGGGACGACATCGCCCTGTTGATCTTCCGCCGCCAGCCTTAGAGCACGCCGATGTACCGGTCCAGCTCGAACTGGCTCACCTGGCGCCGGTACTCCTGCCACTCCTCCCGCTTGTTGCGCAGGAAGAAGTCGAAGACCTGCTCCCCCAGCGTCTCGGCGACCAGCTCGCTGCCCTGCATGACCGTGATCGCCTCGGACAGGTCCTGCGGCAGCGGTGCGATGCCGAGAGCGCGGCGCTCGGTAGCAGTCAGCGCCCAGACGTCGTCCTCCGCACCCGGTGGCAGTTCGTAGTCGTCCTCGATTCCCTTGAGGCCGGCCGCGAGGATGACCGCGTATGCCAGGTACGGATTGCACGCAGAGTCGATCGAGCGGAACTCGATCCGTGTCGCGTTGCTCTTGTTCGGCTTGTACATCGGCACCCTGATCAGTGCCGAGCGGTTGTTGTGCCCCCAGCAGATGTAGGCTGGCGCCTCGCCGCCCGCGCCAGCGATCGCCTCGGTCCCGCCCCAGAGCCGCTTGTAGGAGTTCACCCACTGGTTGCACACCGCTGTGATCTCGGCCGCGTGCCGGAGCAGGCCAGCGATGAATGCCTTTCCGACCTTGGACAGCTGGTATTCGCCGCCCGGCTCGTAGAAGACATTCCGGTCGCCCTCGAACAGCGACATATGGGTGTGCATGCCCGAGCCCGGATGCTCGGTGAACGGCTTGGGCATGAACGACGCGTAGACCCCCTGCTGGAGCGCCACTTCCTTCATGGCCAGCCGGAACGTCATGATGTTGTCAGCGGTGCTGAGCGCGTCCGCGTACCGCAGGTCGATCTCCTGCTGACCCGGCGCGCCTTCGTGGTGGCTGAACTCCACCGAGATGCCCAGCCGCTCCAGCATGCTGATCGCCTCGCGGCGGAAGTCGTGCGCGATGCCGTGCGGCGTGTGGTCGAAGTACCCGCCCGAGTCGATCGGCCGCGGTCGCAGGCCGGGCTCGGGCTTCTCCATCAGCAGGAAGAACTCGATCTCGGGGTGCGTGTAGAAGGTGAAGCCAAGCTGAGCAGCGCGGCTGAGCGCCCGCTTGAGCACATGCCGGGGGTCAGCATAGGACGGCGACCCGTTCGGCAGCAGAATGTCGCAGAACATCCGGCCGGTGCCGGCCGACTCCCCGCCCGCCGGCATGAGCTGGAACGTCGACGGGTCAGGCTTGGCAATCATGTCCGCTTCGTAGACCCGGGCGAAGCCTTCGACCGCTGAGCCGTCGAAACCGATGCCCTCGGCAAACGCACCCTCGAGTTCCGCAGGTGCCACCGCGACGGACTTGAGGTAGCCAAGAACGTCGGTAAACCACAACCGGACGAACCGGATATCACGCTCCTCGAGCGTGCGCAGCACAAACTCTTCCTGCCTGTCCACTGACTCAGTCTGCCCGGCCCATGTTTCCGGCTTGTTACCGGGCCCTCCGGCGCAGCCGGCCCAGACTGCACCACCGCGGCAGCCAGCCCCGCCATTAGGCTGAGAGCGTGGTTCAGCTTCGGATCGGGCTCGCTCAGGTCAATGCGACGGTAGGCGACCTTACTGGCAACCGGGAAAAGGTCGTCGAGTGGACGATGCGCGCGGCTGAGCAGGGCGCGCGGATCGTGGTGTTCCCCGAGATGATGCTGACCGGCTACCCGGTCGAGGACCTCGCGCTGCGGAAGTCGTTCGTGGACGCATCGGTGGCAGCCCTCCAGCAGCTTGCCGGGGAACTGGCCGCCGAGGGACTGGACGGTGTCGCGGTTGTCACCGGGTACCTGGACCGCCGCGGCGGCGTGCAGCCTCGGGTGGGAATGCCGGCCGGGGCTCCGCTGGATGCTGCCGCGGTGCTGCACGGCGGCACGGTCGCGATCACCTCGGCCAAGCACCACCTGCCGAACTACGGCGTCTTCGACGAGTACCGGTACTTCCTGCCCGGTGACACGCTGCCAGTCTTCCGGCTGACGGCGCAGGACGGCCAGCCGGTCGACGTCGCGGTCGCAATCTGCGAGGACCTGTGGCAGGAAGGCGGCCCAGTCGCGGTCACCCGCACCGCGGGGGCGGGATTGCTCGTCGTCCCGAACGCGTCGCCGTATGAGCGGAACAAGGACGATGCGCGGCTCGAACTCTGCCAGCGCCGCGCTGACGAGGCTGGCGCCGTGCTGGCCTACGCGAACATGGTCGGCGGGCAGGACGAGCTCGTCTTCGACGGCGACTCGATCATCGTCTCCCCGGCCGGGGAGATGCTTGCCCGCGGTCCTCAGTTCGAGGAGGCTCTCGTCCTGGCCGACCTCGATCTGCCGGCCGCTGACCCAGGGCTTCCAGCCGGGCAGCAGCGGGCGAGCGCTGGCGACGGCACGACGATGACCATCGAGCGCGTCGAACTGGCGCCGCTGCCCGCGCCCCAGCCGGACGCCCCGCTCGCCGCGGCCATGATCTGGCCCCGGCTCGACGACCTCGCCGAGATCTACGGCGGCCTCGTCCTCGGCACGCGGGACTACGTGCGCAAGAACGGCTTCGGCTCGGTCATCCTGGCCTTGTCCGGCGGCATCGACTCAGCGCTGACAGCGACGATCGCCGCCGACGCCATCGGCCCGGATCGGGTCCACGTCGTGCTGATGCCGAGCCGGTACTCCTCCGATCACTCGGTCACCGACGCCGAGGACCTGGTCAAGCGGCAGGGCGTGCACGCCAGGACGATCCCGATCAAGCCCATGTTCGATGGCTTCGAGGCCAGCCTCGACCTGCACGGCGTGGCGGCGGAGAACCTGCAGTCGCGGATTCGCGGCATGATCTCGATGTCGCTGTCTAACTCCGAGGGCCATCTCGTGCTGACCACCGGGAACAAGAGCGAGCTGGCCGTCGGGTACTCCACCTTGTACGGTGACTCGGCCGGCGGGTACGCGCCCATCAAGGACGTGCCCAAGACACTGGTCTGGGACCTGTCCAGGTGGCGGAACCAGCAGGCGGCTGACCGGGGCGAGACGCCGCCTATCCCGGAGAACTCCATCAGCAAGGCACCGAGCGCCGAACTGGCCCCCGGCCAGCTCGACACTGACTCGCTGCCGGAGTACGAGATCCTCGACCCGCTGCTGGACGGCTACGTGGAGAAGGACATGGGCTCGGCCGAGCTGGTAGCGGCCGGATATGACCCGGGTCTGGTCGAGCGGGTGATCCGGATGGTGGACCGGGCTGAGTACAAACGCAGGCAGTACCCGCCAGGACCGAAGATCAGCGCCAAGAACTTCGGCCGGGACCGCCGGCTGCCGATCACCAGCCGCTGGCGCGAGCCGCGGGCTGACTGACGGCGAGGGGCGACGGGCATGACGGCACTCAGCCGCATCTTCGAGCGGACGATGAACCTTCCGCCCGCCGAGACTCGGGACGTCCGGGTGGAGCGTGACCTGCCGGTGCGGATGCCGGACGGCGTGACCCTGCTTGCCGACCGGTATGTGGCCGCAGGCGCCGACCGCCCGCCGCTCGTTCTCGTCCGCTGCCCGTACGGCCGCCGCGGGATCTTCGGCACCCTGTCCGGCCGGCTGTTCGCCGAGCGCGGCTTCCAGAGCGTCGTGCAAAGCTGCCGCGGCACGTTCGGCTCCGGCGGTGAGCTTGACCCGTTCGGCGCCACCGAGACGGCGGACGGTCTGGCGACCGTGGAGTGGCTGCGGGAGCAGCCGTGGTATCCGGGGTCGTTCGGCACCTGGGGGCCAAGCTACCTCGGCCTGACCCAGTGGGCGCTTGCCACGCTGGCGCTGCCCGACCACAAGGCTATGGCTCTGCAGGTAGCCAGCACCAGGCCGCGCGACCTGGTCCGGCCGGGCGGCTCGTTCGGGCTCGAGACGATGCTGGAGTGGATCGATCAGGTTTCCAGGCAGGAGCGGCTGGGCGCCGTTTTCCTGCAGCGGCTGCGCACCGGCGCCCTGCGGAAGCTGGCAGATCACCTGCCGCTGGGTGACCTCGACCGGCTGGCCACCGGTGCGAGTGCACCGTACTGGCAGTCCTGGCTGAGCGACGACCCGGACTTCTGGGATCGCCACCAGTACGAGGCGGGCCCGGTCAAGGTCAGCGCAGCGATCGCCATGGTCGGCGGGTGGCATGACATCTTTCTGCCGGCTCAGCTGCGGGACTACGCGGCGCTGCGCTCAGCCGGCCACGACGTGCGGCTCACGATCGGCCCGTGGCGCCACGCCGATGACGGCGCGATAGCCGTCTGGGTCAAAGACGGCCAGGACTTCCTGCGCGGGATACTGGCCCGGGGAAACGACCCGGACACTCTGGCGGCTCCCGCGGCGCGGATCTTCGTCACCGGCGCTGAGGCGTGGCGTGACCTGCCCGCATGGCCACCTGCCGCGAGCCCGCAGCACTGGTATCTGCAGCCCGATGCCGGTCTGGCGGCAGGCTTGCCGGCCGAAAGCGAGCCGGACCGCTACACCTACAACCCGGCCGATCCGACGCCCAGCCTGGGCGGCCCGGTCGGCAACCAGGGCACAGCGCGGGTGGACAACCGGATGCTAGAGGCCAGGCCGGACGTCCTCACGTTCACCAGCTCGGCTCTCGGCGGCGACCTGGAGGTCATCGGCGTGCCGACCGTCGACCTGCACGTCGCCTCCAGCCGCGAGCACACCGACTTCTTTGCCCGGCTGTGCGAGGTGAACCCGGCGGGGCAGTCGGTGAACATCTGCGATGGCCTGCTGCGGCTGGCTCCCGGCGAGCCGCCTGCCGCGCCGGACGGCAGCAGACGAGTGAAGTTCGAGTTGTGGCCGGTCGCGCACCGCTTCGCCGCGCGCAGCCGCCTTCGGCTCCAGGTGTCCAGCGGCGCGCATCCGCGCTATGTGCGCAACACCGGCACCGGTGACCCGCTCGCCACGGCCACCATGCTGGTCACCGCCGAGCAGCAGGTGTACCACGACCCGGCGCACCCATCCGCGCTGATCCTCCCCGTGCCGGGCTAGCGCGGACTGCGCACTGTCAGCTTTCGACCGTGATCGTGATGGTGCCGCCGTACACGCCCGGCAGCGTCGAGGTCGGCGCGTTGATCGTGATGACGCCGTTGATGCCGATCGTGCCGTCGGCCTGGGTGGCATCGGCGACGACAAGGTGAGCCGCCGGCCCGCCGAGCCCGAGTGTTCCGGTGTCGCCGGGCGAGACCGGCGGACTCGCGGCCGGCTGGTCGACCAGGGTCAGGTCGGCAGCAGTCAGCGGGTCGCCAGACACCGCCACCGCGGTCAGGTCGGTCAGCCCGACATCCTCGGCGCTGATCAGGCCGTTCGACTCGACACCGCCGTTGCTGAGGTCGCTGGCCTGCGCGCTGACAGTCCATGGCGCGTTAGCGGCCTGCGTGTCGACAACGGTGATCCCGTCGAACGTGAGATCCGGGCTGGCACCCTCGGTCGGCGCGTCGGCGTGATCGGGATCAAGCCAGCCCGATGCGCTGTAGAAAGTCCCGCTGGCGTTCAGCGTCAGCGTGCCGAGATCGAGCGGGCTGGTCGCGGTGAACGGGGTGGACAGCGACAGCACGCCGTCGGCGCTGCCCTGTATCGAGGCCGCTGACGCACGCGTGCAGGTTCGGCACGCGACCGGCTCGCGGAAAAAGACAGCCACCGAGCGCGAGCCCAGATAACTGCTGTGGGCGAATGGCAAGTAGATCGCTACCACTCGCTGCAGCCCGGGCAGCGGGCGCGCGACTGTCAGGGTGTAGATGCCCGCAGTCCGGCCTGACGTGGCGATGCCAAGCGGCAGGCGAGCGCCGTTGTCGTAGAACCTGACGCTGCCATCGGTAACAGCCACAGCGGGCCGGCCGGCCGTCGTCACGGCGGCGGTGAGCGTGACCATGCTGCCCGGCCCGATGTTCGCGGCCAGGGTGGTGACGGTGTGCTGCCCCTGCGCCGCCGCGAGCAGCACAGGCGCGTGGTGTTCAGCGGAGTGACGGACGACGCCCCGCACCACGGGTGCAAGGTTCGGCATGATGAGCACCGGCGCCACTAGCAGCAGGACCGGCAGTCGCAGGTGCGGCAGCCTTAGCACGCCCGCCACGCCACCCACGTCCCTCCCCGAAACATGCGGTCGCGGCAAAGATCTCTAGTTGAGATGTCCGGGGTATGAACGCAGCCTGAATTCTCCAGATCAGCGCGCCCCGAGCCCGCGCAGGAGCTCCTCCACCACCCGCTTGGCATACCGGGGCTCCGGTGGCTCCGAGCCATACATGCTGGCCAGTACAGCGCCCTCAAGGAGGAACGCAGCCGCTTCGATGTCGGCGTTCTCACGCAGTTCCCCGGTACCTATCCCGCGCCGCAGCACCGACCTGACAACGTCGCGGCGCGGCTGGACGACGGTCTCCACGTATCTGGCCATCAGCCGCGGGTAACGAGCTCCTTCGCCCTGCAGGAGCGCGAACAGTCTCGCCCGCCGCGGGTCGGCGGCCTCGCGGCAGATGGCGGTCAGCAGCGCCGTCAGGTCCGCACGCACCGACCTGCCCTGCGGCTCGGGCAGTTTCGTTGCCAGCGAGCCGAGGGCGTCAAGCAGCATCTCTTCCTTGCCCGGCCACCGGCGGTAGATGGTGGCCTTGCCCACGCCCGCCCTGGCGGCCACCTGCTCGATGCCGAGCGCATCCGGTCCGAGCTCGGCGAACAGGTCAAGCGCGGCGGTCAGAATGGCCTGGTCCGCCCGCTCGCTTCGCGGCCGGCCCGGTCGCCGGGTGGGAGCCCCCGCTGGCGGAAGCCCCGCTAGCGGAAGCCCCGTGGTCGGAAGATCTGTGGTCGGAAGATCTGTGGTCGGCGCCACCGTGTCCTCCGTCACCGTGCCGAGCCTGCATTCCGGGGAAGCGCGGGCTCGCGCGGGGTGTTCTGACTAGTGGCCCGCCATTCGATACGAGACATTATCGTATCGCAACTGGGTTCGGGCGGGTTTTACGCCTGACAGTCTGGTTTCGCCTTATGACCAGCGCACACTGGCCAGCAGCCGTCTGTCATGCGATCATCGGATGGTCCGGGGACGCCACAAGGGCGCAACGAGACGCGGAGGATGACATGACTTCTGCTGGCCAGCCTTCAGCAGCCCAGCCTTCACCAGCCCAGCCATCACCAGCCCAGCCATCACCAGCACAGCCATCAACAACACAGCCATCACCAGCCGGGATGCCGGAGCCGCTGTATGGTGGCCAGGCCACCCGGCGTCTCACTGTCAGGGACATTGCGGCGGCCAAGGCCCGCGGTGAGAAATGGCCCATGCTGACCGCCTATGACGCGCTCAGCGCGGCGGTGTTCGATGCGGCCGGTATCCCGGTGCTGCTGGTGGGCGACTCGGCTGCGATGGTCGTGTACGGCCACGATTCCACCATTCCGGTCACCGTCGACGAGCTCATCCCGCTGACCGCCGCGGTGGTGCGCGGCTCGCGGCGTGCTCTGGTCGTGGCTGACCTGCCATTCGGCTCCTATCAGGCGTCGCCCGCCGCAGCACTGCAGGCGGCGACCAGGTTCCTGAAGGAGACTGGCGCGCAGGCAGTCAAGCTCGAGGGCGGCTACCGGGTGATCCGGCAGGTCGAGGAGCTGGTGGCGGCCGGCATCCCGGTGATGGCCCACCTGGGCCTGACCCCGCAGTCTGTCAACGCCTTCGGCGGCTACCGGGTTCAGGGCCGCGGCGAGGACGGCGAGCAGGTCCTGCGCGACGCCAAGGCACTGCAGACAGCCGGAGCCTTCGCTGTCGTGCTTGAGTGCGTCCCGGCTGAGCTGGCCGAGCGGGTGACCGCCAGCCTGGACATTCCGACCATCGGGATCGGCGCCGGCCCGCACTGCGACGCTCAGGTGCTGGTCTGGCAGGACATGGCGGGCCTGTCGCCGCGCACGGCGAAGTTCGTGAAGAGATATGCCGACGTTGGCTCAGTGCTGCGGAACGCGGCTGAGGAGTTCGCTGCGGACGTCGTCTCCGGTAGCTTCCCGACGCCGGAGTACTCCTACCGCTGAGGCGGTCGACCGCTATCGAGAGGTATGCCGAGCCGGATCGAGCGGCGCGGCGGTCACCACGATCAGCCGGTCATCGTCCTGCACGATGCCCGCACTCGGGTCATCCGGTGCCAGCAGCCGACCAGCGCGCAGCAACGCCACCACTCCGGCCCGGGTCTCGCTGACCGGGCGGCCTAGCTCAGTGGCACTGACAGGCCGCTCGGTCAGATCGAGGCCGCTGCTGCGGTCCAGCAACTCGGACATCACCCGCCCGGCGCCCGGCTCGACCGTGGCGATCCCGAGCAGCCTCCCCGCGGTAGCCGCAGAGACCACGACCTCGGTGGCCCCGCTCTGCCGTAGCAGCGGCTCGTTCTCGGCTTCGCGCACTGCTGCGACGATGACCACAGCGCTGCTGAGCTGGCGCGCGGTCAGCGCGATCAGCACCGCTGTGTCGTCCCGCCCAACAGCGATCACCAGCCGGGCAGCGAGCTGAACTTCCGCCGCGGACAGCACCTCGCGCCGGGTCGCGTCGCCGGTCACACCCGCCAGTCCGGTCCTGTTTGCTTCAGCTACTGCCTGCGGCAGGACGTCCACCACGACGACGGCCGCGGTCGCGACGCCCGCCTCACGCAGCCCTGTGACAGCCGTCCGGCCCTTCGTGCCGTATCCGACAACGACGGTGTGGCCTTGCATCTTCGTCCTCCACCGGGAGAGGCGCCAGTTGGTCCGCGTGCGCTCAGCAAGCACCTGCAGCGTGGAGCCGATCAGCACGATCAGGAACGCGACCCGGATCGGCGTAATCACCAGCACGTTCACGAGCCGCGCCGCCTGGGTGACCGGGACGATGTCCCCGTAGCCAGTGGTCGAGAGCGTGACCGCGGAGTAGTAGAAGGCCGCCACCAGATCGATCGGCTGGCCAGGCCGGGCGGTGTCGGTATATCCGGTCCGCTCTATGTAGACGATCGCGGTGGTGAGCACCAGCAGGCCGGCCGCCAGACCTGCTCGCGCAGTCACCGCCCGCATCGGTGTCCAGCGTCTCGAGGGCAGCGAGACAGTCGAGCGGCCAGCTACCTGGACGCCCGGCCCAGCCCTTTGTGCCCGGACAGTCACAAACAGCGACCATACACAGCGGCTCGGAGCGCCTGCGGCGAGGGCGCACGCGCACCGTCAGATGTCGGTGATGCGGATCCCGGCATGAGCGGAGTACCGGCGATTGATCGAGACCAGGTTGGCGGTGAGCGCCTCGATCTGACCGCAATTCCGCAGCCGGCCGCCATAGACGCCGCGCGCGCCGGGGATCTCCCCGGCGATAGCAATCACAAGGTCGGTCGCGCTACGGACATCGCCGAGCACGAGCACGTCCTGATCGATCGCGTCGACAGCGGGATCAA
>Ga0335074_10008622_pt1 | contig 14181 bp, 11 predicted proteins | sample Lox_Sample_23_FD_206715 | JGI IMG/M metagenome (GOLD analysis project Ga0335074, IMG submission 206715) | Soil microbial communities from Loxahatchee National Wildlife Refuge, Florida, United States - Lox_Sample_2.3 | ecosystem: Environmental > Terrestrial > Soil > Wetlands | place: USA...
CAAGGCCCATCGACGGCCACGGGTACAGGTCTTGTGCGTAGACTCGAAGCCCGCGGCGAGCCGCCTCAAATGCTACGGTTCCTCCGCCGCTGAAGGGATCAGCTACAAGGAAATCTTCTTCTGTGGAGAATTCTTTTTGGGCCGCTTCGAGGAGCGCTCCCGCGAAACAATGTGGGCGTCTAGCCCACCATCGAAAGAGCGAGATTACAGGCGCGTGGGCGGCTCGGTTTCGCTGCTGGCGTAGAACCAGTCGGTCGAGTCCCCTCCAATTAATATTGTCTATAAGCGCCATCATGGAACATCAATGTAAAATGAACATCTTAACAGCAAAAGTCGAGGGAGATATTGCAGAAGGCATCTTCCCCATTTCGTTAACGCAATCACGTCACTCGTTAATGACCACGCTGAACGGCATCTGGATTCTGGAAGAGCAGGTGGAATCTAGCCTTAGATTGGCGAGGCCTCTGGCGCCCTTCGGGCCAGGAACAATCCCGCCATTGGCACATTGGGAAACTCGGTTTTAAGAAACATCTGAACCGCCTTGAAGTGTGCTCCCGTCGTGAGAACGTCATCAAACACGCAGATAGCTTCTGGTGCCGACTTTGCGACTGCTCTGTCGAGCTTCATCTTCCTGACTAGTTCTCGAACGCTTCGCGGGTCCTCCGTCAAATGCGCAGGATCGATGCTCTCGCTCATCACTACCAGCTCACGGACGTCGAGCTGCCTTCCCTCTCCTAGCTTCTTTAAGATTTGCAGGAGGCGGCTATCGTAGTCCGGATGCTCCTTCGTCTTTGAGGGTGGAATCGGCATAAAAGTCGCTTGGGCGAGCCACTGCTCGGGAACCGCCTCCCGGAGCATCTCGGCCGAACGGCTGATCGCCCACGTCTTCCATTTCCATTGCGGCGTTCCTCGCCGATCCATTGGCTTCTTCAGGTTTTGTATAAGGTCGTTGGTCCCACTGAAGGCGAACCCGGCGCGCGCGGTGTATTCGCCGAGGTAGTAGCAGTCGTCACCCGCCTCCAGGAAGGTGTGGTCCGGACGCGTAAGTTCGTCAATCTTTGAGAGACGTGTCGGCAAGATGCTTTCGGATGTCCTCGTAATCGCGCACGCGGATAGCGCCTTGCTGTTCGAACTTTGCCGGCCAGGTGAGCGCGGGATTCTTGAAATTGCTCTCTAGAATGAAGAGCTTCTTCCCCTGCTTCAGTGCGTGCCGCGCTTGCACAAGCGTGCCTGATGTTTCTCCGGCCTCGATGATTATCGTCGCAAGCGTCAAGGCTGACATCGTGATGTTTCGCTCGACAAAGAAAAATCGGTTCACAGTCGGGTTCTTAGCCTGCTGGTAACGGACTATCGGAACTTGGCTGACGAGCAGGTGTTCCTTGGCGATTCGATCTTGGAGATTCGTGTTCTCCTTCGGATAACGAAGGCTAAGGGGAGTGCCGATCACGGCGATAGTGCGCCCGCCGGCATCGATGGTGGTGTTGTGAACGACCGTGTCGATGCCCTTTGCTAGGCCGGAGACGATGGTGAAGTTATCTTCGATGAGATGCCGCACAAGTTTTCGCGCCCGCGCTTGCCCTTCGTCGGATGGTTCCCTGGTGCCCACGACCGCAATGCTTTTTGAATCGATTAGATCCCACCACCCCTGGAAGTAGACAAGCTCAATCGGATACTCGGCGCCGCGAAGCTTTTCGGGGTATTCGGTTGCGCCGTGAATGATCACACCGAAGTGGTCCACACCCGCTTCTCCGAGAATTTTGCGCGCCTCCTGGGCGTACTTCAGCGCCTCGACCTCCGGAATGAAATCAGACGGAAGGGAGCCGGGATGCTCGCTAAACTTCTCCGCGATCCACTTGAAGCTTGCTGGCTTCTCGGTCCACAAGGCTTCGTAGGCACCCAGTTCGCGGTAGGGCGAGATGGGGCGAGCAAGAGAACTCGTTTGCTCAAGTGCGGCGGCAAAGCTCATGGCAAGATCACGTCGTGCAGTCTAAGACCTTTACGATACATCAGAACCTTTCCTCATTGAACTTCACGAAAGCCTATTTTCTGCGGGCCTAGCCACGGATGGACGTATGCCCGGCGAACATTCCTTTTTCCGGCGCTGGCTGCTCGACTGCCCAGCACCGAGGAGGCATGAGTACCACTATACAGCATCGGGCGAAGAAATGGCGAATATTCCAAACCGTATTCCGACCACAGCTGGATGAGGAGGATGGTTCCATAATCGACCCATCGAGTGCGAGCGGGTAGGGCCCGACAGTCGGCGAGACCGCGAAGGCAGGAAACATAACAGCCGATGGACAACGCCCAGCGCTCCCCGCGACCAACGCCGGCCGACGGTCGCGCCCTCCGTTAAGGGACAGTCCCCAGAAATGCAGCTGACGCGTTCATCTGCATGCGACAGCAGAAGCGCACCTGCGGCCACAGGCATCCGCGTGCGATCTATGTCCGAACTACTTCCATTGCAATCACGTGGGTTGCCGTTTTCCGATCTTCCGTTAAACAGGCCGATGATTTCCCCGCGCGCCAATACCCGCGCCAGGTCGTCAGGGGATACGACGCTACTATCGAATACCAGCTTTGGATAGAACTCAAGAACCGCTTCGCGCCGTTCATGCAGGCTGTACCGTCGTCCTGGGCGTGAGAGCGCGGGTCTCACAGGATCTCCATTAAACGTGAACGTCGGAGAGACGCCTAGTTCATCGAGCTGATCGAGCCATAACGCGCCAAGCCCGAGGCCCGCATCGCCGCAATGCGGTGGAATCAGCAGGGGGACCTCAAGGGAGCCATGCTGTACGAGGAATCCGTTGGCCACGGTATTGAGTCCGCAACCTCCCGAAATGCACAGGTAATCGAGAGGAAGTTCACGAAAGAATTGAAGACAGTGCAGAAGTGTTTTGTGCACCAGCATCTGGGTGCTGGCAGCAAGGTCCGCCCGCACGGCGAACGAGCCACGGCCATTTCGAAGAATGCCTCCGACAATGGAGGTGAGATCCGGATCGTCCGAGGCGCAGTAAAAGCACGACGACGGGCTGTCGCCGAACCGAACGAAGCGCTCTAGAACGTCGAGGTAGCGTGGCACTCCATAGGAGGACAGGCCCATCGTCTTGCCGCTGTCCATCAAGTCGTAACCAAGCAGGCCAGTGACGAGTTCGTAGAGCATTCCAATCGAGTTTGTCACGCCGATCGGAAACTCATCCTGCTCGATATAAGCAAGCCCGAAGGTGCTGCCGAGGCATCGGTAGCCCTCGGGGGCAAATGTGTAGAACGAAAACGTCTCGCGGAGGTTTCGCAGCGGTGATTCCGGCGCGGGGCCGCGGATCGAACCGTAGCCGTCGTAGACGAGGATACCGGCTCTTGAGTCCGCGGGCAGCATCATTGCCGCCGCGGCGGCATGGCAGAGGTGGTGAGGAAACTGGCGCAGCTCTAGGCCGCACAAATCGCGATGGATTCGGGCTGGCACGCTGTCGCTCGACACAGCTCGGGTCACCTGCCGGAGATCGATGTCCTGATCCGCCAGGCAATATTCGATGGACCTGGTGACGGGGCTTTCGTACCAATGAGCCATGCCGTGCTTCCGCCGCGAAAGCCGTTCCTGCTCAATAGCGACTCGGATATCGCAGCCCCGCGCGAGCGCGGCGGAGAGGTCGTGTTCCGAACCTCCGATCGCCAAAATCCAATCGGGAGACGTTTTCATCCGTCTAGCTTCCAAAGCCGTGAAGACCAAATCGCTTGACGCTAACCCGAACACGTTCCCCGATATCAATGCCGTCGTTTATGTGATTGGCTAGCCATGGCCGGCAAGCCCCGGGATCAAGATCGGCAAAAAACACCAGCGCAAGCCGCTCAGGATGTTGTGGTACGGCACGAACACGGTGCCACAGCGGACTGAAGGTTCCGCCGGACAGCAGGTAACAGATCTCTCCAGGCATGATGAGGACGTTGGGCAGCTCTGTTTCAGCCGCTACGAATGATCCATCGGGACCGCGGATTTCCAAACCAGGTGCGGTCGCACGGGCGAGTGTTATCAGATCGCCGTCCTCATGCGCATCATGGATATTGCCGAGGGCGGTAGCCGGCGTAGAATAGTTCAGCTGCAGTCGCGACCAGTAGTGCAGCCCTTTCTGCGGAGGACGCACTGTCCCTAGGTGTTTTGCAAGCCGCCGAATCAGAATTTCAGCCAGCGGTTCAAGGACGTTGACCGCACTGAGCATGGTCACGTGCAGTTGACGTCCAGACTCAAGAGGAAGGGTCGTCCCATGTTCCGCGAGTCGGGCCGCAACCGTAAATGACTCAACCTGGTCGGGACGTTCTGGCGTCTCTGAATACTCGATACCAAGGGACCGGTAGCCACACTCGCCCGGCAGGGCGCAACCACATTTGTTCTTCAGAGATTCCTTGAAGAACTCGTGCTCGGCCCGGAAGACCTTCGCCAGCGTCTCCCATTGCGGCCTCCGCAAGGTAAGGAGCACAGCATTGCCTTGCGCAATCTGATCTGGTGACTCGGTCAGACCTCGATGAAGCGCAGGGCTGGTATGGATAATCATCAGTTATCCTACGTAGTTGGCTGGAGGGCGCCTAGCGACGCCGACGACTACGCTGGCGCTCGAACGAGGGACTTGTGGAAATTTGCCGAGACCAAGCGGCCACAACCCCGTCGGACAGTCCGGGTAAACACTGAACTAGCCAGCCTGATCGCCAGGCACATTAACTCCGGTCGATTCTCGATCCGGTTTGTAGCTTGTAGCCCGAAACTAGATCTACATTCCCCACACGTGTGTGCGGACTGTGTGCCTGCTTTCGAGCCGGAGGTATCCAATGGCTCGAAAAGCAGGGCTACTGATTTCACGCGGAACGCGAACTTGGCTTGTTCGAGGATCGCTTGGACGTGATCCGGACTGGAACTAGAAGGTACCACACCTGTTCCGCCAGAGTCGGTCGGCCACCGTCAAGGCATTGCAGCATTCAGGCGCCTGGCACGCCGAACAGGGTCGTGCGTCCGATACCGCAAAGGTTTCCTCATACGTGGGGAGCGAGATAGCGCTCAATCGAAAAAATCGGCCTCCCGCGTATGGTGTCGGGTTAAACGATTGGAGTGCAGAATGTGCATCACATTTATAGACAATAAAGGGTTCCAGTCGCCCCTGGGGGATGGCAGAAAATAGAGAAGTCCATTTGCCAACATAGTACTGTTGTCGCTTGTTGCCTGAAGGTTTCTCGCTTACACTGTTTACTCAATCAGTGGACTGTTAGGAAGCATGGAGAACGTGTCGCAGGAACTCGCCATTATCGGCGGTGGGTGTAGCGGGGCGCTGACCGCACTGCGTGTCCTCCGCAGTCCACGCCCAGTTGGGGTTCATATCGTCGACTCCTGTCCTCGTCTCGGCTATGGACTTGCGTACTCCACCAGTTGCCCGCTACACCTTTTAAACGTACCCGCAAACGGGATGAGCGTTTCGCCTGAATCTCCCGACGATTTCGTCGAATGGCTCGCTGCCGATCTTGGCATTCCGCCGGACCCTCACGGATTTCTTCCGCGAGAAACCTTTGGACGATACGTCGCAGATCGTTTGGAAAGCGCGCGGCAGCAGGCACATCCCCGCAGCATGCTGATCCATCATCGCGCCGAGGCGCTCGATGTGAGGCGCGAAGGCGGAATGGCAGTCCTCGACCTCAGCGGCGGGGAAAGGCTTTCCGCTGACCTCATCGTACTGGCGCTTGGAAACGCGCCGCCTCGGCCCTTGCCGTACTTCCCGCTTGGCGGAACAAATCCGATGTTTTATGATTCGGCGTGGTCGCCCGGCGCGCTGAACTCGGATCCGAAGTTGCCGGTCGGGCTGATTGGTTTGGGCTTGACGGCTGTAGATGCATTCCTCGGCCTTCGTGCAAACGGCCATCGGGGAGTTGTGCACATGGTTTCGCCCCGGGGGCTTCTGCCGCAGCCGCACCGCGCTCCCAATGGCTCGCCGCAGAACAATGTTGGCGCAGACGTGCAATATGAAGACGTATCCCTTCGGAATCTCGTACGACATCTGCGCCGGCAAGTGTGTTCCGCCGAATTGCATGGCGGCGATTGGCGCGATGTGATCGCCAGCCTGCGCAGCAGCACGAATAAACTGTGGTCCGGATTTACACGCGCGGAGCGTGAGCGATTCTACCGCCACGTCAAAGCCTACTGGGACATCCACCGCCACCGTATGGCCCCACAGGTGGCTGCAAGGATCGACGCAGCGCGGCGCGGGGCTACGCTGCGGGTACACACCGGAAGAGTTGAGCGCGTCACCAGCACGGGCGATTCCGTAGATCTCGAAATACGCGGCCCCTCGCAGGCCGCTAATTATATCTCTGTGCAGCGGCTCATCAACTGCACCGGTCCGGAGCAGGACTATCGCCGTGTGGACAGTTGCTTGCTACGCTCCTTGTTCGCCAAGAGTTGGCTCGATGCGGATGCCCTGGGAATCGGCATACGAACCGCGGGGAATGGAGCCGTCATCGATGGCCGGGGCGGGGAGATTTCCTGGCTTTATGCAGTTGGACCGATGCGAATCGGAGGTCTGCTCGAAACCACGGCCATACCGGACATTCGGGAGCAGACCGCTGAGTTCGCCAGGACATTAACCGCCGCCAGCGGCGCCATTATGCCCTTGAAACAAATCAGCGGGGCGCTACCTCCAGGCTACCGTCCGCGCGCATTCACATGATGGAGTGGAGCCCGCAGCTTTCGATAGTCGCCCCTATTTTCCGGAGTTGCCATTGCCCCCGGGGCCGCCATCACCCGCCGATCCGCCGTAGAAGCTACGGCCATCCGTCAATGTGATTCGACGCGCGTCCATCAAATGAGATCCGTCTTTGGCCGCGTAGCCGTCCACCGTGATCGTGTCGCCGATCTTGATGTCGTTCTTCTTGAAACCGCGGCGCGATAGAGCCACGGGAGCGCCACCTTCGCAGCCCCACGTCTCCACAGTTCCATTCTCATTCTTGACGTCGATGTAGATATACGAGTGAGGATTGCTCCATTCCACCCTGCTGATGACGCCCGTTTTTCGAATGGCCTTGCTGCCATCGAACTCCGCGGCGAAAGAATGATGGGCAAGGAGCGGTGTAGCGCTTACTGCGGCCACAACGGCGAAGAGTGCGAGGCGGCCGCTCACATCTCTGCAAAACAGATTGACGAATCCTAGCATGCCATATATTCTATCATTTGAATGGACTATTGCAAACAGAAATTCGCTTTCGCCTCTGCTCTATCTTTCGCGCTTGCGCTCCTGCCCGCGATCATGTCTGGGCAGCAGACCGGGAATCCGGACAGGCCCGCCGTCGTGAAGCCCGCGGCACGCACGCCTGAGGGCCATCCTGACCTCAACGGCTATTGGAAGGGCATGCGCGGCATGCATCCGGTGGGGAACATCGGCAAGGATCTCCCCGGCTTCAAACTGCCCTTCACTGCGGCGGGCGAGGCGGCGTGGAAGCACAACTTGACGGCGACGATCGACCCGGAAAGCCTCTGCATCATCGGAGGCATTCCGCGGCACAACGCCAGCGGCCTTCCCTTCACGGTTCTTCAAACCAAGGACTACGTCGCATTTCTGTACCTGTACACTTACTACCGTCTGATCCCCACCGACGGCCGCAAACATCAGGAAGATCCCGATCCCAGCTTCTTTGGCGACGAAGTGGGACGCTGGGACGGGGATACTTTTGTGATCGATTCCATCGGCTTCAAAGATACACAAGTGTGGGCGGACGAAAACGGAGACCCGCACAGCGATGCGCTGCACGTGGTGGAGCGCTGGACTCGGCCGGACGCCGAACACATACACGTGGAGACGCTGATCGAGGACCCCAAGTTCTACACGCACTCATTCACGTATTCCAGGACCTGGGAAGCCGCGAACCCCGCCACCAGAACCAGCGAATACTCCTGCGCCGAGAATAACGTGGATCGGGCCCATCTTGGTCCCGGGCCGGGACCGATCCGGCCTAATGGAGAGCGCGGGTATGTCGACATCGCGCCACTGCCGCCCCCACCCCCACCGCCCACGCCGATCAAAAGATAGCCCTCGCAATTCCCTATTGACATAGCCGGAAACATCCTATATAGTCCATAGACAATGAGGACTAATCAGAAACCACCAATCTTCCTCGCTCCTTGCTCCCTACGCGAGCGCTGTTGCTCCTAACCGGTTCCGTCTAACCCCGACTCGCCACAACAGCGAGACCAAAACAGATTCAGAGGAGATGTGTGTCTATGAAAAGCAGGCTTTGGTACCTATTTGTCATTACGGCAGTGTCAATGTTTTCCCTCGCGGGGCAAACGTTTCAAGGGACCCTTCGCGGACGTATTATCGATCCGAGCGGCACCGCAACGTCAAATGCCCAAATCACGCTCACCGATGAAGCTACGCAACTTTCGCGCAGCACGGTGAGCAATACAGACGGCGAGTATACCTTCGCCTCGCTGAATCCGGCCACTTACACGATCACGGTGGAAGCGCCAGGCTTCAAGAAACTGGAGCAGAAAGGCGTGATGGTAGGGACTCAGGCCGCGGTCACGCTGGACCTGCAGCTGGAAATTGGCCAACTGAATGAGGCCGTAACAGTCACATCGGAAGCGCCGCCCTTGCAAACCGCCGATGCCTCCACCGGGCAGTTGATCAACACGCAGCAGGTCACGGACCTTCCCTTGCTCGGCCGCAATCCGTTCCTCACAGGAAAGCTCGCGCAGGATGTCGTTTTTACGGGCAACCCGCAGTTCACGCGCATGCAGGATCAGAACGGCAATTCGCAGGTTTCGATGGCCGGCGGCCCGATGCGCACCAACAATTACCTGCTGGACGGCATCTCGATCGCGGATTCCAACAATCGCGCCGTCATTTTGCCTTCGCCCGAGGCGGTACAGGAACTCAACGTACAGGTGAGCACGTATGATGCCGAAGCCGCGCGGACGGGCGGGGGCACCTTTAACACCCTGCTACGCTCCGGCACTAATGAATTGCACGGCAGCGCCGTCGGGCACATCCGCGAGACGGATTGGCTGGCGAACAATTTCTTCGCCAATCGGGCCGGGCAACCGATCGCCAACCAGCCTTATCGCGACTGGGCGTTTTCGCTCGGGGGCCCGGTAGTGATCCCGAAAGTCTACAACGGCAAGAACAAAACCTTCTTCTTCGCGAGCGACGAATCCTATCGCCAAACCCTGGGATCCACCACGGTGCTCTCGGTGCCGACCGCTCTTGAGCGCGTCGGGAACTTCTCGGAAAGCTTCACCAAGTCTGGCACGCTCCAAACCATCTACAATCCCGCCACTACTGACCTGACGACGGGCGCGCGCGAGGCATTTCCCGGCAACATTATTCCGGCCAGCGATCTGAACCCGATCGGACTGGCGCTCGCGTCCTACTACCCGCTGCCGAATCAGCCCACGCCCTATTACCAGGCGCCCAACTACGATTTCACGGGAAGTTTCAACAATCGCGGCGATCAACGGATTTTCAAGGTCGATCAGGACTTTTCCACGTGGTTCCGAGCTTCGGCGTCTTTCGTATACCAAAAAACGTTTGAAGAGGATTACCCGCTGGACATCTTCCCCAACCCGGCCTCACCCGACCAGACGCTGTGCTGCGATCGCAAGATCGACGCTACACAGGCCAATGCGACCATTACGCCCGATGCGACCACTGTCATCGCCGTCCGTTGGGGATTCAACCGTTTCTATTCGCGGACGACGCAGGACAGTGCAGGATTTAATCCCGGCACGCTCGGTTTTCCGCAATCGCTGGTGAGCGAGACGGTGAATCCCGCGTTTCCCGCCATCACGCTGGGTTCGGCGGTGAACGCTTGCGCGGACCCGTCGAGCAACGCCGACTTCGCCGATTTCGGCGGAGGCTGCGCCAATCAGGACGTTTTCTACTCGCGCAGCTTCAACGTAACGGCATCCAAGTTCATCGGCAAGCATAGCCTGAAAGCCGGCTTCGATTTCCGGACACTGCATGATTTCGGAACCCCGGCCACCGGACCGACGAGCCTCGGCTTTACGGACGTCTTCACGCGCGCGACGCCGCAGAAGGTCACTGCCGGAACCGGAAGCGATCTGGCGACGCTTCTGCTGGGCTACCCGACTAGCGGGCAGATGAGCATCGTGACGGGGTTCAATGATTTCATTCGCTATTACGGCGGGTTCGTTCAGGACGATTATCGGGTCACGCCGAAGTTGACCCTGAACCTGGGGATTCGCTTTGAATACGAATCCGGAATTGGCGAGGAAAACAACAAGCTGGTGGTCGGATTCAATCCCAACGTTCCAAACCCGCTGCAATCGCGGGTCACGGGTCTGACGATTCCAGGCGAAGTGGAATACGCGGGTGTGAACGGCAATCCCACGCAAACCGGCAACGCACTGTCGGTCCGTTACGCGCCACGCTTCGGATTCGCCTACGCAGTGGACAATAAAACCGTGGTTCGCGGCGGCTACGGCATTTACTGGGCGCCCACATTTTTCAACTTCCAGAATGCGGTCGGATATTCGCAGACCACGACGATTATTCCCTCCACCAACGGCAACTTCACGCCGGCCACGTCGCTTTCGAATCCTTATCCGAGCGGGCTCTTGCAGCCCGGGGGAAACACACTCGGTGGGCTTTCGGGCATCGGGCAAGGCATCACGATCTTCGATCCCGGCGCGCAATCGGCTGGTTACGTTCAGGAGTACTCGCTGCAAGTGCAGCGGGAGCTTCCCGCGGGATTCGTGCTCACGGTCGGCGCTTTGGGATCGCATTCCTTGCACTTGCTGGAGAACGGCCAAAACATCGATCAATTGAATCCGGCGTACTTCTATCTGGGCTCGGCATTGACCAAAAGCGTTCCCAATCCCATGTACGGGCACGGCGGCGTAGGGACGGTGGGCACCGCGACGGTCAGCGCGGAGCAGTTGCTGCTGCCGTATCCGCAGTACACATCCGTGACGCTCGACAATGCGGACACCGGCTCGGCGCGTTACTACGCCTTTTACTTCCGCGTACAGCGGCGCTTCAAGAATGGATTGACCTTGCTCGCATCCTATACCTGGTCGCGCAGCATGGACAACCTGCTCGGCGTCAGCCTGGCGGGAGCGAGCAACATCGCCGCCGAGGCCGGCGCTCAAAACGCTTACAACCTGAACGGCGAATGGAGCCTCTCCACGCAGGACGTGCCCAATCGCTTCACCACCGCGATCACCTATGAGCTGCCCTTCGGAAGAGGCAAGCCGTTCTTGGGGAACGTGAGCCGGCCCTTGAACTACGTCGTGGGCGGATGGATCGTGAATACGTTTGGCACAATCCAATCCGGATTCCCGTTGCTGGTCACCCAGCCCAACAACAACAGCGTGATCGGCGCAACCTATCAGCGGCCCAATGCCACCGGCATTTCGCCAGTAACCTCCGGCTCCACCGATCAGCGCATCAACGACTGGCTGAATCCGGCGGCATTTTCCGAGGCGCCCGAGTTCACGTTCGGCGACATCAGCCGGTTCCTCAACGTGCGTGGCCCGGGTCTGTTCAATTGGGACATGTCGGTCTTCAAGAACTTCGCGATCGCCGAACGAGTCAATGCGCAGTTCCGCGCCGAAGCGTTCAACGCGACCAACACCGTGGAGTTCGGCAATCCCAACACGACGTTCACCAGTTCGACTTTTGGAGTGATCACCAGCCAGATCAACAGCCCCCGTTTGCTGCAGCTCGGATTGCGGGTAACATTCTAGGGACAGGAGGACCAATGAAACGAACTCCACTGCTCTTGCTACTGCTGCTCGCTGTTTCGATCCTGCCGCGCCCAGCCAAGAGCCAACAAACCAACAGCCCTTACATCGTCGAGTGGGTCTACAAAGTGAAATGGGGCTATCAAGACGAGTTCTGGAAGATTTTCCAGAAGTATCAAATCGCCACGCTAAATAAAGAAAAGGAGCTCGGCAACGTTGTGCGGTACGAAGTTTTCCGGCCGGGCCTGCATACCAGCGAAGATCATCGCTGGGACTACCGCATCATCATCTACTACAAAGACGTCACGTCGTCGTCCCAGGGAAGCAAGATCGAAAAACAGCTATTTCCCGACCAGGCGGCGATGAAGCGTGAGGAGCAACGGCGCTGGGAGCTGACCGAGGTCCATTGGGATTTGCCGATCCGGCAGATCGATCCAAGCGCCGAGGAGTAGCAGTGCCGCTTCGAGCCAATTCAAATGTGATAGATGACCGGAGCCAGAGGGTCGCTTTGTTTGGATGCCTCTACCTGCCGGGTCAGATCAGCCAGCGTGGTCTTGTCCAGGACGTCCGCAATGGCGTCGCGCACCTGTCGCATAACGATTCGGATGCCGCAATGTTCGATGTCCTCGCACTCTTCGCAGGCTCGGAATGCGGTCTCACTGGCGCAGGGCAGCGGGGCCAGCGGACCTTCCAGCAACCGTATAATCGACCCGATCGTAATGGTAGACGGTGGACGGCTTAGCTTGTAGCCGCCGCCTTTGCCCTTCTTGCTGTCGAGTACGCCACGACCCTTTAGATCCAGCAAAATACCCTCCAGAAACTTCAGCGGAATGGCCTCCTCTGTAGCCAGAGTAGCGATCAGCACGGGTCCTTCTCCATAACGCCGGCCGAGAGCGAACAGAGCCTTCAAACCATATTGTGTGCGTTTTGAGATGGTCCTCATTCTATTTGAGGCTATCAAAATTTGCTCCGGAACATGGGTCTTTTCGACGGGTGCCGTCTATCTACTAGATATTTCCTATAGACAATGGTATGATCTCCCCGAAGGAGTCTCGAATCGCAATGGCGGGATACGCCCATCCTGAAGTTCTGGTCAGCACCCAATGGTTGGCCGCTCATCTTTCCGACCCTAATACGCGCGTCATTGAAGTTGATGTCGATACAGCCGCTTATGACACCGGCCATATCCCCGGAGCGGTGGCGTGGTCATGGAAAACGGACCTGTCCGATGCGGTTCGCCGCGACATCACCCCCTGGTATCAGCTAGAATCCCTACTGAAACGCTCGGGAATCGAGCCGCAAACGACTATCATCATTTACGGCGACAACAACAACTGGTTTGCCGCCTGGGCCTTCTGGCAACTGAAGATCTACCGGCACGCCGATGTTCGCTTACTGAACGGCGGGCGAAAGAAGTGGATCGCGGAGAATCGCGACCTGACCGACGAGATCCCACAGTACACTGCCCCCCGCTATCCCGCGCCGCATGAGGACTTTTCGATTCGCGCTTACTTAGGCGATGTTCAGGCTGCGGTGAAGGCCAAATCCAAAGTCCTGGTGGACGTGCGCAGCCCGCAGGAATTCACGGGCGAGATCCTCGCGCCTCCCGGACTCCCTGAAACCTGTCAGCGCGGTGGCCACATCCCCGGCGCGCGCAATATTCCCTGGGGCAAAGCGGCGAACGAAGACGGGACCTTCAAAAGCTTCGACGAACTGAAGGCAATCTACGACGCCGAAGGAGTGACAGGAAGCAAACCAATCATTTCCTACTGCCGGATCGGCGAGCGCTCCAGTCACACCTGGTTCGTCCTGAAATATCTGCTCGGCTACGGAGACGTGGTGAACTACGACGGTTCATGGACCGAATGGGGCAATCTGGTGGGGGTGCCTGTGGAGCGAACCGCGCGTAGTCAGGCCGCATAGCATCCCTCAATCAAAATCAATTTCATAACGGACCAGGAGATCCGAATCGCACATGGCCAATGAACCGGAAGTGCAAACCGCGTTAGGCGACGTCGCAGCCAGACAATTAGCCAACGCCACAAAAACCGCGCCGCAGATGTCGCGGATCACGCCGCGCTGGCTTACGCATCTGCTGCAATGGGTACCGGTGGAGGCCGGAATTTACCGGCTGAACCGCGTGAAAGACGAAGCCAAAGTCACGGTGGACTGTTCGGACCGCGACGAGCGCGTGCTTCCGCAGACCTTCGTCGACTATGAATCGCCCGCGCGCGAATACATGCTGACCGCCGTGAATACCGTGGTCGACGTTCACACGCGCGTTTCGGATCTGTACAGCGTGCCTTACAACCAGATCAGCGAACAACTGCGGCTAACGATCGAGATCGTCAAGGAGCGCCAGGAAAGCGAGTTGATCAACAACCGCGAGTACGGTTTCCTGCACAATGCGGCTTCGCATCAGCGGATCAAGACCCGCACCGGCGCAC
>Ga0335074_10008623_pt1 | contig 14178 bp, 15 predicted proteins | sample Lox_Sample_23_FD_206715 | JGI IMG/M metagenome (GOLD analysis project Ga0335074, IMG submission 206715) | Soil microbial communities from Loxahatchee National Wildlife Refuge, Florida, United States - Lox_Sample_2.3 | ecosystem: Environmental > Terrestrial > Soil > Wetlands | place: USA...
CGGAGGCATCATCCATGGGAGCCGCCAGAGGCGGAATTTCCCGGCATTGTCCCGGTCGACACGCTGGTGCTCGGCCGGACCGACGAGGTCGCCGTCGCGGTCACCGGGCTGTCGGCCTTCTCCGCCGGAATCGAGATCTTCTTAACCGCACGGATCCGGCCCAGTGCCGACCACCCCGAGGAGCACCTGCCCGGCGGGCCGCGCGACCTGGCGGCGGCCCGGCGATCCTTCCGGCTCGGTCTGCAGTTCTCCGACGGCGCGAAGGCCGTCGGGAGTCCCGGCCGCGGCAGGCGGGACCACGATTCCGAGCCGGCGGGACCGGTCCTGTACCCGTTCGCCGGCGGCGGCGCACCGCACTCTTTCATCTCCCGGTGGTGGGCGTGGCCGCTGCCGCCCGCCGGGCCGCTGGACTTCGTTTGCGAATGGCCTGCGTTCGACATCGCCGAATCCCGGGTCCGCATCGATGCGCAGCTCATCCTCGACGCGGCGCAGCGCAGCGTCCTGCTGTGGCCGGAAAACGAAGGCTGACCCGTCACTCGACGTGATCGCTGTCCCGGCTGGCGTCGCGGACGAGCATCTGCGCGACCACCTGGAACGTGACCCGCCGGGCGCCCGGCACCGCGTCGAGCGCCGCCCCGATGTACCGCTGTACCAGCGCGACCCGCCCCGGCAGCTCTCCGGCCGGGACGTCGAGCACCGCGCTGATCGCGGTCAGCAGCGCAACCTCGCCCGGCCTCGGTAACGACGCGGGGGAGAGGGTGCCGGGACTCTCGTTCATCAGCGACCTCGTCTCTCTGGGCATGGCGCGTCCACCGCGCCCGGCTGTGTCAGGTCTCCGGGACTGCTGCGCGTCCCCGCCAGGCGAGCCTGGCCCAGGCGACCCATCCGGTCAGCTCGTCCCCGCCGACACCCGATTCATCGGCTAACGCCCGAACGATCGCGAGGCCATGCGCGTGCAGGTCCGGGCCGGGGCGCTCGTTCCACGCGCCGCCCTCGTCGCGAACCTCGATCCGCACGTAGTCGCCCCGCCGTATCTCCGCCCGCACCGTGAACGCCCCGCCGGGCCTGCGGCTGGCCGAGTGCAGCACGCTGTTGCCGGCTAACTCCGACAGGCAGAGCACCGCGTCGTCTACGGCCGGGCAGCCGCCCAGCGCGCCGGCGAGGAACCTCCTGGCGTGCCCGACCTGCTCGGGCACCGCGGCGAATTCCCGCGTCCAGATGCTCACCGGAGGAATGGCGCGCGGGCCGCGGTGGCCGGCCGTCCTGGTCACTGTTCCTCCGATTTCGGGCGGGTTGCGTTGGCACGCTGTCCCGAATGGTGCCATGCTGACCATTAGATACACTGCACGCTAGTCTGCATAATGCAGGCAAGCAAGGGCAATGTGTCAAGTTCCCTGAACGGGTCGCCGGACCAACTATGGAGGCGCAACGGTGTCACCCCGGTCCAGCCCAACGGCACGCCGACGGCGGCTGGCGACGGCCTTACGGCAGCTGCGCGAAGAACGCGGCCTGAACTGCACGGAAGCCGGCAAGGCCGTCGGCTGGTCGGAGTCGAAGATCAGCCGGATCGAGACCGGCCGGGTCAAAATCGCCCAGCCCGACCTGGAGATCCTCCTCGACCTCTACGAGGTAACCGGCGACACCCGTACGAGCCTGCTCACTCTGGCCCGCCAGGCCACTCACCGCGGGTGGTGGCGTTCCTACAGCGACGCGCTCCCGTCCTGGTTCGAGAACTACGTCGGCCTGGAGAACGGCGCGAAGTCCCTGTTCACCTACCAAAACCAGCTCGTCCACGGCCTCATGCAGACCGAGGAGTACGCGGAGGCGGTCATCCGTGCGGCACAGCCAGCGGCAACCGCCGACGAAGTGGAACGCCAGCTTGGCGCCCGTGCTACTCGACAAGCTCTGCTGACCGCATCGACCGCCTTGCAGGTCTGGGCAGTGCTCGATGAGGCGGTCCTGCATCGTCCGGTCGGTGGCCGGAAAACCATGCGGGGCCAGCTCCACCGGCTGATCGAGATATCAGCGTTCCGCAACGTCACCTTGCAGGTGCTGCCCTTCGATGCGGGAGCGCACGCGTCCATGGGCACGTCGTTCGAGCTACTGCAGTTTCCTGAGCTGGGCGACACCGCCATCGTCTACATCGAGGATCTCACCAGCAGCCAGTATCTGGAGATGCCAGGAGACCTCGACCGGTATACGCTCGTCTTTGACTACCTTCGGGCGACGGCGCTCTCTCCGGATCGGTCCGCCGAGTTGATTGCCCAGGTGGCAACTAGCATGACGTGACCCGGACGCGAAAGGAGGGCGCGGCATGAGCGCACCGGACCTGTCCCGCGCCAAGTGGCGCAAGAGCAGCTATAGCAACGGCTCAGGCGGAAGCTGCGTCGAGATCGCGACGTTCGCGGATACCCCAGGCGAGCACGACATCGCAGTCCGAGACTCGAAGGACCCCCACGGCCCGGCGCTCACCTTCAGCGCCCGTCACTGGCGAGCCTTCACCGCCGCCATCAAGGCCCATGAACTGGAGCTCACTTGAACCCGGATCAAGCGGACGATGGGCTGTAGTGAAAGGTCAAGCCTCTGCGCCGTGTCCAACCCGACCGGCGTCTGGATGAGGTAGAGCAGATCGGGGCCGGGCTGGCCGGGCGGTGGCTCAGCAGGCAGCCCGAGCTGGCGCGCCGTTCCCGATCCAGCGGTACGTGTTGCGGACGCCGTCCGCGAGCATGATAAGCGGCAGCCATCCCAGGTCGGCTTCAGCCCGCCCAGGTGCAATCGCGCTACGCAGCAGCTCGCCGGACAGCGGGGCGGTGAACGCGGGTGTCACTGCCCGGTTGTCTACCTTGCCGATGACCTCGACCAGATCGAGGACGCTGGTCTCGATGCCGGTCCCGATGTTCCACGTGCCTGGGCGGTCGCTGGCGGTCGCGGCGACGAAGGCCCTAACCACGTCGCCGACGTAGATGTAGTCGCGGGTCTGTTTGCCGTCTCCGTAGATGACCGGGGTCTTGCCCGTCAGTACGCGATCGCAGAAGAGAGCGATCACCCCGGCCTCGCCGGCAGGATCCTGGCGGGGGCCGTAGACGTTGGCGAGCCGCAGCACCGAGTTGCGGGTGCCGTGAAGCTGGTTGTACAGCTCGACGTAGTGCTCGCCGCACAACTTCGCGACGCCGTACGGCGACTCCGGCAGCGTCGGCGCGTCTTCGGGCGAGGGTTTCGGCGCGTCGCGGCCGTACAGGGCGCCTCCGGAGGAGGTGAAGATTACGCGTGCTCTGGCCGCCCGCGCAGCCTCGAGGACGTTGATGGTGCCGATTACGTTGGCTTGGGCGTCCATTGCCGGGTCAGCCACCGAGGCCCGGACGTCAATATGGGCGGCTAAATGGCAGACCACATCCGGCCGGAAAGCCTGCACCAGGCCCGTTAGCGATCGGGCGTCTGCGACGCTCAGCTTGTGCAGAGTGGCCCTGACGTCCAGTCGGCCGTACTGCCCCCTAGATAAGTCGTCGACCACGGCAACCTCATTACCCATGGCCAGGAAGGCATCTGTGACGTGTGAGCCAATGAAGCCGGCCCCACCCGTTACGAGTATGCGCATAATGAACGTTCCTATCTGCATATAAAGGCCGTCGAGTCCGCGGGCCGGATGCCGAAATATTCACATTACGACTCGTTTACAAATATCGGTTATCTCCACGAGGCCTGGACCCAACGAGGTCGCCGGACGTTGATTCGGACTCGCTAGGTGAGTTTAGTATCGTAACGTTCCTGCACCGCCGCTGTCCGCTCTCCCATGCACCGCTGCATTCGCCCGCGCGGAGTCATCGGTTCAGGCATCCACCATTCGATTCAGCACGTGGACATTGACGCCCGTGTTCTCCGCAAGCACGGCGGTGAGGCTATGGAAGTACCAGTAACCGCCTGAGTCGGAGACGTATTCATAGCCAGCCTCTCCTAGGTGTGCGTAGGTATTCCCGCGTATAGCCAGATAGATCAGCTTTCTCGGCGGGCTGGGTGGTTTTTGGTTCCGGGTTTTGCGGGTCGGCTGGCGTGTCTTGTTGGTCGCTGTGGCGTGCGGCGCGTGTCCGGCGGCGGAGTCTCCGCAGTTGAATCCCTAGACGATGTCGACGGGCGCGTCGGAGGTAGTCAGTGCCGCGATGTCTGGCACGTCGGTGCCAAAAGGCATGAACAGGTGCACGTTGGCGCTGGCGTCGGCCAGCCGGGGGAAGTTGGGTCGCGGACGCCAGCCCATCAACGACTCCGAACTCGCCGACCACCTGCAGCTAGACGAGGCCGTGGCCCGGCAGCAGTCTGGTGAAGTTCCTTCACTCCGACCAACCAGGATCGGTCAGAAAGTTGGACCCGCACGAGATAACCAGGTGCCGGTGCGAGTGGTCGACTGCGAGATCACCATCGCCACCAGCGCTGGGCGGCGCGCTGGCGCTTAACCGGCTCGCCACCACCCTGCGCAGCTGGCGCCGCTACCCGGCCCCCGAACTGATCCGGCTGTATCACCAGCGCTGGGAGATCGAAACCGCCTACCTGGAACTGAAATCGACCCTGCTCGGTGGCCGGGTCCTGCGCGCCCGCACCCCGGCCGGCGTCGCCCAGGAGGTTTACGCCCCGCTGACCTGCTACCAGGTCCTGCGCATCGCCATCACCGACGCGATCGAGGCCGCTGGCGACATCGATCCCGGCCGCGGCAGCTTCACCGTCGCCCTGAACGCCGCCCGTGACTTGCTCACCCAGGCCGCCAACGTCATCGTCGGCACCGTCATCGACCTGACCGGCGCCATCGGCCGCCGCGTGCTCGGCACCTTCTGCCCGACCGGCGCCTGCGCGTCAGCCCCCGGATCGTGAAACGCGCGATCTCCAAATACCAGGCCAGAGGCCCCGACATCAACCGGCGCAGCTACAAAGCCACCCTCAGTATCAACATCCTGACCGCTGCCGGACCTTGACACGCCCGCCCAGACCTTAACTACGTGGCCTTGGAGCTAGCCGCCATGATCCTGGAGCTCACCGGCTCCGGCACGGGATTGAGTATATTTCAAGGCCGCCCGTTGACCCGCTTCGCCGCTGCCCCGACATCGGGGTAGCTATGGAGGATCTCCAATGGAGTCCGACCGTGTCTCTTGCGCACGGGCTCCAGCGCGCCATCGACTGGTTACGCGGGCAGCTCCGGGACCAGTGGGGAAGCGGCTGGGCAGCGCTGACGGGGAGTGAGCCTGGCCAGCGTGCGACCAGCAAGTGGACAAAGGCCGAGCGGGCCGATGTAGTGCGGAGAAATGGCCCGCGCCGGGGTGCTTTTAGGCGGTCCTAGGCGGCCTTTCGGATCACCGTGCATCACGTTTAGTAGTCTCGTATACTCGGTACGTGACTGGTTCGAGAGCTGGGCGTAACTGTTGAGCCGTTTCGGGCGCTCACTACGCCTTGGTCGGTTGCAGGGCCTGACCGGGGAGCTTCAGCGCTCACGCACTGGCAAGCTGATGGCCCGGACGGCCGGATTAAACATGGCAACCACCATGGCAACCGGTTTGGGCGGCGTTGTCGTAGCGCGTGCATTAGGCCCGTCCGGGCGCGGCGAGTACGCGGCTATCACGGTGTGGTTCGGGATCGCATGCATCGTCGGCCAGATGGGGCTGCCGGCTTCATTGTGCTTCTACGTCGCCAAAGATTCGCCGCGCGCCCGGGATTACATAGCCACATCGCGGGCGATGATGATGGCCACCGGCGTGCTCGCGCTTACCGCAGGGCTGCTTCTTGCCCCAGTTCTGTCCCGCGGCAATCCCCTGGTGGCCGACGGTTACCGGATAGCGTTCGGCACCTCCGTCATTACTTTCGTTGGGGTCGCTTATACATACGCGCTTCAAGCCAATCATCTTCTGAGCTGGAATCTTGCCCGCACGATACAGCCCGTACTTAGCCTGCCCGTCTTCTGCATCCTCTGGTTTTTCAAGCTTCTGACCCTCGATAACGCTCTGTACGTCCTGGCGGCCACATTGACGCTTCAACTCGGGTGGAGCTACTGGTACTGCCGCCAGAATGCGCTGGCGCCCGGGCACGGACGCATTTCGATGCTTCGCCCGCTCTCGGCGTACGGCATGGCTCAGATAGCGGCATTGACGCCTGCCACCCTGAACGCCCAGCTTGACCAGCTCGTTTTGTCGCTGACCGTCGCGTCCGCTGACCTAGGCCGGTATGCGATCGCCGTGTCGCTGACGTCGCTGCCCATGCCGATTGTCGCGGCCATCGGCAACGTCGCATTCCCACGACTGGCGGCCCAGCAGGCTGTCACCGACGCAACCCGGAGAATGCAGCGCCAGGCCGTTCTGGCCAGCATGGGAATCGCCGCCGCCATGCTGGTACCGCTCTCGCTGGTCGCGTACTGGCTGATCCCCTTCCTGTTCGGCGCCGGTTACCGCGCAGCCGTGCCGTTGCTGTGGATCCTGACCCCCGGCGCGATCTTCCTCGCCTGCGGGCAAGTCGTCGGTGATCTGCTTCGGGGCAGGAATCACCCGACGGTCGTGGCTTGGGCCCAGGGTCTGGCTGCGGTCTTCACCGTCATCATGCTTATCGCTCTGCTGCCGGTGGTCGGCGTATACGGCGCCGCGATCGCCTCGACGGTGGCATACGGGACTGCGCTGGTGGTAATGCTCCACTCGCTGTGGCACCTGCCGCGGCACGCTCGCGGCTCGGGCCGGGTTCCCGCGGTTACCTAGTGCCGGGCGGCCGGAGCGAGGCCGTCATGACGTGCCAGCACTCGGTGGTACATCTCGGCCGCCTGTTTCCCGGCCCGACCCCGCTCGGCCCGGGCAGCAACGATCAGGCCGTTCTTTGTGATGATCGCCTCGCGCTCGGCCTCTGAAAGGCCCAGGGCAAGCCGGAGAGCGCTGGCCACGGCCTGCGGGTCGTTGAATGCCGCCAGGAACCCGTTGCCGCCGTGCTCGATCCACTCGCGGATGGACGGGAGGTCGCTGCATACCGGGATGGCCCCGGCCGCCATGGCCTCGAGCAGGGTATTCGGCGTCCCGTCCTGATTGGTGATCGAGACGCTCACCTCTGCGCGGCCGAAGAGGGAGAGCACCTCAGGCCGCGAGCGCTTTCCCATGATGACGATTTTGTCCCGCAGCCGGTGACGATCGACGGCGTGCCGAAGGGCCGCGTCGTGAGCGGAGTCCACGAACACCACGCGCACGCCGGGATCCAGGTCGGCGGCCATGAGGGCCAGCGCATCGAGCAGGACGTCGTTGCGCACGTACGGGCGAGCGCCGCGCGCGTTCACCACGAAGCGGTTGCCGGATCGCTCCCGATCATTGAGCCGCGCTGCGCCAAGCCCGTCGCTGTCGGCCAGCCCGGACAGGTCGATGCCGCCCCCGCCAGGCAAGACGGCGGTCGGAATGGCGGGCCGCAGCCCCCAGGACGCCGAGAGGTCGATGTCTCGCTGGCAGTCGGCAAACAGCAGGTCCGTCCTTTCCAGGACCCGGCACGTGGCGCGCCTGGTCAGGCAGCTCCGCGCGGCCAGATGAGTGAGGTCGTTGCCCCAGATCGACACGGCCAGCGGCACCGAAGGCGGGCACGCGACCAGGGCCACCACCGCCTCGAAGGGAATGCGCAGGCCGTGTACGACGTCTGGTTTCGTCCGTCTTACTATGCGGCGGAGCCGACGGCCCTTGACTGGCGCGAGCATTAGCCCGACCACCGGTCGGACCGCTCCCACCAACTTCAGCCCTATCGGTGTGGCCCCGGCGAGCGACCGAAGCCGTTGCCTGGCGCCCGGGCCAGGGTTACCGCTCGCACTGCCGGGGCGATGCTCGGGCCACAGCAGGCCATCAACGCCGAGGACGACAACACCGGCCGACCGGATCGAGTCAACCCAGCCCCAGGTGGTGGGGCTCCGCGCGTCGGCCACCAGCAGGATCCGCAGCGGCGTTGGCGTCGGACATGCCCTGTCGGACTCCGCGTCCGGCTTGTCGCCTACACAGGACATGAGCGATTCCAGTCGGGTGCTGCCGAGGCCAGCACGAGGAGTGTGAATCCGCCCAGAATCCGTGCTGACAGCTGAGGGCTCAGCCGACGACCCAGGCTGCGAGGAAGATTGGCGATTCTGGTTTTCATCCTCCTGCCCGGCACGTCATTAGGGAAAAGGAGCCTGTCGCAGGAGACTCTGAAGCCCGCTGTCTCGAGGCTGGCCAGCGCTGTGCCGCGCGTAAAGTAATGAAGATGGCCCACGGTCGAGCGCACTGCGAGCAGAGGTCGCTCACGCACGACAGACTGAGCCGATGAATCGAGGGGTATATGAAACACGAACCAATCGGCTATCGGCCGCAGTGACCGAAGGAAGCCGATGTAGTCCTCGACGTGCTCGAAGACATCGAGGCTCAGGAGCAGGTCATAGTGGTCGCGAACGTCCTCGGGGGTCCCAACCCGGAGGTCGATCTGGCCGGAGCGGCTGACCAGATCGATAGCCTGCGACGACAGATCGTAGCCCACGAGCCTGGTTCCATTCAGGGCACCGGCCATCGCTTCCAGCACGCCGCCGGTCCCGCAGCCGATGTCTACGATCGATTGTGGCCGGAGGTCCCAGTGGCCGAGCAGTGACAAGACCTGCGATGCTTTCCAGGTGGCATCGTTTTCGTGCCAACCCGGGTTCTTCGATAAGTAGCCGCCATCGTTGTACATACTCAGTCCGTTCTGCCTGAGCCAGAAGCTTTAACGAAGATTGCAGTATCCGTTATGCCGCAGCTCGTCCAGATCCGGCGCCATTGCGAGAGGGCCGCGCCCACCTGCGCCCAAGCCGCAGTCACGGGAGTCCCCGACGGCGGCACCGATTTAGGGGATAGCGTGGCTGAGGGCAGGAACCAGTTCACATTATCGATGATCAGCAGCCCGCCAACCCTAATTTTCGGCAGTAGGAACAGCGCTACATGATCCCGGTACATCCCGTCGACCAGCGCGAAGTCGAGGCTCTCGTCGGCAAGGTTCTTTGCGACCCGGGCGTAAGCGCTCCGGTCACCGTTCGCGTCGGGCTCATCGTACGGGTGGCACTGGTAGTCCACATGAGTCATCCCGTGGTTGGCCAGCGCGCCGGACACCTTCGCATGCCACGTCTGGTCGTGCTCCACGCTGATCAGGCTCCCGCACCGCTGCGCTAGCCACAGCGTCGACCGTCCGGACCCGAACTCGGCACCGGCGTCAGTCGGCCGGACCATCGACCCCAGGAGCCCGATAGCTTCGGGGGTGAGCCATGGGGCATCAGGATGCGCCCGCTGGTACAGCACCTGACGGACTCGGTCGCGGACATAGCGAGGCGTCCAGTGCCCGACGGCACGCCTCCGTATCTGACGCGGGATGGCCACAGTTCTCAGTGTCGCTGTCACCCAGAGAACATACTCGATCACGCTGAGTATGCGCGTGGCTTTCCCGAGATCCGTCAAGAATAGTTAGGGCTTCATCGAATACCTGCCCATATCGGCAATATCGGCGAAACGAAGTTATGATACTCCGCGATTCGATACGACCTTAGCGTGACCATGGCAGCGGGGCCACAGAGGACGCGGAAATGTCAAGAGTTTGTCTGAGAGCATCCGGCGAACGAGGGCCGGCGCACCCCGGGCTGTGGTGCGCGCTGTTAGCTTTCAGGTCGGGAAGGTCCGACACCGGCGCAGCCTGGCTCACTTGGGCGAAAATCTCTGATGGACTGATTTGCACTGCACCGGCGCATCGCGAATTGTCTGCGCCAATCCGCCGGATCATACTGAGATGCGCTACCGCCTCTACCGCCCCGGGCCCGACGGTTCGCTAGCGCCTCTTACCGATCTGAGCTTTGACCCGAATGTCTTCGCCTGCCCTTCTTCATGGGCCGCTCAGCCTTAGAGCCTGTTTAAGACCGTCATGCTGCGCGTAGCAGCGTTCGCGCCGGCGCGGTGTCGGGCAGTGCTGGTGCCCGTGACCGCGGCAGAGGGGGAGGCGGCAGTGGGCGAGGCAATTTCGTTTGCTTCGCACTATAACCGACGGCCTGTCACAATTAATAGGCTGATGAGTCCAGGTAGTTTCTCGGAGAGAATGGCTGGCTAACGTAGCGATTAGAGTTCCACTGACTACGTGTTATCGATCAGATATATTAGTCGGCATGCGCGCCAGACTAGGTATAGTCGCCCACGATCCAATTCCGTACCACACCCCTCTTTATCAGCTCTTGGCGAAGCGTAACAATATCGACCTGGATGTTCTTTTCCTGTCTGATCGGGGCGTTGCCGCCGCGATGGATCAAGCCTTCGGTCAGATGGTGGCCTGGGACATTGATCTGCTGTCTGGATATGATCACAGTTTCTTGACCAAAAGCAGCAATCCATCCTCTACCATCAGGCGGATTCGGAAGCTCGCTGACTGGGTGCCATCGCACGATGTAGTAGTCGTAAATGGCTACACCATTCCCTGGGCTCTATTGACCATGGTCATCTGTCGTATACGCGGAGTTCCTTACCTCCTGCGCGGCTCCTCTCATCCGCAGGGTCCATCGACAGGGTTTCGGCGCTATCTTCGGTGGGCGGTCACTCGCTCAGTAGTTGCTGGCAGTTCTGGCGTACTCTCTATGGGGCGATTGAACGACGAATTCTACCGTCAGGCTCACGCTCGCTCGGTCACATTCGCGCCAAACTCAGTCGATGACGAGAGGTTCGGCAGTTCCCCGCCAATGGGCCGATCCGAACTGCTCGCCAAGTGGGACCTTAGAAGCGACAGACCCGTAATACTGTTTAGTGGAAGATTGATCCCACGTAAACGTCCGCTCGATGTCACCGTCGCAGTCGAGCGCTTGCCCGAAGCCGTAAACATGCTATTTGTAGGCGATGGCATCCTGGCGGAACGCCTTGAAGCTTCGATGAGTCCAGGCAGCGGTGTTGTTACAGGTTTCGTCAACCAATCAGACCTTCCGGTCTATTATCACGCGGCGGACATTCTCGTATTGCCGAGCGATGAGGAGAAATGGGGCATGGTGGTCAACGAGGCTATGGCCGCCGGAACCCTGCCCGTTGTGTCTGACAGGGTCGGCTGTGCTCCTGACCTAGTCGACGGAATCGGCGAGGTCTATTCGTGCGGTGACATCGCAGGACTGACGGCAGCGCTTTGCCGCGCTCTCGAGCGAATCAAGGAGCCCGATATTCGCGACAGGGTACGAAGTCATGTGGCCCCATACCGCCTCGTTCACACTGCCATCGGCTATGAGCAAGGAGCCATGAAAGCGAGCAGTGCCACGACGAGCTAGAGGACTTTGTGACCACTCGCGGCGTGTGGAGCGCGGGAGAGAAGAATTCGCGTGACCATCCTGCGGCGCATTTCCCATCTGTGCCCAGGCGCAGCGGATCTCGCGGTAACTGGGCGAGAGTCTTCGCCAGCGACATTGCTAACCATTCACAGGAGCCATGGCAGTTACTCCATGGATAAATGCTTCATAGAAACAGATCCGGTTCCAAGAACGCCAATTATGCGAAACCAGGACTAGGCTAGGGTGTGTCGTTAGGCGGATCCAGGTCTTGGTGACCGCAGTGTCGGCGGGTCGACCTCTGGCTCGCCGGGGGTGGCCGGGATCTTGTCTGCGTGGCAAATCGATCCCCAGCAACTGAGCCGCCTCGTCCACTCCCCGGGCGCGTCGCTGACCTCGTAGTACACCGCCGGGCGGTACGGCGCCGGCGGCACGCTCGGCCCCTTTGGCCGCCGAAATGCTGGACGTCGCCCCGCTGGGCGGCTTAGGCGCCGGGGGTCGCGCCGCCCTACGACTCCTGGTGGTATCAGGCGCTGATCATAAGCGGCGCATCCGGGGGTTTCTCCTGGCCTTGGCGCTCTTCGCTACGTTGGAGTGGCACTTGGCGGCGCTGCGCCGTGCGATGCTCAGAATGGGTCGGCATCTGCCCGCCGTGGCGGCTATGCGCGCTTCGGGCCGTCGGTGGGCATCCTGTCGCTGACCGCCACCCGGTCGGCGCGCAGCCCCGGCTCATCATCGACATCCGAGTCACGGCGCTCTCGGATCTGCCGATCTTGCGGCAACGGCGGAGTCCTTGTGCGCAGTGGGCGCCCGGGATGCGTCGTGTTATCTAACTGCTACCGGGCTGCGGTCGCCCAGGGCGAGTTGATCTGGGGCCTGAGGCGAGCCAGCAAGGCGCAGTGTCGGCGGCGGGACGCTGCCGATCACAGGCTCGCAGCTGGTTACCTGGTAGACGCCCTTGAGCACGGGTACCGAGTTCCGGACTCGAGCCGCATCGAAGCTGAGCCCTCAGACGGTTTGGCCTCGAAGCCTCCGATAGGGCCAAAGGATATTTTTCCAGAATATTGAGGTGCGCTGAGCGGGGTAGGAGGTTGCCCTTTTCAGCATATGCTGAGTTGGTTGGCTTAGGCCCATTCTAATCCGACTTAACATGGCAGAGGGTCCCTGCGTGCTGCGTTTAATGGACTTCGCAGCGCAAAGAGTAACGCCGCGATATCGTGAAAGAATCATGCGCTGCCATCGTGCTCCTAACGCTGCCAATGCACCCGCCGTGCGGCTCCGCGAGGCAGGCCGACCGGTCGCACTGGTCGGCGGCTCCGGCATGTGGCGATCGGGGGGACGCGCTGCATTCGCTCGCTGCTCGGCGCGAGGGCGGCACGATGGGAGCTTCGGCCTCAGCGCAGAAGGCAGCATTGCTGAGACTGAAAGTCCGACTCGAGAAACGGATGGGGTCCTCGCGCTCGATTGATCTATCACTGTCAGTAAGATCTCGTACAGGCCAAATGTTGGCATCGACATAGATAGGCGAAATACTCAATTGGCAAGGCAGATAGCAAGACGCTCGGACAGGTGTCTGGTATCCGACAGCGCCAATGGTGCAACATGGTCGCGGTGGCAACGTGGGAACCGACCCAATACTTTCGGCCAATTCCTGATCGCAAGTATCTGCGGGATCTCTCTGATCGCTATCCTTGCTTTCCTCCTACGAATGTCTTATGTGCCTGGCGACTTCTGGCTAGCGGCGCTTTGGCTCACATGGCTGGCCTCGCTGATCTGGGCATTAACACGACCTTCGTTTTCAATAATCTTCACTGCGCTGATGCTATCAATGTTCATCTTCATCATCCTTCCCGCGACAGGCGCTCAACTGTATGGCGACACCGTGCTTGCGAGCCACAGTTATCAGGCTGGTGTGATCCCGGCGCTGAAGATCGCAGTCCTGGCTCAAGTGGCGATGCTCGCGGGTGCAATAGGTGCGCGTGCGCTGCGATCCGTTCGCGGCTTTGATCGCATAGCTATTGACCTATCGGCCACTCGTCTAGACAAGGCGTCTATCATTGCGGTCATAGTTGGGATTCTGGGTGTGATTGGCGTGAGTGTTGTCGGCGGGGCAAATCTTCGGAACTTCTTCACCTACACTACGTCCGGCGGATACGGAACGTTCCGGGCCAACATACACGCCAACCTGGGCTTCCTGGAGGCAGTGCAGTGCGTGTCAGGCCTGGCAATAGTACTGCTACCGCTGCAGCTAAGTGCGACGTGCTCCCGTCGTCGAGCCATTCCGATAGCGGTTGCGGTGCTTGCGTCTCTGGTACTGCTCGGAGGCGGCCAGAGGGGGCCCTTTGTTGCGGCGGTATCTGCGGCAGGACTGGTGTGGTTGAAGACAAGTAGAAACGTGCGGAGGCAGCGAATGGCGGTCATGCTGGGGGCAGTGCTGCTGCTTCTCATTACGGGGCTGATTGGAGTCGCACGTTCCGCCGCTGCCGATCGTCAGATTACCTTCGGCAATGTGATTGCTGAGCCTTTCGGTGCCGGAAACAACCTATTCCTGCCAGTTGCTGGCCTATCGACTACGGTACCAGCAGAGATTCCGTATCTGCATGGCGATAGCTACCTGCAGGTATTCGTACTGCCAGCAAAACCCACGGATGACATTACCACTGTGATAACAAGTTTCGATCCCGATAATTCAGGCCTCGCCTTTCCGGCATTTGGCGAGGGCTATGCGAATTTCGGCTTCATCGGAGTGGCGCTTTGTGGCGTCTTTCTGGGCGGTGCGGCGGAGCTTTTGCACCGTCGTTTTGTGCGTTCGCAGGACCTCAAAGGATTAGTGGTGGTAGCAGTAGAGGCGGCCGTCTTCTTGCAGCTGTTTAGCAGGGGCGATTTTGCGCCGATGTTCACAACATATATTGGGCTTC
>Ga0335074_10008624_pt1 | contig 14176 bp, 14 predicted proteins | sample Lox_Sample_23_FD_206715 | JGI IMG/M metagenome (GOLD analysis project Ga0335074, IMG submission 206715) | Soil microbial communities from Loxahatchee National Wildlife Refuge, Florida, United States - Lox_Sample_2.3 | ecosystem: Environmental > Terrestrial > Soil > Wetlands | place: USA...
TACTTCGGTGATCTTGGCGGGCTGAGCATGTCTCGGCAGCTGGTGATGCCTGACACACGGGGTACCGGTGAGTCAGAAGATGCGGCCGACCCGTCCAGCTACCGCTGTGATCGGCTCGTCGGCGACGTCGAAGCTCTGCGCGTGCATCTCGGTCTCAGCCGGATGGACTTGCTCGGACACTCGGCAGCAGGCAACCTCGCCATCCTGTATGTGGCAGCGTACCCGGAACGCATCGCGCGGCTGATCCTGCTGACGCCCGGCTTGACGGCCCTCGGCGCCGACGAGAGCGAGGAGGTGTGGTGGGCAGCCCTCGAGCGCAGATCAGGCGAGCAGTGGTATCCGGATGCGCTGGCGGCGATGGCGAGGGCCGAGGCCGGGGACCAGACGGTCGAGAACCGCCGTGAGTACATGCCGTTCTTCTACGGTCGCTGGGACGACGCCGCGCAGGCTCACGCGGGGGTCGGGATCAGTGAGCGCGCGCGCCCCGTGATGGCTAACTTCCGTGCCGAGGGGGCATTCAGCCCGGGTGTGACTCGTGAAGCCATTGGCGGGCTGACTGCGCCCGTGCTGCTCTACGGCGGCGAACTCGACGCCGATCCGGCGCCTGAGACCCTCCAAGCGGCGGCACTGTTGGTGCCGCACGCTACGGTGATCGTGCAGCAAGCAGCCGCCCACTTCCCGTGGCTCGATGATCCGGACGCCTTCAGCGCCGCGATAGACGAGTTCTTGGGTAGCTAGACCAGCGGGGCCAGTGGCGCGGGCCGCGTGGTGTCGGACGCGCTGGTATACCGGTGGCATGACGGGTGGCGAGATCGCGGCGCAGATGCGTCACGAAGCGGCAGCATTGCTGCGGGAGCTCGATGACGAGCAGCGCAAGTTTGCGGCACTGGAGTTCGCCGATGACGCGGCGCGGCGGTGGATCGAGTACCGGCCGAACCCGCGGCCGGGCGGGTGCCTGGCGCTGATGAGCTTGGCAGGCCGCAAGGCCGCGAACAGGTTGCTGGCTACCGGGCTGAGTGAGCATTGTTTCGCCCAGGCGATGGCGGTCGTCGCGCTCGAGGAAGTGCTCGATCTGCAAGAGCAACGCGCGATGAACCGGCACAGCGGCGACTACTTCCTGACTGTGTTCGGCGATCCGACCGGCGACGATGTCTGGTCATGGCGGTTCGAGGGTCACCATTTGTCCGTCACGATGACCATCGCCGGTGACGACGTCTCGCCGGCCCCGGTTTTCCTCGGCGCCAATCCGGCGCGCGTGAGTTATGCCGGACGGACGGTGTCCCGGCCGCTCGGGCCCGAGGAGGACCTCGGGCACGGCTTGCTGGACGCGCTCGGGCCATCGGGGCGCATGAAAGCAGTCGTCTCTGATCACGCGCCCGGCGATATCCACTCGGCCACCTCGGCTCGCGCTGCGCAGGTCGCGCCGCTCGGTGTTGCCGCGTCTGCCCTCGAGCCGACCGCGCGGGCGCTCATCGCGCAGATCGTGGCTCTGTACCTGGACCGGCTCCCGGCGGCCATGGCCGCGCGGGAGGCAGCGAAGTTCGGGGGCAGCGAGGTGTACTTCGCCTGGGAAGGCCCGCTCACGCGGGACGACCGGCACTACTACCGGGTCCAGGCCGACGACCTTCTCATCGAGTTCGACAAGACCGACGCCAACCATGCGCATACGGTGCTGCGCCGCCCGGGCGGGGATTTCGGCGCGGACATCCTCGCGGCGCACCACCGCGAGGCGGATCACCCCGGCTAGGTAGTGTGCTGCCGCGCGCCAGCTAACAGTACGCTTTCAATTTTCCGGATGATTTGGCCAGCAATCGGGGCAGTAGGTACGGTCGCTGAGGTGAGCGGCAGTTCGGAAGACAGCGGCTGGTGGGACTCTTTGTACCGCCCGGAGCCCTCGGCTGCCCGGCTCCCGCCGGTGGTCGAGCAGCAGCAGCCTCAGCACAGCAGGCACGGGCGGCGGGGCTCCAGGCGGCGAAAGCTCCCGTACGTCCTGGTAGCCGTGGCAGTAGTGGCGGCGGCAGCGATCACCGCGGTGCTGGTGCTACCGGGACGCGGGTCGGCGCATACGACGGGTTACCTGCCGACGGGCTCATCGGCTGGCCAGGACGCGCAGCAGACAGCCCGGGCCTTCCTGCGCGCTTGGGACGCCGGCGACCTAAAGCAGGCGGCGAACTACACAAATCGCCCGGCTCTGGCCAGAGCCGCCCTTACGACGTTCCGGACGTACCTCCACCTCAGCAAGCTCACCAGTACCGCGGGGCCGGCAACAGTGCTCTCGTCGAACTCCGCGAGCCCTCGGGCGAAGGTCACCTACGCGGCCAGTGCCAGCGTCGCTGCGGCGGACGGCACCGCGACGGTCAGCGGAACCTGGCGCTACCACGCATCGCTGATTACTTACCGTGGGAAGCAGTCAGAGTACTGGTATGTCGCGTGGGCGCCCGACAACCTGGCGCCTAATCTCAACGCGTCCACCCACCTTGATGCCGTTCCGGTCCCTCCGCGCGTAACTTCGGTCACGGACGCCAGCGGCAACAATCTCACCAGTTACGGTGACCCGGGGCTGAACAACATCGCCGCAGGCCTGGAGTCAGGCGCTCCTCCCGGGAACGGATCCCCCGGGCTGGACGTCGAGATTCAGACCAAGAAGGGCAAGCTCGTCGCTAACAGCCAGGCGGTCGTGGTCGCACCGAAGAACGTCGCCGGACTCGCCACAACGATCGACCCCTCAGCGGAGCAGGATGCCCGGTCCGCAGTCACCGCGCATAAGAACAGCTCCATGGTCGTCATCCAGCCATCGACCGGCAAGATCCTGGCCGTCGCCAACAACGCCGGATTCAACGATTTCGCCCTGACCGCCAGGGTGGCGCCCGGCTCGACCATGAAGACGATCACCTCGACTGCGCTGTTCACCGAGGGGGTGCTCACTCCCTACACCGACGTTGCGTGCCCGAAGGCCTACACGGTTCAGGGGGTGACTTACCACAACGACAAGGGCGAGTCCGAGCCGGCCTCGACGCCGTTTATCACTGATTTCGCCCAGTCCTGCAACAACGCTTTCGACAGGCAGTATCTGTATCTGACCAACGGCCGCCTAGCCGAGACAGCCAGGAAGTACTACGGCCTGGACCAGAACTGGGACATCGGCATCGGCAACATTTCCGCGAGCTATTTCAACGCCCCGCGGTCCGCCTCGGGCTCCGAACTGGCACAAGAAGCCTTTGGCGAAGGTCAGCTGGTCGCATCACCGATAGCCATGGCGTCGATTGCGGCGACCATCGACAGCGGCAGCTTCCGGCAGCCGTACCTGGCCGCGGGTGAGCCGCGGGTCACCGCGACACCGCTTCCGGGCAATACCGACGCCTGGCTGAAGGAAATGATGCGGGCGGTGGTGACCAGCGGGACGGCCGACGCGATCGGATTCGGCCCGGATGTCTACGCCAAAACCGGTACCGCGGACATCGACGGCCAAGGGCAGCCCAACAGCTGGCTTATCGCCTTCGAGCCGTCCGCGGACGTCGCAGTCGCCTGCCTGGTCGTCAACGCCGGTTACGGCGCTCAATTCGCCGGACCCGAGGTCAAGGCCTTTCTCGACAGCTACTGATCTCGCCTGCCGCCGCGGGCTGACACCCGGCTGACACCGGTGACCTGGCATTGTCTGGCCAAGGTCAGGTGGCCGCGCAGACAGGGCACGGGAGATCAAGATCGTGAGAGTGCTGGTAGTCGAAGACGTCGAGGTCCTGGCCGAGGCGATCGGGGCCGGGCTGCGCCGGCAGGGCATGGCCGTCGACGTCGTGCTTGACGGGAACGACGCTCTTAGCCATCTCGGCGTCAATCGGTACGACGTCGTCGTGCTGGACCGGGACCTGCCGGGGGTCCACGGCGATGAGGTGTGCCGGCGACTTGTGGCCGAGCGGTCCCACACCAGGGTGCTGATGCTTACCGCGGCCAGTACTGTCCGCGACCGGGTCGATGGTCTCGGGCTCGGCGCGGACGACTACCTGTCTAAGCCATTCGACTTCGCCGAACTGACCGCCCGCGTTCGGGCGCTCGGCCGCCGCAATTCCGCGCCGTTGCCGGCAGTACTGTCCAGCGGTGACATCACCCTCGACCCTGGCCGCCGGGTTGCCTCCCGGGACGGGCGGCGGCTCGACCTCAGCCCGAAAGAGTTCGCCTTGCTGGAGTGCCTGCTCGCCGCCGAGGACCGGGTAGTCTCCGCCGAGGAGCTGCTAGAGCGAGTGTGGGACGAACATGCCGACCCGTTCACAACCGCGGTCAAGACAACGGTCCGCCGATTGCGGGTTAAGCTCGGCGACCCGCCCGTCATCGAGACGGTTCGCGAGGGCGGCTACCGGATCGGAGCAGCGTGATGCCGCACGCTGTTCGCGGGCCTGGCCCGGTGCTCCGGCTGCTGCGCAGGAGCACTCTGCGGACCCAGCTTGCAGTGCTTTACGCAGGAGCGTTCGTCGTCCTCGGGGCCGGCCTGCTCGCCGTGTCGGGCCTGCTCGTGGGCCGGTCGTCGATGAGCATCACAGGTGTGCGCAGCTCGCAGGGCATCTTCGCCGGTCGCCACTTCCCGTATATCCAGCCCGGGCCCGCCGCAGCGTTCGCGGGGGCGGTGCTTGTCGCGCTCGCACTTGGCTGGTTCATCGCCGGCCGGTTCCTGCGGCCGCTGCGCACGATCACCGCGACCGCCAGGGATATCTCGGCCACTAACCTGAGCCGGCGGCTGGCCATCGGGAGCCGCGACGACGAGTTTGCTGAACTGGGCGAGACACTCGACGACCTGTTCCGGCGGCTTGAAGCGTCGTTCGAGTCGCAACGGCACTTCGTGGCCAATGCCTCGCACGAGCTTCGCACCCCGCTCACCGCGGAACGGACACTGCTTCAGGTGACGCTCGCCAATCCGGACGCCAGCGCCGAAACGCTGCGGGCCGCTTGCGAGCAGGTGCTGGCGCTCGGCGAGCAGCAGGAGCGCCTGATCGAGGCCCTTCTTACCCTCGCGAGCAGCGAGCGGGGAACCGACCAGCGCGAGTCGTTTGACCTGGCTGAGATCGCAGGGGAGGTAGTAGCGGACCGCCAGCCTGAGGCTGCGCGCAGTGGCGTCCGGATGACGGCGGCGCTTGCCGCGGCGCCGGCCGCCGGTGACCTGAATCTGACGGAACGACTCGTGGCCAACCTGGTGGACAACGCCATCCGGCATAACCGCGATGCGGGCTGGCTGGACATCTCGACGAAAACCGCCGACGGTCGCGCAGTGCTATCGGTGAGCAACACCGGGGCGGTGGTCCCCCTCGCTGAGGTGAACCGGCTGTTCGAGCCGTTCCAGCGGCTCGGAACCGAACGGGTGCGCCGCGGCAACGGGTACGGACTCGGCCTGGCCATCGTCCGCGCTATCGCCAGTGTTCATGGTGCCGAGATCACCGCAACGGCTCGCCCCGGCGGGGGTCTCACCGTCGAGGTGACCTTTCCGCAGCTGGCGCCCGGCCGCGTTGCAACCCGCGGCGACGGTGATTCACTGACTCGTCCTCAGCAGTCGTGAGGGCTCGGCGCGCTGCGAGAAGATGCGCGGTGACTGGCGAGTTACCGCTCGGCCGGGCCGCCGTCGCGCATCCGCCCGGCAGCCCCGACGATGGCGCCCACCAGACGGGTGTACTGCTGATCCCGGTGGCCGAAGATCTCCGGCCCCGCCTGAGCGACGAGCGGATGTGCGGCAGCACCGACGCGTTCGGCCCGGCTCGCCAGCGAATACCGGCTGTCTCCGGCGGCCGCGGCCTGTGATACCGCCTGCTCCTCAATGCAGAATCCGATGATGAAGCTGTAGAGCAGCTGGTACGCCTCCGTCGCTGTAGCGACGGTGAAGCCCTGAGCAAGCATGGACGCCAGCCCCGCTTCCTGCTCCCTGAGCAGGCTGGCGTCCGTCAGGTAAGTGCCGCTGACCATCTTCGCGCCGTCCCGGCGGGACAACAGGGCCTGCCTGGTGATGCGGGCGAACGCGGCCATCGCCTCGTCCCAGCGGATGTCCGCAGGCAGTGCCGTGAGTTCTTCGGTGACCTTGCGCCAGATCTCCGTAGCCATCTCGTCGAGAAGGTCTTGCTTAGCGCTGAAATGCCAGTACAGCGCCGGCGGCTGCACGCCGAGCCGGGTGGCGACCACGCGAACGGTCAGCCCGTCGAGCCCGGTCTCGTCGAGGGCGTCGAGGGCGGCGGCGACGATGGCGGCCTTCGTCAGTCCGCGAGTCATGGTTGACAGCTTAACGTCGTTAAGGGCAGACTGACGAGCAACTCAATTTAACGTCGTTAAGGAGGCTTCATGAAGGCAGCGGTACTGCGCAGTCCGGACGGCACACCAGAATGCGCGGACTTCGACGAGCCGCCGGTGCCATCCGGCAGGGAACTCGTCGAGCTGGCGGCGGCCGGGATCCATCCCGTCGTGCGCTCACTGGCTGCGAACCGTCACTACGGGTCCACCGGGACGTACCCACTGATCCCAGGGGTCGACGCGGTGGCCCGTACCGCCGACGGCAGGCTCGTCTACACCGGCTACGTGCAGCCCCCGTACGGCACTCTGGCGGAGCGAATGGCGGTGCCCACCGCAATGAAGCTCCCCCTTCCTGAGGGCGTCAGGCCGGAGAGCGTCGCGGGCGGGCTCAACCCCGGTCTTTCCTCCTGGCTGCCGCTGCGTAACCGGCAGTCTGAGGCCGGCGCACTCGGCACCGTTCTGATTCTCGGCGCGACCGGCATGGCCGGCCTGCTCGCCGTGCAGAACGCGCGGCTGCTAGGCGCGGACCGGGTCATCGCAGCCGGTCGCGACTTGGCCCGTCTGGCCCGCGCGGAAGCGTACGGCGCGACCACGGTTCCGCTGCGAGTGACGCCAGACGCCGGCACCTCGACCGGCGCCCGCGATGCCATCGCGGCGGCCCTCGCCGAAGCGCTCGGCGGGACCGCGCCGGGCCTGGTGCTCGACTTCGTCTGGGGCGCACCGGCCGAGGCAGCGTTCGCTGCCCTGGCCCGTCGCGGGCTGGGAGAGGACGACGCCGACATCTCCTACGTGCAGATCGGAGCGCTGGCCGGCGCCGAGGCGGCGGTTCCGGCAGCGCTGCTGCGCAGCCGGCGGATCCGAATCAGCGGCAGCGGCGCCGGGTCGGCGTCGATCGACACTCTCATGACCGAGCTACCGGGATATATCCAGATGATCGCCGACGGCAGTGTCGAAGTCCCGGTGCGAGTCTTCGCGCTGTCAGCCGTAACGCAAGCATGGGCAGCGGCGGGTGGCGGCGGCGAGCGCGTCGTCGTGGTGCCTGGCTGAGTCCGGCACCAGCTGCGGCGGGCTGCCGGATCAACTGCGGCGGTTGAACTCCAGTCCCTCGAAGTCTCCGGAATTACGCCACTGCTCGATGTAGCGGAAGTAGGCCGGCGCACCTGCCGAGTATCCGGCCAGCAGCGAATGCGGGCTCGGCCCCTGGCCCTCGTTGTTGTAGTAGCCGGGAGTGCAGTCGGCCAGGAACGACCTCATGACAGGGTTCGGCGCCAGCAGCTCCATCCAGGCGTCCTCCCCGCCCTTGGTTACCTCGACCGTGTCATAGCCGTTCCTGGTCATATGGGCGAGGACCGCGGCGATGGTTTTGGCTGCGTCGTTCAGGTTGTGCGGGACGTTGGCCACGAAATTGCCGCCCTGGCCCAGCTGGACTAGGAATGCATTCGGGAAGCCGTGCACGTGGACACCATGCATGCTGCGCATCCCGGTGGACCAGTAATCCGAGAGCCGTATGCCGTCCCGGCCGGACAGGTCGAACCCGTAGCGCCGGGTCGGTTCCGTGCCGACTTCGAATCCCGAGGCGTAGATGATGCAGTCGACCGGGTACTCGGTACCTGCCGCAACCACGCCGGCCGGGGTGATGCATTCCACCCCCTTGCCGCCGGTGTCGATGAGGCGCACTGACGGCAGGTTGTAAGCGCTGAGGTACTCGTCGTGGAAGCAGGGTCGCTTGCATAGCTGGCGGTACCACGCCTTCAGCCCCTCTGCCGTTGCCCGGTCCGCCACGATTGCGTCGACTCTGGCCCGGATCTCGGTCATCTTCTCGTGATCGGCGTTCTCGAAGTCCGCCAGCAAGTCCTCGAAGCTCCGCGGCCTCGAGTGCGGTGCCGACAGCCTGCCCCTGATGCGCTTGGCCAGGTCGGTCCAGCCGTCATTGACCAGATCCCCGTCCGGGAGCTCGCCCGCGGACATGTTGGCTACGAAGTTGTCCATCCAGCGCTCTTGCCACCCGGGCGCCGCGATGCCGGCGAACCACTGAGGGTCCAGGGGGGCGTTCCCGCGCTCATCCACCGACGATGGCGTGCGCTGGAACACGAACAGGTCGCGGCAGGAACGCGCGAGGTGCGGAACGCACTGCACGGCGGTCGCGCCGGTGCCGATGATCGCAACCCGCTTGCCGGCCAGCCGGTCCATCGGCGCGCCGTCCGGGTCGCCACCTGTGTATGCGTAGTCCCACCGGCTGGTGTGGAACGAGTGGCCGCCGAATGAATCGATGCCGCTGATGCCGGGCAGCTTCGGGACGTGCAGCGGGCCGGTGCCCGTCGCGATGAACTGTGCGGTGAACTCGTCACCCCGGTCGGTCCGCACGATCCACCGGCGGCCGGCCGCGTCCCACTCCAGGTCCGTTACCTGCGTGTGAAAGAGGGCGTCGTCGTACAGGCCGTACTGCTTGCCGATGCGCTCGCAGTGCTCGAGGATCTCCGGTGCGTGCGCGTAGCGTTCCGACGGCATGTGCCCGGTTTCCTCGAGCAACGGCATGTAGATCAGCGCGGCGGTGTCGCACTGCGCGCCGGGATAACGGTTCCAGTACCAGGTACCGCCGAATCCGCCCGCCTTCTCCACCACGCGTACCGAGTCGGTTCCGGCGTCCTTGAGCCGGGCGGCGGTCAGCAGGCCGGCGAATCCCCCGCCCACAAACGCCACCGTGACGTGATCATGCCTCGGCTCGCGCTCGACCCGCTCTGCATACGGATCGGTCAGGTAGTGGCCGAACTGGCCGGTCAGCCGCAGGTACTGATCGTTGCCGTCAGGCCGCAGCCGCTTGTCTCGCTCTTCCGCGTACTTCCGGCGCAGTACCTCGTTCGGAGTCTCAGCCACGATCAGTCCTCCCCGGATGCAGCTTTCGCCACAATCCAGTCACAGGACTGAGCAGGCCGTCAAGCTGCGGAGCCGCGTGAGGTGCTAGCGGATTTCGTACGTTCCGTCCAACCGGGCGCGGCCGACAGCGTGGCCGACGATGGCAGCAATCACCTCATTGAGCGCGAAGCCGGCTGCCAGCACGGGTGCCTGGTCGAGGGCGAAGAGCTGGAAAACGTAGGTGTGGGGTCCGTGTGACCGGGGCGGCATGGGTCCGGCCCAGCCGCGGCGGCCGAGCGCGCCCTTCCCGTGCCGGATGGCCGGAACCGGGCTGGGGTTGGCGAGGGCGTTCTCGGGGATGCCGATCAGCGACGGGTCGATGCCCAGCGTGAGCGCATGGGTGGCTGGCTTCCCGATAGGGACGTCGGGATCTTGCACAATGAGCAGGAGCTCAGCAGTGTCGGTCGGCGGCTGCGTCCAGTTGAGGGCGGGTGAGACGTTCGCACCGAACAACCTGCCGCGGTGCTTTGCCGGTATGGGTGCCCCGTGGTCGAAGGCGGGGCTGGTCAGGGTGAAGTTCTCTGGAGCCTGCAGGTCGGGGCGGGCCCAGACGAGGGCGTGCTGGCCGGCGCGCCGGTTGCGCAGTGCGACGCCGAGGGGATTTGCGGGCATGACTCCGGCTCCTCGTAACTGTGCTCGCGGCGTGCCTCGCGACAGGAGGCACCGCGCACTGGGGGCGAAAACTGCGCTCGCTGTTTTAGGAAGAATTCATTAGGTATACTAAAGACCGATGAAGCGGAACGCAACTGCAGAAGAGCCCCCCGAGGCCGAGGAGGCCGACCTGGGCGGGCAGTTGCGTTCCGCCGTCGGGCGTCTCTACCGGCGTTTCCGCAGCGAGCGCCCCGAAGGTAGCCTCGGAGACGCGGCACTCGCAGTGCTCAGCCGCCTCCAGAAGCACGGACCGCAGACCCTCACCGAACTCAGCGAGCACGACCGGGTCTCGCCCGCCTCTATGAGCCAGACCGTGAACCGCCTCACCTCAGCGGGCTACGCCGTACGCACCCGCGACCCTGGCGACGGCCGCAAAGTACTTTTCAGCGCCACCGCAGAAGGCGACGAACTCGCCAGCGCCGCGCGGGCTCAGCGCAACGCCTGGCTTGACGAACGGCTAAGCGCTCTCAGTGCCGGAGACCGGGCAGTAATCGCCCGTGCCGCAGCGCTGCTCAGCAGCATCGCCGACTCGTGACTATCTGGACGGAGGAGTCATCGGACACGGTCTAACCGGTGACTGCGGAAAATGCCGCATAACTCCCCAGCGCGAGCAAAATGAGCCCGGTGACCCGGTTGACCCAGGCCATCGGGATGAGGCTGAGGCTCTTGGCGCCGATGCTGACCGCGACTGCGGCGACAGCCCACAAGCCAACCGTGGCCCCGGCGAAGACCAGCACCGGGTTGTAGCGCGCTGCCAGGTTCGCCGCCGTGAGCTGCGTGATGTCACCCCACTCGGCCACGAAGACGAACATGAAACTGGTGGCGGCGACCCGCAGGAATGACGGCGGCGGGCCGCCCTGCCTGGCTGCGTCCGCCTCGTCCTGGCGCTGCCGCCGGAAGCTGGCGGTCCATAGGTATGCCGCCCCCGCGGTGAAAAGAGCCGCCACCACCCAGTCAACGATGCGGTGCGGGAGCAGGGTGAGCAGCTGGCCTGCCGTAACCGCGATCGCCATGTGCACCGTGAAGGCCGCCGCTGCTCCGGCCCACACCCACCCAGGCCGGTGCCTGGTGGCTAGCACCAGCGAGGCAAACATCGATTTGTCCGGCAGCTCGGCAAGGAAGGTCACCGCGAAAGCGATGCCGATCACCGCAAGCTCGGGCATGTACAGGCGTCCTTACGCTCGGCCGCCCGAGGATTCCCGGTTTGGGAGCATCTTCGGCCGGAACTGACTCGACAGCCGAAGGTCTCGTCCACCACTCATCAAAGTGGCCTGGTGGCCGGGCGCAATGCGCCGGTATGTCGGCCTGCCAGCGGAAGGACTACTCCCCTTCGCGATCACTATATCTGATGGCGGTCGCCGACGACGGGCTGATACGCCCTGTCCGGGAGCGTGGCTTAACCCGTGGTACTTGGCAGCCGGCCGCGTGAAGTTTAAGATCATCAGCAGGTGAGCCGGGAAGCCTGGTCGGCACAATATCCAAGCACGTGCCGCAGGAGTCGCGATGACGACAGAGACTAGCGTGTCCAGCCAGAGCACACCTCGCCTGGTTATTTCTGACCGCGTGGCGAAGCGTTCGACTATCCCGAGCTGGCCGTGGCGGAGAGGTGCCATGCTGCTCGCTGGCGCGGCGCAGCTCATCACTATCGCCGCTCTCGTGTCCGTGGACCCGGCTCCCGCGACGTGGGCCTTGCTACTGCTAGCCATCGCGCCGGTACTACTGGCCGCGGCTACGGCGCACGCGCCGGCGCGCATCGCCAGGTTCACCGCGCTCGCCGGGATAGCCGTGCTAGTCGCCGGCATCATTGGTGCAATCGGGCACACGGGCCTGTTCTTTGTGCCCGCGCTCGCCGTGCTGATCGTCGGCACTATCAAGCTCTGGCGCGAACCAGCCTGACGCCGCTAGGCGGCCGTGCCAAGTAGTCGGCGGAGCATTCACCAGGGCCAACCTGCCCAGCGCGATAAGGCCACGGCTGCCCAGCGCGATAAGGCCACGGCTGCCCAGCGCGATAAGGCCACGGCTGCCTCGCGAGAGAACTGCGGCGGCGTCGATGCATGCTAAGACGACAGTGCAGGGTACGCCGGGCTGTGCCGACGAGACGACTTTCGGGACGAGATGACCGTGGACGATGAGCTGACCTGGCGCGACGAGACGATAGGGGGCTTTCTCGACAAGCTGGCCGCCAGGACCGCCGCGCCTGCCGGGGGTGCGGCAGCTGCGCTGACTGCCGCGCAGGCTGCGGCGTTGCTAGCGATGGTCGCCCGGTATACGACCGGCCCTAAGTACGCGGCCGTCGCGCAGACCGTCGAACGCGTGATTCGCGAGGCGGACCAGCTTCGCGCGGAGTGCACGGATCTCATCGCGGCGGACGCAGCGGCATTCGGTTCGGTGGCAGCTGCCTATGCGCTCTCGAAGGACACCGCTGAGCAGCAGGCAGCCCGGTCTGCTGCAATCGCCGCGGCTCTCGTCACTGCGACTGAGCCGCCAGCCGCGGTGATTGCCGCTGGCGCTCGCCTGCTCGCCTTGGCCGAGGTGCTCGCGCCGGCCGGTAACCGGACCGTGCTCGGCGACCTGGCAGCTGCTGCGGACGCCATCCGCGCGGCGACGGCGACCTCGCGGATCCTCGTCGAAGCCAACCTGACCGGCATCACCGACGCTGCAGCTCGGGAGCGCTATGGCGAAACCGTCGCTCGGGTCGACCCGCTGCTTGCCCGTGCCAACGCGGTGACCTCGGCAGTTCGCGCGGACCTGCTGCGGTGACCGCGCTACGGCTCGACGGCCGGGACCTCGCCGCCAGCCTGCGGGCCGAAGCTGCTGACGCGGTTGCCGCGGCTGCTGCCAGGGGGATTCCGGTCCGGCTCGCGATCGTGACGGCGACGCAGGATGAGTCAGCGACGTGGTACGTGCGCTCGCTCAGCGGGGCGGCCGCGCGGGCCGGGATCGAGTGCGAGATCGCCGACCTGGGTACTGGCGCGGCACCTGCCCGGATTGCAGCGGAGCTGGCCCGGCTGTCTGCGGACGCAGCGGTCCACGGCATCATCCTGCAGACCCCGGTCCCGGCTGGCGCGAGAGCAGCGGAGCTTGCAGAGGCCATCGACCCGGTCAAGGACGTGGACGGCGCGAATCCGGTCTCGCTGGGTCGGCTCACCGCGGGCTTGCCGGCGTTCGCTCCTGCCACGGCCGAGGCTGTCCTGCGGCTGCTCGACTTCCACGACGTCGAGCTGTCCGGCCGTCGGGCCGTCGTCGTGGGCCGCTCTGCCGTCGTGGGCAAACCGGTTGCCCAGCTATTGCTGGCCCGCGACGCTACGGTGACCATCAGCCACTCACGCACCCCCGACCTGGCTCGCGTTACCAGCGAGGCCGATGTGCTCGTGGCGGCAGCCGGGCGGCCGGGCCTTATCACTGCCGCGCACGTCCGGTCCGGCGCTGTCGTCGTTGACGTGGGCACCAGCACTCGCGACGGCAGCCTCGTCGGCGATGCCGGTGCCGCGGTGATCGAAGTAGCCGGTGCCCTGTCCCCCGTCCCCGGCGGGGTCGGTCCAGTGACCACCGCCCAGCTGCTGCTTGCAACTACGGTCGCTGCAACCGGCCGGCCCGGCTCTTCGATGCTCCGGTAGTCTCAGCGTCATGTCGGTAGCTCGGTTGGCGTCAACTGCCCTGGATTGCTCGGACCCGTCCGCGCTTGCTGCCTTCTGGGCTCAGCTGGTCGGCGGCGAGGTGGCGTTCACCAGCGACGACTTCTGCGCGGTCAAGACTGACCACGGCTGGCTCGCGACTGTGCGCGTTGACGACTACCGTCAGCCGAGCTGGCCCGATCCTGCCGTGCCAAAGCAGATGCACCTGGATCTCGCCGTCGATGACCTCGACACAGCGGAGGCCGAAGCTATCCGGCTCGGTGCGATTCTTCCGGCCAGTCAGCCGGCGCCGGACCGGTGGCGGGTGCTGCTCGATCCGGCGGGTCACCCATTCTGCCTGTCGAGCCAGATCCCGGAGTAGCGCCGGCCCTGACCGGCGTACCCGGAGTCGGCTAGGTCGCCTTCACTCCGGCCGCCGTCTCGCCGAATATGTCGATGTGGCCGTTGTCCGTCAGTTCTGGTCGTCAGGAGCTCCTTCGCTATCGGGGTCGGGGTCGCGCTCGCGGTATCGCCTGACGGCTCTCGCAGCCGGAGCTGACGCGATCCAGAACACGAAAGCCCACTGCGTCAGGAAAGCGACCGGGATCGAGATCGCGAACATCGCCGCGACCGTCAGCAGCCCCACATCGTCGTCGTCCCGCCGACCGCCCGGAGGCACCTCAGCCCGCTGCAGGTCGCTAGCCCTGATGTGGCGGCTCATCAGCAGGAAAGTCAGGACC
>Ga0335074_10008625_pt1 | contig 14176 bp, 8 predicted proteins | sample Lox_Sample_23_FD_206715 | JGI IMG/M metagenome (GOLD analysis project Ga0335074, IMG submission 206715) | Soil microbial communities from Loxahatchee National Wildlife Refuge, Florida, United States - Lox_Sample_2.3 | ecosystem: Environmental > Terrestrial > Soil > Wetlands | place: USA: Florida...
CCGTTGCGCAGCAGGCCGGTGAAGATCTCCTGGGTGACCGCGTAGTGGTTGCGCGTGGTGGTCCTGGTGAACAGGTCGTAGGTCATGCCCAGGCTGGCCAGGTCCTCCACGATGACCCGGTTGTACCGGTCGGCCAGTTCGCGCGCGCTCACGCCCTCGGCGTCGGCCTGCACCAGGATCGGCGTGCCGTGCTCGTCGGTGCCGCTGACCATCAGCACCCGGTTGCCCGCCATCCGCTGGTACCGGCTGAACATGTCGCAGGGCAGGCCGAAACCGGAGACGTGCCCGATGTGCCTGGGGCCGTTCGAGTACGGCCAGGCCGGAGCCGACAGGATGGTACGCATGGTCCTAAAGCCTAGGGGCAGCGGCCGACTTCTCTTGGTGATTATTAACGGCGTCTGCGGAAGCCTGCGGGTGTCGTTTCGCTGAGGCAGCATTGGGCCGAACGGGCCGTGGTGACGCGCTCACCGGATGGCGCGTGTGCTTGATCCCGAGGATCGACAGGAAGAACGTGCCGAGGATCACCTGGGAGCTGACGATCAGGGCGCTCACCGACGGGATCACCAGGCGCAGCGAGTGCTCGTAGTCCAGGTGGCTGAACTTCTGGCCGTTCCAGTAAAGCAGCGAGAAGATCAGCCCGGCCAGGCCCGCGGCGCCGATCGCGGCCCCGAGCAGCAGCCCGCGTTCAAGGCTTAGCTTCTCCAGCAATCGCTGCACCTTCGGCTCTTCTGGCAAGAACCCCTCCGAGCCGGCGTACACCTGCGTGAACAGCCAGAACAGCACCGCCTGGACGCCGACCACCACCATCGCCGAGGCAGCGACCAGCGTGTCCACGTCGAAGGTCACCGTGCCGATCTTGACCCCGAACGGGTGCGGCACCACGATCGCGCCGATGACCAGGCCCGCGGCCAGCAGCACCAGGCCGGGCAGGAAGAACAGCCAGCGCGGGCTGAACAGCAGCAGGAACCGCAGGTGCCGCCAGCCGTCCCGCCAGGAGCGCAGGTGCGGCGGCCTGCTCCGGCCGTCCTTGGCCAGCGTGGTGGGAACCTCGGTGATGTGCTGGCGGTTCAGGGTCGCCTTCACCACCATCTCGCTGGCGAACTCCATCCCGGTCGCCTGCAGGCCGAGCGCCAGCACGCTGTCCCGGTTGAACCCGCGCAGCCCGCAGTGGAAGTCGCCGATCTTGCTGCGGAAGAACAGGCGGCCGACGAAGCTGAGCACGGGGTTGCCGAGGTAGCGGTGCAGCCGGGGCATGGCGCCGGGGGCGATGCCCCCGGCGAAGCGGTTGCCCATTACCAGGTCCGCGCCCTTGCGCAGTTCCTCGACGAAAGGCATGAGGTTGGTGAAGTCGTAGCTGTCATCGGCGTCGCCCATGATCACGTACTTGCCATGGGCCGCCTCGATGCCCCCCATCAGCGCGTTGCCGTAGCCCTTGTCCCGGACCGGGACCACCCTGGCGCCTGCCTCTTCGGCCAGCCGCTGGCTGCCGTCCGTGCTCCCGTTGTCGGCCACCACGACCTCGCCGCTGATCCCGCTGTCGGCCAGGAACCCGATAGCCTTGCGGACGCACGTCGCCACGGTCTCCGCCTCGTTGAGGCAGGGCATGACCACGGTCAGCTCCACGTCGTTCGTCTCCTTACTTCTTCAGCGGATCCGGTGGCTTGGCGCAGTCCAGGTCGCGCCCCGTACTACCGTAGGCGGGGGACGAAAGCAACCGAGCGGCCGCTTGCTCGTTATAGGGGTTATCAGCCCAGCACAGGAGGGTACGGCTTGAGGGTAATGCCTGAGGCCACGTCTCGTGCGCCATCGGCGCGTGAAGACTGGTCCGTCCATCCTCGTGCGCCGTTCTCGGCGCGCCTCCGGGCGCTCGCCGCCCGCATCTGGTCCGAGCACCGGCTGTTCGTCATCGTGCTCACGCCGGCCGTGCTGCTCCGCGTCGACGCCGAACTTGGGTACAGATGGCAGGCGTGGTTCAATGACTCGTTCGAATACCTGGAATATACCGTCAAATTCGGCCTTGACCCGGTCCGTGTGTCCGGGTACTCCATTTGGCTGAAAATCCTGCAACCTTTCCACAGCTACGCCCTCATAACGATCCTGCAACATCTTATGGGCCTGGCCGTCGGCGTGATGATCTATGCGCTGGCCAGGCACCGCTATCACGTCGCTGCCTGGGCGGCCACACTGGCGGCGGTGCCTGTGCTCTACGACGGGTTCGAGATCGAGCTTGAGCACCTGATCCTTTCCGACGCGCCGTTCCTATTCCTGATCGTGCTGGCGCTGACGCTGCTGCTGTGGAACCCGGAAGGCCCGTCGCTGCGCACCAGCGCGGTGATAGGGCTGGTGCTCGGCATCGCCGAGATATTGCGCTCGGTCGCGCTGCCGCTGCTGATCTTCTTCCCCGTGTACATGATCATTAGGCGGTTCGGCTGGAAGAAGGTCGTGGCCTCGATCGCGATGTGCCTGGTACCGATCGTCGCCTACATGGGCCTGTTCGACATGGAGCACGGCCAGTTCGCGATGGAGGACGCCGACGGGGTGTTCTTGTACTCGCGGGTTATGACCTTCGCCGAGTGCTCCAAGATCCACCCGCCCGCCGATGAATTGTGGCTGTGCACCACCGTGCCCCCGGACCAGCGGCCGATCGCGCAGGACTACATCTGGCGGAGCACCCAGGACACGCCGCTTGACCGCTTCACGTCACCTGAGTTCGCCCAGGTGCCCGACGCGCTGGCCGAGAACTTCGCCATCCGGGCGATCATCGCGCAGCCGGTTGACTACGCGCGGGCCGTCTTCGACGACACCTGGCGGGTGTTCAAGTGGAAGCGCGACGTGTTCCCCAACGCGCAGACCTACAACGAGTACCTGTTCCTGCCGAAGGGCCAGCCGATCCCTGACTGGGACAAGGCCAATATCGGCCCGTACCACTCCTACGCCGCCGCGTATGTCGAGGGCAACCCGAACACGCAGGTCGTCGCGCCGTTCTCGACGATCATGATCGACTACCAGAAGTACGTCTGGGTGCCGGGGACGGTGTACGGGCTGATCCTGCTGGTCGGGCTGGGCGGCATCGTGCTGGCCTGGCGGCGGCTCGGCGGCGACGCCCTGTTGCCCTGGGCGATATCGCTGGCGCTGGTCGTAGTCCCGGCCGCGACCGCCGAATTCGACTACCGGTACGTGCTGCCGGCCGTGCCGTTCGCCTGCCTGGCGGCGGTCATGGCGTTCAGCCGGGGTACCGCGGGCGGCAACGTGGTGCGACGGCTAGCCGAGGGGCTACCCCTCCACCGGCGGCGCCAGGTCGTGGCTGCTCCGGCTGCTCCCGCTGGCTCGGCCGCTCCGGCTGCTCCCGCTGGCTCGGCTGCTCCCGGTGGCTCGGCTGCTCCGGCTGGCTCGGCCGCTCCCGCTGCTCCCGTTGTCTCCGGGGCTCCGGCTGTCTCCGCTGCTCAGTGTGCTTCCGCTGCTCCGCGTGCTTCCGCTGCCCCCGGTGCTTCCGGTGCTTCCGGTGCTCCGCGTGCTTCCGCTGCCCCCGGTGCTTCCGGTGCTTCCGCGGCCCCGGGTGCTTCCGCTGCCCCGGCGGCCGGTACCGGCGACGACGAGCGTGATCTCACCGCGGACGGCGTCTGAGCCGGTCCCTTGGGCCCCTTGGGCCCAGTCGGCCAGCTCGGCCAGGCTGCCGCGGACGATCTCCTCGTGGACCTTGGTGAGCTCGCGGCAGACCACCGCCTGCCGGTCCGCGCCGTGCGAGGCCGCGAGCTCGGTCAGCGTGGCCGCGAGACGCCGGCCGGCCTCGAAGTAGACCTGGGTGCGCCGATCTTCGGCCAGTTCGGCGAAACGCCGCTGGCGCTCGCCCGGCCGCCGGGGCGGGAACCCCTCGAAGCTGAACCTGTCGGTCGGCAACCCGGACACGGCCAGCGCGGTCGTCACCGCCGACGGCCCGGGCAGCGCGGTCACCGTGATCCCGGCCGCCGCCGCGGCGGCGACGATCCGGTAGCCGGGATCGCTGATCCCCGGAGTTCCCGCGTCCGTGACCAGCAGCACGTCCTGCCCGGCCGCCAACTCGGCCAGCAGCCCCGGGGTGCGGCGCGTCTCCACTGCGTCGTAATAAGAGACCAGCCGCGCCCGCAGTTCGACGCCGAGGCTGGCCGCGAGCCAGCGTACGCGGCGGGTGTCCTCGGCCGCGATGACGGTGGCCCGGCCCAGCTCGGCCGCCAGCCGGGACGACGCGTCCTCGGCCCGGCCGATCGGAACCGCGGCCAGCGTCAGCACCCCGGGTCGTCCCGCGTCGCGCTCGGCCATGGCGGCATTCTTCACCATGACCTTGTGGCCGGACTCAGCTACCGCCAGTAGGCTGTGCCCGATGATGGGTACCGAGGCTGACGTCGCCGCCGAGCTCCCCCCCGATGAGGCAAGCCGGTTGGCCGTGCTGCGTGCCAGGCTGGCGGCGCCACTGCCCAACGATCGACCGTGGGGATGGCTCGGCCCGCTGCTGGTCACCGCGTTCGGCGGGTGGCTGCGCTTCAACCGGCTGCAGGTGCCGAACGCGCTGATCTTCGACGAGACCTACTACGCCAAGGACGCGTGGAGCATCCTGCAGCACGGGGTCGAGTGGAACTACATCAGCCCTGCCAACAATCCCAACCTCGCCAACCAGCTGATCATCACCGGGCACACCACCGGCCTGTTCGCGAAGTGCAGCGGCGCCCAATGCGGCGAGTACGTGGTGCAGCCTGAGGTGGGCAAGGAGCTCATCGCGGTCGGCGAGTGGCTGTTCGGGCTGAACTCGTTCGGCTGGCGGTTCTCCAGCGCGGTGTTCGGAACGCTGGCCATCCTGCTGGTGTGTCGCATCGCCCGCCGGATGACCCGCTCCACGCTGCTCGGCTGCGTGGCCGGGCTGCTGATGTCGCTGGACGGCCTGGAGTTCGTGCTGTCGCGGACCGGCATCCTCGACATCTTCCTGATGTTCTTCATCCTGGCCGCGTTCGGCTGCATGGTCATAGACCGTGACGTGTCCCGGGCCCGGCTGGCCGAGGCGGTCGCGCGCCTCGGCGCCTCGGGGTCTTCTGGTTCCGGCCCGCGGCTCGGCCTGCGTAAGTGGCAGGTGGCCTGCGGGATCCTGCTCGGCCTCGCGGTCGGCACCAAGTGGATCGCGGCCTGGTACATCGTCGCGTTCGTCTGCCTCGGCATCGCCTGGGACATCGGCGCCCGCCGGGCCGCGGGCCTGCGGTATTACGTCAAGGGCGCATTCAGGGACGCCGTCTGGATGCCGCTGACGTTTATCGTGATCCCGCTGGTCGTCTACATCGCGACGTGGAGCAACTGGCTGCTGACCAGCACCGGCTACGACCGGAACTACGCCCACCAGCACGGCGTGAACATCCCTGTGATCTCGGCCCTGTACTCGCTGTACGAGTACCACCGGGCGGCCATCGGCTTCGGCCTTGGCCTGAGCCAACCGCATCCATACCAGTCGCAGCCCTGGGACTGGCTGCTGATCACCCGGCCGGTCGCGTTCTTCTACGAGTCCTATTCAGTGCCGGTCGCCGGGGCGCAGCACTACTGCCCAGCTAGCGGCTGCACCGGCACCTGGTGGTCGCAGGAGGTCCTGGCCATCGGGACCCCGCTGATCTGGTGGAGCGCCATCCTGGCCCTGGTGTTCTGCCTGGGCTGGTGGCTGCTGCACCGGGACTGGCGGGCCGGCGCGGTGCTGCTCGGCGTCGTGGCGGGCTGGGGGCCCTGGTGGCCGCTGGTGACCCGGACCAAGTTCTACTACTACGCGCTCGAGTTCGAGCCGTTCCTCATCTTGTCCATCGTGCTGTGCCTGGGCCTCATCCTCGGCCCGGCCACGGCCAGCCCGCGCCGCCGCGCGATCGGCGCGGGGATCGTCGGCGCCTACCTGCTTGGCGCGTTGCTGATGTTCTGGTACTTCTACCCGATCATGGCAGGCAAGGTCATCCTCTACCAGGACTGGCTGAGCCACATGTGGTACCGGATAGGCAAAGGCTGGATCTGAGCTTTCAGCTGGCTCTCAGCTTCCCTCCAGCCTGCTCCCCGGCCCCGGGAGGAACCTGGTTGTTACGGGGACTTTAACTTGTCGGCTACGGGAGACGTGATTCACGTAACACGGGGTACGTTTCGGGTACGTTTCGGGGTCTCCAATACGTCTATATACAGTGAGATGACTACAACCGGGGTGAACCATGAGCCAAGCCGCACATTCCACTGAGGATCACGCCAGGTTCGAGCGCGACGTCGTTCCGCAGCTTGGCCAGCTGTACCCGGCGGCGCTCCGGATGACCAGGAACCCCACCGACGCCGAGGACCTGGTCCAGGAGACGTCGGCCAAGGCCTATGCGGCGTTCGGCCAGTTCACGCCCGGCACCAACCTACGCGCGTGGCTGAACAGGATCCTGACCACAACGTTCATCAACGTGTACCGCAAGCGGCGCCGGGAACCACAGCAGGCGCTCGGCGGAGACCTGGCCGAATGGCAGATGTCCGCCGACCGGCTCGCGCCGCCGGTGCCGTCGGCCGAGACCGAGGCGCTCGACCGGACCACCGACTCGGACCTGCTGCGGGCCCTGCGCGACCTGCCTGGCGAGTTCCGCACCGCGGTTTACCTGGCCGATATCGAGGGCTACGCCTACCGGGAGATCGCCGAGATCATGGGCACGCCGGTCGGGACGGTCATGTCGCGGCTGCACCGCGGCCGCCGCAAGATCCGCGAGCAGTTGCTGTCCGGGGGCTTTGGCCCCATGGGCCCCGTGGACGCGGCCCCCGCTGAAGGCGCCTGAGGGTTACTCGTAGCGCCCTACTCGTAGCGCCCTACTCGTAGCGCAGGGCGCGCCCGGGGTCGATTCGCACCGCCCGGCGCAGGGTCGGGCGCACGACGATCAGCGTGACGAAGACGACCGCGACGAGCGCGACCGGTACGCTCCAGACCGGGAACACCTTCACCGCGGTGATACCGAACTCATGCTCCACGAACGCCACCAGCCCAAGGAACAGGAAATACCCGAGAACTGACCCCACGGCCCACCCGGCCGCCGCCATCACAACGGCCTCCGCGTTGAACACGCGGCGGATCTGCCTGGCACCGGCGCCGAGACAGCGCAAGATCCCGACCTCCCTGGTGCGTTCTATCAGGGCCAGCGTCAGCGTGCCCACCAGCCCGATCAGGGCGATGCCGACCACGAGCAGGCCGAGCGCCTCGAGCAGGGCAACGATCGAGTTGTTGGTACTCGCGTTCTGCGCCGCCTGGACGTAGGTCTCCAGGATGGTCGCGGGGTACCCGGCCTGGCCGAGGCGTGTCTGCACCAAGGCCGAAACCCGGTTAATGAACTGGTGATTCGTGCTCGTGGTGGTGAGCCAGAGCGCGTTGACCGCATCCACCGAGTTCGTCAGGCGCTGGAACTGCGTCAGCGGAAAGAAAACGCTGTCGCCGTTGTTCAAGGTCACGGTGTCGACACCGACGACCGTCACCGCAGCCGGGCCGGTCGGCCCCTCCACGGTAAGCCGCTGCCCGACGTGCGCCCCGACGGCGCGGGCCACCGCCGACCCGAGCACGGCCACCGGGGCCGATGCGGCAGTGTCGGCCGTGTTGAACCACCGGCCCGAGCTCAGGTGGTAGCGGTACAGCGTGCTCGGCCCGAGCCCGTAGGCCATGTACTGCTGGCCCCGAAGTTGGACCTCGTTCTCGATCAGCGGCTCGACCCGCGCGACTCCCGGCGTCGAGTCGGCAATGCGGACGGCTCGTCCGCCGAACGCCGGGGCGCCGTCACCGGCGTCGACCTCGATCTGGAACCGCTGCGCGCTGTAGACCGCGGCGGTTGACGCCGCCACCGTCTCGCCCACGGCGAAGAGCCCGACCGCCAGCGCGACTGCGACCGTCACCTGTGCGATCGTGGCCGCCGTGCGGCGCTTGCGTCGCAGCGTGTTGCGCACCCCCATGCGCGTCGGGCCCGAGAGTAGCGGGGCGCCGGCCAGGATCCGGTCCAGCCGTCCCGTTCCGTAGTCCAGCGACGTGCGGTTGTCGAGCACGTCGGCCACCGGACGGCGCACGGCCCTCCGCAGCGCGGGGATACAGGTCAGCGCGGCCAGGATGGGTCCGGCTAGCACGCTGACCACAACCACCGGCGCCGAGACGGCAAAGCCGGCCTGGACGCTGAAGATCTGTGCTGCCAGGTGGCGCGTCAGCAGATAGGCCACGAGCAGGCCGAGTGCCGTTCCGGCGATGGCGCCGGCCGCGCCGAGGCCGGACGCCGTGCGCAGGATAACGCCAGCGATCTGGCGCCTGCGCCCGCCGAGGGCTCGCAGGATGGCGATCTCGTTGCCCTGCTCGACGACCATCGTGTTCATGGTGTTGGCGATCAGGAACAGCGCGCACAGCACGGCCATCACCGTGATGATTCCGAACAGCCCGATGAGCTGGCCGAAAGTGGACTGGCCCGGCCAGGAACCCGTGGCGCGCGTGATCGGTAGCCCCGCGAAGGGCGACGCTCCGGTCTGGCCGGTCAGATAGTGCCTGATGGCCGCGACCGCCGCCGTCTGGGCCGCCGGATCGTTGTCGTGCAGCTGGAAGGCCAGGTAGTTGTAACCGGACACGCCGGCCAGGGCCCGAACCGTGGCCACGGTGCCGTAGAAGACGGCGCTGTTCCCGCCGTTGGCATTTGGCGAGGTGGCCAGGCTGCGACCGGTCCCGCTCACCCGGACCTGTTTCATCGCGCCGGCCGCGGCGCGGATCGCGACCCGCCCGCCGATGGGCACGCCGAACCCGACGGCGCTCGCGTTCCCCCCGTCGGTCAGGACCTCGTTATCGTCCGGGAGCCGTCCGCCCGTGACGTCCACGACGTCGACGGTCTGGCGGCTCACGTTCAGTCCCCACACGACCCCGTTCTGGCGGATCCCGGTGCTGGCGTTGACCGCCACGGTGGAGTACTCGACGGCCGGCTCGAAGGCGGCCACGTTGGGCAGGCTGCCCAGCGCGGCGAGCTGCCGGGAGCTCAGGTCGAGATCTCGAGTCGCCACGGCCACGTCGTACAGGCGGGCTTGCCGCACTTGGCCCTGCATGGTCGCGTTGAGCAGGCCCGGCACCGCGACGATGGCGAAGCTGGCGATGGCAAGGGCGAGGGTGCCCACCACGAGCAGGCTCCGGCCCGGGTAGCGCCGCAGATCGCCCCTTGCCTTCCGGCCCAGCGCGCTCATCTGAGCTGCTCCACCCGGCTCGTGTCGGACACGATGCGGCCGTCGCGCACGGTGACAAGGCGCGGTGCCAGCGCGGCCAGGGCCTGGTCGTGGGTCACGAAGATCACGGTCGTTCCGGCCGCGTTGAGATCCGCTATGAGCCCGAACATCTCCCGGGCGGTCTGGCTGTCAAGGTTCCCGGTCGGCTCATCGCCGATGAGGATCCGCGGTCCGTTTGCCATGGCCCTGGCCAGGGCTACCCGCTGCTGCTCCCCACCGGACAGCTCGACCGGAAGGCGCCCGCCGCGTTTGGCCAGTCCCACGGCGGACAGCAGGGTGCGGGCCTGCGCGCCCCTGGCCCTCCGCGACCCATGGCCGGCCAGCTCCATCGGGAGGATCGTGTTCTGAAGCGCGGACAGAGTGGGGAGGAGCTGGAAGAACTGGAACACCATGCCGATGTTCGCCCGTCGCCAGACGGCCAGGTCCTCCTGCCCCATGCGATCGAGCCTGGTGCCGTTCACGGTCACCGTGCCGGCCGACGGGCGGTCGATGCCCGCGATGAGGTTGATGATGGTCGTCTTGCCGCTGCCGGACGGGCCGGCGATCGCCACCATCTCTCCCGCCTCGACCTGGAGGTCGATGCCCTGCAACGCGCGGAATGGGACCCGCCCCGTGTGGTACGTCTTCTCGACGCCGGCCAGGACGACGATCGGTGTCTCGGTCATACCCACTCCTCACTCAAAAGGCTCTCTGGCCCAGCAGGCGGACCCGTTTCATCGATCAGCCGACCGTCGCGCAGGTAGACGATGCGGTCGGCCCAGGCCGCGTGACGGGCGTCGTGGGTCACAAGGACGACGGCGCAGCCGTCGTCGCTCCGGGCCCGGAGCATTCCCATCACCGACTCCCCGGTCAGGGAATCGAGCGCGCCGGTGGGCTCGTCGGCCAGAATCAGCGACCGGCCTCCGACCACCGCGCGGGCGACGGCGACTCGCTGTTGCTGCCCGCCCGACATCTGCGCGGGCAACCGGTTGGCGACTTCGTCTAGGTTGAGCGAACGCAGCAGCGCCCGTGCGGCCGCCATGGCCGAGCGCGGCCGCACGCCGTCGAGTTCGAGCGGGAGCGAAACGTTCTCGGCCGCGGTCAGTGCCGCCAGGAGGTTGACGTCCTGGAACACGAACCCCACCTGCCGGCGCAGGATTCGCGACAGATCGGACTCGCCCAGCGTGCCCAGCTCACTGCCGGACAGCACGACGCGACCAGAGGTAGGCCGGGCCAGGCCGCCGGCCAGCCGCAACAGGGTCGATTTGCCCGATCCGCTCGGGCCCATGACGGCGAGCATCTGGCCGCCCTCCACGGTCAGGGACACGTCGTGGAGCGCCACTACCTGGCGCGGCGGTGATCCGTATCGGTACCCGACCCGCTCTACGGACAAGACCGACATCACGATGCCCCCTCCACATCACGGACCGTATCGGCGTCCTCGGCCAGGGCGTCCTCGGCCAGAGCGTCCTCGGCCAGAGCGTCCTCGGCCAGAGCGTCCTCGGCCAGGGCGCCCTCGCGAGCAGCGTCCCGGCGGGCGGCGTCCTCGAGGGCCGCGTCCTGCCGGACCGCGTCCCGCCGGACCGCGTCCTGCCGGACCGCGTCCCTCTGGGCCGCGTCCTCGGGGGCTGGCCGGGGCTGCGAGCGCGCCCGCGCCAGCCGCGCCTCGCAGAGCTCGAGCCACCGCACCTCGGCCTCGGCCTGGAAGATGAGAGCGTCGAGCATCATTAGCCAGGCCAGGTCGCTGTCCGCCTCGGCTTTGGCCTTGAGCCTGGTGAATTCCTGGAGGGACCCCATCGTGGCCACGAGCTGGTGCTGTACCACGTCTCTTACCTGCTCGGGACCGGCCCGCATGGCGAACACCAGCTTGATGGCCAGCTCCTGACGTGGCACGACCTCCCGGACGACCGGCGTGCCGAACCACCGCCGCAGTTCCTGCCGGCCGGCTTCGCTGATGCGGTACATCTTCTGGCCGTCGGCTTCCTCGGCCACCAGGACCAGGCCGTCGCGTTCGAGACGGCTCAAGGTCGAGTACACCTGGCCGACGTTCAGCGGCCACACGTTGCCGGTCGCCGCCTCGAACTCGCTCTTGAGCGCGTAGCCGTGCCTCGGCCCGGCATCGAGGATGGCCAGCAGGCTGTAACGGATGGACATTCTTGCCTCCGCCCCCGTGCGATAGGACTACATACCCCGTACTGCATACCCTGTATGCAGTACCTAGTATGTATGCCGGGCGCCGACCAGTCAATCCGATTCCCGGCTATGGCGCAGATCCCGTGACGATAAGTCCGAGGCGATCAGCCGACCGTCGCTCCTGCGTCCCATAGGTCGCACCAGTCGCTGCTTGCGATACCCGGGATCAGACGCCTGGCGCCCGAGCCCCATCTACGGGCTTGGGGCGCCGCATACCCCGCGCCCGCACCAGGCCTCGTCCCACTAGCCCCTAAAACCCCACGCACCCCATTTATGTGGAGGATCGCGCTTCCGTGGCGGATCCTCGCAACCCCGGCAGCCACGATCCACCACGAAGGAGAAATCCTCCACGATAACCGGAGAAGGCCCTCCGCCTGGCGTGGCGCTTGCGGCGGCTGTGACCATTGATGCAAGGCCGAGGCGATCACACGCTCACCGTGGCTTCGACGGTCAGCCGACGGGCAGGCCGGCCGGTGGCACCGTTGGCACGCACCCCTCTAGAGTCGCCGGTAGCCATCTCACCTGTCGGCGCTGCGCACATCTGATGCCAGTGTGATGCTGAGCGCCTCCCGGTGCAGACGAGGCCCTGAGGTCGCTGGCCCGAACGGAGTGAAACCCGTGGTTCACCACGCCCTGGCGACATGAAACCCGTGGTTCACTACGCTCTGGCGACATGAAACCCGTGGTTCACTCCGTTGCGCGGGCCGCTCAGACCTCCAGCCAGGCCTTGATGATCGGCCGGCGGCCGCGCCGGACCGTTGCACAGTCGCCACGTTCCGCATCTTGCGGGGCCTGTGTGCCACGTGCCCCATTCCCGGCGCGTTCCGAGCGGGGCGCGTGTGCCACAAGCCCCGCCTATCGTCGTCTATCGGGGCCGGGGCGCCACCAGCCCCGAGCAACCGAGCCGCACCCGGGGCGAGCGTGGCGCACCCGGGGGCGCGCGCGCCGACGGCCGGGGCTACCGGCGCTACCGGAGCTGCCGGGGCTGCCGGGGGTGAGGTGACTGTTGATGCGCCCTGTCTGGCGGCTCGGGCGATCGCGGACCGTTACCTCGCTGAGGACGAGGTAGCTGTACACGGTCATCCAGCCGGCCAGGGAGCGCGGATGGCGGCTGTTGCCCGGGCGGCGCACCGTGCTCGGCCCGGACCGGTGGTTACCCGACGGCCGGGTACTCCCAGCCGAGGGCGACCGGGTCGTAGACCCGCTCCACGTAGATCTGGTGCCACAGCGAGAACACCACAAGCAGCCACACCTGCCGCCAGGTCACCTCGGGGTCGCCGGCCCGGAAGCGGCGCATCAGGTCGGCCACGGCACCCTTGTTCAGCCACTGGCCGGTCTGCGCTGTACGCACCACCTGCTCGGCGAAGCCGTACAAGCCGCCGCTCAGCCAGTGCCCGAGCGGCACGGGGAAGCCCAGCTTGGCGCGTTCCGCGGCGTCCTGCGGCAGCAGCTCGCTGACGGCTTCCCTGAGCGCGAACTTGGTCGTGCCCGCCGCGGTCTTCTCCACTCGGGCCAGCCGGGCGGCGACCGCGAGGACCTCGCGGTCGAGGAACGGCGTGCGCAGCTCAAGGCCGTGCGCCATGGCCATCCGGTCCGCTTTGACCAGAATGTCCCCGGGCAGCCATGTGTTGACGTCGACCAGCTGCATGGTCGCGACGTCGTCCAGGCCGGCCTCGGCCGCCTGCCGGTAGACCGGGTCGGTCACGTCGAACTCGCTGCCGGTGGCCCCCCGGACCAGCTGCCTGGCCTGGTCGGCCCGGAACACGTACGCGTTGCCGATGTAACGCCGGGGCAGCGGCGTCGAGGTCCGGTTGAGCAGGCCCTTCCCCCGTTTACCCGGCGGCATCTCGGAGGCGACCCGGCCGACCGCCGCCCGGCCCCAGCCCGGCAGCGCCTGGCCGGCCCGGACCACGCCGGGCTGGTAGTAGACCCGGTAACCGCCGAACAGCTCGTCCGCGCCCTCGCCGGACAGCACCACCTTGACCTGCTTGCGGGCCTCCCTGGCCGCGAACCACAGCGGGACCGCCGCGGCGTCCGCCATCGGGTCGTCCAGGTGCCAGACGATACGGGGCAGGCAGGCGGCGAATTCGTCGGGGCTGATCACGTACGGTATCGATGTCACGCCCAGCGCGGCCGCGGTCGCCGCCGCGTGCTCGATCTCGCTGTACCCTTCGTGCTCGAACCCGACGGTGAAGGTAAGCAGGCCGGGATCCGCCTGCGCGGCGAGCGCGCACAGCGTGGCCGAGTCCACCCCGCCGGACAGGAACGCGCCGACAGGAAAGTCGCTGCGCAGGTGCACGTTGACCGAGTCGCGCAGCGCGGCCAGGATCTTGTCGGGCGACGCCGACGAGGGAGACCGGGCGGGCCGGAACTCCGGGCGCCAGTACCTGAACACGTCGACCCGGCCACCCGGCCGGGCGACCAGTACGTGCCCGGCAGGAAGCGACCGCGCCGGCGGGACCAGGGTGGCCGGTGCGGGCACGTACTGGAAGGACAGGTACCGGCGCAGCGCGTCGGGGTCGATCGCGGTCACCTCGCCCGAGTCGGCCAGGGCCTTTCGCTCGGATGCGAACCGCAGCTGCGGCGCGGGCCCCGCGACCCCAGCAGGCCTGGATCCCACGGCCCCCTGGGGCCGCCCGGCGCCAGCGGTCAGGGCGTAGAAGAACGGCTTGATGCCGAACGGGTCGCGCGCGCAGAACAGCTCCCGGGCCCGCCGATCCCAGATCGCGAAGGCGTACATGCCCCGAAGCTGGCGGACAACGTC
>Ga0335074_10008626_pt1 | contig 14175 bp, 13 predicted proteins | sample Lox_Sample_23_FD_206715 | JGI IMG/M metagenome (GOLD analysis project Ga0335074, IMG submission 206715) | Soil microbial communities from Loxahatchee National Wildlife Refuge, Florida, United States - Lox_Sample_2.3 | ecosystem: Environmental > Terrestrial > Soil > Wetlands | place: USA...
ATCTTGCGCTGCAGACTCGGATAGGCCGCGGCGGTGGCGGCGGCGGCGTTGTGGCCGGCCTGCAGCACCTTGACGTTCTTGACGTACTGCTGGGCCAGGGTCGACGCGCCCTGCAGTTCGCCGCCGCTGGAGTCGCTGAACAGAGCCCGCAGGGTGCCGCGCGGGTCGAGCGCGCCCTGCTGGTAGAAGGTGTTGTCCTCGATCGCGACGATCGCCCTGCGCATGACCGGCGCGATCTGGCTGAAGCTCACCGGCTGCCGGTAGATGTCGCCAGGATAGAACGTGGCGATCGGCTGTCCCTCTTGGTCGTAGACCGTCGAGAGCGTGGGTACCTGACCCAGGCCGCCGACCGACAGGTCGTTGAACGTGTTAGCCGCGTCCCGCGTGGCGATCCCGAATACGCCGACGACCGGCAGCGTGACGCCGGCCACGAGAAGGGCGGCGACGACGGTGATGAGTATCAGCCGGCCGACCGTGCCGGAGAGCGCGCCGGCGCGGCGCCAGAGACTTTGCACCCGATCAGGCTACGCTGCTTTCGCAGTAACCAGCCAGGGGACGAGAACTGCGGCTACAGTCCAACGTATGACTTGGGACTCACGTCCTGATTACGGCCGCCGAACGGCCGGATTACTAGCAGCCAATCTGCGGCCGCAGGCGCGACTGCGCAGTGTAGCGACTAGTCACATGTGTCTGTATAGCTCAACAGGGCTATTCAGGAAATGGGCCCGCTGGGGTCTAGCGCTGCGCGCTGGACTTCCGTAAGTTACTCTTCCGCGACCAACACTCGCCGGAGTCGGTCGCCCTGAGACGGCTCCGGACCGCAACTGAACGCCACCCGGGTGTGATCATGCCCGTGGCGCGAGGATAAGAGGAGCTGGGGCCAGATGTGGATCACGGACTGGACTGCGCGTGCCGCGTGCAAGGGGACTGACCCGGACGAGCTGTTCGTCCAGGGCGCGGCGCAGAACCGGGCCAAGCTGATCTGCCGCGGCTGCCCGGTGAGGACCGAGTGCCTTGCCGATGCCCTTGACAACCGGATCGAGTTCGGTGTCTGGGGCGGGATGACTGAGCGTGAGCGCCGCGCCCTGCTGCGTCGGCGCCCCGACGTCATCTCCTGGCGTGAGCTGCTGGAGAACGCCCGCAATCACTACGAGCGCAGCGGTGACGAACTAGTCGCCAGCTGACCTCAGGCGTTCCCGGCGTCGCGATGCGACCCATCAACCGAGAGCGATTTTCGCTCTTCGTGCATGGCGTCGCGCGCATTAACTCTCAGTTATCAGCCGGGTACGATCCGCCATTAGCCGTCACCGTTTGTAATCGGCGCGTTACGGATTGGCGGACCCGAACGCCTGACCGATCCGGCGGAGCCCGTCGAGGTCATGAATGTCATCGGGCTGGGCCGGAACTTCGACGATCGGCACCAGGGGGTGCGCGGCCGTGAAATGCTCGGCCACCCGGCGCTGCGCAACCGCTTCTTGCATCCGGTCGGCATGCAGGCGCAGCGCCGCGACCGCCAGCGGGTGCCCATTGGCGGCAGCCGAAGCTTCGAGCGTCTCGGCGGCGGCCAGACTCCGCGCCGCAGATAGCTGCGCAGCCGGCGGTCGCTGCACGCGGTTGAGGACAAGGCCCGCCAGCGGCATCCGCTCCTCCGCCAGGCGCTCGACGAAGTAAGAGGCCTCACGCAGGGCGTCCGGCTCAGGCGCCGCCACCACGAGGAACTCGGTGCCGGGAGCGCGGAGGAGCTGATAGGTGTAGTCGGCCCGCTCCCGGAAGCCGCCGAACATGGTGTCGAGCGCCGACACGAACGTCTGCACGTCCCTGAGCACCTGAGTCCCGAGGATCTTCGTCAGCACTCCGGTGACCACGCCGAAGCCGGCATTCAGCACCCGCAGGTAAGCCCGTCCGCCGACCTTGGCCGGAGCGACGAGCAGGCGCAGCAGCCGGCCATCGAGAAAGCGGGCGAGCCGCTGCGGCGCGTCCAGGAAGTCGAGCGCCGACCGGCTCGGCGGGGTGTCGACCACGATCAGGTCCCACTCGTCGGCCCGGCGGAGCTGGCCCAGCTTTTCCATTGCCATGTACTCCTGCGTCCCGGCGAAGCTGGACGACAGAGACTGGTAGAACGGGTTGGCCAGGATCTGGGCCGCCCGGTCAGGGTCGGCATGCGCCTCGACGATCTCATCGAACGTCCGCTTCATGTCGAGCATCATGGCGTGCAGGCTGCCCCCTGACCCGGCCTCGTTCCCGCCGTCGGCGGCTCCATCGCGGGCCGCATCACCGGAGCCGACGCCTGCAACCAGCCGCGGGGTGTTATCCAGCGACGTCAGGCCCATCGACTGCGCGAGCCGCCGGGCCGGGTCAACCGTCAGGACCACGACGTGCCTGCCCCGCTCGGCCGCCCGCACGCCGATCGCGGCGGCCGTGGTCGTCTTGCCAACCCCGCCCGAGCCGCAGCAGACCAGGATCCGGTTCCGCCGGTCGTCGATCAGCCGGTCAATGTCGAGCGCCGGCGGACGGCTGTTAGCCATCAGGCCGCCCCCTGACTTCGGAGGCTGGCCGCGAGCCGGTAGAGGCCGGCCAGGTCCATCCCGTCGCTGATCCAGGGCAGCTCGTAGCTGGGCTGGCCGGCCGCGGTCAGTCGCTCCAACTGCACGTCCTGGGCGAGCGCGGTCTTGGCCTGCTCGGACAGCTCGGTCGCCAGCCCTTGCGCCAGGCCAAGGCTGTCGTCAAGGCCTGCGGCCTTCAGGCTGACCGCAAGCTGATCGACGTCGAGTTCGCCGTCAGCCGCGGCCACGAGCTCATCGGGCGGCAGGGCCAGCGGGCGGGCCATGTTCACGATGACGCCGCCTGGCGTGATCCCGTCGAGATCGCGCAGCTCGGCGATGCCGTCCAGGGTCTCCTGGACCGGCATCTCCTCCAGAACCGTGACGAAGTGGACGGCGGTCTGGGGAGACCTGATCACCTTCTGCACCGAGTCAGCGTGCCCGCGGATGGGGCCGACCTTGGCCAGCCCTGAGACCTCTGCCGTGACGTTAAGGAACCTGCCGATCCGGCCGGTCGGCGGTGCGTCCATCACCACGGCGTCATAGGTCCTTCCGCCTGCGCGACTCGCGTCCTTCCGCCTGACCGCCTCGGCTGCCTTCCCGGTCAGCAGCACGTCCCGCAGGCCAGGCGCGATCGTCGTGGCGAAGTCCATCACGCCGAGCTTGGTCATCGCCGTGCCCGCGTGCCGCAGGCTGTAGAACATCTCGAGGTACTCGACGAGGGCGGACTCAGGGTCGGCGACCAGCGCGAAGACGTCGCCGCCCTGCCCCGAGCGGCTCCCGGCGGCAACCGCTATCCGCCGCTCCGCATAGGGGAGCGGTGGCACGTCGAAGAGCTGGGCGATGCCCTGGCGGCCCTCGACCTCCATCAACAGGACCTTCTTGCCACCCGAGGCCAGCGCCAGAGCCAGGGCTCCGGCGACCGTCGTCTTCCCTGTGCCACCCTTGCCCGTCACGACGTGCAACCGCACGCCATCCCAGTCGGTGTCACGTGTGGTCACGATTGGAGGTTATCCGCGCCGGCCCGCAGACCGGGCGCTGGCGTCACGGGTAGCGGCCCAGGCGTGGCCGGACTGAGACCTGCGTCACTATCACGCTCTAGGTAGATGTCACTACGCTGGGAGCAGAGGCAGCGGCTTAGGGCCGAAAGGGATGGTTCGTCATGGAAGCCGTCATCATCATCGTGGTCGTCCTCGTGGTACTTGGACTGATCACAGTGGCACGCTCGGTCAAGGTGGTACAGCAGTACGAGCAGGCGATCATCTTCCGGTTCGGCAAGGTGCTGTCAGCGCCGCGGGGCGCGGGACTGACGGTGATCAGGCCATTCGGCGACCGGATCCAGAAGGTCAACATGCAGATCGTCGCCATGGCGGTGCCCGCCCAGGAAGGCATCACCAGGGACAACGTCAGCGTCCGCGTGGACGCGGTGGTGTATTTCCGGGTCGTGGACCCGGTCAAGGCAACCATCAACGTGCAGAACTACCTATTTGCCATCTCTCAGCAGGCCCAGACCTCGCTGCGGTCGATCATCGGCCAGTCGGAGATGGACCAGCTGCTGGCCGAGCGCGACTCGGTGAACAGGGAGCTGCGCCGGATCATCGACGAGCCGACCGAGGGGCCCTGGGGCATCAGGGTCGAGCGAGTCGAGATCAAGGACGTCTCGCTGCCCGAGGGTATGAAGCGGTCGATGTCCAGGCAGGCCGAGGCCGAGCGGGAGCGGCGAGCGCGGATCATCACGGCCGATGGCGAGTTCCAGGCCTCCAAGCGGCTGGCTGCCGCGGCGAACGTCATGTCCCGTGACCCGGCTGCCCTCCAGCTGCGTCTGCTGCAGACCGTCGTCGAGGTCGCAGCCGAGCGGAACAGCACGCTGGTCATGCCGATCCCGGTCGAGCTCCTCCGGTTCTTCGACAAGTTCACCCCGGGAGGCGATGGCCAGCCCCGGTCCGCCGCCGACTCGAAGTCGATGGGCGACTTCAGCGAGGCCGAGGTGGAGGTGCCAAGGGAGCCGGTACCCGAACTCGGCGAGGCCGGCGCAGAGCCGCTGGAGATACCTGATGTGCCCGTTATTCCTGAGCTCTCCGCCGCGGCGAAGGGGGAGCGTCCCGAGCCGGGCGAGCACCCGATAGCCGAGCCTCAGCCGGCCGAGGCTGAGCAGAACGGGTCGGGTGCCGCCGCCCCGTTGCCCGACGCGACCACCGATATCGAGGGCAAGCAGTAGCCAGGTGGTTTGCCTGTAGCGTTCGGGCGCCAGGGGAGCCCGAACGCTACATCGTGGCGTGAGCGCACGGCCCGAAGCGGGAGAGGCGCGGGCGGGTGACGCATGTTGCACTAGGGTTCCGCTATGGCCAAATGGGAGTACGCAACGGTCCCGTTGCTCGTGCACGCCACGAAGCAGATCCTGGACAACTGGGGTGATGACGGCTGGGAGCTGGTCACCGTCGTGCCAGGGCCCAACCCCGAGCAGCTTGTCGCCTACATGAAGCGGGTCAAGGAATGAGTGACCTGGACGCGGAGCGCCAGTCACCGGAGGAACGGCTCGCCGCGCTCGGACTGACGCTGCCCGAGGTCGTGGCGCCGCTGGCCGCGTACGTGCCCGCGGTGCGCTCAGGCAACTTGGTCTACACCGCCGGACAGCTGCCGGTCGTGGCCGGCCAGCTGCTCGCGACGGGCAAGGTCGGCGCGGAGGTCGGCGCGGCCGAGGCCGGCGCGCTGGCGCGAACGTGCGCGCTCAACGCCCTCGCGGCGGCCGCGTCGGTCGCGGGCGGTCTGTCGGGCATCCGGCGGATCGTGAAGGTGACCGGCTTCGTCGCCAGCGCACCTGAGTTCACCGGCCAGCCCCAGGTGGTTAACGGCGCGAGCGAGTTGCTGCTGGAGATCTTCGGCGAGGCCGGACGGCACGCTCGCAGCGCCGTCGGCACCGCGGTGCTGCCGCTGAACGCGCCGGTCGAAGTCGAGCTGATTGCCGAGGTACGGGACTGAGCCCCGGCGCGGACGGAGGACAGGCGCCCGGCGAGTCTGCATCGTTCCAGCTTCCGGCGCCGATGGCGGACCGGGCCCGCGAGTTCATCGCCGGGAATCAGCAGCCGGCGACGCCCAGGGACGCGGCGACCGTGATGCTCCTGCGGCAGGGCGATGAGGGCCTCGAGGTCTACATGCTCCGCCGCAAGCCGTCGATGGCCTTCGCGCCGGGGGCGATGGTGTTTCCCGGCGGGTCGGTCGACCCGAGGGATGCCGACGACCGGATTGCCTGGACCGGACCGGCCGCGGCCGAGTGGGGCCAGATCTTCGACGCGCCGCCCGAGCTGGCCAGGGCCCTGGTGTGCGCGGCCGTGCGGGAGACGTTCGAGGAGTCGGGCGTCCTGCTGGCCGGCGAGTCGGCCGAGTCGGTGGTCGCCGACACCACCAGCGACGAGTGGGAGGCAGACCGCCAGGCCCTGCTCGACCGCTCGCTTTCGCTGGCCGAACTGCTCAGCCGCCGCCGGCTAGTGCTGCGGTCGGACCTGCTGCGGGCATGGTCGAGGTGGATCACGCCGGTGATCGAGCCGCGCCGCTTCGATACGCGGTTTTTCGCCGCGGCCCTGCCTGCCGGGCAGCGCACGAGAGATGTCGGCGGCGAGGCATCGGCGGTGGCGTGGATCGCTCCGGCGGAGGCGCTGGCGGCCGGCCGGCGCAGAGAACTCGCGCTGATGCCGCCGACGATGGTGTCGCTGACCGAGCTAGCCGCCTGCGGGAACCTCGAAACGGTGCTGACCGGGCCGCGTACGGTAGCGCCGATCATTCCCGAGGTGCAGTTGCGCGAGGGCGCGGTGTGGCTGACCGTACCCGGCATCCGCGAGTACCCGGCGTAGAACAGAAGCGAGGTCGTGTGATGACTGCCGAGCCCGGCCACCAGCCGACGGGGCCGATCGACGGGTCAGGCACGAGCCGGGCGTTCTGCGTGCTCGCCCCCAACCCGTCGATCATGACGCTGGACGGCACCAACACGTGGCTGATCTCCGAGCCCGGCAGCCCCACGGCCATCGCGGTGGACCCCGGCCCAGGCGACGAAGGTCATCTGCAGCGGGTGCGAGCCGTGGCTGCTGAACGGGATCAGCGGATCACGACAATCGTGCTGACCCACCGGCACGAGGATCATTCGGGCGGAGCACGGCGGCTGGCCGAGCTGACCGGCGCGCCGGTCTTTGCCATCGATCCGGCATACCGGCTCGGCAGCGACGGCCTGGTCGCCGGAGACGTCCTGACCGAGGGCGGCTGCGAGTTGCGGGTCATCGCCACGCCCGGCCACACGTCGGACTCGGTCTGCCTCCAGCTTCCGGCCGACGGTGCGGTGCTGACCGGCGATACCGTGCTTGGCCGGGGCACCACGGTCATCGGGACCGACGGCGATCTGGCCGACTACCTCGACTCGATCGGCCGGCTGCGGGCGCTGGCCGAGGAGACAACGCTGAGCGCGCTGCTGCCAGGACACGGCCCGATGCTGCCCGACGTGACCGGAACGCTCGACTACTACCTAACGCACCGGGCCGAGCGGCTGGCCGAGGTGCAAGCGGCGCTGGCCGCAGGCGACCGTACGCTCAAGGAGATCGTCGCCAGGGTCTACACCGACGTGGACCCGGCGCTCTGGCCGTTCGCGGAGTGGTCGGTCCGCGCTCAGCTCGATTACCTGCGGGGGCGGGGCGAACTCCCGCCCGAGGCCGGCGCCTGACCGTCTCAGCGGTACTTACCTGGCCCGCTTGCGCAGCCGGTCGGTATCGGAGATCAGCACCGACTTGGCCGCGAGCTGGATCCAGCCGCGGGCGGCGAAGTCGGCCAGGGCCTTGTTCACGGTCTCGCGCGAGGCCCCGACCAGCTGGGCCAGCTCCTCCTGCGTCAGGTCGTGGTTGACCTGCATGCCCTCGGGAGTCTGGACGCCAAACCGATCGGACAGGTCAAGCAGGGCCTTGGCCACCCGCCCCGGCACGTCGGTGAAGACGAGGTCGGCCTTGACCTCGTTGATCCGCCGCAGCCGCTGCGCCAGCGCCTGGAGCAGGTGAATGGACACCTCTGGCCGGGTGGCTAGGAATGACCGCATGGCGTCGTGGTCCAGGCCCGCGAGCTCCGCCTGGGTGATCGCGGTGGCGCTCGAGGTCCTTGGTATCGGGTCGAACAGCGAGAGCTCGCCGAACATCTCGCCTGGCCCGTGGACGCTCAGCAAGTTCTCTCGTCCGTCTGGCGCGGCCTTGGTGAGCTTGATCTTTCCCGTCAGGATGATGTAGAGCCGGTCACCCTTGTCGCCCTCGGAGAACAGCCGCTCACCGCGGTCGAGCTTCACCACGAGGACCTTCGACCGCAGGGCCTGCGCGTCCTCCTCGCTCAGCGTCTCGAACAGCGGGGCCTCGCTAAGCGCATCATCGGCCTGGCCCATGTCACCTCCTCGCCCGTCACCACTCCTGTGTGGTGCCCATTTCAGCGGAGCGTCACCCCGGCATCACCTAGCGCAGCTAGTCTGAGCTGGCCAGCATCAGCCGTTCCCGGCTCTCATTGATCTCGACCTCGGCCGCGGCCAGGTCGGTCCATGTGGCCGCGACCACTTCCTTGCCGGGCTCCAGCGCCTTATAGACCTCGAAGAAGTGCTGGATCTCCAGTTTGTCGAAGTCAGAAACATCCGATATATCACGCAGATGAGCCATACGCGGGTCGGTAGCGGGGACGCACAGGACCTTGTCGTCCGCCCCTTTCTCGTCCCGCATCCTGAACATGCCGATCGCCCGGCACTTGATCAGGCAGCCAGGAAACGTTGGCTCGTCGAGAATGACCAGCGCGTCGAGCGGGTCACCGTCGTCGGCCAGGGTGCCCTCGATGAAGCCATAGTCGGCCGGGTAACGAGTCGAGGTGAACAGCAGCCGGTCCAGCCGGATGCGGCCGCTCTCGTGGTCCATCTCGTACTTGTTACGCTGCCCCTTGGGGATCTCGATTACTACGTCGAACTCCACGTGTCGCCCTCCGGCGGTCCGCTAACAATCTCCGAATGCCTGGTTGACTGTCTGGGTGCCAGTCTCCGGCGGGGTGACCCGCAATCCCGTGTCGCGCGACGGGCTCCGGGCCGCCAGAGTCGTATACGTCTTGCGAAAGGACCTGCAGTTTGCCCCGGCTCAGTCGCCTGACCGTGCTAACTCGGCAATCGGGGCCAGCCCGGCTAACGAAGGGGGCTCGCCTGACCGGGCGGACACGCCCAGCGGTGCCAGCTCGCCTGTCGGTGGCAGCCATTGCCTTGCTTAGTGTTTTTACCATTGGCGCGGGCCTCACCATAGTTCGGCTGCTGCCTGAGCGGCTCGCGCAGTGGAAGCAGCCGTACGTGGCTAACCGCCCCCTGGCCGGATCCGGACAGGCAATCAGCGCCGCGACGGGCACCGCCAGTTCCGCGGCCGGCGTCACGATGGCCGGGCTCACCAACGCACTCGCGCCGATCGTCGCCTCGCCTGCCTTCGGGTCCCACCTCGGCGTGCTGGTCACCAACCTGGCCACCGGCCAGGTGCTGTACTCGCGCAACGCGAGTTCGGGCTTCACGCCGGCGTCGACGACGAAGGTGGCCACGGCGACGGCGGCCCTGCAGGTCCTCGGCCCGAATGCCCGCTTCAAGACGACGGTTGTGACCGGCGCGAACGGCGGCAGCATCGTCCTGGTGGGCGGCGGCGACCCGACCCTCGCGGCGGGCCGGCCACCCGCGGGCGACTACCCGCAGCCAGCGACCTTGCTGCAGCTGGCTTCAAGTACTGCTCGCGCATTGCGGGAACGAGGCGTGCACGGGGTCCAGCTTGGCTACGACACGTCGCTGTACTCCGGGCCCGGCCTAGCGAACGGATGGCCCGCCAGCTACGTCACCACCGGCAACGTCACCGATATCACCGCACTCGAGGTGGACCAGGGCAGGCTGACCCGATCGGGACAGCCGCAGGACGCCGACGACCCTGGCAACTTCTCGCCGCGGTCGCCCGATCCAGCGGCCGAGGCGGCCAAGGCGTTCGCCGGATTCCTCCGGTCAGACGGGATCGCGGTCAGGGGTCAGCCGGCGCAGGTGACGGCACCGTCGGGCGCCACCACGCTGGCCAGCGTCAGCTCGCCGCCGCTCTCGGAGATCATCCAGTGGATGCTTGAGGAGAGCAACAACGTGATCGCCGAGAACCTCGCCCGGCATGTCGCGCTCGCCACCGGCGCCCCGGCCTCGTTCACCGGCGCGGCCCGAGCGGAGGAGCAGGTGCTGCGCGGTCTCGGCGTGACTGGCGTCGAGCTGAACGACGGGAGCGGCCTCTCGCCGCTGGACTCGATCACGCCGGCCGCGCTGGTCCATCTCATCACGCTGGACGCGACCCAGGCCAAATTTCGGTCGGTGCTGACCGGCCTGCCCGTGTACGGGTTCTCCGGCACCCTGGCCAACGACGCAGGCGACGAGTTCTACAGCGGCCCGGGGCCGGGCCTCGGCACGGTCAGGGCCAAGACCGGCAACCTGAGCACGGAGGCGGCCCTGACCGGGGTCGCCTATGCGCAGGACGGGCAGCTACTCGCGTTCGCGGTAATGGCCGATAAATTCACCAGTCTCACCGCAGAGGGCCCGGAAATGACCAAGCTCGCCAACGTGCTCGCAGGCTGCGGCTGCCGGTAGGAGCCGCCGCCGGCGCAGCTTATCTGGCCACGGCGAACCGACCCCGCTCACCGGCCGGCGCGACGCCGGCGGCTTTGTCCACGTACGGTGGAGGGGTGAGCAGCACTCAGATGATCGACTGGCAGGTCGCCACCTCGACCGGCGTCCGGTGGGTTAGGCCAGGACCACAGGTGAGCATGTCCGAGGCCCGGAAGGTCGTCGCCGAGTTGCGGCAGCTTGCGGACGCCGTCTCCGAACCGGTCAGGGAACTGACCGGCCTGCCCGGTTCGGCCGATGATGGCAAGGTTGCGGTGGTTGACCGGCCGGGCTGGATTCGCGCCAATGTCGACGGCTTCCGGGTGGTGCTCGACCCGCTGGTCCAGCGGATGGCCGAGCGAGGCACCATGCCGCAGGCGGGATCGGTCGTCACCGCCGTGGGGTCGCGGGTCACCGGCATGCAGGCGGGCCTGATCCTCGCCTACCTGGCCAGCCGCGTGCTCGGGCAGTACGAGCTGTTCCTGCCCCCTGACCCGGATGCGCCGGGCAAGGATGCCCCCGCCGGCCGGCTCACGCTGGTGGCGCCCAACATCGTGATGGTCGAGCGTGAGCTTGACGTTAACCCGCACGACTTCCGCCGCTGGGTCTGCCTCCATGAGGAAACGCACCGCACCCAGTTCACCTCGGTCCTGTGGCTGCGGCCCTACGTACAGCAGCAGATGTCGGACTTCCTGCTGGCGTCCGAGCTCGACCCGGCTTCCATCTACGACCGGCTCAGGGCCGCTGCCGACGCGGTCGGCGGCGCGGTCCGCGGCGGCGACGGAGAGAGCCTGATTGAGGCGATCCAGACTCCCCGCCAGCGGGAGATCCTGGACCGGATGACGAACGTGATGACGCTCGTCGAGGGACACGGCGATTACGTCATGGACGCCGTCGGGCCAAGCGTGGTGCCGTCGGTGGCCGAGATCCGGGCCAAGTTCAGCGCCAGGCGCGGATCGGCGGGCCGCATCGAGCAGGCGATCCGGCGCATCCTCGGGATCGATCTGAAGATGAAGCAGTACGAGCAGGGCTCGCGCTTCGTCGCCGAGATCGTCAACGATGCCGGCATGGCGACCTTCAACAAGGTCTGGACCTCGCCCGAGACCCTGCCGACCAAGGAGGAACTCGCCGAGCCGCGCAAGTGGCTCGAGCGGATGGAAGGCGGCCCGGCCGCCCTCACGGACTGACTCCGGTGGGCCCGCATCCGGCCGTGGCCACGGTGCGGCGCGCGGTACGGCGCGGCATCAGCGGCCTGGACGCGGGTGACCTGGTGCTCGTGGCCTGTTCTGGCGGTCCTGACTCCCTTGCTCTGGCTGCCGCCCTGGCCTTCGAAGCGCCGCGAGCGGGCCTGCGCGCGGGCGCGGTCGTCGTCGACCACGGACTCCAGCCCGGCTCGGGCGGGCTGACCGCCAAGGTCGCCGCGACCCTGACCAGCCTCGGCCTTGAGCCCGTGCTCACGCCACGGGTCGAGGTGGCGCGCCCGGCCGCCGGTGGCTCCCATCCTGGGCCAGAGGCGGCGGCGCGGGCGGCCAGGTACGAGGCCCTCGGCGCCGCCGCCGCCGCGACCGGGGCGGCGGCCGTCCTGCTCGGGCACACCCTGGATGATCAGGCCGAGACCGTGCTGCTCGGGCTGGCACGCGGCTCAGGAGCCAGATCGCTGGCCGGGATGGCCGACCAGGCCGGCCTGTACTACAGGCCCCTGCTTGCGGTGCGCCGCACGGCGACCAGGGCGGCCTGTGGGGCTCTCGGCCTGCAGCCCTGGGATGACCCGCAGAACCGCGACCCGGCCTTCACCAGGGTTCGGGTCAGGCAGGACCTGATGCCGGCACTCGCGGACGCTCTCGGCCCTGGCGTGCCTGAGGCGCTGGCCAGGACCGCCCGGCTGCTGCGGGCCGATGCAGAGGCGCTGGACGCGCTGGCCTCGGCCGAGGCGACGCGCATCCTTACCGCTCCCGCTCCCGCCGGGGCCCGCGGCCAGATCCTGGCGGCTGACGGGGTGCCCGGCCGAGCGGCCAGCGACGAGGCCACGGTCGGCGGGGAATGGCCGGTGGCCTCACTCGCCCCGCTGCCGGCCGCGATCAGGCACCGGATCCTGCGCACGGCGGCGCTGGCGGCCGGCTGCCCGGCCCGTGCGCTGGGCGAGCGGCATGTCACGAGCATCGACGAGCTCGTGACCGACTGGCACGGGCAGCGGTGGACCGACCTGCCTGGCGGGATCCGCTGTCAGCGGCGATATGGCAAGCTGATCTTCACCGTCGCGCCGGCCGATCCGCCGGTCGGCACCGCGGAGGACCCTGGGTTGGCCACCCGGGCCAGCGCCGCGCGGGGCTCGCCCCCGGAACCCGCACAGTGCCGAGATCGGAGGACCTCTTTGGACGCGAGCGACATGGGTGATGGCCTCAAAGAGGTCCTAATTAGCTCCGAGCAGCTCAGTCAGCGCATCAGCGAGCTAGCCGCGCAAATTGACGCCGATTACGCTGAGCGCGAACTTCTTCTGGTCGGCGTGCTCAAAGGCGCGGTGATGGTAATGGCCGATTTGGCCAGGGCCATGCACCTTCCTGTCCAGATGGACTGGATGGCAATCTCCTCCTACGGCTCGGGGACCAGGTCGTCTGGCGTCGTCCGCATCCTGAAGGACCTGGACACCGACATCAGCGGCCGTCACGTTCTCGTGGTCGAGGACATCGTGGACTCCGGACTCACATTGTCGTGGCTACTGGGCAATCTGCGCTCCCGCGGTCCGGCGTCCCTGCAGGTGTGTGTGCTGCTCCGTAAGCCCAGCGCGGCGAGGATGGCCGTGGATGTCGCCTACACGGGTTTCGATATTGAAGACGAGTTCGTGGTCGGCTACGGGCTGGACTACGCGGAGCGCTACCGCAATCTGCCCTTCGTCGGAACCCTCGCCGAACACGTTTATGGCCCGCCAATTCGGTAACAGCCAGTCCGGCTCTGCGGATCGATGTCGGCGCGGGAACCGGCCGAGCGCTTAGAATCGTTGGCCTGGGTAAGAGGCGTGAGACGGCTGCCACTGCCCCTGAGCGGCCGGCTGCGTGTCGGCTAACGCCGGCGCGGTGTACCGTCGAGTATTCCCGTGGCTACCCTGCGGGAAGAATTAGCTGCACATTCGCGCTGGATGCTAGGGAGGTCTCGCCGGTTCGGCGGGGCACGAGGCTCGTCAGGAGGGACTGGCCGGACCTGTGGGCCGTTCATCGATGGATCTTAAGCGCATTTTCCGAGGTTGGCTCCTGGCCATCCTCTTCGTGATCGTGGTGCTTGTCATTCTGTACAAGCTGGTCAACACGGGCCAGCAGTACAAGCCGGTTTCGACCTCGCAGGCTGTGGCTGCGATCAACGCGGGCGACGTGAAGTCGGTAACACTGACCGACGTTGACCAGACCATCCAGCTGACCACGAACAACGGCCAGAACTGGGAAGCCTCCTGGGTTGGCTCGCAGGGCATCCAGCTCGCGGACACGCTTCAGGCTAAGGTAGCCGCCCACAAGCTGCCGGCCGGCGTTTACACCGTCAAGGTGCCTAAGGGCAGCTCGTTCTGGGACCTGATCTTCAGCTACCTCCCGTTCCTGATCATCTTCGTGCTGTTCCTGGTCTTCCTGAACCAGATGCAGGGCGGCGGATCGCGGGTGATGAACTTCGGCAAGTCCAAGGCGAAGCTGATCACCAAGGACACACCGAAGACCACGTTCGCCGACGTAGCCGGCGCGGACGAGGCCATCGAGGAACTCCAGGAGATCAAGGAGTTCCTGCAGAGCCCGGGCAAGTTCCAGGCCATCGGGGCCAAGATCCCCAAGGGCGTGCTCCTCTACGGACCGCCAGGAACCGGCAAGACGCTGCTCGCCAGGGCCGTCGCGGGCGAGGCCGGCGTGCCGTTCTACTCGATCTCCGGATCCGACTTCGTCGAGATGTTCGTCGGTGTCGGTGCGTCTCGAGTCCGTGACCTGTTCGAGCAGGCCAAGGCAAATG
>Ga0335074_10008627_pt1 | contig 14175 bp, 13 predicted proteins | sample Lox_Sample_23_FD_206715 | JGI IMG/M metagenome (GOLD analysis project Ga0335074, IMG submission 206715) | Soil microbial communities from Loxahatchee National Wildlife Refuge, Florida, United States - Lox_Sample_2.3 | ecosystem: Environmental > Terrestrial > Soil > Wetlands | place: USA...
CGACCGAGCAGGCGCAATGGGCCACCACCTCCGAGCGGCTGGAAAAGCTCGTCGATGAGATCGAGACCGCCCTGCGCGAAGGCGCCGGTGAACTCGTCCATGAGCACTTATGCCCAGCTCAGACTCGCTGCGGAGGCGTACGCCGTGCCCATCGGTAACGTCGTGGAGATCGCGATCCTCGGCGACCTGACGACCGTTCCCGGGGCGCGCCCGGAGATTCTCGGCGTACGGAACCTGCGCGGTCAGGTCCTGCCCGTCATCGACCTCGCGCAGCTGCTCGGCCTGAACCCGGTGACACCGCCGAGGCAACTTCTCGTGGCCGAGTCCGGATGCATCACGGCGGGCTTCGCCATCGACGAGGTGAGCCACGTCGGAGAACTCCCCGAACCCAGCGAGGGCGCTGAGTCGGACTTCCTGCTCGGCACCATGATCCACGACGGCGAGCTGCTCGCGGTCATCGACGTTCCCCGCATATTCAACTCCCTGCAACCGGCGGAGGTCTGATGCTGAGTCAGCAACGAGTCTGGTCGGGGCAGCGGATCTTGGTGGTCGGGGTGGTGATCGTGGCCGTGATCGCGGCGGCGATCGGGGTGACGATCATCTTGTACCAGGGGGCGATCGCCGATGCGGGACAGGCGCGCGCGGCCACGCTGAATTCGCAGCGCGCGCAGCAGCTGATCGCGGTCACCGCCGAGCAGCGGATCAGCATGTTCGAGTACCTGACCACGGGGTCGTCGGCCGCGCTGGCCACCGAGCAGGCCCTGGATGCGCAGTTCGACCAGGTGTTCGGTGCGGTGTCGTCGAACAGCGCGGCCGAGACGCAGGCCCTGACTAATGCCTCGGACGCCCAGTACCGCTACGACACGGCGTTCCAGGCCGACCAGCGTTTCGTGGACGCGAGCCTGCGCCGCAAGTTCGCGGCGCTGCAACAGCTGGATCAGACCGAGAACGGCATCACCGGGCCCCTGAACACGCTGAGCAGCCTGGCGGCGCAGCAGGCGGCCGACTCCTCCGCGCACGCCAGCTCCGCGGCTGACCAGGCCCTGGCCATCGGGATCACGGCCGCGGTCCTCGCGGTCCTCGCGGATGTAGGGTTCGCGCTTTTCGTCATCTGGGTGGTGCGCCGTGCTCGCCGTCGGGAAGTGGCCCTGACCGAGACGCTGGAGCGCTTGAGCGATCGTGATGAGTTGCTGGTGCGGTTGCGGTCGGCGTCGTTGGTGCTGGGTGAGGTGGCGGGTGAGCTGCGGATGGCGGCGCGGAACGCGGCCGCGGTGACCAGTGAGCAGTCGGCGGCGGTGGCGGAGACGTCGGCGACGATCCAGCAGCTGGCCGCGACGGCCGGGTCGATCGCGGACACGGTGCGCGCGGTGTCGCAGGCGGCCGAGCGGGCCGGCGACACGATGGCCGACATGCAGGAGAAGGTGGAGGCGATCTCGGACCGGGCGCTGTCGCTGGGGGAGCGGACGCAGAAGATCGGCGAGATCCTCGAGCTGATCAACGAGATCTCCGGGCAGACGAACCTGCTCGCGCTGAACGCCGCGATCGAGGCGGCCCGGGCCGGGGAGTCCGGCAAGGGGTTCGCCGTGGTGGCGGCCGAGGTGCGCAAGCTGGCCGAGCGGTCGATGCGGTCGACGGAGTCGATCAGCGCGATCATCGCGGGGGTCCAGGATGAGACGAACGCGACGATCATGGCGACCGAGCAGGGCATGCGGCAGGCGCGTGAGGTGGGCGAGCTGATGGCGTCGACGACGTCGATGCTGGAGACGTCGATCCTGGCCACCCAGCAGCAGAAGTCCGCCGCGGACCAGGTGGACGCCGCGGCGCAGCAGATCCGGGAGGCCGCGGACCAGCTGGCGACCGAGCAGGCGCAATGGGCCACCACCTCCGAGCGGCTGGAAAAGCTCGTCGATGAGATCGAGACCGCCCTGCGCGAAGGCGCCGGTGAACTCGTCCCCGAGCCCCTGGGCCTGGCTCACGCCGGCCACGGGGCGGCGCCTGATGAGTGAACCCGACGCCGAGCTCGTTGAGGCCTTCCACGAAGAGGTAACCCGTCGGCTCGATGAGATGGAAGCGGCGCTGCTGGCGATCGAATCGGGTAACCAGGGCCCCGGGCTGATCGACTCGCTGTTCCGCAACGTCCACACGATCAAGGGGACGGCCGGCATGTTCGGCCTCGAGGACGTCACGGCGGTCGCGCACAAGGTCGAGGACATCCTGGCCGTCATCCGGCGGGAACGGGGCACGTTCCCGCCGGACCTGCTTGATCCCCTGCTGCACGCCACTGGCGTGGTGCGCGCGCGCGTCAACGGCGCCGGCGTGCCCGTCGACGAGCTGCTGACCGAGCTGACCGCCGCGCTGGCGAGCCTGACCGGAGCCGGACCGGCTGGATCGGCCCAGGAGGCGATCCCGGCCGTGGTCAGCCCGAGGATCCCGGTCGAGCCCGTGGTCGAGCCCGCCCCGGCCGGGTCCGGCCCGATCCCCGAACAGCGGTCGGTGCGGGTCGCGCCGGGCAAGATCGATCACCTGCTCGACGTCATCGGCGAGGCCATCCAGGACGGGCGCAGGCTGGCCCACGCACTCGGGGCCGAGGCGGACCTCCCGGAGGGACTCGTCGACGCCCTCGGCGCCAGCGCCCGCACGCTCGGTGAACTGAAGGACACCGCGATCAAGATGCGCACCCTCCCGCTGGCGGCGATCGCCGGACCGCTGCCGCGGGCGGTCCGCGACATGGCGCGGGCGACGGGCAAGGAAGTCGAGTTCAGGGTGTCGGGCGCCGACACCGAACTGGACCGGGTGATCCTGGAGAGCCTCGCGGAACCGCTCACGCACCTGCTGCGCAACGCCGTGGCGCACGGGATCGAGCCTCCGGGTGACCGCGCGCAGGCGGGTAAGCCCGTGCGCGGCCGCGTCGAGCTGCGGGCCATGTCGCGCGGCGCGCTGGTCGAGATCATCGTCGCGGACGACGGCCGGGGCATCTCGCAGGAGGTAGCGGACCGGGCGCAGCGCGAGGGGTCGCTCACCGACGTGCTCGCGCAGGCCGGCTACTCGACCGCGGAACAGGTCACCGAACTGGCCGGCCGCGGCGTCGGGCTCGACGCGGTCAAGAACTACGCGCTATCCCTCGGCGGCGCCTTCGAGATCCGCAGCCAGCCCGGTCAGGGCATGGAAGTCATCCTGCTCATCCCGCTCGCGCTGGCCCTGCTCGACGTGCTCTTGTTCGAGCGCGGCGGGGCGGTGTACGGGGTGCCGCTTGCCGCGGTCGAGGAGGTGGTCGGCGTGACCCAGACCGCCACGATCCAGGGTCATCTGTCGCTGAACGTGCGCGGCCGGCCGCTGCCGGTCGCCGACGTGGCGGTCCAGCTCGGCGCGCAGGCGCCACCGCTGAGCAGCCGGCCGCACGCCCTCGTGATCTCCGCCCCGGGCCGGCGCGTCGGCGTGGTCTGCGACGCGCTGCTCGGTGAGGAAGAGGTGGTGGTGAAGCCGCTCGGGCCGCTCCTGGACGGCATAGGGGGCTACCTGGGCGCGGCCATCCTCGGGGACGGGCGGGTGGCGCTGCTGGTCGAGCCGTCGGCGCTCGCCCGGGGCAGGCCCGACCACCTGGTCCGGCCCGCCGCGAACCGGCCGGCCGAGGTGCCGAGGATCCTCGTCGTGGAGGACTCCTTCACGGTCAGGGAACTGCAGCGCAGCATCCTGGAGACGGCCGGGTATCAAGTCGTGACGGCGCGTGACGGAGCCGAAGCTCTGCGCGTCTTCGGGCGCGATCCCCTGATCAAGCTGGTCATCACCGACCTCGAGATGCCCGAGCTCGACGGGCTCGAACTGACCCGGGCCATCCGCGCCGACCCGGCGCGCTCGTCGATGCCGGTCGTCATCATCACCTCGCACGGATCGGAGGAGGATCAGCGCCGGGGGATCGAGGCCGGGGCCGACGCGTACATGGCGAAGCGAACCTTCGATCAGCAGGCCCTGCTCGCCACCGTCGAGCGACTCGTCGGCCGGTGACGGCGGATGCTGGGCCTGCTGATCTGCGATCGTTCCCACATTTACGCGGCCAGGCTCCGGCGCGTGCTCGAACACGACGGGGACATCGCCGTCGCCGCCGTCTGCGCCACCGCGGAGGAGGCGATCGCGGCTTTGCCGCGCGTCCAGCCGGACGTGGTGACGATGGACGTCGAGCTACCCGGCATGGACGGCCTCGCCGCCATCGAGGAGATCATGAGCCGGCGGCCGCTGCCGATCCTCGTGATCTCCGTCGACGCCGGCCACGCCAGTTGGAAGGCGGCCGCAACCCTGGCCGCCGGGGCGCTCGATGTGATCAGCAAGGATGACCTCGACCTGGACGATCCGGGCGGGGCCGCCGCGGTCGCGTTCCGGAACCGGGTCCGGCTGCTCAGCCAGGCGCAGGTCATCCGCCACCCGCGGGCCAGGCTCAGGAAGGCGCCGGCGCCGCAGCCTCCGGGGCGCCGCGCCTCGGTGATCGGGGTGTGCGGGTCAACCGGCGCCCCTTACGTGCTGGCCAGGGTGCTCGGGGACCTCCCCGCCGACTACCCGATTCCGATCCTCGTGGTCCAGCACATCTCCCCGGGCTTTACCGACGGGCTCGTCCACTGGCTTGACCAGTCCGTGCCCCTCCCGGTCCGGATCGCCGCGGACGGGGCGCCCGTGCGCCCGGGCGCCTGGATCGCGCCCGAGGGCGCGCACCTCAAGCTGGCCCCGACCGGGCGGCTGCGCCTGGACGCCCGCACCGTGGTCGGGCACCACCGTCCCTCCGGTGACGTGCTGCTCGAGAGCATCGCCGAGGTGACGGCGGACACGGGCGTGGCCGTCGTGCTCACCGGGATGGGCGATGACGGTGCCCGCGGCGCGGGAGCCGTCCGCCGGCGCGGCGGGCTGGTGATCGCGCAGGACCAGGAGTCCTCCGCGGTGTTCGGGATGCCGAAGGCCGCGATCGACTGCGGCGCCGACCTGGTGCTTTCTCCCGCCGAGATCGCGGCCTGCCTCATCGGCCTGCGCTACGAGCCGGTGGCACGGGCCTAGCCATGTCGATCGCTGCCGTGGCGGAGCTCGTCCGCAGGGAAACGGGGATCGCGCACTCGGTCGCCAGCGAGACCGTGGTGCGAGCCGCGCTGCGCCGCGCCGCGCCGGAACTCGAGCCTGGCGACTTCATCCGCGCCGCGTCGGATCCGGTGCACGGGCGGGGCCTGGTGGAACGGCTCATCGACGAGATCACGGTCCAGGAGACCACCTTCGCCCGCGACCGCGACCAGCTCGCCACCATCCCCTGGCACGGCCTGCTGCGCAGCGCCCGCGCGGCGGGCTCGAACGCCATCCGCGTGTGGAGCGCGGGCTGCGCGACCGGGGAGGAGCCCTATACGCTGGCCCTGCTGGCGGCCGAGGCCTTCGCCCCGGCGCCGCCTCCCGTTGACGTCCTGGGCACCGACATCTCGGGCCGCGCCATCGCCGCCGCCACCGAGGGCCGGTACCGCGAGCGCGCCATCCGGGCGCTGGACGCCCCGCTGCGCCGGCGGTACCTGGACCACCAGGATGACGGCAGCTACCTGGTGAGCCAGCGGTTGCGCCGGCTGGTCCGGTTCCGCCAGCACAACCTCGTGCGCGACCCGGTTCCACCGTGCGGCGAGGCCGGCTTCGACATCATCACCTGCCGGAACGTCCTGATCTACTTCGCGGCGCCGGTCACCGAGCGCGTGCTCGAGCGGCTGGACGCCTCGTTGCGGCCCGACGGCAAGCTGCTGCTCGGGGTGGCGGACGCCCTGCGGCGCCCCGTCCGGGTCGCGGCCCTCGAGAGCCCGGCGTGCCGCCCGGGGGCCACGCAGTCCGGCGAGCGCAACCCGGTGCCCCGTCCGCGGACCCCGCCGCGTGAACCCCGGGACCGGCGGCTGGCGGCCGCGCTGGCCGCCGCGGGTAAGGGCCACCGCGACATCGCACTCGCCGAGGTGCAGGCGCTACTGGCGCTCAACCCGCTCGACGCCGACGCGCACTTCGTCCACGGGCTGGTGGTCCTCGAGGCCGGCGAGCCGGCGCGCGCGGTCGCCGCCTTCCGCCGCGCCCTCTATACCGACCCCACGTTCGCCCTCGCGGCGTTCACGCTCGGCTGTGCGTACGACGCGCTCGGCGACCAGGCGGCCGCCCGGCGCGCCTACGAGCAGGCCCTGCGCACGCTGGATCCGGCCGACACCCGGCACGAGCTCTTGCTCCAGCAGGTCGACGTCGGGGATATCGCCGCGGCCTGCCAGACCCGGCTCAACTGGCACAAGGGATCGCAGGGAAGCGGGCCGCACCGGCACTAGGAACTGCCGAGCGTCTCGATCTGGCTCAGGACCTGGCCGTACGCCTGGGAGATCAGCTTGATCACGTTGCCGTGCGCGCCGAGCGGCGCGGCGCACTTGGCCCCCACGGCCGCCGCGGCCTCCTCGACGGCCACCGGGTCGGCTTCTGGCCCGATCACGCAGGGGGCAAGGGCAATCCGGCTGACGCCCATCTCCTCGAGCCGGGCGGCGGCCTGCTCGACGGTCGGGCTGACGTCAAGCGAGGCGGCGAGGACCGGCAGGGCCAGCCGGGCCGCGAGCAGGACGGCGGTGACGCTGGCGGTGCTGACCGCCTCCTCTCCGCCCACGGTGACCAGGACGATGCCGTCGGCGGAGGTGGTGATGCTGAACATGCGCACCCGGTCAGCGCGCGCCAGCCCGGCGTCCGCGAGCCGGTGGTGCAGCGCCTCGGCCAGGAGCGCGTTGGTGTTGAACACCTCGGCGAGGCGCGCGTTGGTCCCGGTGGCCGCGATCGCTTCCCGCACGGCCTGGAAGGAGGCCGGATGCGGCGTCACCAGCTGGGGCACCACAACGGCGGACGGCGCCCCGGCGGGGCGCCTGGCCGCGGCGTCGGCGAGGACCGCCCGGATCCCGGCCGGATCGCTGCGGCCGCCGTGGTCGATCCGCGCGATTCGCACGTCAAGGGCCGGGTTATCGACGCGGAGCACGGCCGCGATGTCCGCCGTGGGGCCGGTCAGGCCGTCGTCGCTGACGCTCGGCACGGCGAGGACGAGAGCCGGCGCTCCCTCGGGCAGGCTGGCGGGGACCGGCCGGCGGTGGCGACCGCCGGGCTGGACGAGCCGGGCCTGCGGTCGGCGAACCGGGAACTCACCGCCAGGCTCCGGCACAGGCCCCAACTGCGCCACAGGCCCCTGCTGGGCCGACAGGTCCGCTCTCGGCCGTCGTGCGGGCAGGCCCGACGAGGTGTCGCGAACATCGGTCACACAAGCGAAGCGTAGTCGCGAGCGATCCACAATATGTGGAAACCCACGAAATTCGGACATCCGGCCAGTAGTGACGTGCGCGGTCATTTCCATCCCAGCCGCCGGCCTCCTCGCGGCGTTTGTTACTAGCGAGTAGCATAGAGGCGAGGGCCCGGCACGGGCAGACATGCGGGCGAAACAGCGGAGCAGCGGATGAGCCACTACAAGTCCAACCTGCGCGACATCGAGTTCAACCTGTTCGAGGTGCTGCGCCGCCAGGACCTGCTGGGGCAGGCCCCGTATCCCGACCTGGACGAGGAAACCGCCCGGGGCATCCTGGCCGAGGTGGAGCGGATGGCCGTCGGCCCGCTGGCCGAGTCCTTCGCCGACGCGGACCGCCATCCGCCCGTCTTCGACCAGCAGACCAGCTCGGTCCGGATTCCCGAGTCGCTGCGCACGTCGTACCGCGCCTTCATGGACGGGCAGTGGTACCGCGTGTCCCTGCCCGCCGAGCTGGGCGGGACCGCGGCCCCGCCGACGCTCGGCTGGGCCGTGGCCGAGCTGGTCCTCGGCTCCAACCCCGCGGTCTGGATGTACGCCAGCGGGCACACGATGGCCCGCGTCCTGTGGGAGGTGGGCACGCCGGAGCAGCAGCGGTTCGCCCAGGAGGCCATCGACCGCGAGTGGGGCGCCACCATGGTGCTCACCGAGCCCGACGCGGGCTCGGACGTCGGCGCGGGCCGCACCCGGGCGATCGAGCAGCCGGACGGCACCTGGCACATCGAGGGCGTCAAGCGGTTCATCACCAGCGCCGAGCACGACCTGGCCGAGAACATCTTCCACCTGGTCCTGGCCCGGCCCGTGGGCGCCGGCCCCGGCACCAAGGGCCTGTCGATGTTCCTGGTCCCGAAGTACCTCCTCCGCGAGGACGGGACGCTCGGCGAGCGGAACGGCGTGTACGTCACCACGGTCGAGCACAAGATGGGCCTGAAGGCCTCGACCACCTGCGAGCTGACGTTCGGCGCGGACCGCCCGGCGGTCGGCGTGCTGGTCGGCGGCGTGCACGACGGCATCAGGCAGATGTTCAGGGTCATCGAGAACGCCCGGATGCTGGTCGGGACCAAGGCGATCGCCACCTTGTCCACCGGGTACCTGAACGCGCTCGACTTCGCCAGGAGCCGGGTCCAGGGATCCGACCTGACCGAGCTGACCGACAAGGCCGCGCCGCGGGTCACGATCGTGCACCACCCCGACGTCCGCCGCATGCTCATGCTGCAGAAGGCGTACGCCGAGGGCATGCGCGCACTCGTGCTCTACACGGCCTCGATCCAGGACGCGATTCAGGTCGCGGCCGCGCACGGCCGCACCGACGAGACCGCGACCGGGCTGAACGACCTGCTCCTGCCCATCGTCAAGGGCGTCGGGTCCGAGCGATCCTACGAGATGCTCACCCTGTCCCTGCAGACCCTCGGCGGATCCGGGTTCCTGCAGGACTACCCGATCGAGCAGTACATCAGGGACGCGAAGATCGACAGCCTGTACGAGGGCACCACCGGGATCCAGAGCATGGACCTGTTCTTCCGCAAGATCATCAGGGACCGCGGGCAGGCGCTCGGCACGCTCCTTGGCGCCATCAGGGAGTTCGCCGCCGCAGACGGCGGCAACGGCAGGCTCAAGGCCGAGCGCGCGGCCCTCGCCGACGCGGCCACGCAGGTCGAGGCCATCGCGGGCACCATGACCGGCTACCTGATGGCGTCGGCGGACGCCCCCGCCGAGGTCTACAAGGTGGGCCTGAACACCACCCGCCTGCTGATGGCGCTCGGCGACCTGACCATCGGGTGGCTGCTGCTGACCCACGCAGAAGTTGCGCAGGCCAGCCTGGACGAGTTGCCCCCGGACGCCGCGGATCGCGACTTCTACGCGGGCAAGCTGGCCGCGGCCAGGTTCTTCGCCGCGACGGTGCTGCCCAGGCTGGCCACCGAGCGGAAGATCGCCGAGGAAACCACCCTCGACCTGATGGACCTGCCCGAGGCCGCCTTCTGACGCCGGGCTCTGCCTCAGAGCTCGTACTGGACCGCGAAGCGCTGCGCGACGATCGGCGAGGTGAACTGGGCCACGATCGCCCGGTGCTCCGGGTGGTCGCGGTAGGCCAGGTACCCCTCGACGTCGTCGAAGTCGGCCGCCACGGCGAAGTCGAAGTTGCCCGGGTTGATGCCGAGGTCGGGTCCGAGGTGAAACGCGCGCAGCGACGGCACCAGGGAGGGCAGCCGGCCCAGTTCGTCCGCCGCGCGCTGCTTCCGCTCCGGCGTGGCCTCATCCGTCCACCGGAACAGCACCGTGTGCCTGATCATGGTCAGGTCCAGGCCAGCATCCGGACCGGGTCCTCGAGCATCGCGCCCACGTCGCGCAGGACCGCCGAACCGAGCTCCCCGTCGACGATGCGGTGGTCGAAGGACAGGGACAAGGTGCAGGCCTGACGCACCGCGAGCTGCCCGTCCACCACCCAGGGCGCGTCCCTGACCTGGCCGAACGCCAGGATGGCGGCCTCGCCGGGGGTGAGGATGGGGGTGCCGGCGTCGACGCCGAACACCCCGACGTTGGTGATCGTGATCGTGCCGCCCGCCAGGTCGGCGGGCGTGGCCTTGCCCGCCCGCGCCGTCTCGGTCAGGTCCTGCAGGGCCCGGGCCAGCCCGGGGAGCGAGAGGTCGCCCGCGTCCTTGACGTTAGGCACGAGCAGGCCGCGCTCCGCGGCGACGGCGATGCCGAGGTTCACGTAGTGCCTGACCACGATCTCCTGCGCGCCGTCGTCCCACGAGGAGTTGATCAGCGGGTGCCTGCGCGCCGCGACGAGCAGGGCCCGCGCCACGAACAGCAGCGGCGATACCCGCACCTCGGCGTACTCGGGCAGGTCCCGGACGCGCCGCACGGCGGCCATCGTCTCGGTCACGTCCACCTGGAGGAACTCGGTGACGTGCGGTGCGGTGAACGCGCTGGACACCATGGCCGCCGCCATGTACTTGCGCACCCCGCGCACCGCGATGCGCTCCTCCCGGCCCGCGCTGGCGAGCCGGTACCCGTTATCGGGGGATATTTCGGCCGAACGAGCGGTGGTTTCACCGGCCGCGCGGTTGACGTCATCCCGCGTGATAGAGCCGCCGGGACCGGTGCCCGCGAGGCCCGCCAGGCTGATCCCGAGGTCCTTGGCCAGCCTGCGGACGGGGGGCTTGGCGAGCGCGCGGACCGTGGCCGGTTCGGCCGGCACTGCCGTGGGCGCCTGCGCCGCGGGCGGCTCAGCCTGTGCCTGCGCCTCGGCCCGCGCCCCGGGCTCGGCGGCCGGCTGGCCCTTGCGCGCCCGCCGGGTGGTCGCGGAGGCCTTGACGCCGTACCCGACCAGGACGGCCTGGCGCTCGGGCGGTCCGGTCTCGGTCTCCGTCCGGGACGTCTCCGGAGCGGGCGGCGCAGGCGGCGCGGGAGGGGAACCAAACGCTCGTTCGGTAGAGGTGTCGACCACGATGATCGGGACGCCCACGTCGACGGTCTGGCCCTCCTCGGCCAGCAGCCGGGCCACGGTCCCGTCCCAGGGGGACGGCAGCTCGACCACCGCCTTGGCGGTCTCGATCTCCACGATGATCTGGTTGACCTCGACGCGGTCTCCCGGCTTGACGTGCCACGCGACGATATCGGCCTCGGTCAGGCCCTCGCCCACGTCAGGGAGCTTGAACTCCTTGAGCTCGGTCATGATCGCCCTTCAAGTCCTCAGTAACCGAACGTGCGGTCGACGGCGTCCAGGATCCGGTCCAGGTCGGGGAGGTAGTATTCCTCCAGCCGGGACGGCGGGTAGGGCGTCGCGAAGCCGCCGACCCGCAGCACCGGCGCCTCCAGCTGGTAGAAGCACCGCTCGGTGATCCGGGCGGCGATCTCGGCCCCCAGGCCCCCGTAGACCGGGGCCTCGTGCGCGACCACGCAGCGGCCGGTCCGGCGCACCGAGGCGCAGATGGTGTCCTCGTCGAGCGGGGACAGCGAGCGCACGTCGACCACCTCGATGCTGTGCCCATTCCCTGGGCCGTCGCCGCGGGCCGCGAGGGCCGACTCCAGGCAGGTCCGGACCAGCGGGCCGTAGCTGACCAGGGTCACATCGGTGCCCTCGAGCGCGACCTTGGCCCGGTCGAACGGCAGTGCGTCCGCCAGGTCCGCCGCGACGTCGACCTCACCCTTGTCCCAGTAGCGCCGCTTCGGCTCGAAGAAGATCACCGGGTCGTCGGAGCTGATCGACTGCTGGATCATGGTGAACGCGTCGGCCGGGTCCGCGCAGGCCACGACGCGGAGGCCGCCGGTGTGCGCGAACACCGCCTCCGGTGACTCGCTGTGATGCTCGACCGCGCCGATGCCGCCACCGCACGGGATGCGGATGGTCACCGGCAGGCTGATGTGCCCGCGGGACCGGTACCGCATCTTGGCCAGCTGGCTGATGATCTGGTCGGCCGCCGGGAAGACGAAGCCGTCGAACTGGATCTCGCAGACCGGGCGGTACCCGCGCAGCGCCAGGCCGATCGCGGTGCCGACGATGCCGGACTCGGCCAGCGGCGTGTCGATCACCCGGTCCTCGCCGAAGTCCTTCTGCAGCCCGTCGGTGACGCGGAAGACGCCGCCGAGCTTGCCGACGTCCTCGCCCATGATGAGGACCTTGGGGTCGTTCTCCATGGCGCGCCGCAGCCCCGCGTTGAGGGCCTTGGACAGCGTGAGGGAAGTAGGCATGGTCATCGCCGCTCACCCCCGTCGCCGGCGCCCTCGAAGGTCTCCAGGTACGCGGCGAACTGCTCGCGTTCGGCCCGCAGGATCCCGGTGGGCTCGGCGTACACGTGGTCGAAGATGGCCAGCGGCGGCGGGTCGGGCATCGTCCGGCACGCCTCGCGCAGCTCGGCGCCGACCTTCTTGGCCTCCGCGTCTACGTCGGCGAGGAACTCGGGCCCGGCCTGGCCGGTGCGGACCAGGTAGGCCCTGACCCGCTCGATGGGGTCCTTCAGCTTCCAGACCTCGAGCTCGCTGGCCAGCCGGTACCTGGTCGGGTCGTCGGTGGTGGTGTGCGCGCCCATCCGGTAGGTGAGCGCCTCGATGAAGGTCGGGCCCTGGCCTTCCCGCGCGGCCTGCAGGGCCTTCTTCGTCACCGCGTAGCAGGCCAGCACGTCGTTGCCGTCGACGCGCAGGCCGGGGAAGCCAAACCCCCTGGCCCGCTGGTAGAGCGGGATGCGGCTCTGCTTCTCCAGCGGCTCGGAGATCGCCCACTGGTTGTTCTGGCAGAAGTACACGATCGGCGCGTTGAACACCGACCCCCACACGAACGCCTCGTTGACGTCACCCTGGCTGGTCGCGCCGTCGCCGAAGTAGACGATGACCGCCTCGCCCGCGCCGTCGCCGCCGAGGGCGCCGTCGCGCTGGATCCCCATCGCGTACCCGGTGGCGTGCAGGGTCTGGGACCCGATCACGATCGTGTACAGGTGGAAGTTGTACTCCTTGGGATCCCAGCCGCCGTGGCTGACGCCACGGTAGAGCTCGAGCAGCTTCACCGGGTCGATGCCGCGGCACCAGGCCACGCCGTGCTCGCGGTACGTGGGGAACGCCATGTCGTCCGGGCCCAGCGCGCGGCCCGAGCCGATCTGCGCGGCCTCCTGCCCGAGGAGGGAGGCCCAGATGCCCAGCTCGCCCTGGCGCTGCAGCGAGATGGCCTCGGTGTCGATCCGGCGGACCAGGACCAGGTCCCGGTACATCGCCCTGATGTCGTCGGCGGTGAGATCGATCGGGTAGTCGGGATGGTCGATCCGCTCGCCCTCGGGCGTGAGCAGCTGGATAAGCCCATCGGGTGCTTCGGTTGGTGCGGTGGTGGTCGCACCGCCGGGTTCGACGGTCACGTGCCACTCCTTTCCGAGCCGGGACTGGGATCACCAGGTCCGGCCAGACTGGTTAAGATTCCCGGACGCGTCTATCCGCCGGGCGGTCGCGTACGCTGCGGCGGGACGCCCCTCAGCTGACGATATATGCCCTGACTGGGCAGGAGGACACATGGCCCGGATCATCGTGGAGGTCATGCTCAAGCCGGAGATCCGCGATCCGCAGGGGGAGGCCATCGCCGGCGCCTGCCGGCGCCTGGGCTTCGGGCAGGTGACCGGGGTCAGGCAGGGCAAGAGGTTCGAGGTGGACATCGACGGCCCCGCGGATGAGGAGGCCGTGACGGCCCTCACACAGCTGGCCGGGGACCTGCTAGCGAACCCGGTTATCGAGGAATTCACCGTGCACGTGCACTAGCGATGGGTTTCAGCCCCGTCTACGGGGAATCACTCGAACCGTGAGGGTTCTTGGCAAGAGGGTGAAATCAGTTCCTGATGTGAAGTTCTGCCTGGTGTTCCGATGCGAGGCGGTGAGCGTGCCGGTGATGCGCCGCGTGCTGGGGGACACGTTGCGCGGGCTCGGCGTGGATGAGGAATCCGTGTACGACATCCTGCTCGCGGCCACCGAGGCGTGCACCAACGTGCTCATGCACGGCGGCCGGCGCGTCCGGGGATACACCGTGGTGACGAGCGTCGGTGCGCTGCGCTGCCAGGTGGAGGTGGCGGGCGAGGGCGCAAGCGCCGTGTTGCAGGAGACGGGGCAGGTCGAGACGGGGATGCGGCCGGCCGATTGGGCAGTTACGCCTACGGCGGACGGGGCTTTGGGCCAGACGGGGATCGCGCAGCTGGCGGAGTCGGGGAGGGGGCTGGCGGTCATGCGGGCGTGCGTCGACACCGTGACCCTGGACAGCAGCCCCGAGCGCGGCACGGTCGTGACCATGAGCAAGCACATCAGGTGGCCGCGCGACGCGCCCCTGCGGCAGTTCAGGGCGGCCAGCTAGATAAGCTGCCTGCGTGCGGGTAGGGGTCATCACGTTCCCAGGG
>Ga0335074_10008628_pt1 | contig 14173 bp, 14 predicted proteins | sample Lox_Sample_23_FD_206715 | JGI IMG/M metagenome (GOLD analysis project Ga0335074, IMG submission 206715) | Soil microbial communities from Loxahatchee National Wildlife Refuge, Florida, United States - Lox_Sample_2.3 | ecosystem: Environmental > Terrestrial > Soil > Wetlands | place: USA...
GGTCCCTGAACCGGCCGATGTAACCGTTGTTGAGCGCAAAGGCTGGGGCCATCCCGATACGCTGGCTGACCATTTAGCTGAGCGCCTGTCGCAGGTCTACAGCCTGCACGCGCTACGGGAGTTCGGAGCCGTTCTCCACCATAATTTCGACAAGCTCGCGCTGCTCGGCGGCGCGAGTGAGGTCCGGTACGGCGCCGGGCGCATCACCTCACCAGTGCGAGTCTTGGTGAACGGTCGTGCTGCGCGCACATGCGGGGATCGTCGGATTCCTCTGGGCGATCTGATCAACGAGACAACGCGCGAGTTCTTCGCGCGGCGGTTGCCGGAACTGGACGGTAATATCCGCATCGAGCTGAACGTCACCAGTAACCCAAGTCCGGGTGCCGTGGTCACTGGCACGGATACGCCGGATCGGTCGCTCTGGTTTGCTCCTCGTTGCCTGGACGATCTTCGTGAGCGGCGAGTCCGGCTTTCAAACGACACCTCGCTTGGCACGGGATGGGCACCGGAGAACCACCTCGAAGGCTTTGCCCGGGAATTGGTCGACTGGCTGTCTGCCCCGGAGGGCTTTGCCAGGCAACATCCCTGGTGCGGCTCGGATGTCAAGCTGATGGGTTACGGCGCCGGGGGAGATTTCGATCTTGTGCTGTGCGTGCCGCAGAAGTGCGGGTACGTGCCAAGCCGCGCCGCCTACGCGGCGAACAAGGAGCGCCTTCTTGCTGAATGTCATCGCCTGGCGGCAGATAGCCTGGGTGACGCCCCCGCCCGTTTCCGGATCAATGTGCGCGACATTCCCGATCGCGATGAGCTTTACCTGACCTACACCGGAAGTTCCATCGAGTCAGGGGACGAGGGCGTAGTCGGGCGGGGAAACCGGGTAACGGGCCTTATCACTCCGCTTCGGCCGATGAACATCGAGGGTGCCAGTGGGAAGAACCCAGTTTATCACGTGGGCAAGCTCTACAATCTCGCTGCTCAACGGATCGCCGCGCGCCTTGCGAGGACGACAGGCGACTATGCCGAAGTCCACCTCATCAGCGCGACCGGTCAGCGCCTGGATCGTCCCTGGCGAGTACATGTCCGGCTCGCCACTACCGACCCCCAGCCCGACAAGGTGCATGCCGTGATCTTTGAGGCCTTGGACGGCTTCCCGGCTCTGACTGAGGAGATCCTCTCTACTGGACTGATGATGAGCTGATGAACACCAGTCTCGGCCGGGTCACAGTCGGCGCTCGCCAGCGGCTGACCGACCACTACGGCCCCGCCGCACACGAATGGCTGAACAGCGTGCCCACGGCCATCGCCGACGCCGCAACGCAGTGGAGTCTGACCGTAACCGGATATCACGACGTCGGCTGCGCCTCGGTGATCGCGCTCGCCGACGATGAAAATCACGTATCCCACGTGATCAAGGCATGGTACGAACCCACAAGGTACCGCCACGAGATCGCAGCGCTGCGCCTGTGGGGTCCGCCGGTTGCACCCGCCGTGACGCACATCGCTGATCACCTCACAATAGCGGCGCTACTCCTGGTCGCTGATCGGCCTGGTGGTGCGACAGCACCAGCCAAGGAATACGACGTAGTGGCCCACGGTCTGCGTAGGCTGCACTCCCGGGCGAGGGCATCGGAGGGTTTCCCGAGCCTGGAAAGCTATATCGATGGCGACGTACTGCCCAGGATTCACCGCAGGGCATCAGTCCTGGGCAGCGAGATCCCGCAATCCTGCCTGATCCGGGGCATGGAAGCAATGAACCGGCTACCAAGCCAGCTGGATGAGCGAGTATTACTGCACGCCGATCTCTACCGCGAAAACGTGGTGTTCGGCGAGGATGGTCGCCCGGTGTTCATAGATCCGCTCCCGATGACAGGCGACAGGATGTTCGACTGGGCCTTCTGGACCGTGTATTACGACCTCGACCGCGACCCGTTGCCCCGCCTGCTCACCGCAGCCCGTGTCGGTGGCATCCGTCCAACTGGACTGCTTCCCTGGTGCCTGATGTTGTGCCTGGATGGCCTGCTTTACTACGTCGAGACGGGGGATCCGCGGGTAAGGCGGATGATCGAAGTGATGGCTGTGCTCCACGGTAACCAGGAGATGGCCCGCGTATGATTACCTATCTGCTGCGACACGGGCAGACGTCCCTGAGCGTGAGTTACCGTGTCAACGGCGATTCTCGTCTTGTCATGCCCTTGGATGAAACGGGCCGCGAGCAGTGTCGGCGAGCGCGGGGTGCGATCCCGGTAGCTGAAATCCGCTCTTGCGTGAGTAGCGAGTTCCCGCGCGCTGTCCAGACCGCCGAACTCATTCTCCAAGACGCCGAAATCCCGATAACGGCCGACCGGCGGCTCAACGAACTCGACTACGGCACCTTCGAGGCCCGGCCGTTCGGCGAGTACGCTGCCTGGCTCTGTCAGCATGGTCCCCATGGCAAACCACCCGGTGCGGCAGAGTCGCAGCGGGAAGCTATCTGGCGAATGCTTGACGGGCTGCGAGCAGCCCTTACACTCCCAGGCCCCCGGCTGGTGGTGAGCCACGGCTTGGCGCTATCGGTGGTCTCCTGGCGGCAGCGCCACGCGCTGGCTGAGGAAGCCATATTGTTTCCGGAGATACCGTGCGCCACACCGATGGTCTTCGCCGATGCGTATCTCCGAACGATCACTGATGCGCTGACCACAGACCTTGGACGGGAAGTCGACACGATGTCGACGACCGGCCTAATTGTGGCTGGTGGCAGGCCGAAGGCTTGCTAGGTTCCACATCAGGAAAGCCGATGGAGATAGAGGGACGTTGATGCATGATCCCCGCGCCCTGCTGGACATGGGCGCCGAGGCTGCTCGCCGCCTTGCCCGCCGTGGCTACACACTGGACCTCGCCCGCCTGGAGGAGTTGTTCGCCTGGCGCACCAGCAGCATCACCACCGCCAACGAACTTCGAGCCGAGTCGAACCGGGTGACCCAGGACGTACAGCAGGCGGCCCGGCAGGGCGAGGATGTCTCGGGACTGAAGGAACGGGCACGCCAGCTCAAGGAGCAGATCCGTCATGCCGAGGCGGAGCATGATCGGGCTGCCTCCGAATTGCGGGAACTGCTGCTGGGTATCCCGAATCTGCCGCTGGACGAGGTTCCGGATGGCGACAACGAAGAGTTCGCGGTCGAGATCCGCCGCCATGGTGACCCGCCAGCGTTCGCGTTCGAGCCGAAAGACCACGTAGACCTCGGCGAGGCGATGGGGATCCTTGACTTCGGCCGGGCCGCCAAGCTGTCCGGCCCACGCTTCAGCATCGCCCGCGGCGCCGGCGCGGCGCTTGAGCGCGCCCTAGCGGCATTCTTCCTCGACCAGCACACCCAGCGGCACGGCTACACCGAGTACTCGCTGCCCAATCTGGTCACCCGTGAGACCATGACTGGGACTGGGCAGTTGCCCAAGTTCGAAGAAGACCTGTTCAGGACCAACGTCGGATCGCGTGATCTGTTCCTGATCCCTACCGCTGAGGTACCGCTGACCAACCTGCACGCCGGTGAGATCATCGATCAGGCCTCGCTGCCGCTGGCGTTCACCGCATACACCCCGTGCTACCGGTCCGAGGCAGGCTCCTACGGCAAGGACACCCGCGGGTTGTTGCGGCTGCACCAGTTCACGAAGGTCGAGATGGTCCGGATCTGCACCGCAGACCAGTCGCAGCATGAGCTAGAGAAGATGATCAGCCACGCTGAGGCCTGCCTGAAGGAGCTAGGTCTTGCCTATCGGGTGATCATGCTGGCGGCCGGTGACATGGGCTTCGCCGCGCAGGTCACCTACGACTTGGAGGTGTGGCTGCCTAGCCAGCACCGCTACCGCGAGATCTCCTCCTGCTCGGATTGCGGCACCTTCCAGGCCCGCCGGGCGAACATCCGCACGCGCGGCATCGACGGTACCCGGTCATTCGTTGCAACAATGAACGGTTCGGGTCTCCCCATAGGTCGGACCATGGCCGCGATCCTGGAGAACTACCAGCACCAGGACGGCTCGGTCTTGGTGCCAGACGTCCTGGTCCCGTACCTGGGCTTCAAGGCGCTCGGCCCAGACGGGACACCGCAGATCTGATGCTGGTCGGCATCTGCGACTTCCCAGGCAGCTACATGTTCCCGCCCGTCGGCTATGGGGGCATCGAACGATGGCTGTGGGCCGCCGCTTTCGGAGCTCGGCGCGCAGGCGCCGACGTCCACCTCCTCGGCCCCTCTTGGCGGTCAGACCTTGGCGCTGACTGGATTACCAAGCCCGTGCGCTTGGAGAGCCTGAAAGTAGGTTCGGGTCAGCTCCGGCAACTGCGGTCCGCCGGTTATGACCTCCTCATAGTCGGCCATGAGTACCCGTCCCTTCCCGCATGGCGACGGACCTGGGAGGAACTGGACTGCGACGTGGCAACCTTCCAGCACGCGGCGAGCTTCCGGCACAGACCAAGCACATTCGATGGCCACCGTTCCCGGCTGTACTGCTACTCCCCGGAGATGACCGAACGGTACTTAGCGGACTGTCCCCGGGCCGAACTGGCCGTACACCTGGGGTTCAAAGAAGACGAACCACCCGCCACCGATGGCTGCGACCTCGTGTGGCTTGGGCGCATCGACGAAGAGAAGGCGCCGCACCTTGCAATCATGGCTGCGGCCCTCCTAGGCCGCCGGATACGGATTATTGGTCCCGTCTTCGACGAAGACTACGTAAGTCTCCATCGTCAGATGTTCTGCGCTGACCATGTGGAGTTCGCGGGCGAACTCGGCGGCGCGGCCAAAATGGCCGCGTTGAACACCGGTCGGGTTCTTGTCTACTCAAGTGCCCGGCACTACGTGGAAGCCGGCGCCGCCGTATTCGGGGAATCGCTGCGCGCTGGGACCCCTGTCGCTGCACTCGTCTGGAGGCAGGGGACTTGCGCCCAAGCTGCCCTGTGCAACGACACCGGAGTGGTGGCCAGCGTGGCTCCGGAGGCCGACGATAATCAAGCGGCTTCCGCGCTGGCAGAGGCTATCGACCGGGCGGCGCTGCTCAAACCAGCGCATGTCCGGGAGGTCGGTCAGGCGCGCTTCGACCCCGTCACGCACTTTCAAGCGCTGGCCTCCCGCAATGCTGAACCGTCGCAGTGAACTGGTGAGCGCGCTGCGGCGCTCACTGAGCGTACGCTGGTCCTTTGACGCGGATGGTGACCGCCTGCGCATCCGCTACCAAGCACAGGCAACGCCTTGTCGGCCGCCCCGTAGACACGTTGGCTGGCAGCAGATGCTCACCATCCTGGCCTCGACGTTCGCGGAGCACGGCATCCCGCAAGCACCCCCGCTGCCGCTTCGGTGGAATCGGGAAACTGACTTCACTATCTCGGCCGTCCAAGGCCTTGATCCCTACCTGAAACGGCGCCGCCCATACTCCTACCGGCAGGGCTACCTGCCCCAGCCCGTCATCCGGTTCACAGGGAGGCGCGACGGCTCGGGCCAGTTGGCTGATGGATTCCTGACGGCGTTCGTCAATGTCTCGTGCGTCCTTCCCATCCGTGACCTCTCCGAGCATGCACAGATCCTCGACACGTGGCTGACCGTGCTGTCGCGGCTTGGCTTGCATGCCCGCCATCTGGAAATCCGTGGCAGCACCCTTCCGTGGCACCGACGAGAGGTAAGCGGGATCACGCTACGAGTCACCCATGACGGCCTCGAAATTGGAGACATCGTCTTGCTATGGAACGCAGCCAGTCCCCGGCTCATGGCCACCGACCTCGGGTCCGGGCTGGAGCGGCTGCGGTGGGCAATTACCCGCGATGCGTGGCCATTGGTCGTGCACGGTCCTCTCACCGGGCGCTCTAATCCGGCAGTACTCGACAGCATCCGCACTGCCACACTGATCGCGGCGAATGGAATCCAGCCCAGTGATCGCGGATCCGGCGGCGCCTTGAGGCGGCTGGCCAGGTCCATTCCTGTTACCAGTGCCCCACTTGGGCTGAGCGTCGCAGTGCGCTCAGCGTATGCCTACTGGTCACTAACGAGTCCGCTACAACTGCCCTGGCCCGATGTCTGCCAAGTCCTAGAAAGGGAAGTAGGGCTGTAATTTCAACGGTGTAGCTCCAGAGAATCAGGGAGACACCAGTGACAGATGTGAATGCGGTCATCTGAACGGGCCCCGATTGGCTGGCCTTCCTTCGCGAATTTTGGCCCCACCCTGGTTCTGGTCTTCGCCTCAGTGTTTGCGGCGCGGAGGTCGGGGAGCGGCGTGGTTACGAGTCGAGCTGTTCTAGCAGATCAGGAGGACCTGGAGGGTCGAGGGCGTTCGATCCGGGAACTGGCAGACCTTCATGGTGTGCACCGACGGACGATGCGGCAGGCGCTCGCCTCGGCAGTGCCGCCGCCGCGCAAGCCATACCCGCAGAGGCCAAGGCCGCCGATCGACAGGTATGCGGGCGTGATCGACGGGTGGCTGCTAGCTGATAAGCAGGTGCCGCGCAAGCAGTGGCATGCCGCCCGGCGGATCTGGCAGCGGCTGGTGCGCGCGCTGCTGAAGGTATGGCTGTTCGTGCTGCGGTTGTGGTGCTTGGACCGGGCGTTTCACGTTGCATTCGCCACCCAGGCCTAGGAGGCGTCCCTGGAAGGCCACGTGCTGGGGTCCGACCACTTCGGCGGCGTGCCGGGGCGGATCCGTTACGACAATGTCAAGCCCGCGGTGACTGCCGCTCCCGCCGAAGCGGTGGGTGAACCGGCATCGACAGCCTCAGCCACACCACCCAGCAGCCGCTCATCGTCGCAGTCACGCCCCGCTCCGACAGTGCAGGCGGCCCATCCTGCCCGGCGTACTCGGGGTCATCAGGATCAGGGCAATCCGCCCGCCAGTCCTGTCGGGCCAGCTCAATCAGTTCCTGAGCCGTCAGGCAGTCACCGAAATCTCCATCGTTAAGCCAGCCCGGGGGATTGGTGCCGGGAGATAGGCGTCCATGCCGCTGGCTAGGGGCTGGTCTCGAGACTTCGGCTGATCGTCTGACTTGGCAGTCATCGGACGCTGCTCCCATCGCGAATTGATAGATCAAGCATAGCATCTCTTGCCTTATATCTGATATTATTTTCGATAATATCGTATCGCGGCCCATAATCGAGATGGGCAAGCCGTGCGGCTGAGGATTGAGCTGGGCCGAGTCGGGCGACCAAGGGTCGAGCTGGGCCCGGCTCGCGCGGCCGAAGATCGAGGTAGGTCACGTCACACGTCACACGGCTGAGGATGCTGCCCACATCCGTCACTACTGGCCGTCGGCGCCAGGCACCGGATAGACTATAATTCCGATAGGATTTACCTGGTAAACGGACAGTCAAGCGAGGCAGGTGGTGCCGGGATGACCAGTGTGGCAATCTCACCGACGACGAGCGCGGACTCGCTGCTCAGCGTCCCTGGCGCGGAAATCACCGTCCGGGAGGTGCCGTGGCATCATCTCGCGGCCGTTGCGCTGCGCGAGGCGCTGGCGGGGGAGATGCTGCTGCGTGGAGCTGAGCCTTTCGCGGGCCACGGCGAGCTGGCGGCCCTGTTCGGTGCGGACGCCGAAACGGTCGCCTACACCGGAGTGGCCTTCACCAATGAGGGGCTCCCGGCCGGGTACGCGGCGCTGCGCTGGACCGGTGACGATGTCGAGCTCGCTGGGCTGTACGTCGTGCCTGGCCACCGGGACTCGGGGGTATCGGCTGCGCTGCTGGCGGCGGCCGAGACGGCCGCGCGGGGCTTGCGTGCTAGCCGGCTCGGGTCACAAGCGCGCGGCGAGGTTCTCGCCCTACCCTTGGCTACGGTCGGCTTGGTGACCGGTGAGGCACCGGCATAACGTTCTGTATCAAAACAGGAGTGGGCAATGACAGTCACCGTGCTGGTCGGGAACCCCAAGCCGCGTTCACGCACGTACGAGGCTGCCCACATCGTGGCCGAGAGACTCGCCGGGCGGAAGGCTGACCTCACCATCGACCTGACCGACCTCGGCGCAGCGCTGCTGGACTGGTCGGACGGGGCAGTGGCTGAACTGGTCTCCGCGGTTCAGCAGACTGACCTGCTCGTCGTGGCCAGCCCGACCTACAAGGCCACCTACACCGGCCTGCTCAAGCTCTTCCTGGACCGGATATCCGGCGGAGCTCTGGCCGGCGTCACGGCGGTCCCGGTCATGCTCGGCGGGCACTGGAAGCACGCGCTAGCCGCTGATCTGCTGCTCAAGCCGGTCCTCGTGGAGCTCGGCGCCACATGCCCGACGCGGGGGCTGTTCCTGCTCGACTCCGAGTACGCGGCGAGCGATGCCCTCGAGGAGTGGCTGGAACTCGCGCGGCCACAGGTGACGGCTGCGGCCAGGAACCTGGCGTAGTCAGCGCGTGGCCGCGGCCGCCTGCTCCAGCAGCGTCGCGACCTGCGAGTCGGTGGTCTGCGAGAAATCGTCGTAGAACTGCCCGATCGCGTAAAACGGCATCGGCGTGGCCACGCTGACGAACTCGTCGGCGTCCGCACCGATCCGGTCCTTCCAGCCATCGGGGGCAACTGGGACAGCGAGGACTATCCGTCTCGAACCGAAAGCCCGGGCGATCCTGCACGCGGCCCGGGCCGTAGACCCGGTGGCGATGCCGTCATCAACGACCACCGCGACCCGGCCGTCGAGCGGCTGGCGGGGCCGGTCGCCACGGTAACGGCGAGCGCGCCGCTGGACCTCTGCCTGCTCCCGTTTCTCCACGTCCTCCAGTTCGTCTTCGGACACGGCCGCAGACTCGATAACTTCGGGATTCAGAACGAGAACCCCGTCCTCGCCGACCGCCCCCATCCCCAGTTCGGGCTGGTACGGCACACCGAGCTTGCGGACCACGATCACGTCAAGCGGCCCGCCGAGCTCCCGGGCGACTTCGAATGCGACCGGAACCCCGCCGCGCGGCAGGCCGAGCACCACTGCCCGCTCGCCGCGCAGATGGCGCAGGTGGGCGGCCAGCTGCTGCCCGGCATCGCTGCGGTCGCTGAACATGACCTAGGGCGTACCCGCCGCAGCATCCGCTAGGCGTTCATGCTGGGTATTCGCTGTCCGGCCGCGCAGCTAGCCGACGACAAGGGAAGCCGAGTCCCGGCCTGGCCGCAGAGCCGCCACGGCCAGATCGGCGGCACCGGGGCGCCAGGAAGCGACCTGGACCGTGGTCGTGAAGCTGAGCTCGGCGACCAGGCTGTCACCGCGGTCCGGCCACCCGAAGCCGACTAGGGCGTCGCTGCTGACCCAGGTGCTGGGCACCGGGGTCAGCAGCCCGGTGCCCAGCGACACCACGTCGAGTTGCGCGGCCAGTGACCCACCGTCGTTGAAGCTCGCCTCGACCGCAAGGAACTGCCCGTCGGGACTGAACGCCCCGCTCGCCGCCGAACTGCCTCCGGGCAGAGCGGCTGTGGTGACGTTTCCCGTCTCCAGCTCGAGAATCTGCACCTGGCAGGGGCCAGAGCCTGTCTCGGCGCACGGTGAAGCCCAGGCGATCTCGGTCGGGCTTGCCGCGATTACATTATTGAACGCACGGCTGGCCCGCCCCGTGGCCGGATCCCACAACGTGTCGGCCGTTGTACCCGGCCGCGGGATCGCCGGCGCCAGCAGCAGGCCGCGGTCCGTGGCCTGCTCGATCACCTCCCCCGCCGGAAGCGTGAGCCGCGGCCCGAGCGACGCGCCGGTTGCGCTGACCTCCTGGGCCGTGCCTGCCCCCTGTGGAGTGTCCGTGCCCGGCGAGTAGCTGGTCAGCCACATTTCGCCGGTCCCGGTGCCGGGCGCTACCAGGTTGGCCGTGCCGATCCTGGTCACCGAGCGGGCCTGGTCACCGAGAAAGTAGACAGGCAGCGACTCCGTATTGCAGTAGCTGCAGGCAGTGCTGCCGGCAAGATCGACCTGGACGGCCCAGCCGCCGCTGATGCGGGTGAACTGGTAGCCCGCGCCCGCCGCTGGCAGTCCGCCGATCGGCCTGGTCCGCCCGCTGGCCGGCCAGAGCCAGGAGGGTTCATCGCCGGAGAGCGGGAGCGCGACGCTGCTGCCCCAGGGCAGGGTCGGTCCGGTCACCCCGTCGGGCGCGGCACCTGCGCCCGATGCCAGCGCCGGTGTGTCCAGGGGTGCAGGCGCCGTCGGAGTGGCCGAGGCGGTATGGGCTGGGCTCCGCGCGTGGCCGGTCACGTACAGGGTGACGAGGATGGCCGCAAGAACGAGCGCGCCAACCGCTGCCAGCCGACGCGGCCACGGGCGGGGGTCGCGGTCGCGGCCCTGGCTCAGGATGTCCGGCATCTTCGCACCGCCGACCAAAGCGCGCTGCTCGTCACGCCCGACGATACCCCGGACTGGCCCGCGCGCCCCGGGGCCCAGCCCTGTTTCGACGCGGCAACCCCAGCAGAGCCCCGCGCTGTTGGCGTCCCGCAACCGCAGCAGAGGGCCGCGCGGGGCTGTTGGCACCCACGCAACCCCAGCAGGCAGCCGCCGCGGGCTGTCGACGACAGCGTTGCGTATGATTGTCTATATAGTTTGAACTATACAAGTACTCGCGCGCCGGAAAGAGGGGCTGGGGCCGGCCCGGCGGGAGTGCGGTAGCGGAGCGGCAGGAGCGCGAGCGGCGGCGCGGCGAAGGGCGGCGCGGCGAAGGGCGGCGCGGCAGGAGCGCGGGAGAGGTGGGCACACCGGTGAGTGAGATTCACGCTGCGGCGGCCAGTCCGTTCCGCCAGCCTAAAGGCGTCTGGGCGGTCGCGTTCGCCTGCGTGGTTTCGTTCATGGGCATTGGGCTTGTCGATCCCATCCTGCCCGCGCTCTCCAAGCAGCTGAAGGCCACGCCCGGCACCGTTGAACTGCTGTTTACCAGCTATCTCGTGGTCACGGCGGTGGCGATGCTGGTGACCGGCTGGGTGTCCAGCAGGATCGGCGGCAAGCGGACGCTCGTCGCCGGGCTGGTGCTGATCGTGGCGTTCAGCGCGGCGGCCGGCTCGTCGAACACCATCGGCGGCATCATCGGGTTCCGGGCTGGGTGGGGCCTGGGCAATGCCCTGTTCATCGCCACGTCGCTGGCCGTGATCATCGGCGCGGCCTCCGGCGGTTTTTCCGGCGCGATCATCCTGTACGAGACCGCGCTCGGGGTCGGGATCGCGATGGGCCCGCTGGTCGGCGGCGAGCTAGGCGGCATCAGCTGGCGCGGGCCGTTCTACGGCGTGACCGTGCTGATGAGCATCGCGCTCGTGGCCACCCTGGCATTCGTGGAGGCGACGCCGACGCCAGCGCGCCGCACCTCCGTGCTCGACCCGATCAAGGCGCTGCGGCACCGGGGCCTGGCCACGATGAGCGTGATGGCACTCGGCTACAACTGGGGCTTCTTCACCCTGCTTGCTTACACCCCGTTCCCGATGCACCTGGGTATCCACCAGCTCGGCTACGTCTTCACCGGATGGGGCATCCTGGTGGCGATCTTCGCGGTGTTCGTCGCCCCGCGCCTGCAGGCCCGGTTCGGCACACCCCGCACCCTGTACGCCAACCTGGCGCTGCTCGCGGCCGACCTGGTGGTGATCGCCGCGTTCACTTCATCGCAGATCACGCTCATCATCGCGGTGATCGTGTCGGGAGCCTTCGTCGGCCTCAACAACACCCTCACGACCCAGGCGGTGATGCTGGTCGCCCCGGTTGAGCGGCCGGTGGCATCGGCTGGGTACGGCTTCGTCCGGTTCATCGGCGGCGGCCTGGCGCCGTACTGCGCGGCCAAGCTGGCCTCAAGCCTGAACGTGCACGTGCCCTTCTACCTGGGAGCGGCCACGGTTGTCCTGGCGATCGGCGTCCTGGCGACTGGACACGCCCAGATAAGCAGGGCCGAGCAGCAAGGCCTGACAGCACCGGGCCACGCCCCGGCTGGCCAGCCGGCGGTAGCTGCGCGGGATGACTCCGTCGCGGCCGCCGCTGACTAGCCGCTGCGGCCGACTAGCCCTCGCGGCCGGCGCCGGTCAGCCGTCCCGGGCCGCACAGGCCCGGTCGCGCAAGATCGCCGTCAGGCGCTAGCGCGGGACGTACCAGCGCCTGCTGATACGGGGCGGCACCGACCGCATCGGTTAGCCGGTGCCGCCCCGTTCTGCAAAATCAGGATCGCGGGCCTACCCTTCCTGGGCGGCCGCTTCCTCGTCCCGGGTCGCCTCGATCGCGAGGGTGATGCGCAAGGCGTCCGGGACCATGAACCCGCCCGCGGCCAGGGCGACGTGCCCGAACTTCAGCACGTCGAAATCGCTCCGCTTGATGGTCGCGGTGGCGGCCAGGCCCATCCGGGTCTTGCCCCAGGTGTCGGTGATCACGCCGCGCACAGTGAGGTCGAGCGCCACCGGCCTGGTCACGCCGTGCAACGTCAGGTCGCCGTTCACCGTGTACCGGCCGGGGCCGGTCTCGGTCAGGCCGCTCGATGAGTAGTCGATCGTCGGGTACTTGGTTACGTCGAGGACGTCTGGCCCGCGGAGCCGCTCGTCGCGCATGGTGCTGGCTGTGGTGATCGTCGCCGCGTCGATGGACGCCTGGACGGACGACGAGAGCGGGTCAGGGGCGATGGTGATCGTCCCCTGCGGGCCGGCCGTAATGCCCTGAGCCAGGGCGACCGTAAAGTGCTCGACAGTGAAGAGCACGAACGAGTGCATCGAGTCGATTGTCCAGGTACCCGGCTCGGGAAGCGTGGCCGTGCCAGCAGCGGCGTCGGCCTGGATGTCCGTCATAATGCAACCTCGGCAGTTGAGCGATCAACAACCTGACCGTTTAGACTGTAGTTGATCTGCGCGGTTGTTTACCTGAGCGCAGGAAAAAAGAGGGGTCGTCGCATTCATGGCCTTGCGTGACGTTCTCGCTTCGGGCACGTTCGCCGTCACCGCGGAGCTTGGGCCGCCCGCGGATCCGGTAGCGCATTCGGTGCACGCCGCCGCCGCCGCACTCGCGCCATTGGTCGACGCGGCCAACGTGACCGACAACCAGGCCGCAACTGTGAAGGTAGCGCCGCTCGCATCCTCGGTCTGGATGCTTGAGCAGGGTCTCGAGCCGATCTTGCAGGTGACCACGCGCGACCGCAACGTCCTGGCGCTGCAGTCCGAACTCCTCGGAGCGTGGGCGCTGGGCGTCCGCAACGTGCTCGCGCTGTCCGGCGACCCGCTGAAGGTCGGCCGGTACGCCACGATCAGCAAACCGGTGTCCGAGTTCGACTCGCTCGGCCTGGTCCGGATCATCAAGCAGATGAACGCCGGGCGGCTCGCCGCTGGTGAGGAACTGTCAGTGCCCACCGGGTTCCTCGTCGCCAGCGCGATCAACCCGTTGACTGACTCTCACGAGAAGGTGCGGGCCAAGCGGGCAGTCGGCTCCGACTTCTTCCAGTCCAACGTCGTCTACGACGTTGCCCGCTTCGCCGAGTGGTTCGCCCCCCTGGTCGCTGATGGGGTGCTCACGGGGGCGCCTGTGCTCGTCGGCGTCATGCCGCCGCGCAGCGCCGCAGCGCTTGAGCACATGCACCGCAACATCCCCGGAGTCGAGGTCGACGACGAGACCTTCGCCCGGCTGCGCGGCCTGTCCGGCGAAGACGCGAAGGCCGCTGGCGTGGCCGTGGCCGTGGACGTGGTCAAGCAACTGCGGAAGGTCCCTGGTGTTGCCGGGGTGCACATCATGGCGCCTGGTTGGGAGGTCGAAGCCGTCAGCCGGGTCCTCGAGGCCGCCGGCCTCCGCGACTAGCCCCCCGCGTTAGCGACTAGCCCCCCGCCGGGCGCGTCGGTGAGGCGCCCGGCGGCTGCCCGCCAGCCCCGGCTGCCGGGCTTCCAGGTTTCTGGAAATACGGGCCAGCGGGCTCTGATGGTGACCCTGGATCCCCGCGCGTAGGTAATCTCCGTCTTAGGCGCCCAACTATGACAGAGGAGGGTCAATCGCTAGCGGTTGCCCCTTCGTTACCTTCAGGATGCTCACGGAGGTGCCACATGCGTATTTCATCGGTGCTGCTTGTCGTCTGGCTGTTCATCGGCGGCTTCGCGGCCGGGCAGCGCGGTGATTACCAGGGGCCTATCGGAAACTGCAGCAGGGCCGGAACGATCGCGGCGACAATTGCCGCTGGCCCGCTCAACTACATGGGTGTGAACCCGAGGATCAATTGCACCGTTCCGCCGCCAAGCAATTAAGGCAGCTACAGTGCCTGGAAGTAACGCGCGATGGGCAGTT
>Ga0335074_10008629_pt1 | contig 14172 bp, 13 predicted proteins | sample Lox_Sample_23_FD_206715 | JGI IMG/M metagenome (GOLD analysis project Ga0335074, IMG submission 206715) | Soil microbial communities from Loxahatchee National Wildlife Refuge, Florida, United States - Lox_Sample_2.3 | ecosystem: Environmental > Terrestrial > Soil > Wetlands | place: USA...
GCATGGGCCGCTCGTTGCGCGAATTCGAGCCCATGATGGGCGCGGCCGCGGCAGGCCAGGAACGCCGCCCCCGGGCGCACCGTGCGGCTGTCCAGGGTGAGCTCCGAGGCGGTGAGATCCTCGGGCACCTCGACGATCCCGCGCAGCACCGGTGCGAGCGCGCGAGCCGCAGGGCTGACGCTGCTCGTCGCGGTGCTCGCGAGGCTCATCGGCTCGCCACCTGCTGGTTGTAGGGCAGCGGCGCGTCCGGCGAGCTCAGCTCATCGGGTGCGACGCCCAGCAGCCGCAGCGCGCCGCCCACCACCGCCGAGAACACCGGCGCGGACACATCCCCCCCGAGATGCTCGCCCGCGGTGGGGTCATCGATGACGACGGCCGCGGCGAGCCGCGGCGCCGAGGCCGGCGCCACCCCGGCAAAGATCGATGTGTAGTGATCCTTCGAGTAGCTGCCGTCGATGAACTTGTAGGCGGTGCCGGTCTTGCCCGCGACGCTGTAGCCGGGTATGCGCGCGCGCACGCCCGTGGCCCCTTCCTGGGTGGTGACCGCCTCGAGCAGATCCACCAGCTCGCGTGCCACGCGCTCGGGCAGCACGCGTTCGCCTGGCGGGGGATCATCGACGCGCAGGAACGACACCGGCCGGCGCACACCCATCGCCCCCAGGGTGGCGTAGGCCGAAGCGAGCTGCAGCGGCGTGACCGAGATGCCGTAGCCGTGCGAGAGCGTCGCGATGGTGATCGCCCGCCAGTGCGCATAGTTGGTGAACACCCCGGCCGACTCGCCCGGAAAAGCGCTGTCGGTGATCTGCCCGAAGCCGAAGCGGCTCAACGTCGACCAGATCTGTCGCGGCTGCAGCTGCAGGGCGAGCTTCGCCATGCCGACGTTGGAGGACTTGGCGAGCACCGTGGCGAGATCCACCGTGCCGAGATCGTGCTCGTCCTCGAAGGTGCGATCGCCGACCTGGATGAAGCCGGGATGGGTGTCGATGAGACTGTGCGGCTCGAAGCGACCCGACGCGAGCCCCGCCGCGACGATGAACGGTTTGATGCTCGATCCCGGCTCGAACAGGTCGGTCACTGCGCGGTTGCGGTAGTCGGCCGCGGCGAGCTGATCGCGATTGTTCGGATTGAACGCCGGCTGGTTCGCCATGGCGAGAATCTCGCCGGTATCCACGTCGATGACCACCACCGAGCCGGAGCGCGCGCGGTTGGCGAGCACCGCGCTCTGGAGCTCGCGGTAGGCGAGGTACTGGATGCGCAGGTCGAGGCTGAGCACCAGATCGCGGCCCGGCCGCACCGCGCGGATGCTGTCGACGTCCTCGACCTCCTGGCCGGTGCTGTCCTGGATCACGCGCTTCTCGCCGTCCTGGCCGGCAAGCCAGCTGTCAAACGCCAGCTCCAGCCCATCTTGACCGGTGTCGTCGATGCTGGTGAAGCCGAGCACGTGTCCGGTGACCGCTCCGGCCGGATAGTAGCGGCGATATTCGCGCGACAGATTCACCCCGGCCAGATCCAGCGCCGCAACGCGCCGCGCCTCGGCGGGATCCACGCCGCGCGCCACGTACAGGAACTGGCGATCCATGTTGCTGGTCACGCGGCGCATCAGCGCGGCGCGATCCAGCCCCAGGACATGCGCGAGCTGCGGCAGGTCCTGCAGGTCCCCGTCGAGCCCCAGCGGATCGATCCACACCGAGTCCACCGGAGTGCTCACGGCGAGCGGCTCGCCGTTGCGGTCGGTGATGTCGCCGCGATGCGCCGGGATGGAGGCGATACGCGAGAAACGCTCATCGCCCTGCTGTGTGAGAAAGCTGTGATCCACCAGCTGCAGGTCCACGGCGCGTCCGAGCAGCCCCAGCGCCGCCAGCGCCAGCAGCACGAACGCGAACAGCAGCCGCAGGCGATGCGAGTACGGTCGCGCGCGGGCACTGCCCCGGCCGGCATGCTCGGCGCGCGCCCCGGCGCGGCGCGCGGCACGCCGTCGCAGCACCCCCGAGAGCCTCCTGCGCTTCATGGCTTGAGTATCACGATGTCCTGCGGATCGGGCCTGCTCATGTGCAAGCGCTGGGTGGCGACGCGCTCGACCAGCGCGTAGGTGGACCAGGTGCCCTGCTCCAGTTGCAGCCGGCCCCATTCATCGTCGAGCGCATCGCGCGCCTCGTCGAGGTGATCGAGCTGCACGAACAGCGCGCGCGCGCGGTACTTGGCATAGATCGCGCCGGCCGCCGAGGCCAGCACCGCGCACCACAGCAGCGGCAGCGTCGCCAGCAGCAGGATTCGCGAGCCGCTCATGCGGCTCCCGGGCGCTGCGCCGGCGGGGGTGCGGGCGCGAGCCGCTCGGCGACGCGCAGTACCGCGCTGCGCGCGCGCGGGTTGGCGGCGATCTCGCGCGCCCCGGGGCGCTGCTGGCGGCCCACGCGGCGCAGCGTCAGCGGCGCAGCCGCCCGCAGCTGCGCTTCCCGCAGCGGCAGCGTGGCGAGCCTCGCGTCGAGCTGCGCGTGGCTGCGGATGAACTGCTTGACCAGTCGATCCTCGAGCGAATGAAAGCTGATCACCGCCAGGCGAGCGCCCGGCCGCAGCAGCGACACGGCCTGCTCCAGTCCACTCTGCAGTTGTGAGAGCTCCTCGTTGACGTGCATGCGCAGCGCCTGAAAGGTGCGCGTCGCGGGGTGCTTGCCGGGCTCGCGCGTACGCACGCAGCGTGCCACCAGCCCGGCCAGCTCGCCGGTGCGTGTCAGCGGCCGCGCCGTGCGCGCCTGCACGATCGCCGCGGCGATGCGGCCGGCGAAGCGCTCCTCCCCGAGGGTGGCGATCACGCGGCGGATCTCGTCGCGGCTCGCCGCGGCCAGCCACACGGAAGCCGGCCGTCCGCGCGTCGGGTCCATGCGCATATCGAGGGGACCGTCGCGGCTGAAGCTGAAACCGCGCGCCGGGTCCGCGAGCTGCGGCGAGGAGACACCCAGATCGAACAGCACACCGTCGCAGTACGCTGCCGGCAGGTGGGGACGCACCACGGCTGCGAGCCTGGCGAATTCACCGTGCAGCAGGCACAGCCGCGGCTCGTGCGCGAAGCGCACGCGGCCGGCCTCGATCGCCGCGGGGTCACGGTCGAGCGCGATGAGTCGTCCCTGTGGACCGAGCAGCTGCAGGATGCGCGCGCTGTGTCCGCCGCGCCCGAAGGTCGCATCGACGTAGGTCCCGGCCGGAAGCACGGCCAGCGCGGTGAGCGCCTCCTCGACCAGCACCGCAGTGTGCTCGGCGCTGCCGGGCTCGCCGCTGGCGGGCTCGGCGCCGGTGGGCTCGGCGCCGGTGACTTCGGCGTCGGCGGGCTCATCGGCCGGGTGCGCTTGGGGCGTGAGTTTCTGCGGCGTGTGCTCATCCCAATGCGTTCCCCGACCCCCGTGCTTCGCGCGCCGCTTCAAAGCGACAGCGAATCCAATTGCCCCGGCAGCGGCGTGCCCGACGTGTCGCTCTTCAGCCAGGCATCACGCCGCTCGTTCCAGCGTGCCTCGTCCCAGAGCTCGCAGCGACTGCCCTGGCCGAGCAGCACCGCATGGCGGTTGAGTGCCGCGAGCTCGCGCAGTTCCGGGGGAAGCAGCAGCCGGCCGTGCCCGTCCAGGGCAATATCCGTGGCATGACCCACCATCAGGCGCTGCAGCCGGCGCGACTCGGGCTGCAGGCTCGGCAGCTCCATCAGGCGGCGCTCCACCAGCTCCCAGTCGTTCAGCGGATAGATCAGCAGGCACTGCCCGTCGAGATCCAGGGTGACCACGACCTGTCCCTGGGAGCGCTCGAGCAGCCTTTCCCGGTAGCGCGTGGGGACCACGACGCGTCCTTTATCGTCCAGAGTGATTTTTGCTGCGCCGCGAAACACGAGAGACCGAAGGGGTGGTGAAGCTCACCCATTCCCTCCCACTTTTTCCCACTTGTTGCCACTATAGAAACGCCCGCCCCATCCGTCAACGGCTTTCGAGGAATTTTTTTAAGCGGCGTATGGACTTACGCGCCGAAGGTCGAAATACAGATCGCATTTTGCATGACCTTCTTTTGGGATCATGGAGTTGAGCCGGAAAGCTCGGAACCATTTCATTCCCGTCGTGCGACGCGGCAGCCGACGGTGAGGAGCGGAGAGTCGGCCTGTAAGCCGGGTTCTGTCGTGAGCAGTCATTCCTCTGGGACGTGCGTCACCGCACGCCTCGAGCGGCCTACCCGGAAGCACGCGCGGGCGTTCGCTGCAGCCTCAAAGCGGCTGCGACTTCCCTATTTGGCCTTGCTCCAGGTGGGGTTTGCCGTGCCGTCGATGTTGCCACCGACGCGGTGCGCTCTTACCGCACCATTTCACCCTTACCAGCACCGTTGCCGGCGCTTCGGCGGTTTGCTTTCTGTTGCACTGTCCGTGGGCTCGCGCCCCCCAGGCGTTACCTGGCACCCTGCCCGCCGAGCCCGGACTTTCCTCCACGTTCCGAAAAACGCAGCGACTGCCCGGCCGGCTCTCCGCTCCGCCACGATAGCGACTTGCGCCGGCCCGTCAATCCCCGTGACGCAGGCGGCGCGCCAGATCGTAGGCGACGCTGCGCGGCACGCCGGCCAGCTGTGCCGCGATCGCGGCGGCGCGCGCCGGGGGCAGCTCCGGCAGCAGCAGCGCAAGCGCGCGCGTGAGCAGCGTTGCCGTGCCCGCGGCGCTCACCGCGCCCGCATCGTCTGCCGCACCCGCATCGTCTCCGACGCCCGCTTCGTCTGCCGCACCCGCCGTGCGCGCCGCCCCCGCATCGAGCCTCGCGGCTGCGGATCCGCTGCCGCGGCCTTCGACCAGCAGCGTGATCTCGCCGCGGCTCACACGCGCGTCACCGCGCGCGGCGGCCGCGAGCTCACCGAGCGTGCCGCGATACACGGTCTCATGCAGCTTGGTGAGCTCACGTGCCAGTACCGCGCTGCGTTGTTCGCCGAACAGCCGCACCATGTCCTCGAGCGTCGCGCCGATGCGATGTGGCGCCTCGAAAAACACCAGCGTGCGTGGCTCGCCGACGAGCTGGGCGAGCGCGGCGCGCCGCGCGGCGGCGCGCGCCGGCAGGAATCCTTCGAACACGAAGCGGTCGGTCGGCAGGCCCGCGATGCTCAGCGCCGCGGTCAGCGCCGAGGGACCGGGGAGCGTGCGCACCGCGATGCCGGCGGCCGCCGCCGCGCGCACCAGACCGAAGCCCGGATCCGACAGCAGCGGCGTGCCGGCATCGCTCACCAGCGCCACAACCTTGCCGGCCCGCAGCTCGTCGATCAGCTGCTGCACGCGCTGCGTCTCGTTGTAGTCATGTAGCGACAGCAGCCGCGCCGACAGGCCGAGCGTTCTGAGCAGCTGCCCCGTGCGACGCGTATCCTCGGCCGCGATCAGATCCGCGGCGGCGAGCGCGGCGCGCGCGCGCGGCGACAGATCGGCGAGATTGCCGATCGGCGTGGCGACGACGTCGAGTCGGCCGCCGCCGACCGCCGCGGCCGCCTCGCGCGCCGCCGCCGGGCCCGCCTCACGATCGTGCATCGCGGCGGTCCGCCGCTCGCGCTTCGCGGCCGAGTGTTTCGCTGGGATGTGATCGGGCCGAGCCACTATAATTCCCCGTGCGTTTTCCTAGCCGCGCCGCTCGAGGCACGCGCTGCGCGCGGGCCGGCGGGGTGCCGGCCGTTCGCGTCAGGCGCCGTCTTGCCGCTCGCGCAGCTTGCAGGGCCCGGGATCCATGATGCAACCAAAAGCCTGTTTTCCGCGCGGCCGCTGGCTGCCGATCGGCATGGGACTGCTGCTCAGCTCCTGCCTGAGCCTGCCGCCCCAGGTCGCACCGCTCGCGCCGCAGCGGCAGAGCGCAGCCGAGCTGTCGCGGCGCGGCGAGCACGCGCAGGCCGCCGGCAGCTACGAGGCCCTGGCCGCCAGCAGCGCCCCGGACGCGCGCGTCGAGCTGCTGTTGTCGGCCGCGCGCGAATGGCTGGCCGCCACCCGCCCCGCCGACGCGGCCCGCGATCTGGCGGCGATCCATGCGCCGCCGGGCAGTGCGCAGGCGTACGAGCGTGCGCTGCTCGACGCCGAGGCGTTCCTCGGATTGCAGCGCCCGCAGGCGGCGTGGAGCGAGATCAGCGCGTTACCGGCTGCGAGCGCGCCGGCGGCGGCCCTGCAGTATTACTCGCTGCGCATGCGCATCGCCCTGGCGGACGATCGTCCCGTCGAGGGCATCCGCGCTGAAGCATCCTGCGAGCCCTACACCCCCGGCACTGCGCAGCGGCTGCAGCTGCGCTCGCAGCTGCTCGCGGGTCTGCTGCAGGCGCGTGCGCGCGGCGTGAGCCTCGCGCCCGGCCGGCAGAGCGATGTGCTCGTGCGCGGCTGGCTCGAGCTCGGCGCCACCGCGGTGCGCCCGGGCGCCACCTCGCTCAACAGCGCCGCGCTCGCGGCCCGCTGGCGCGCGCGCTATCCGGACCATCCGGGCGTCGCGATCCTCGCGCAGGCCTTTCCCACCCCGCTCGGCAGCACCGCGCCGGGCAGCCGCCTCGCGCTGCTGCTGCCGTTGAGCGGACCGAACGCGGCCGACGGGGCGACCGTGCGCGACGGCTTCCTGAGCGCTCTCTACCAGTTGCCCGCCGCGAGCCGACCGCCGCTGCGTCTGTACGACACCGCGGCGATCCCGGCCGCGCGGGCGCTCATGCAGGCGCGCGCCGACGGCAGCACCTTCATCGTCGGCCCGCTGCTGTCTGACGCGGTGGCGGCGGTCGCGAACCTCGGCCCCGAGCCGATCCCGCTGCTTGCGCTGAACCTTCTGCCCGACGGCCAGGCGGCTCCCGCGGATCTGTACCAGTTTGCGCTCTCACCCTACGATGAGGCGCGCATGGTCGCGCGGCGCGTCCTCGCGGACGGCCGGCAGCACGGCATCATCGTCGTGCCGCGCAATCCCTGGGGAATGCGTGTCGCGACCGCGTTCGAGCGCGAGCTCACGCTCGGGGGCGGCAGCGTGATCGCCCAGGTCACCTACGACCCGGCGGCGCACGACTACGGCGATGAGCTGAGCAGCGTCTTGCGCATCGATGACAGCGAGGCGCGCCACGAGCGCCTCGAGCGCGCCCTCGGGACCAAGTTGAACTTCGAGCCGCGCCATCGCGGCGACATCCAGTTCGTATTCATCATCCCCTATGACGAGATCAACGCGCGGCTGATCGAGCCGCAGCTGCGCTACTACTACGCCGCGGACATCCCCAGCTATTCGATCTCCCGGGCCTACGAGCCCGAGGGACTCGATGCCAACCAGGACATCGCCGGCCTGATGTATCCCGATATGCCCTGGATGGTCGATGCCCAGGGCGCGGTGGCGGACCTGCGCAGCAGCATCGGGGACGCCTGGGGCAATCGCGCCGACTGGCGCAATCGCCTGTTCGCATTCGGCTACGACGCCTGTCAGCTGATGCTCGCGATGTCGGCCCCCGGCAGCAATCCGGCCACCGTGCAGATCGACGGCCTCACCGGTCAGTTGCACTTCGATGCCCAGCGGCGCGTGCAGCGCGACCTGATCTGGGTGCGCGTGGATGCCCGCGGGGATCCCCGACCGCTGGCCGCCAGCGCACCGCCCGAGCCCGGCGGCGCGCCGAACCCGGCCGCCCCGCAAGCCGCGCTCGCGCCGCGCGGCTGACTGGGTCGGGCCCCAAGGACCTCGAAGCGAACCACTCCGCCTGCGCACTGGCCTGCCGGCATCAGCCCACGTTCAGCCCCGCCAACGGCATCACCACGTGCATTTTCAGGCGAACGCGCGGCTTTTTGCGGCTGCCGCGCCCGCTTGCCGGCCGCACACTGCACGCGCCATGTCCGCCACCACGATGGCGCCCTATCCGGGGGCCGCGAGCGAGCGGCGGCGCCGCGGCCTGCTCGCCGAGCTGCGCGCCGCGCGGCTGCTGCAGCAGGCCGGCTTTCGGATCCTGGTGCGTAATTACCGCTGCCGCGGCGGGGAGCTCGACCTCGTGGCGCGCCGTGGGAGGCTGCTGGTCATCGCCGAGGTGCGCCTTCGATCCAGCAGCGCCTTCGGGGGCGCCGCGCACAGCATCACCGCCGCCAAGCGCCGCCGCCTGCTGTTCGCCGCGCGGCACCTGCTCGCGCGCCATCCCTCGCTCGCGCGGCTGAACGTGCGCTTCGACGCGCTGCTGACCCGCGGGGCATCCGCACCCATCGAGTGGCTGCAGGCGGTGATGTGAGGCAGCGGGGGCAGCGGGGGCAGCGCCTGCCCGACGCTACTTGACGACGGTCAGTTTGGCGCGGCGCTTGGTGCCACCGGCCGCGGAGGCGGCGGCCGGCGGCGGCGGCGGCTCGTCGCGCTCGCTCTCGGAGAAGATCATGCCCTCGCCGGTCTCGCGCGCGTAGATTCCGAGGATCGACTGGATCGGCACCCTGACGTGGTGGACCACTCCGGCGAAGCGCGCATCGAACTGCACCACGTCGTTCTTCAGCTGCAGGCGCTGAGTGGCCGAGGCCGACAGGTTCAGCACGATCTTGCCATCCTTCACGTAGGCCGCCGGCACCTCCACCCCCGCCTGCTGCGCATCGACGATCACGTGCGGCGTGTAGCCGCTGTCGCTGATCCACTCATGCATCGCGCGCAGCAGGTACGGCCGGCGTGGTACCGCCGCCCGCTCGCCCGCGCCGGCGTCGCGGGACGCCATCACTCACCCCTCATCCTGCGCTCCGCGTCCGACAGGCTCGCGCGGAACGAGCCACGCGCGAACAGGTTGCTCGCGTAGCGCGCCAGCGCCTGCGCCTGCGGTGGCAGATCGATCTCGTAGCGGCGCAGCCGCCAGAGAATGGGTGCGATGCTGGCATCCACCAGCGAGAATTCGTCGCTCAGAAAGTACGGTTTGACCTTGAACACTTCGGCGCTCTGCAGGATGGCGTCACGCAGGATCTTGCGGTCGCGCGCCACGTGCTTGCGGTCGTGATCCTCGTCGATCTGCTGGGCGAGCCCATACCAGTCGCGCTCGATGCGGTACAGCGCCAGCCGAAACTGCGCCCGCAGGATCGGATCCACCGGCATCAGCGGCGGATGCGGAAAGCGCTCGTCCAGGTACTCGAGGATGACGCGCGAGTCGTACAGCACCAGATCCCGGTCCACCAGCGTGGGCAGGCTGTGGTAGGGATTCAGATCGAGCAGATCCTCCGGATAGCGGCCCGGCACCACATCGATGACATCGATCTCGACGCCCTTCTCGGCCAGCACGATGCGCGTGCGATGACTGTGCGGCTCTTCCGGGGCCGAGAACAGCGTCATGACCGAGCGACGAGTCATGCATCAGCCCTCCTCTGGCGGGGGCACCGGTCCCGGCACGGGCCTCGCGGCCCGGACCGCTCCGGCGACGGAGATTCTGCTCAATGCACGTCTTTCCAGTATTCCTTCTTCAGCAACCAGGCGAACCCCGTGAGCGCCAGCAGAAACAGCACGACCCAGTAGCCGAGCCTGCGTCGCTCGACCTGCGCCGGCTCGCCGACGTAATCGAGGAAGTTGACGGTATCGCGCACGAACTGGTCGAACTGGTCGGGCGTCATGTTGCCGGAGGAGACGGTCACGAAGTGGTCGAACTCCTGCTCGGTGGTGCCATCCGGCAGCCTGACGGGGCGAAACACCGCGTCCTTGACTCCCTCGAGGTCGGACAGCACGTCGGGCATCGCCACATTCGGGTCGGCCAGATTGTTGCTGTGGGTGGGACTGGTGGAATCCTGGTAGAAGGTCTTCAGGTACCTATAGACGAAATCGGTGCCCAGGTAGCGCGTGATGTCCGACAGATCGGGCGGCGCCTTGCCGAACCACGCCTCCGCGTCGGCGGCGGGCATCGGCGAGATGATGTAATCCAGGTGGTTGCCGCCCGGTGGCACCAGGTTGGCGTCCAGCACCGCATCCGGGATGCGCAGGTCGGTCGCCATGCGCTGATAGCGCTCGTACTGCAGCGAATGGCAGCCCTGACAGTAGTTCATGAAATCGCGCGCGCCCCGCTGCAGCGAGGCGAGGTCGGCGACGTTGTTGTCCGCGGTCCAGGCCTGCCAGTCCACCGGCGCGGTGGCAGCGGCGGCCTCGGCCGCGCGCGCCGCCAGCGGGGCGGCCGCCAGCGGCAGCGCGAGCACCGCCAGCAGCAGCGTGGGCGACCTCAACGACGGCTTACTCATGGGCATGGAACCTGACCCTGTCGGGGACCGGCTTGACCGGATCGATGCGCGAGTAGAAGGGCATCAGGACGAAGAAGGCGAAGTAGCCTCCCAGGAATACCCGCGAGATCTCCACGACGCTGGGCGTGACCGACTGTCTGCCCAGGTACATCAGCGCGAGAAACGACACCGTGAAGATGCCCAGGAACAGCTTGAAGATCCAGCCGCGATAACGGATCGATTTCACCGGCGAGCGGTCCAGCCACGGCAGGAAGAAATACGCCACCACCGCCAGCAGCAGCGCCAGCGCGCCGATGCCCTTGTTCGGAAAGGAGCGCAGGATCGCGTAATACGGCGTGAAGTACCAGGCCGGCACGATGTCCGCCGGGGTGGACACCGGGTCGGCGGGCGTGAAGTTGGCCGGCTCGAGGAACAGCCCGTTGAAGGTCGGCATCTCGAACACCACCAGTGCGAACACCGTCAGGAACGCGCAGATGCCGACCAGGTCCTTCACGGTGTAGTAGGGATGGAACGGGATGCCGTCGAGCGGCTTGCCGGCGGCGTCCTTGTGCGCCTTGATCTCGACGCCGTCGGGATTGTTCGATCCCGAGTGGCGCAGCGCCACGAGGTGCAGCACCACCAGCAGCAGCAGGATCAGCGGAATCGCCACCACGTGCAGCGCGAAGAACCGGTTGAGCGTGGCGTCGGACACGCCGTAATCGCCGCGAATCCACTGCACCAGCCCGCCACCGATGAGCGGCACGGTGCCGAAGATGTTGATGATCACCTGCGCCGCCCAGTACGACATGTTGCCCCAGGGCAGCACGTAGCCCATGAACGCCTCGCCCATGAGCGCCAGATAGATGATCATGCCGAACAGCCACAGCAGCTCGCGCGGGGCCTTGTACGAGCCGTACAGCATGCCGCGGTAGATGTGCAGATAGATGACCACGAAGAACGCCGAGGCCCCGGTGGAATGGATGTAGCGGATCAGCCAGCCGAAGTCGACCTCCCGCATGATGAAGTTGACCGACTGGAACGCCGTGGCCGCCCCGGGCTTGTAGAACATCGTCAGAAAGATGCCCGTCAACAGCTGAATGACCAGCACCACGAGGGCGATGAAGCCGAAGAAGTACCAGAAGTTGAAATTCTTGGGCGCGTAGTACTCGAGCGCCTGGCTGCGGATGAAGCTCTCGGCCGGAAAGCGCTTGTTGATCCAGGCCCACAATCCGCCCTGTGCGACGGCCACGCTGCGATCCTGATCGTATTTGTGGTCCGACACGTGGTCCGATACGTGGTCCGATACGTCGGCCATCAGGCGCTCCCCTGCGCCGAGCCGTTGTCCGTGCCGATGACGAGCGCGGTCGGGGTACGGTAGCTGTAGGGGGGCACGACCAGGTTGGCCGGGGCCGGCGAGCCGTCGAACACGCGGCCGGCCATGTCGTAGCGCGAGCCGTGGCAGGGACAGCGAAAGCCGCCGGGCCAGTCCGCTCCCAGCAGCGGGTCACCCGGATCGAAGAACGCCTTGGGCAGACAGCCCAAATGGGTGCAATAACCGATGGTCACCAGGAACTCCGCGGTGCGCGAGCGCATCTCATTCTTGGCGTAATCGGGCTGATCGGAGTCGTCCGAATGAGGATCCTTCAACTCGGCGTCGTTCCTGGACAGCGCATCCACCAGATTCTGCGGGCGGCGCACGATGTAGATCACCTGCTGCCGCCACATCGCGGTGATCAGCTGCCCGACCTCCATCTTGGAGAGGTCCACCTCGACCGGCGCGCCGAGCGCGCGGGCGCGCTCCGAGGGATTCCAGGACTCCACGAACGGCACCGCGGCGCAGATCACTCCCACCGCGGCGGTGGCGCCGGTGGCGAGGGTGAGGAACTTCCTGCGGGTCGCGTCGATTCCTTCGGGCGCGCCGGCGGCGGGCATTACGGCAGCTTCGTTCATGTTCCTCTCTCATACGCACCGCCGCCTGGCGAGCGCCTGGTCCGTGCCGCGCTCGCTCGAGGACGCTACGTAAACGTCAGGAAGTGTCGCATTATACACAAACGTCCGGGCGTACCGGCCGCGGTTGCAGATCATCTGAGCATTGCTCGGGACTTGCCCCGTCCATGAAAGCATACGGTTTTCTAGGCCGCGCGGCGCTGTTCGTCGCCGGCAGCATCATCGGCGGTCTGGCGCTGGCATTCGTCATCGTCTTCATCCATCCGCAGCTGCTGGAGCGTCCGCTGCCCGTCGGCGCGGGGGCGCAACCGGACGGCGGGTCCGCCGTGCGTGACGTGCGCGGCGGCGGGGCGCAGGCCGATGACCTGTCGGCCGCGGGCGGCGGGGCGCAGGCGGCCGCGGCGGCCGCGATGCCCGACAATAGCGGCTCGTACGCTGCCGCGGTGCGGCGCGCCGCACCGGCCGTCGTCAACATCTCCACGCGACGGCTGATCACCGAGCAGATACAGCCCTCCATCGTCGATCAGCTGTTCGGCGATCTGCAGCCCTTCTACCGCCAGCGCATGCTGAGTGCGCTCGGGTCCGGGGTGATCGTGGACGCGGCGGGTCACGTGGTCACCAACAATCACGTCATCGACGACGCCGACTCGATCATGGTGTACCTCGCCGACGGCCGGGTCAGCCCCGCGACCGTCGTGGGGCGCGATCCGGACACCGACCTGGCGCTGCTGCAGATCAAGCTGAAGAATCTGCCGGTGATGCCGCTCGGGCGCTCCGACACGCTGCAGGTCGGCGACCCGGTGCTGGCGATCGGTGATCCGCTCGGCCTCGGGCAAACCGTCACGCACGGCATCGTCAGCGCCACCGAGCGCAAATCGCTCGGCGTGCCGACGTTCGAGAACTTCATCCAGACCGATGCGGCCATCAACGCCGGCAATTCCGGCGGCGCGCTGATCGACGTGCGTGGCGAGCTGATCGGCATCAACACCGCGGTGCTCAACAACGTCGGCAACATGAACGTGGAAGGTATCGGCTTTGCGATCCCGGTGAACCTGGTGCGCGGCGTGATGCAGGCGATCCTCGCGCACGGCCGTGTGATCCGCGGCTGGGTCGGCATCCTGCCCGAGGATTTCGACGATGAGCAGGCCCAGCAGCTCGGACTGGCGCGCGGCGGCGTGGTCATCCAATACATGGTCCGCGGCAGCCCGGCCGTGCAAGCCGGGCTGCACATCGGGGATATCGTCGTGGCGATCGACGGCAAGCCGATCCAGAACTCGCAGCAGGCCCTGTCCGACATCGCCTCGCGGCAACCCGGCAGCAGCGTCAGGCTGCAGCTGATCCGCGGCCGCACCCCGATCGAGGCCACACTGCGCATCGCCGAGCGTCCGAGCGAGATGCCGGCGCGCTGAGCGCATGGCCGGCGGACCGGTGCCCCGGACGGGATGACGGACCGTCAGTTCGGCACGCGGCGGATGCGCGCCCCGAGCTGCGCGAGCTTCTCCTCGATGGTCTCGTAGCCGCGGTCGATGTGGTAGATGCGCTCGATCTCGGTCTGACCCTCGGCGATCAGGCCCGCGAGCACCAGGCTCGCCGAGGCACGCAGGTCCGTCGCCATCACCGGGGCGGCCGTGAGGCGCGGCACGCCGTGGATGATGGCCGTGTTGCCCTCCAGGCGGATCTCCGCGCCCATGCGCCGCATCTCGAGCATGTGCATGAAACGGTTCTCGAAGATGGTCTCGACGACGGTACCGACGCCTTCGGCCACGGCGTCGAGCGCCGCGAACTGCGCCTGCATGTCGGTCGGGAACGCCGGGTAGGGGGCGGTGCGTACATCGATGGCGCGCGGCCGGCGGCCGCGCATGTCCACCTCGATCCAGCTGTCACCGCAGGCGACCGCCGCGCCCGCCTCGCGCAGCTTGACGATGACCGCCTCCAGATGCTCGGGACGGGCGTTCTTGATGCGCACCCAACCGGCGGTGATGGCCCCGGCCACCAGGTAGGTGCCGCCCTCGATGCGATCGGGCAGCACGTCGTAATGCACGCCGCGCAACTGTCGCACGCCTTCGATCGCGACACGGTCGGTGCCG
>Ga0335074_10008631_pt1 | contig 14169 bp, 13 predicted proteins | sample Lox_Sample_23_FD_206715 | JGI IMG/M metagenome (GOLD analysis project Ga0335074, IMG submission 206715) | Soil microbial communities from Loxahatchee National Wildlife Refuge, Florida, United States - Lox_Sample_2.3 | ecosystem: Environmental > Terrestrial > Soil > Wetlands | place: USA...
GAAACGCGATCTCCCCGCCATCGGCGAGTCGGCTGCGCGCGGTCGCGACATTGATCGACTGGGCCTCTGCCATGCCGCCCTCCCCAAGGTGCCCCAAAAGACTATCGCCACTTTGCCCTATAGGCGAAGAGGCCGCATCAACATCGTGCGTCCACCCGCCTTTGCCGGGCAGGCTTTACAGCGGCTTCTTCAAGACCAAGCCGCCCGATGCACTCGCCCCGGCGACGCTCCACCCCGCAGCGCGGTAATGGCGCTCGGCCGTGCCGCCCGGCGGCAACGCCAAGATCGCCTCGGCGTGACCAGCCTCCTTCGCCCCGTCGCAGGCCCAGGCGAGCAGCGCACGGCCGACCCCGCGATTGCGCTGCACCGGGTCGACCAGCAGATGGATCATGCCGTCATCGACCGCGACGAACCCGGCAATGTTGCCGGCCTCGTCCCACACCATGGCCGCGCCTGCCGCGATCAGCCCGCGTAGTATTCGATCGGTTGCCCGCGCCGGGTCGCTCAGCGCGCCGGAGTCCGCACGAGCGCGGATCGCGACGAGCCGCGGCAGATCAGCTGGAGACGCTGGCCGCAGCATTGTTATCCGGCATCGACGCGAGGCGATCCGAGCGGATTTGCCTCGGCATGGCGGGCCTGGTTTCCCGAAACTGTCACAGTCTCGAGCATATCATCGCGGCCTTCGTCGCGGGGGACGGCGCACCTATATTTTAAAGATGCAGAGCACCCACAACCCGCAGCCCATCTCGGGCATGGTCATGCCGCGCTTTGGCGAGGTGCCGAGTTTCATGCGCCTGCCGGTCGAGCGCGATCCGGCAAAGCTCGACATCGCGCTGTGCGGCGTGCCGTTCGACGGCGGCACGACCAACCGGCCGGGCGCACGCCACGGCCCCCGCGAAATCCGCAACATGTCGAGCTTTATGCGCCGGGTGCATCATGTCAGCAAGACCGCGCCCTACGAGCTGTGCCGGGTCGGCGACCACGGCGACAGCCCGATCAACCCGATCGACCTGATGGATTCGCTGGCGCGGATCGAGGAGTTCTATGCGAAGCTGCACGATTCCGGGGCCGTGCCGCTGACCGCCGGCGGCGACCACCTGATCTCGCTGCCAATTTTGCGCGCGATCGCCCGCGAGCGGCCGGTCGGGCTCGTCCATTTCGATGCCCATTCCGACACCGGCGACACCTATTTCGGCGGCGAGAAATACACCCACGGCACACCGTTCCGCCGGGCGGTCGAGGAAGGGCTGATCGACCCGAAGCGGGTGATCCAGATCGGCATTCGCGGCTCGATGTACGAGCGCGACGAGAAGGATTGGGCGCTCTCGGTCGGCATCCGCATGGTGCATATCGAGGAATATTTCGCGCTCGGGCCGGAAGCGGTCGTCGCCGAGGCGCGGCGCATCGTCGGCGACGGCCCCGCCTATGTGAGCTTTGACGTCGACGGGCTCGATCCGGTCTACGCCCCCGGTACGGGTACACCCGAGGTCGGCGGCTACTCGACGGCGGAAGCGCAGCAGATGATCCGCGGCCTCGCCGGGCTCGACATCATCGGCGGCGATGTCGTCGAGGTTGCGCCGCCATTCGATCCCAGCGGCAACACCGCGCTCGTCGGCGCGACGATGATGTTCGAAATCCTCTGCGTGCTGGCGCCGGCGGTTCACCGGCGCAAGACGCCGGCCGGGGCCGCGATCACCGAGCACGCCGAGGCCGACGGCAAGTAGATCCGCCGCTATTCCGCCGCCGCGAGACGCGACGCGTCGGATTTGTGGCCCTTCTGGTGGAAATAGTTGGCCCGGTAGAACTCCAGCACCAGCTCGCGATAAACGGTCGGCGCATATTTCGGGGGGTTATCTGCCGAGACGCAGCTCGGCAGGCACTCGATCGTCGCGTTCGGGTTCGGCGAGTGGAAATAGGCGATCGAATAGCGGTCGACGCCGCTTTCGTTGAGCACGCCGTGCGGGGTCGAGAGAAACCGGTCGTTCGAGAAGCGGCGCATCATGTTGCCGAGATTGATCAGGAACGTGCCCTCGATGATCGGCGGCGGAAACCACTCGCCCGACGGCAGGCGAACAGCGAGGCCCGGCACGTCGGTGCGCGCCAGCGCGGTCATGAAGGAATTGTCGGTGTGGGGCGCCTGGCCGAAGAGGTTGTCCTCGTCGGGTTTCTGCGGCGGGTAATGCAGGAAGCGCAGATTGTGGTGGCCGTCGCCGGCGAAGAGCGCGGCGAAGGTGTCCGCCGGCATATCGAGCGCCGCCGCGAAAGCCGGCAGCATGCGGTCGCACATCGCGCCGAGGGTCTTGAAATACGCCACCATCGGCTGGCGGATGTCGGGGGCCGAGGGCGGCCACTGGTTGACGCCGCGCAGCGGCACGCGGGCCGCGACCTCGGGGTGATCGGGCGCGCGGTCGTGGCTGATAAAGAAGCTTTCATTCTGGTTGGGGCGGGTCGCCTTGTGCACGGTCGAGGCGCCCTGCACCGAGGCGTTCATCGGCAGGTAGCCGATGTTCCAGTCGTTGAGCCGGAGCGCGAGCTTTTCGTCCATCGGCAGCGCATGAAAGCGGCGCGACGCGGCGAAGGCATCGTCGACGACGCGGTCGGGTACACCGTGGCCGGAGATATAGAAGAAGCCGACATTCTCGCAGGCATGGCGCACCTGCGGCACCAGACGGTCGAGCGCGCCCGGCTCGCCGGCGAAATAGGGGCCGTAATCGATGACCGGGATCTGCACCGCCGCCGCGGCGTAGTCCTTGACGCCTTGCTCCTTGAACAGGTTCATCGCCACCTCTCGCGTGCGCCGGCTCAACTATACCCGCACCGCCGCTTTTTAACAGGAGGCTCACCGCCGGTTATGGGAGGGGGAAACAAGCGGACGCGGCTGGCAACCTGCGTCCGTCGAGGCTTCGCTTCGCGAAGCACCTCAGGATGAGGACGGGTTGTGTCACTAAATTTTGGCGACTTTAGCGTCGGGGATCGCAGCTCAATGCGTTATGCGCAGATTAGGAATAAGCTTCGGCTTCATTTCCAGGAGGTAGCATGTCCGTCGTCACTGTCGAGCAGCGCGGGCCGGTTTCGGTCATCGCGATCAACCGGCCGGAAAAGCTGAACGCGATCAACAAGGCGGTCGCGGTCGAGCTGCAGCAGGCTTTCGCCGCGTTCGACGCCTCGGAGCAGCGGGTGGCGATCCTGACCGGCGCCGGCGGGCGGGCGTTTTCGGCGGGCGCCGACGTGACCGACCTGCCCGAGCTATGGCGCTGCGTGCCGACGGTCGGGATCAAGACCGAGAAGCCGGTCATCGCCGCGGTCGCCGGCTGGTGCATCGGCGGCGGGCTGGTCATGGCGATGATGTGCGACCTCTTGGTCGCGGCGGAGAACGCGCGCTTCTCCTATCCCGAGGGCAAGGTCGGTATCACCGGCGGGATGATCGCCGGGCTCGCGGCGCGCATCCCGCACAAGGTAGCGATGGAGATGATGCTGCTGGGCGAGCCGATCGACGCGGCGCGCGCCTATGCGGTGGGGCTGGCGAACCGCGTCGTCGCGCCTGGCAGCGAGATCGATGAGGCGGTGGCGATGGCCGAAAAGATCGTCGATCTGGCGCCGTTGGCGCTGGCGGCGATGAAGCGATTCGTCAATGACGGGGTTCTGGCGAAGGGTCCGGCGGAGCTGGCGGCGCTTTACGGCGCCCAATTGGGCGCGGTGCGCGACAGCGATGACGCGAAGGAAGGTGTCGCCGCGTTCCGGGAGAAACGGCGACCGCGCTATCGCGGGCGATAGCGCGCGAGGAGGCGAAAAGATCAGGCCGCGAAGAGCTGGAAGGTCTTGGAGCGCTCGACGCGGGCGGCCTCTTTCGCGGCGCTGTAATCGCGCAACGCGGCGCGATCGGCGTCTGAAACCGCGGCGTGGGTGGGAACAGCGCAGGCTGTCGGGCAACGGGTGATGCCCTTCTTGCGCATAAACTCGGCGACCAACGCGTCCTGTTCGGCCTGAGACATAGCGGCGTCTCCCAGAGGGCGTAACCTTAACGCTGGTGCATTGGTTACATCCCAATCCGTTAACAACGGGTTAGAGTAAAACCTCCAATAAAATTTTTGCGTTCACCGAGGGGGAGCGGCGATATGGCTTTTTACGTATCTGCGACATTATAGTTTCCGGTGACGCACAAAAGAGGCCGAGGTTGGCCCGATCCGATCTCACTATCCGTTTCTGGGGCGTTCGCGGAAGCATCCCCTGTCCCGGTGCCGAAACGATCCGGTACGGCGGCAATACCTCATGTGTTGAGGTACGCTGCGGCCGCCACCTGTTGGTATTCGACGGCGGCTCAGGGCTCCGCCCCCTGGGCAAGGCGCTGGTCGAAAGCGGGCGGCCGGTCGACATCGACCTGTTCTACAGTCACACCCATTTCGACCATATCGCCGGCCTGCCGTTTTTTGCGCCGGCCTATTCGGCCGGATGCCGCATCCGCTTCTGGGCCGGCCACCTAAAGCCGGTCGGCTCCGGCATCAAGTCGGTGCTGCAGCAGATGATGTCGGCGCCGCTATTCCCCATCCCGATCGACGTGCTCACCGCCAGGCTGGATTTCCACGATTTCGCCGCCGGCGACACGCTTTCGCCGCATGCGGGGATCAAACTGGTCACGGCGCCGCTCAACCACCCCGACGGCTCCTGCGGCTATCGGATCGAATTTGCCGGCAAGTCCGTCGCCTACATCACCGACACCGAGCACCACGCCGGCACCAGCGACCGCAACGTCCTAAAGCTGATGCACCGCGCCGATGTCGCGATCTACGATTCGACCTATACCGACGAGGAGTACCCGAAACACCGCGGCTGGGGCCACTCGACCTGGGAAGAAGGCGTGCGCCTCGCCAAGGAAGCGCACTGCAAGCAGCTGGTGATCTTCCATCACGACCCGAACCATACCGACGCGATGTTGGACCAGATCGCCGCCGACGCCGCCCACGCGAAAGCCGGCACGATCGTCGCGTACGAAGGGCTGATCATCGAGCCTTGATGCGCTCAGGGTTATTTTCGTTTTTTGCAGCTGTCAGCGCTGTTTCCACAGCCTCGCGGAGAAACCGCAGGTAGGAGATACCGCGCGCATCGGCGCATTTCTTCACCGCGCCGAGCAGCAATGCCAAAGACGCATGTTGAGCTGTGCCGTCTTTTTCTCGAACTCGAAGCGGGTCGGCCTGAGGCCGCGAGATCATATTCGCTCAAATCGGCGGTATCGACAAAGTGCGCGGCCTCAAGAGAACCCCCTGCGCCGCGTCAATGATACGGGTCGGCGGCGTCGCGCAGACCATCGCCGAAGAAGTTGAAGGCCAGCACGGTCACAATCACCGGCACCACCGGCAGCATCAGCCACGGATAGAGTGCGACGACGCTGATGTTCTGCGCTTCGTTCAAGAGGACGCCCCAGCTGGTGATCGGCGGGCGCAACCCGAGGCCGAGGAAGGAGAGCGCGGTTTCGCCGAGGATCATGCTGGGAATTACCAAGGTCGCAGAGGCGATCAGATGGCTCATAAAGCTCGGCAGGAGATGGCGGCCGATGATCCGCGCCGGGGTCGCGCCCATCAGCACCGCGGCGGTGCAGAAATCCTCCTCGCGCAGCGACAGGAGCTTCGAACGCACCGCCCGCGCGAGATGCGTCCATTCGATCATGCCGAGGATGATCGTGATCCCGAAATAAACGAGGAGCGGGCTCCACGTCACCGGCAGGATCGCACCCAGCGCCATCCAAAGCGGCAGATGCGGGAACGACTGCACCACCTCGATGCCGCGCTGGATCAGGATATCCGTCCAGCCGCCATAATAGCCGGCAATGCCGCCGATAAGGATGCCGAGGGTAAAGCTCACGGTGACGCCGATGAGACCGACGGTCAGCGAAATCCGTGCGCCGTAGATGATCCGCGAAAGCAGGTCGCGGCCGAGCCGGTCGGTGCCCAGCAGGAACAAGTGGCCGCCCTCGGCCGGGCAGACCAGGTGGAAACTCATCGGGATGTAGCCCCAATAAAGGTACCTGTCGCCGCTGCAAAAGAAACGCAGCGTCTCGTGCTTGCCGGGGTTGGGGGTGTAGACGCGCTTCAGATAGGTCATGTCCAGGTGGTAGTCGTAGCCCTCGACATAGGGCGCGACGAGCCGGCCGTTATCGAAGATGTGCACCTTCTGCGGCGGCGCGTAGATAAAGTCGGTATTGCGGGTGTCGAGCGCATAGGGCGCGAGAAACTCGCTGACGAGCGTTGTCGTGTAGAACGCCAGCAGCACGAACCCCGAGAAAACGGCGACGCGGTGGCGCAAGAGCCGCCACCACATCAGACGCCATTGCGACGCCTGGTAATAGCGCGTCTGGCCGATCGTCATGGCCTCGACCGACATCGGATCGAACGGCACCGGCGAGACGTAATGCGGCAACGGCTCGGTGGCTTCGCCCGGCGTCGGCCGGCGGTCGGCGGGGTCGAGGGTGATGTCGGTCATTGCCGGCGCCCCGATTGCAGGCGGATGCGCGGGTCGAGCGTCGCCAGCGCCAGATCGGAAATGAAAACGCCGATCACCGTCAAGAAGCTCAGGAACATCAGGAACGAGCCGGCGAGATACATGTCCTGGCTGCGCAGCGCGTCGAGCAGCATCGGCCCCGTCGTCGGCAGCGACATCACCACCGAGACGATCACCGCCCCCGAGATCACCTGCGGCAGAAGCGACCCGATATCGCTGATGAACGGGTTCAAGGACATGCGCAGCGGGTATTTCAGCAGCACCTTCAAGGGATGAAGGCCCTTGGCGCGCGCGGTTACCACGTACTGCTTCTGCAGCTCATCGAGCAGATTGGCGCGCAGCCGACGGATCATCGCGGCGGTGCCGGCAGTGCCGATCACGATTACCGGTATCCATATGTGCGCCAGCACGGAGCCCAGCTTGCCCATGCTCATCGGCCGGTCCAGATAGGCCGGATCCATCAGCCCGCCCACCGAGATGCCGAACCAGACATGCGCGAGATAGACGAGCACCAGCGCCAACAGGAAGCTTGGCGTCGCCAAGCCGAGAAAGCCGAACAACGTCAGCACGTAGTCGCCGAGGCTGTACTGGTGGGTGGCCGAATAGACCCCGATCGGGAACGCAACGATGTAGGTGAAAAGGATCGTCATGAACGAGACGAGGAAGGTCAGCACTAGGCGGTCGCCGACCACCTGGTTGACCGGCATGTCGTAAAGAAAAGAATACCCCATGTCGCCGCGCAGCAGGTTACCGACCCAGCGCAAGTACTGCTCCCATAGCGGCAGGTCGAAGCCGTACTCGGCCTTGAGGTAGGCGATTTTCGCCAGGTCGGCATGCTCGCCCGAACTTTGCAGCTGGGCGATATAGGTCGAGAAATAATCGCCCGGCGGCAAATGGATGATGGTGAAAATCGCGATGCTGATAAGGATCAACGTCGGGATCATGATGAGGATGCGGTGAACGATATAGCCGAGCATCAGCCGCCTGGCTCCCACCCTCGCCTTCCATCCCCTTGGCCGGGCTTAACCCGTGGGCCTTCAGCCCACGGACTTGTTCCCTGGGCATCCGCGAATAAGAGGCAGCTATTCGTGGCCGGGATCCAGTCCGGCGAAGGCGAATGTTTGGCGCATTGCGTTGCCGTCATTTTTCGGGGCTCGAAAGCGAGGCGGTCGAGCCGCCGCCCGGCTCGGCGAACCAGAACCCGTCGGGCTTGTAGATGCCGAATTGCGCGCCGGGATCCCAGTTGAACATGCCTTCCGTCGGCACGTTGCGTAGCCGGTCGTTGACCACGACGGGCTGCAGCACACCGGCGACGGTGCCCATCGAAAATACCTGATCGGCCCAGATCGATAGGATCTGGTGCCAGATTTTGGCCTGGTCCTCCTCGTTGGTGGCGCCGAGCCAGTTGTCGTAAAGCTGCAGCAGCTGCTTCGCCTCGGGCAGGTCCGGCGGCTCGCCCGCCTTGCCCTTGGTCTCGGCGTATTCGCCCCATTTCGGCCATTCGAGCTGTTCCTGGCTGGTGGGAGCGAATTCGGAAGGCGACATCGCCGAGGTCGCGAGCCCGTTCTCGATTCCCTTGTCGATCGACATCTGCGCCTCGCCGGTGAAAACCCGGCGGCGGAACAGCGTCAGTTGCGCCGGCTTCGAATACAACTGCACGCCGATGTGCCGCCAGGAATCTCGGATCAGTTCGAGCGTGTCGGATTTCTCGCTCGACTCGCCCGAATCCTCGACGGTAATCGCGCAAGGGCGGCCGTCGGGCAGCAACCGCATGCCGTCGGAATCCTTCTTGGTGAGACCGACCTGGTCGAGCAGCGCGTTGGCCTGGCCGAGGTCGTATTTCGCCCAATCCGAGCGGTACTCGGTGCGATAGAGCGGGCTTTGCGGCAGCACCGTGTTCTGCCCCTCGATCGCCAGCCCGAAATAAAGCGCCTGGTTGATCTCGTGCCGGTCGATCGCCAGCGACAGAGCGCGGCGGAAGCGCACGTCGCGCATCAGCTTTTGCCATGTCGGGTCGGTGACGTTGAGATTGGGGTAGAGCGCCAGCTGACTGCCGGGGCCGGTGCGCCACAGCCGCACATGGTAGCCGCCCGCCGCCTCGCCGGCCTTCAAGAAAGTGTAATCGTCGAAGCGCAGGTAGCGCGCCTGCAAGTCGCTTTCCCCGGCTCCGGTCTTGGCCGGAATGATCTGCGGGTCGGCGATGGTGAAGATCACCCGATCGATATAAGGCAGCTGGTGCCCAGCGCCGTCGACGCGGTAGTAATAGGGGTTCCGCTCGAACACGATGCGGTCGGCGGGAAGCTTGGTCTTCAGCACCCACGGGGCGAGCGTGGGCAGCTTGATGTTCTCGTTGTGATAGGGGTTGTAGAGCTTGGTGTGCAACGCGGCCCAATTGCGCACGCCCTTGTCCTTGACCTCTTCCGCGAGCTTTGTCGGATCGGCGTATTTGGCGTTGAACTGCTTCAGGTAGTGCGCCGGCGCGTAGATGAACAGCGGGTCCGGCCCGGCGAGCGCCGGCAGGAAAAGCGGGTTCGGCTTCTCCCAGGTATAGCGCACCGTCGTCTTGTCGATGACCTCGAACCTCGGCGGCTGGCCATCGACCAGCATCTGCACCGGCAGACCCGACGGCGACAGCTCGGCGTTGTTGGCGACATCCTCGAACCAATAGCGGAAATCCTCGGAAGTGAACGGCTGCCCATCCGACCATTTATGGCCCGGCCGCAAATGCAGCGTGAAGATGCGCCCTTCCTGGACGTCGACGCTCAACAGGATGTCGGGGACGAGGGCCAGCGCCGGCGTGTAATCGACCAGCCGCGCATAGCCGTAGACCACCATGAGCCGCGTATCCTTGGGGCTCGCCATCAGCATGCGCAGGTCGCCGCCGGGCTGGCCGAGCGTTTCAAGCTCGGCGAGCGACGGCTCCTGGGGGATGCGCTGCGTCACCGGCGGCAGCTTGCCGGCCGCCACCTCCTTTTGAAAATAGGGCGTCTCCTGCAGCGCAGCCTCGGCACCGCCGGCTGAAAGCAGCAGTCCCGCGAACGCGGCGATAAAGAGGAGAACCCTGCCCCTCACCCGTCCATCGCTCCGCGATGGCCACCCTCTCCCCGGGCGCGGGTGATAAGCACAAGCGCGCTCCCTCGCCCCGCTTGCGGGGAGAGGGTCGGGGTGAGGGGCAGCGAGCGTCCCGTAAGCAGCAGTAGCGCTCATTTGCCGGCCGCCAGTTTCATCTCTCGATCGGCGCTCGCCGGCATCGCCGTCGCCTCGACAAAATGGTTCGGTGCGACCTCGAGAAGCCGCGGCGGATTGGCCGGGTTCCGGCGGAACGGCTCGGGCCAGGCACCGGGATCGGAGGCCTTGTCTTCCATCAGCTGTTCGAAATCGAGCCGGTGCGCGAGATCGGGCGCGGGCACCGCGGCGAGCAGCGCCTGGGTATAGGGATGGACGGGATTGCGGAACAATACGCCACGCCCGGCGACCTCGACGATCCGGCCCGCGCACATCACAGCGACCCGGTCGGAGATGTAATCGACCACGGCCAGGTTGTGGGAGATGAAGAGATAGGTGAGGCCTAGCTTTTCCTTAAGGTCGATGAGAAGGTTCAAGACCTGGGCCTGGATCGACACGTCGAGCGCCGAGACCGGCTCGTCGCAGATCAGTAGATCGGGGCGGAGCGCGAGGGCGCGGGCGATGCCGATGCGCTGACGCTGGCCGCCCGAGAAGCTGTGCGGGTAGCGCCGCAGATGGCGCGGGTCGAGACCGACGAGGTTGGCAAGCTCGTCGACGATCTCGCGGCGCGAGGCCGCCGTGCCGATGCCATGGATGACCAGCGGCTCGCCGATGATATCGGCGACGGTCATGCGCGGGTTCAACGAGCCAAACGGGTCCTGGAAGATGAACTGCACCTTGCGGCGGAATTGCTTCAACGCGTTGCCGTCGAGCGCGAGCACATCGCAGCTCTTGCCGCGATCGTCGAAGACGACACTGCCGCTATCGGGGATCACCGCGCGCAGCAGCATCTTCGACAGCGTGGTCTTGCCACAGCCGCTTTCGCCCACGAGCCCCAGGCACTCGCCGCGCGCGATCTTCAAACTTACGCCGTCCACCGCGACGACGCGCGTCGAGCTGGCGCCGCCGAAAATGCCCGAACGACGCAGGCCGTAACTCTTTTTGAGGTCGACACATTCGAGCAACGGCGCGCTGTCGCTCTTGGGCCAGACCTCCTTGTCGGCCATCAGATAGGGTGCGTCGCCAGCCGGGATCTCACGGATCGGCACCAGTCGCTCGCCAGGCTTCATGTCGAAGCGCGGCACCGCGCGCAGCAGCGCCTTCAGATAGGGATGCTCGGCGCGGCGGAAAATATCCTCGAGCGTTCCCGACTCCATGACCTCGCCGTGGTACATCACGACGATCTCCTCGGCGATGTTGGCGACGACGCCGAGATCGTGGGTGATGAGCAGCACCGCCATGTTCAGTTCGTGCTGCAGCTCGACAACGAGCTTCAAAATCTGCGCCTGGATCGTGACATCGAGCGCGGTCGTCGGCTCGTCGAGGATGAGGAGCGCCGGGCGGCAGACCAGCGCCATCGCGATCATCGCCCGCTGGCGCAAGCCGCCCGACAGCTCGAATGGATAGCTGCGCCAGGCGCGCGCCGGGTCGGGGAAACCGACAAGACGAAGCATGTCGACGCCCAATTCCTGCACCTCGCCCCCGGAGCAACCGCGGTGAAGGCTTAGCGCCTCGCCGACCTGGTTGCCGACGGTGTGCAGCGGCGATAATGAGCTCATCGGCTCCTGGAAAACGATCGAAATGCTGCCGCCGCGCAGCGCGCGCATGTCCGGGCCGTCGGCGGCGAGCGCAGCGAGGTCGACCGGGCCCTGTCCGTTACGCGAATCGTCGAACAGCATCTGCCCGCCGGCGATATGGCCGTTACGCGGCAAGATGCGCAGGATCGCCTGGCTGACCGTCGACTTGCCCGAGCCGGATTCGCCAACGATCGCGACCGTGGAGGCATGACCGACGCGGAACGACAGGTTCTTGACCGCGTCGATATGGCCGCCCGGCGTCGCGAAGCGCACAGACAGGTCGCGAACCTGGAGCAAATCGTTCATCACGCCGGCGGCCTGATGCCGAGCGCCTGGAGATTGGCCGCGGTCGCGTCGCTGAGCGCCACCCCGCGCTCGGCGGCGACGCGGGCGGCCTGACGCGCCAGCTGATCGAAGCCGTCGAGGCGGCTGTCGAGGCTCAGCCGGGAGCGCCCGGCGCGGAGCTGCAACTGCATCCAGCCGCTCTTGCGATCGCGCCGCGTCGAGTAATAGGCGAGCTTCACCCGGTCGAGCCCACCCCACGGAATGACCGTTCGTCTCAGGCCGGCGGCCCGCAGCCCGTTTTCGTCCATTTCGAGACTGGTGCCGTGGCGCAACGCGGTGCGGATGGCAAACGCGGCAAAGATCGCGGCGAACCCGCCGATCACCGCCGTCGTGACATCGCCGAGCGAGACGGTGGCAAGGATGAACAGGGTCGGGGCGAGCCCCGCCGCGGCACGCATGTAATCGCCGGCCATGGCCGAGGCCGGGTAGCTGAAGCGCGCCGCCTCCTGGGAGAGGTTGCTGGTAGCGTCGAGTTGGGTCATCGCATCAGCTCGCGGATATCGACCCAAAGCGCCGCCGCATGCGTGGCGACGAGCTCGCCAAGCCGGGCGATAAAATCCTCGGTCGCGTTATCCATCACCAAATGATGGGTCAGCAGCCCCACCGCAGCCAGCTTATCCCGACGCTGGGCGGCGCGGCGCTCCTCCTCCAGCGCCCCGACCAGCCGGCCGAGCGCCGGTGCGTCGCCGACAAAGCCGCGCCCCTCATGCCAATCGACGACGTCGAGATGCACATCGATGGCGGCGATCCCCCTCGAAACTCCCCGGGGCGCCGGGGTCTTGCGCGGCGCTATTTGCGAAATCGCGACAAACCCCGCTTCCTTGAGAAGCGGTACGAAACGCTCGGCGAAACGGTTCCACGGCGGCACGAACACCCCGAGCGCCCGCGACCCGAACAGCGCGCGCAGCTGCTTGCGGCCCTCGTCGAGCTCGTCAGCGACATCGACCGGATGCCGCTCGGCCGGGTATTCGCTTTTCTTGCCGCCCGGGGAGGTGGCAGCGGCGCGGTTGGCGTGGCACCAGCCGTGATGCAGCACGCTCACCTGCGGATGAAAGCCGAGCGCGGCCGCGAGACTCGGCTTCGCATCGGCAGGGATCACAGCCAGCGCCAGCGGCGCCGGGCCGGCGAGCGTGAGCAGCCGGTCGAGCGCCGGCGTCGGAACCGCGGCGTCGTCGTCGCGCCACCAAAGCTGCGCGACCAACCTCGCTTCTTCCCAGCGATCCAGTTCGTCGACCAGATCGATCCACTCGGCGCTTTTCGCCGCCGCGACGCGCGGCAGATAAGTCATCGGTCGATGATACCGCCGTAAGGGCCGGCAAAGAAGCCTTGGCGGGTGATCATTTCGTAAGCATTTCCAAGATAAGCGCCGACGAGCGGCGCGCGCCATCGAGATCGAGCGGAATTGCGGCAGGCGCAACTGAAGCGGCGCGCTCGATCGCGGCGGCGAGCGAGGCGGGGCTGAGCTCGCTCTCGCGCAGTAGCACCGCCGCGCCGCGACGGGCGAGATGTTCGGCGCGAATCAGCTGCTCCGTCTCGCGTTCGGCGGCAAACGGCACCAGCACGGCCTTCGCTTTCGCAGCAAGGATGTCCAGCACGGTGTTATAGCCCGCTTGGCTGACCGACACGTGACAGCGATGCAGCAGCGACGCAAAGTCGCGTCGGAAACGCTCGATGACGATACCGGCCGGCGCCGTATCCCGGATCGCTTGGAGTTCCGCGTCCAACGGGCCGATGCCGGCGAGGATGCGCCAGCCCCTCTCGGCCTGGCATCCCTCGCGGCGCGCTTCAATCGCGGCGTGCAGCAACGCGCGACCAGACTCACCGCCGCCACCGACGGAAATGAGGATTTCGCCGGCCGGGATATCGCCGGCAGTCAGCGGCGGCGCGGGGTCGGCGACGTAGCCGGTGTAATGCAGCCGGTCGGCGATCTCGGGCGCCGCCGGGAAGGCCGCGTCGAATCGGATGAATCCGGCATCGCCATGCACCAGCACGGCATCGAAATCGGCTCGCACGCGGGCGGCTATTGCCGCAAGACGCTCCGGGTCGGCGCGCACGGTCGGGATGTCGCGCACCGAGCAGACCACTCGCGCGCCGGCATCGCGCGCCGCCGCGATCAGCGGATCGAGCTCGAAGCGGAACGCGCGGCGAGCAAAGGGAAAGCCCTCAATGATGGCCGCGTCGGGTCGCGCGGCGGCGAAGGCGGCGAGCAACTGTTCGCGACGCGCGGCGCGCAGCTCATTGGAAATCGGCGCGCCGGCCTCGTCGACGAGCGCGAAACTCGCGTCGCGGGCACGGACCGGCGGCAGCTGGACGATGTCGATACCGGGTGCGCGGGCAAGCTCCGGGCGCGGCGGCCCGCCCTGCACCAGGGTCACCCCGACGCCGGCATCGACCAGCGCCTCGGCGATGCGCAGCGAGCGCTGCAAATGGCCGATACCGAGGAGATACTGCACATGAAAGAGGACCCGGGGCATCACGTGGTCAGGGAGAGATTGAGGCGATCGATCGTGGGACGGCCTTCGGCATCGAG
>Ga0335074_10008632_pt1 | contig 14168 bp, 12 predicted proteins | sample Lox_Sample_23_FD_206715 | JGI IMG/M metagenome (GOLD analysis project Ga0335074, IMG submission 206715) | Soil microbial communities from Loxahatchee National Wildlife Refuge, Florida, United States - Lox_Sample_2.3 | ecosystem: Environmental > Terrestrial > Soil > Wetlands | place: USA...
AAGCAGCATTCTTCCGTCAGCAGGCCGAGGCGCTGATGCGCGAGGCGCTCGTGTCAGGCGCGGTGATCCTCGGGCGGGCTGGCGGGGCGGCTTTCAGCAACGAGCCAGGAGTGCTGCGAGTGCGGCTCTTCGGTCCGCCAGAGGCACGCATCGCCCAGGCGGCACGGATCGAGAACATAGACATACCAACCGCCCGTCAGCGCCTGCCCAACGTTGACCGCGCCCGCGCGCAGTACGTCCGCCGCCTGTACTGCGTAAGCATCGATGATCCTGAGCTATACCAGCTGCAGATCGACAGCACAGCGGTGCCACTGCACGCCTGCGCCGACCTCATCGCCGCCGCCTACCGCGGCTACCTACCGACCGTCCAGGTGTAGCATCCGGACCTGGCAAACCCGCTCGGATCGCAACGGAGCATCTTATGTCCCGTCATCTTGCGGCTGCGGCGTCAGTAATCGTGGGGCTGACCGTAACGGCCGCGCTGGTGGCCGCGTTAGCCGCACATCCCTCGGCCGCCGCCAGCGCGGCACCGGCGCCCTCGTGGATGGTCAAGGGCCAGGATTATCTCGCCTGGGACCCTTCCTCGGTGGTGAACGGCAAGCGTGTCCACTACCTGTCGGTCGGCTTGGAAGCGTGTTCGCGGGGAACGAAGCCGTGTCCAACGACGCAGCACATCACCCTGCCATCGTTCACATGGCGGCTGTGCGGCAGGTGGGGCACGTATGTCTACGGGCTCAGCGACGACACGCAGTGCAGCTCCTCGCCGAACCGAGTGTTGGTGTTTGAGAACTACTCCCGACTGCAAGACGCCATCAACGACGGCCTGTTCTCGAAGCTGAGGATGGACAAGGCACTCTTCGATCTGGAGACCTGGAAATACTCGGGCAACGATCGCACCGACCCGAGGAAGTGGATCAGGAAGGCCCTCCGTCTCGCGCATCAACACCACATCAAGCTCATGGTCACCCTGGGTGGCGGCTTCGGGCGCTGCTACACCTGCATGACCACCGCCGCGAGCAACGGTGCCTACAAGGTCTCCGTCCAGTCGCAAGGCGCGACCACTCTCGCCGTGTTCGAGGCTCACGTGCGGGCCGCGCTGAAGGCCGTCGGCAACAACAAGTCGCTGCTCATCGTCGGGCTCGCCACGAATACGCCGGGAGTGCACGGCGTGACCCAGCTGCGCGCAGAATACGCCTGGGCTCGGGCTGACGGGCTCAATCAGTTCTGGCTGAACGCGAATAACTGGCAGGCTCGCAACAAATGCGACAAGGCTGAGGGCGGCCGCGGCTGTCCCGAGATCGGAGTCCGGTTCCTGGCATCTCCGTGATGAGCGCGAAGCGGCCTGACCTGACGCGGCTCAGCCGGGCGGCTCGAAAGCTGAGAAGCCCAGCGACTTGTACAGCGTGACCGCCGGGAGGTTTTCGTCGTCTACGGTCAGCCCGACGCGTGGTTCTCCCGAGGCCTTGAGCGCCCGGCACGCAGTCCCGATCAGGGCTCCGGCGATTCCGGCTCGGCGGTGACGCGGGTCGGTGAACACGTCGATCAGCCATGGGTAGTCGGGCGCATCCTCCCAGAACGGACGCCCGACGACGAGGACAGCGCCAGCCAGCTGGCCGTCTCGCCACGCTGCCAGGGACGCTTCCGGCCACAGGGGACCCCAAGCGCCGCCGAACGCCACCGTCATCTCCTCGACCGCAGCATCGAGGCTCGCGACCGTCGCCGGACCAAAGGCCGACTGGAATGTCGCGGCCAGGACGAGTATGTCGCTATCCACCAGAGGCCGGCTGGTCACGCCGCTGGGCAGTACCGGTGCTCGATCGATCACGGAGCGGACGTCGGCCAGGTAGTAAACGTTCACGGTGCTCATCCTGACGCCTACCATCCGTCGCCGAACATCGTGGGGCCCTGTCCGCCAGCCAGCGGCGGACAGGGCCCACGCCCGGACACTATGGGCGTGCCCGGAGCCTCATTACTGTCATCTGGTGATCAGTGGCACCAGTGCTTACTTGACGAAGTAGAAGTCCTCCGGCAGATAGGTGTACTGGGTGAAGGTCTGGAAGGCCTGCTGTGGTCCAGACAGGTTGTTCTTCCACATGATGATTTCGTCGTTGAGCGGCTCGAAGATGGCCGGCTGCTGCTCGGCGATCGTCTGGCCCTCGTTGGTCAGGGCGTTCGGGTTCGAGCTGTTCAGCGAGCCGTTGATCGCGTTGTCCACGGCCGTGTTACTGAAGTCACCGAAGTTGCCGCCACCGCCCGTGTTCAGTTCCTGGTTGGCGGTTGGGTAGCCGTTTCCGGTGTAGCCGCCGAACTGGTCGGCGTTCCAGGAGTCGTAGTACTTGGGCGACACCGGGTCGTTGTAGTTCTGCGTGATGAAGCTGAACGTCTTGGCCTCGGGCGAGATCGTGATGCCCGCATACTGCTTGGCCGTTGACGCGAGGCTGTCGACGATCTCACCGATCCAGTTCGGTGTTGTTGAGTACGCGATGTTAAACGACAGCGGTGTGCCCGCCGGGATGCCCGCGCCGCACTCGCCGGCGCCCGTGCCCGCCTTAGCGCAGGTGGTCTGACCGCCGGGGACGACCTTCCAGCCATGGGCCTTCAGCATCGAGACCGTCGTTGACGGCGAGTACGGGTACGGGTCGGTCTTCGCAGCCGCCGGTATGTACGGGGTCGATGGCAGGGACGGGATTGTGGTGTAGGCCGGGATCGCGGCACCCAGGAAGATGCCCTTGATCTCGGCCGACTCGTTCTGCAGGTGAGCAATCGCCTGCCGGACATACAGCTGGGAGATCACGTCATTCCAGTGGTCCGTCGTGTCCTTGAAGTTGTACGGGATGTAGTTGTAGCCCATGCCAGGGAAGCCGTAGACCTCATAGCCCTTGGCCTTCAGTGACTTCAGCTGGGGCAGGTTCTGGAACGGGAGGTAAGCGATGCTGAGCGCCCCCGACAGCGCGGCGTCGTACTCGGCCGTCTCGTCCGTGTAGAAGTTCATGTCCAGCGTGCTGAACTTGGCCTTGACCGGGCCGCCGTACGACGCGTTTGGCGTCATCGTGAACGAGCCGCTGGTGGAGTTGAACGACTGCAGCTTGAAGGGGCCGTCCACCGTCTGCCAGATCGGGTTGCTGGCGTAGGTGCCCTTGTCGCCAGCGAGGCCGGACAGGTAGCTGTAGATGCCCTCGGCACCCTTCAGGGTCTCCCATACGCTCGGCGCGACGTGCTTGCTGGTTGCCGAGGTGACGTTCCACGCGGTCGAGGGAAGCGGGAACAGCTGGCCGATCTCATCCCAGAAGAGCCAGCCCTGGTTGTAGGTCTTGTTGAAGCTGATCGAGAAGGTCGATGCGCTCAGTACCTTGAATGTCGCGTTGGCCGGGAACTGGCCGGGTACGTAGAGCGCGTAGTTGGCCGGGCCCTCGGCGATAGCCGCCTTGATCAGGTCGAAGTCGAACAGCACGTCATTGGACGTGATCGGCTGGCCGTTCGACCACTTGTACGCCGGGTTGAGGGTGATCGTGAACGTCTTGCCGCCGTTCGAGATGACCGGCTTCTCGCCGATGCTCAGCGGGTAGTCGATGACCTGCTTGTTGCCTTCTGGCGCCCAGTACAGCGGGCGCCACATGAAGTCCTGGAACAGGGTGACCGAGCCGATCGAGTTGTCGGCGGAGTTGGTGACCGGGAAGATCCAGGTCGGCGGGACGCCAGGGAACTCCGGCAGGCTGAGAGTGCCGGTGCCGGTGGCGGTGCCGTGCTCCGCCGGGATGGAGCCGAACGCTCCAGTCACGACGGCATTGCCAGGCGTGGACGAGCCGCAGGCCGACAGCGACATCGCGGCAGCGATGCCGACTGCGGCGAGCTGCACGCCCGTCCGAGCAAATCGCTTCATTATTTTCCTGCCTCTCGTGGCGTGCGGGCATAACGCCCTGACACCGTGAGCTCCGCAACCGGGCCTTCTGCCCGGCCGCGCGTTCTCCGCTCGCTTCCGGGCGCGCCTGAGCTGATCCTGGCCATGACCAAGCCCCGAGAAAGCGAACGCGAATCCTTAGGCTAGGTCGACCATTGTCGCAATGTCGTGCCGAAATTGTCACAAGTCGTTATCGAAGAACGCGGGCACGATTCTTTAGCGGCAATGCCACCGGATGGTAACGAAATCGCGCTGAAGTCGTTATTCCTCTGTCACCAGCTTCCAGCATAATTAAAATCGTTAAATTGCCTATGAGGTAAAGTAAGTTACCTATTATGAGAACCAAGTCACCCCCGCTCCTCCCGCTCCTGCGGTCGCAGGCCCAGGGCGAACTGCTGGCTCTGCTCTTCCTGCACCCGGAGCAGGACTACAGCCTCACCGAGGCCGCCGACCTCATCGGCACCAGCGTCAAGACTGTGCACACGGAAGCATCGCGGCTGGTGGCAGCGGGGCTCGTGGCCGATAGTCGCCGGGGCAACCTCCGCATGCTGCGGGCAGTGACCGGGACGCCAGTCAGCCAGCCGCTCACGGACCTCCTCGCTGTCACGTACGGCCCACTGCCCGTTCTTACCGAGCTGCTCGCGGAGATGCCGGGAGTCAGCGCCGCCTTCATCTACGGATCGTGGACCGCGCGCTATATGGGCGAGCCGGGCCCGGTCCCGCATGACATCGACGTTCTGATAGTCGGCACATCAGACTCTGATGAGCTCGGCGAGATAGCCCGGGCAGCCAAGGATCGGCTAAGCCGGCCAGTCAACGTCCGCCGCGTTAGCAAGGACGCGTGGGCGGATCCAGATCCCGGCGACCCCTTCCTAGCGGCGGTCCGTAAGCGGCCGCTGATCGAGATACCGCGCGCCGGGCACCGGAATGGTCGCAAAATGAAGTGAACCTGGGTGTGCTGTCACCGACCGCACACTCACCAATCGAGAGCCGCTGCTCGCGCCGGCCAGCCGCGAGCAGCGGCTCATCGATCTCAGGCCACCGCGCGCCAGGATCCGATAGCGCCACTCTGAGGGTGGATATTGCCAGTCAAGGCAAGACGTCCAAGACCTGAGTTCATCCCCTGTCGGGCCACCCAGGCCCGTTCTGAGCCCATCCCAATTTCGCAGCCGTCAGGCTGTGATGCCAATCCTGACTCGAGCGGTACACCAAATAAAGAATTGCGCGAACGAGTCACAATACTGGTCATGATGAACACCGATTACGCGCCGGAATTCCTACCGCTCGCCGCCACACAGATTAATCAGAGTTTCCAGCAAAACATTCGCTCCGCGCTCAATGTCTTCGGGGCTGGTGTATTCCTCCCTGGTGTGGCTTCGGCCGTCGACGCTCGGGACGAAGATCATGCCAGCTGCTGCGATCTTGGCCATGTTCTGGGCGTCATGGCCGGCCCCGGACGGCATCCGCCGCGAGCTGTAGCCCAGGCTGGCCGCGGCCTGCTCGACCGCGTCTTGGACGCCATCATCGAGGAGAACCGGCTCGACGGTGTCCTCGAATCGGACGTCCGCGGTGACGCCGCACTCCAGCGCGGCCGCCTGCGCCGACCGGACAATCCCATCCCCGAGCGCCAGTATCCTGGGCATGAAGACGTCGCGGTAATCAAGCTGCAGCTCCGCCGTCGCCGGCACCACGTTCGTCGCGCCGCCCGCAGCGCATCATGGCATGCAGGCATCGGGGTCGTCCCGGCGTGATCGGCCCGGCCCGTGAACCGCACCGTGCCGCCGCCGAAGTCGTCACGTCCACCTTCTTAGCTATTGTGATGGTGCCAGTGCCGCCCGGCCGAGCAAAGCCGCGCCAGCCGCCCGGCCGATAGCGGCCAGGTAGGATCCGGCGACCAGGTGGTACGGGCTGCAGAAGATGTCGGCGTACGGGCTGGCGCCCGCCGAGGGCACGAAATCCCAGTCCGCGGCGGCTCCGGCCAGCAGCTCGTCGACCTGGTCGAGCAACGGCGCGACGCCATGGAATCCGCCGTCGAGTTGCCAGCTCGCGGGCGCGCGGAAGCTCAGCAGGTCAGGTCCGACGGATGGAGCAGCAGCCAGCGCTTCCTGTGCCAGCTCGGGAATACGCCGCAACGCCGCCGTCCAGATCACCCCAGGGCTCAGGCCGAACACCGACATCGCGGCCTTCTCATCGAGCCACGCCGGGGCCGGCCCATCGGGCCCCGGCCAGCGCGAGGCGAGTTCCGCGCACCGCGTGGCGATCCTGTCCACGAGACCATCAAGTCGCCGCAAGTCGGCGTCGGCCGACGCCGCGCCAACCCGCCCGCGAGAAGCGATCGAAGCCACCGGCCGATCCAGTCCCGCCGTCTCGGAAAGCTGCCAGTTCAGCGCGTTGACCAGCATCTGCGCTGCCGCCGGAAGGTCATCCATCGCCACCGACGAACCGAACTCCGGGTGCGACCCGAACAGCACGACCCGGCCCGAACCGCGCCGTCCGGCGACGACATTCGCGACGCCCGCCGCGACTCCTCGCGAGATCACCGTGTCCGAGGCGGTCCCCGAGCCGAGGAATTCCTCCGCCGGCGTGAAGTCGTCCTCGGTTCCCGCGACCGCCGCGAGGGCCGAGCCCGCGCCATGCCGCCGGCTCCGGCCCGCGCCCCGACCGGCGCCAGCCACTCCCGACCCGCCACCAGGCAGTCCGAATCCGCCAGCAAACAGCGGGCCGTTGTAATGGGTGATGGTGAACGAGGCGGGCATGCCCGCCATCACCGGATGCGCGGGCACAGCGTTGGTCGCGCGCAACGTGCCGATCCCCGGCGACTGCAGCCCGGAGGCGAGCGGCGAGTCCCACCCGTTCCAGATCTGCCAGTCGAGCAGGCGAAGCTCGGCCTGCACCGGGCAGGTGCGCAGAAAACTGGCGGGGACGTGAACCGCCGAGTAGCTGCCCGCGCACGACCCGACGTACATGCCGCCGGTCTCCACGTACTCCCTGATCGCCCGGCACCCGGCCGCCCCAAGCGGCTCGAGCTGGCCCTGCATGGCGAAGTAACCGCCGCCAGGCATCACGAACACGTCGTAGGCGGCCAGCGCCCCGGCCGCGATGTCGGCCGGAAACACGAAGTCGACCGACGCTCCCGCCGACGCGAACACCGCAGCGTGATGAAACGGAGCCCCCCCGGCCCCGTACAGGGCAACCCGCGCCATGGCTAGCCCTCAACCGGAACGACGCGGTCCAGGAAGGTCCTGACGGTGCTCTCCCACAGCTCCTTCTCCTCGTGGAGCGGGCTGTGGCCGGAATTCTCGAAGATCACGAGCTCGGCTCCAGGGATCAAGGCAGCCATCTCCTCGCTCGCCTCCACCGGCGTGATCCAGTCGTGCCTGCCGACGTTGATCAGCACCGGACAACTCACGGAGCCGAGCAAAGGTCGCACGTCATACGCAGGCAGGTTCACGCCGAACGCGTAGTTGTGCGTCTTGTAGTGGTACGCGCTGACCAGGTTCGCGATCTGGTCGATCACCTCGGGATCGTCGGTGGCCGTGTACAGCGGCGCGATCGCGCGCCAGCCCCGGTCAAACTCCTCGTTGTCCTTGATCTGGCCGGCGAACATCCGGTCGAACATCTCCATGTCGATGTTGACCCGGTCCGACTCGACCGCGCGCTTGCGAGCGGTCGCCCTGAACGTGTCGGCCGCGGCGGTGTCGATCAGGATCACGGCGCTGACCCGGTCGGGGTAACGCGTCACGTACTCCTGGGCCATGAACCCGCCGTAGGAATGCCCGGCCATGACGATCTTCTCGGCACCGGCCCACTCGCGCAGCGCGTCGACGTCGGCCGCCCACTGCTCGTGGCTGTACGGCTCGACCTCCGAGCTCGCTCCGCTGCCCCTGGCGTCGAACGTGATCACCCGGAACCGGTCCGCGAACGGCGCGAACGCGGTCGTGTAGTCCGAGCGGTCCCCCATGCCCGGCCCGCCGTGGTGGACGATCAGGACCGGGGCGCCGGGCTCGCCCTGGACGTCAACCTCCAGCTCAGCGTCATTGATGGTCACCCGCATGGAGAGGTCCTTTCTGCCGAAGGTTTATGAGGGGAACGAAGTCGGGTGCATCAGCATGTCGTCCAGCAGCGTCATGAGGCCAGGGCCGGATCTTCTCTGGCCTGGTCCGCGTGATGGCAGGCCACCAGGTGACCCGATCCGTCCAGCGCCTCAAGCGGCGGCCGCTGCTCGGCGCAGATCTCACTGGCCAGGCGGCACCGGGTGCGGAACCGGCAGCCCGACGGCGGATGCGCCGGGCTGGGCGGGTCACCCGGCAACAGGATCCGCCGCGACAGAGTTCCGCGCGCGGCCGGGTCGACGATCGGCACAGCCGACAGCAGCGCCTGGGTGTACGGGTGCGAGGGCACATTGTGGACGTCCTCGGCCGGGCCGTACTCGACGAGCCGACCGAGGTACATCACCGCGGTCTGGTCGCAGACGTGCCGCACGACGGACAGGTCGTGGGAGATGAACAGCATCGCCACGCCCGTCTGCTTCCGCAGGCTGCCGAGCAGGTTGAGGATCTGCGCCCGGACGGACAGGTCAAGCGCGCTGACCGGCTCGTCGCAAATGATGACCTCGGGTCCGGTGGCGAGCGCCCTGGCGATGCCGATGCGCTGCCGCTGGCCGCCGGAGAACTGGCCGGGAAACCGGTGCATCGTGTCCGGACGCAGCCCCACCTGCTGCAGCAGCTCGGCCACCCGGTCGGTGGCCTGGGCCTTGTTCGCGACCAGCTTGTGCACGATCAGCGGCTCGGAGACGATCTCGGCCACGGTCAACCGCGGGTTCAGCGACAGATAAGGGTCCTGGAAGATCATCTGGATCCGGCGCCTGGCCGCGCGCCGGGCCCGGCCGTGCAGTGCGGTCAGGTCCTGGCCGTCAAGCGTGACCCTGCCGGTGTCCGGGTCGTCCAGGCCGACCAGCATCCTGGCCAGCGTCGTCTTGCCGCAGCCCGACTCGCCGACCAGGCCGAGCGACTCCCCGCGCCGCAGTTCGAGGCTGACGTTGTCCACGGCGCTAATCCGGGCCCGGCCACCGCCGGTCCGCCCGGAGGTAAAGGTCCTGGACAGCTCGCTGGCGGCGAGGATGACCTGGTCGGACGCGCCGGCGCCAGGCGTGCCCGTGTAGGCATCGGCCGGCGCGGTCTGTTCACTCGCCACTCAGCACCTCCTGTGCTCGGAAGCACGCCGCCTCGCGCCCCGGCGCCACGGACTCCAGCAGCGGCCGGGTGTCGCGGCAGTGGTCCACGGCCAGCGGGCAGCGCGGCGCGAACGAGCAGCCGGGCAGGATCTGGTCCGCCGGCGGCGGGCTGCCGGTGATGACGCGCAGGTCGCCTGGGCCGCCCTGCGGGACCGAGTCAAGCAGCGCGCGGGTATAGGGGTGCGCGGGCCGGCTCAGCACCTCCGCGGCCGTGCCGGTCTCGACTACCCGGCCCGCGTACATCACGCAGACCGAGTCGGCGACCTCGGAAGCGACACCCAGGTCGTGGGTGATCAGCAGGATCGCGAGGTCCATTTCCCGCTGGAGTGACTGGAGCAGGTCCAGGATCTGCGCCTGCACTGTCACGTCCAGCGCGGTGGTCGGCTCGTCGGCGATCAGCAGGCCGGGCTGGAGCGCGATGGCAACGGCGATCAGGATCCGCTGCCGCATGCCGCCCGAGCACTGATGCGGGAAGTCGCGAACCCGGCGCTGCGGGTCAGGGATGCCGACCAGCGCGAGCAGCTTGACCGCCTCGGCCCGAGCCCGGCGGCGGCTCATGCCGCGGTGCAGCCGGAACAGCTCGCCGATCTGGCTGCCGACCGACAACACAGGGTTCAGCGCGGACAGCGGGTCCTGGAATACCATCGCCATCTTCTCGCCGCGGATGCGCCGCAGCTCGGCCGGCTTCGCGTGCAGCACGTCGACGCCGCCGACTTCGATGGCGTCGGCGGTGATCACGGCCGGCGGCGGGCACAGCCCGATCACCGCGCGCCCGGTGATGGACTTCCCCGCGCCCGACTCGCCGAGCAGCACGAGCGTCTCGCCGCGGCGAACCTCCAGGTCAACGCCGCGGACCGCGTACACGGTGCCGCTGCGGTGCTTGAAGTCCACCGTCAGCCCGTTCACCCGCAGCGCTAGCGGCAGCCCGCCTGCGGTGTCGGCCGTGGGATGCGGCTCGGTGACGGTCATGCGCATCCTCTCTGCCAGCGCGGCCAGCGCTCGTCTCGACTGCCGTCGCGGCGCCGAGTCGGTCCGATGTGCCGGATCATTGCATTTTAAGCTCGCTCATGCGGGATCAGTACCTAAGTATTGACGAATTTGCAGGTGTATAGCAATACTGACGGCACTACCGAAAGGGGCGATCCGTGCTTGACCCTGCCAAGCGCTACACCGGCTACACCGCTTACTCCTATCTGGAGGAGGGCGTCGACTACCCGGCCCGCACCTGGGCGAAGCAGATCGGCCGGGTACCGGCCTATGAGGGCCTCGGGCTGAGCGCCGCGCAGGAGGAGCGAACCCGGCGACTGCTGAATGACGAGATCGTCATCTCGCTGCACGACCATCCGCAAGCCTTCCCCGAGGACCTCAAGGCGGACCTGCGCGAGCACATCCGCACCGGCCGTGAGCCGACCGCCTATGAGGGCCTGTCCAGGTCCGGCATGACCGCCGTGTTCGACAACGGCATGGACGGCACCTGCTGCATCTCAAGCGACGGCGGCTGGAAGTACACCGACGTGCTCTTTGACCTGGGCGTGCGGATGTCCGACATGGCGCACCAGGACTACGTCGTCAAGGCCGAGACGGTCGCCGACATCAAGCAAGCGCACGAGACCGGCCGGGTGGCGCACGTCTTCGGGCTCGAGGCCGCGACCATGATCGAGAACGAGGTCGACCGGCTGGACGTGTTGTACGGGTTCGGCGTGCGCCAGATCGGCATCGCCTACTCCGAGGCCAACATGCTCGGCTCCGGCCTGAAGGAACGCGGCGATGGCGGGCTGACCTACTTCGGCGAGAAGGCCGTCGCCCGGATGAACAAACTGGGCCTGGCCATCGACATCTCGCACTCCGGCGACCAGACGTCGATGGACGTCATCAAGGCCTCGACCAAGCCCATCTTCATCACCCACTGCGGGTCACGCGAGGTCTGGCCGACGGCCCGGATGAAGCCGGACGCCATCCTCAAGGCCTGCGCCGAGCGCGGCGGGGTGCTCGGCCTCGAGGCTGCCCCGCACACGTCGCTCTCCGCCCAGCATCCACTGCACACGATCGAGTCGGTGATGGATCACTTTGTCCACTGCGTGGACGTGCTCGGCATCGAGCATGTGGCCTTCGGACCCGACACCCTGTTCGGCGACCACGTCGGCCTGCACGAGGCCTTCGCGGCGAACCTGTCCATCCAGCAGGTCCACTCCACCGTGGAGTTCGAGAAGGTCGCCTACGTCGACGGCCTCGAGAACCCGGCCGAGTGCTTCTGGAACATCATCGGCTGGCTGGTCGCCCACGACTACTCCGACGACGAGATCCGCCTGGTCGTCGGCGGCAACATCATGCGCGTTCTAGAAGAGGTGTGGGTCGCATGATCTACAAGTACATCCTGCCCGTCGCCGCGGTGGCCGGCCTAATCGCGCTTTCCGCCTGCGCTCCGTCCGCGCCATCGTCGTCGGGCTCATCGGGCTCCTCGAGCTCGAGCAGCATGCTGACGATCTCCATCAGCAGCGACATCGACGACTACAACCCGCTGATCGGGATCAGCGCCACCGACCGGTGGATCAACGACCTCATGTACCCGACGCTGATGGGGATGAACTCCACCGGCAGCCTCACCCCCGAGGTCGCCACCCAGTGGGGTTACACCAGCCCGACCCAGGGTTACTTCGACGTCCGCACCGGCATGAAGTGGTCCGACGGCGTTGCGCTCACCGCCGACGACGTTGCCTGGGAACTGAACGCGATCCTGAAGTACCAGCCGCCGGGCATCATCACCGGATTCGTCGGCGACCTTAAGGACGCCGTGGCGGTCTCCCCGACGAAGGTCGAGCTGAACCTCACCCATCCCGACTCCACGCTGATCCCCGAGGTCGGCTTCTGGATGCCGATCATCCCCGAGCACATCTGGGACAAGGTCGGCAACATCGGCAAGTACGTGCCCAACAAGAACTGGGTCAGTGCCGGCCCGTACCGGATGGTCAGCGCCGTGCCCGGTCAGGCCTACACGCTGACCAGGGTCTCCCCGTACCCGTGGGCTCCTGGCGGCAAGCCGACGTTCTCCACGATCATCTTCAAGGTCTACCCGAACGTGAACACCGAGCTGCTGGCCCTGCGGTCAGGCGCCGTCGATGTGGTCGCGGACTCGGTGCCGCCGTCTGAGGTGTCGGTGCTGCAGAAGACGTCCGGGGTCAAGGTCCAGCTTGTGCCCGGCCTCGGCTATGAGTTCCTCACCTACAACGTCACGAAGCCAGGGCTGAACAACGTGCTCGTCCGCGAGGCGCTCGCGCACGCCGTCGACGACGCCACACTGCGCCAGGTCGTACTCGACGGCCAGGGCGTTTCCGCGGGCAGCGTGCCGATCGCGCCCGTGCTCAAGCAATGGGTCGACCCGTCGATCTCGGAGTACAGCTTCGATCCGGCGCTGTCACGCAAGCTGCTCGAGCAGGCCGGCTACAAGGCCAACTCCAGCGGCATGTTCCCGCTGTCGTTCAACGTCATCTACTCCCTCCAGGACGCGGTGACGTCGGAGGTGGTGACGCTGCTGAAGTCTGAGGCGGCGGAGGCCGGCATCACGCTGAACCTCCAGGGCTTGTCGCAGAACACGTTCCTGGCGCAGTCGGCCGCGGGCAACTTCGACATCTACGCCGGCCAGTTCCTGATCGAGAACAACCCGGTCGTCGGGATGCAGCTGGCCTTCGAGCCGAAGGGCGTGAACAACTTCACCTTCGACACCAACAATCAGCTGATGTCGTATATCGATGGCGCGGTGTCCTCGGACAACGCCGCGCAGGAGGTGAGCCTGATCCACCAGGCCGCCGCGCTCATCCACAGCCAGGTCTACGACAACGTCCTGTTCATGCAGAACCCGGCCGTTGCCTATTCCTCGAAGTGCTCGGGCTGGGAGGTCGAGCCCAGCGAGCTGTTGTCGATCATCAGCCCAGAGTCCCTGGCCAACGCCAAGTGCTCGAGCTAGGCCAATGAGCTGGTCTACCCCACCTCTGCTGCGGTTCGCCGGGCGGCGGGCGCTGCGCGGGATCGTCACGATCTGGTTTGCCGTGACCGTGACCTTCCTCCTGCTGCGCCTGCTGCCCGGGAACCCGGCGCTGGCCGTGGCCAGCCCGCTGCTGCCGCAGCCGCAGCGCAACGCGCTGCTGCGCGAGTACGGCCTGAACCAGCCGATGATCGTGCAGTACTTCAAGTACCTGTGGCAGCTGCTGCACGGAAACCTGGGCGTCTCGTTCGCCCAGCAGGTCAGCGTGACATCCGTGATCGACCGCGAGCTGCCATGGACGCTGCTGCTCATGGGCTCCTCGCTGCTGCTCACGCTGATCATCGGGATTCCCCTCGGCGTGGCGGCGGCCCGGCACCAGGGCTCGCTGCTCGACCGCGGAGTGCAGATCATGAGCGTCGCGTCCGGCTCGCTGTTCGTGCCCAGTGCCGGCATCCTGCTGCTGTTCGTCTTCGGCGTGTGGCTGCGCTGGCTGCCGATCGGCGGTGCCTACAGCCTCGGGGTCTACGGGTTCGCCTGGTACGTCAGCGTCGCCCAGCACCTGCTCCTGCCGGCGCTCAGCCTGGTCATGGTCCAGATCGGCAACTACGTCTTCACGCTCCGAGCCACGCTCATCGGCGCACTGCACGAGGACTACGCCGACCTGGCGAGGGCCAAGGGCGCGCCCGAGCGCACGGTGGTCTGGAAGCACGCGCTCCGCAACGCGCTGCTGCCGATCACGACGCTGGCCGGGCTCCAGCTTGGGTTCCTGGTCGGCGGCGCAGTGCTGACCGAGACGATCTTCGCCTATCCCGGCATCGCCCGCGGCATCTACACCGCAGTCACGCAGGAGGACTACCCGGTGCTCCAGGGCGCCTTCCTGCTGCTGGCCGTCTCGGTCGTGGTGGCGAACTTCCTCACTGACATGACCTACGGGCTGCTCGACCCGAGGGTGAGAACGACATGACCACGGCCGTCACTCCGCTCGCCGAGGCCGTCCCGGAGGCCGGGCCAACCTCGGGGATGCGCACCTGGCGCGCGTTCCGCCGGAATCCGCTCGC
>Ga0335074_10008633_pt1 | contig 14168 bp, 12 predicted proteins | sample Lox_Sample_23_FD_206715 | JGI IMG/M metagenome (GOLD analysis project Ga0335074, IMG submission 206715) | Soil microbial communities from Loxahatchee National Wildlife Refuge, Florida, United States - Lox_Sample_2.3 | ecosystem: Environmental > Terrestrial > Soil > Wetlands | place: USA...
GCGAATCCCAGTTATACGCCGCGGCGACGCGCGCTTCGATTTCGTGGATGACCGCGCCGGCGTTGTCAGTGTTGGTCATGACGGCGACGCCGTACCCTTTCCGAACATGGCCCAACAAGTCGCAGTTGAATCCCCAGTTCCCGCCGCTGTGGGTGAAATACCAGCCTTCGCCCCGCTTTTCGATCTCGAGTCCGACCGCGAACAGGCCGACACCGACCGGCGCGACCATTGCCATCGCGGATTGCTGGGAAAGGACCGAGCCTTGGGGACCCCGCACCGCGCGCTGTACTTCAATAATGAAGCGCGCCAGGTCGCTGGGCGTGGTCCATAATCTGGCGGCGGCCTGTTCGGGATAGACGTGCCATTTCGCGCCCATCGATTTTCCCTGTCCATTGTGGGCGCGGGCCGTGCGCGCGGCGCGATCGCCGGTGGGCGGCTGCTCATACGAGCTGTCGCGCATTTCCAGCGGATCGAGCACCAGCGACCGCATCATTTCCGCGAAGGGCTGATGCGTCACATCGCCGAGCGCGAGCTGCATGATTTCGACTCCGCCGCCCGAATATTTATACGCCTGATACGGAGGACGCGCAAATAGCACCGGGCCGGTAATCGACGGTTTCTCGCCGTTCAGGAGTTGCACCAGCGTGGGACGCGGCGCGGAAGGATCGTAGCCCGGGAATCCGAAACCGTCATCGGCTCCGGAAGTGTGGCTCATGAGCGAGCGCGGCGTCACGGCCGGATAGCCGTTATTTGAAACGTGCCAGGATTTGAGAATGGTGTTGATGTCGTCGTCGAGCGAGAAGCGCCCCTGCTCGATCAGCTTGAGCGCGGCCATCGCCGTGATCGGCTTGCTGATGGAGGCGGCCTGGAAAAGCGTCGTGGGTTCCGCCGGCTGGTTCGTTTCGACATCGGCGACTCCGTATGCCTTGGCCCAGTCAATCTTGAAGTCGCGCACGACGGCGATGCTCACGCCGGGGACGTGGAATTGATGCATGATCTCGGCCAGCGTGTAACCGTCGAGCCCCTGATGATTCGGGGTCTGTGGCGCTTCGATGCGGGCGATAATGGCGGCGGGGTCCTGTGCGACGGCCGAGGCGGCGACCAGTGCGATGGAAATGAGCCAAAGCGGTTTTCGCATCTATACCGTCTATTTAAGATTGGGATGACGCGATGGTTGTTGACCCACGACGTGGCGGGATGATTGATCTCAAGGTGGACGCCGATGGAGTAGCCGCACCGGCGAGTACAGTGGCCTCAAAATGCGGCGACTTTGTATCGCCGAGGGCGAAGGTCCTCCCTTGTTTTTCGGGCAAACCCTGTCGTGAGGAAGGCAAGCCCATGAGCATCGCGGACGTCTTGCCGGCAGCGGTTCTCGACGTTGGCTCGCGAATCGCGCTAAACAGCTACCGATAACGCGAGATAACGTTCAAATGCGGTTTTCTCCATCTTTCGTCATCACTCGGCGGTCAGGACGAGCCGCACGTTGACGAACTGATTGGGAAAGAGGGCGTGGTCTTTATTATCGAACACGGCCTTGAGTTTGACGGTCCCAGTTGCCTGGTCAATTTGATTGTCGACTCCAGTCAGGCGGCCGATTGCGAATCTCTTTTTCATATCGCGGTCCCATGCCTCGGTGGGCAAAGATGCGCCAGCTTTCAACGCCAAGAGCACCTTAGGAAGCTGGTCCTCAGCAACATTGAAAAGAACCGAGATGGGTTGGAGTTGGTTGATGACCACGATGGTATCGCCAGGATGAACGATATTGCCGGGATCGATGCGCAGCAGTCCGGCGACGCCAGTAATCGGCGAAACGATCTGGGTGTAAGCCAACCGGCGTTTCGCGTCATCCACCTTGGCCTGGTCGGTCTTTAGATTGCCCTCGATCTGTGCGAGTTTGGCCTCGAATGCCTGGGTTGGAGTCGTAGGCTTGGCGAACTGGGCCTCGGCGAGTTGCGCCTGATCCTGTGCGAGTTGGCCCTCTGCTTCGGTGAGTTCGAGTTGATAGGCGGTCGGATCGATCGACGCCAGTGCCTGTCCGGTTTGCACCAGATCTCCTTCCTTAAAACTCACGGACAACAACTGCCCTTCGACCCGCGGCTGGATTGTCACAGTGTAGGCTGCGACGTAACCAAGAGCCATAATAAAATTCGTCTTTGCTGCCTGTTGCGACTCAGCCGCTTGCTTCGCAACGCCCGGTTTCGCTGAAGCAGCGAGGCCCTGCGGACTCTCGCCAGTGCTTTTGAATGCCCCAACGTCGTCGTGACGATCTGCGCATCGGAAGTCACCGCTGACCCCTGTGGCTGGACCCTCGGCCTCGCCGCGGCGCTTATGTATACAACCGGCGATGCCAATACTACAATCGCCGTAACCGCCCGTTGACTTAACCCGTGCGAGGAACCTTTTCCATCGAGGATGCGATGAATACGTTTCTCCGCACGACCATAGCGGGACATCGGCACGCCGAGCCAACTCGCCCGGCGAACTCCTCGGCGCATAAAGTCGAGCAGAACTTCAGCATAGAAAGCCCGATCCGTTGTCACGGCTAACACCGCATCATCGCTCGCCTCTTCGGCGATCCGTATGATGCGGTGGAGAAGAACCCAGCTTAAAGGGCTGTGCCAGAGTAGCGCCCGATGGACCGCCGAGAGCAACTGCACCGCAGGACCGTGCCGGCGAATGTGCGATTGCTCGTGCGCCACGACCGCCTCCAGTTTTGCAGCGCCCCATTGATTCCAATCGACGGGAAGCACGATTACCGGCCGCACGATTCCGAGGGTCACGGGAGCCTGCAGGGAGTCCGATTCGCGAATGTCAACTCCCTCGGCCGTTCGTCCAGTCGATCGACTGGCACTCCGCAAACGCAGGCTCATGACCAGCCCAACAGCGATGCGCAGCAAGAGTGCCAGCGCGACAAGAGTGTAAACAACGAGTGTGGTTGCCACCCAATTCACGGGCTTCTCAACGGCAGTGGGGCTTCGCCCGTTGGCAGCCTGCCCCATCATTGCGCTGGACGCGGAAGAGCGGGCATCCCCATCGATAACTGCGGTTCTCCGTTGAAACGGCATCTTTCTCACCACTGCAATCGGCACATGGGGTAGGGCGACGGTGAGCGCGGGAATCGCAAACGAACCAACCAGAATCGCGGTCCACGCGGCCAGACGAGTGTAGGAATCCTTCACCCGAAACAAAAAAAGCAGCAGCGCACCGCTCAGGATGAGAATCGAAGAGCGTAGCGCCCAATCCGAGAGAAAGTAGATGGCAGTCATGGCCTGTTCTCCCTGCGTGTTGCGATCTTTTCGGCGAGCCGTCGCAACTGTTTCGGCTCTATCACCTGGTTGTCAACCAATCCGACCAGCAACTCCTCGACCGACCCGCCGCAGAAACGATCGATGAGTTGATGCACCGCCCGCACGGCTACATTGCGCTTCGTTTCCGCTGCGCGATAAACAAACGTTCGGCCGTCGACGATATGAGTCACAAATTTCTTTTCTTCCAGTTTTCGCAGGACGGTGCGAACGGTTGAGTCCTTTAGTACCCGCCGAGGCGCGATGCCTTCGCGGCAGCTTTCCGCCGTACAGTCCGGATGCGTCCAGACAAAATCCATGATGAGCTGCTCAAGCGGCGTGAGGGATGCTGGTCGTTTCTTTGCGTTAAACATTCTACCGCTACAAAATATAACAGATGATCGCGGCGGCGTCCACCCTGTCCTTTGGCCACTTAAAATCTATACCTGGATCGAACTGCCGATATCACCACACATCAGGCCCGTGTCGGGTGGCACCGGTGTCGGGACCTCGCAGCGTGCTTGATTGCAAGGTGCTTGATGATTTCGTAGGGCGCGGCCTCCATGCGAGAAACGCCGGATTCATTCTTGGTAAAATCGCATACAAAGAAAATAATGGGTCGGTACTTTATGTTTTAGCCCCTTTATGATCATTATGCTCCGTCGAATTTTGCAGTTCCGAATCGGATTTCTTTTTCTCCTGCTTACCCCGCCTGCACTCTTCGGCCAGATGAGGATTGAATCCCAGCGAACGGCTGACACAGTCATTCTTAGCGGCGCGATCAGTCCCAGAGTGCGGCACGCCGACGACCGCGGACTGATGGAGCCCGCACGCACGCTGTCTCATATGACGCTGGTCTTCAAGAGGAGCGCCGAGCAGCGTGCGGAACTCAATCGGCTTCTGGCGGAATTGCAAGACACTTCGTCTCCGAACTATCACAAGTGGCTCACGCCAGAAGAGTTTGGCGAGCGTTTCGGCGCGGGCCGCGCAAATCTTCAGGAGGCCGCCGATTGGCTACGATCGCAAGGCTTTGCGGTGGAATCCACGGCGCGTGGACACGGGTGGATCGTCTTTAGCGGCACGGTTGCGCAGGTAGAAAACGCATTCCACACCGAGATTCATCGTTATCAGGTGGGATCGAAGGCGCATTTTGCGGCCGCCGCCGCGCCATCCATACCGGCGAGGTTTGAAAAGTTCGTAAGCACGATCCGCGGCCTGGACGATTTTTATCTGGAACCCTCGAAGCGGCCGATACCGCAGTTCACGGGTACGGATGGGAGCCACGCTCTCGCGCCGGGAGACCTCGCGCGGATCTACGACTTTCAACCGGGCGGTGAAGGACAGACGATCGTGGTCATCGGAGAATCCGACGTCGACCTGACGGATCTTCGCTTGTTCCGAAGCACCTTTCAATTGCCGCCGAACGATCCGCAAATGATCTTAGCGGGGGATGACCCGGGAACGGCCACGAACGGCGCACTTCTAGAGGCCGACGCCGATCTGGAATGGGCCGGTGCGGTGGCGCCCTCGGCGACCATCGAATACGCTTACGCTACCGATGCGTTCGTCGCCGCACAGTACGCAATAGATCAAAACCTGGCTCCGATCCTTACCTTTAGTTTTCTCGAATGCGAGCCGAACATCTCGCAGGGTGACGCGACAGCCATTCAGGATCTCGCGCAGCAAGGGAATGCTCAAGGAATCACCTGGATCGCCGCCTCCGGTGACGCCGGCGCGGCCGCCTGCGACCAAGGTACGTCCGTCGCGACCAATGGGTTGGCGGTCGCCTTCCCGGCGTCTCTTCCGGAAGTGACGGGAGTGGGCGGAACAGAATTTAACGAATCGCCCGCAGACTGGAACACGGTCAATTCCCCTAACCTAACCTCTGTTTTCGGCTACCTTCCCGAGATCGCCTGGAATGACTCGGCCTTGTCCATGGGGCTGCTCGCGAGCGGTGGCGGAGCAAGCATACTCTTTCCAAAACCCTCATGGCAGACTGGCCTCGGTGTGCCTGCCGATGGTGCAAGGGATGTACCGGACCTGGCGTTCACCGCATCGCCGACACACGATCCTTATATCGTGATCAGCGGCGGTCAGACTTACGGCGCGGGCGGCACCTCATTGGCAGCGCCAGTCTTTGCCGGCATGCTGGCGTTGGTGGAGCCAGGCGAAGACGGTCTGCCTCCGTCGGCTTTCGGAAACATCAACCCGGACCTTTACGTACTGGCGAGCTCGCCGTTCGCAAACGAGTATTTCCACGACATCCTCAGCGGAAACAATTCGGTGCCTTGTTCTGCCGGCACCCAGGATTGCACAAATGGGACCCTCGGCTACAACGCCGGCCCTGGGTACGATCTTGTCACGGGGCTCGGCTCCATTGATGTTTCGCTCTTTAACTACCCTTTTCCGCTCGAAACGATTACGACCCTTACGGTCTCGGCAACGCAGGTTGCCGAAGGGGCGCCCGTCACTCTTACGGCCACAGTTCAGGACTATGCCGGAACCGTTCCGTCAGGGTCTGTGACCTTCGTGGATAATGGCGGCTCTGTTTTGAACGATGGTGGAACCACTCTCAATGCCTCCGGAACGGTCAGTATAACCGCTCTGCTCGAAAACGGCACTCATTCGATCGTCGCGGCATTCTCGCCGCCGTTCTATGGCTCCCGGTTTGCTAAATCGGCTTCGGCGCCCGTTACCGTGGTGGTCGTCCCGGCTCCTCCCAATGCGCCTACCTTGGATGCTCCGGCCAGCAGCGCGACCAATGTCTCCGTCGGCGTGGAACTTGCGTGGAGTTCGGTTCCCTTCGCCAACTCATACGACGTGTATCTCGGCACCACTCTGTCTCCGCCTTTTTGGGGAAACGTCACGGGCACGCAATTCTACCCCGGCGTGCTGGCGCCGAACACAACCTATTACTGGAAAGTTGCGGCGCGAAACGGTGCTGGGGCGACAGCTTCTCCAGTGTGGTCATTTACGACCACGCTGCTGCTTTATACCACCTCTACAATCGCCGGATCGAGTTCCCCGGGCGTCTCGCCGGACGGTGTTCCCGCGGTGACGGCTTATTTGTCCGGCCCGGCGGACGTCGCGTTGGATAGCAAAGGTAATATTTACGTGGCGGAAGCAGGGAACAACCGAGTTCGGATGATCAACAAAGCCGGCGTCCTCTCGACCGTTGCCGGAGGCGGTTCCGGCGGTGATGGCGGAGCTGCCACGTCGGCAAGTTTGAACAACCCGGTGGGACTGGCAATCGACGGCCAAGGCAACCTGTACATTTCCGAATCCACTCGGATTCGGATGGTGTCATCCGCAGGTATCATCAGCACGATCGCCGGCGGTGCCACCGCAGGGTATAGCGGTGATGGCGGGCCGGCTGTGAACGCTCAGCTATCCGGGCCGCAAGGTCTGGCGCTTGATTCGAAAGGCAACATTTATTTTGCGGACGGCTGTGTTCGCGAGATCTCACAGGGCATAATATCAACCTTCGCAGGACAGTGCACGTCATACGGGACTAACTTCACCTCCAACGGCCCCGTTGGAGACGGAGGACCAGCCACTAGCGCGAGTCTAAACGCGTGGGGCGTGGCTGTAGACGCGGCAGACAATGTGTATATTGCCGACTTTGGAAACTGCCGTGTTCGCGAGGTATCGAACGGGATCATCACGACGGTCGTTGGCTTCGCCAGCCAACTCCCCGGTTGTGGCGGAGGAGGAACTCCGATCGCCGATTTTCGGCCGACACGGCTAACGTTCGACTCGACCGGCGTACTTTACTTCGTCGATAGCCAAGTCGAAGAGGATGGGCAAGTCCTCGGCTACAGAATTGTGAAAGTGGTTGCCGGTTCCCCGACAGTAATCGCCGGCGGCTTCAATCTCACTTACCAGGGAGATGGAGACCCCGCGACGAGCACAATCGTAATCGGCGCCGGAGGCTTAACCGTGGATTTTTCGGGAAAGGTCTATTTTACCGAGAACTATTACAATTCCATTCCTGGCCTCAACGATTACAATAGCGAACGCCTCCGGATGCTCACCCCTTCACTCAGTTACACGCCTCCGGCTCCAGCCATTACCTCCGGCGGAATACAGAATAGCGCCAGCTTCGCGCCTGCTCCGGTGGCTCCGGGCAGCATCACGACCATCTACGGAAGCTTTGGATTCGGCTCGCTCGCGCAGGCGGGCGGAGCGCCCCTACCGACCTCTCTCACTGGCCTTTCGATCCAGATGCAGTCTGGAATCAGCGCGCCCCTGTTCTACACTTCCGCCGGAGCTGTCACCATCCAAGTACCCTGGGAGCTGGCGGGACAATCTTCAGTACCGATCCGCGCCGTTCTGAACGGCAACAGCGGGCCCAGCCAAACGCTGCTCTTGGCTCCTTTCGCTCCGGGGATCTTCACTGCCGACAGCTATGGAGCGGTCGTGAACTCGTCCGGCCAATTGCTGGCCTCCGATCATCCGGCTACGGCGGGAGACTGGATTCAAATCTATTGTACGGGACTAGGGCCAGTGACGAACGCTCCAGCCAGCGGGAGCGCGGCGTCGAGCACGACCCTGTCGTCAACGATCGAGACACCGATCGTTAAGATCGGTGGAGTGCCGGCCATGGTGGCCTTCTCTGGACTCTCCCCGGGCACGGTTGGCGAGTATCAAGTCAATGTCCAAGTTCCGGCGGGGGTCACGGCGGGAAACGACGTGCCACTGGTCCTCTCGATCGGCGGGGTTACTTCAAACACCGTCATGATTGCGCTGCGATAACAGGGAGCGCGACGAAAGACGCTAACCGTCGTAGGTGATAATGTTGCACATCTTGCAGTTGGGTAGTCCGGTTTGGGAGTTCCCTGTCTACTTGACTGCGCTGCGCAACTTCCGGATTGGCTAATCCGACCGGACTCTCGTCGGCTCCTAACTTCGAAAACGCACCACCGGCAATACGGCTATGACGCTGCGCCCTCAATCGCTTGTGGAGGGAGGACACGCGTGAGCCGGCGAAAATCTAGGCAGCTCGAAGGACGCGCACCGTTTTCACGATCGCGCCGATCGCAGCACCGAATCGAACCGCCGCCTTTTGTAAGGACCGCTGCGTGCACATCTTTTCAGGAGCCGCCACACGCTCCGGCCGGACCCCAACACCGACGACATATCCCATGATCCACTTCCTCCCGGGCAGGGCGTCGACGACTTTCAGCTGCCACGGCGCTTGGATTGGCCCGTTCGTATCGAACACGGCATCGAAAGCCTTGTGCGCATTCAGTTGGAGGAACTGCGTCACGCGCGTTGGAAATTCGCGCCGTCGTTGCACTCGGTTGAGGATCAAGTCAGTGACCTTCCCGGCGCGAAGCGGAACCGTCAATATATTTGCCGCTGCCACCGCATCCTGAATAGCCAGATTGATTCCCACGCCCCCGGCAGGCGACATCGCGTGCGCCGCATCGCCGATGCAGAGCAGACCGGGACGATGCCATCGGCGTAGCCGGTTGATCTGCACCGTCAGCAATTTGATCTGATCCCAATCTTCGATTTCGCCCACGCGATCGCGCAGGTACGGTGCGATTTGGGCGATATTTTGACGAAATGCGTCGAGACCTTCCGCTTTGATGTGCTCAAGCGTGCCTTTCCGGATGATCAGCCCAGCCTGAAAATAATCGCCCCGGTTGATCAGAATCAGAGCCTTGCCGTAATTGATGTTGCCCAATACCTGTTGTGGGTCGTGAGGCTGACGCGAAATTCGAAACCACAGCACATCAATGGGAACGCCGAACTCTTGCACGGAGAGTCGCGCGGACTGCCGCATCGTGGAGTGCCTACCGTCGCAGGCAACCACCAGGTCCGTTTCGATCTGTAAAGAGCCAGCAGAGGATCGTGCCTCTACACCAGCGATTCGGTGGCCGTCGCGAATCAGTCCAGTGCCCTCGTGCTGCATCCGAAGCTCGAAGCCATCGAAGCGTCTCGCGCGGTCGGATAGGAAGTTCAAAAAATCCCATTGCGGCATCAGCGCGACAAATTTGCAACGCGTGGGTAGGAACCGAAAATCGGCGGCGTCAAAGTTGAAATCGCCGATGCGCGCGCTTATCGATGTTATTCGCTGGTGCGGAAGTTGAAGCAAGCCGTCGAGTAACCCCAGTTGGTGCATTATGTCAAGGGTAGACGGGTGCACGGTATCACCACGAAAATCCCGGAAAAAGTCTCCGTGCTTTTCGAGGACCGTTACTCGTATGCCTGCGCGCGCCAGTAAATAGCCGAGCATGACGCCGGCTGGTCCGCCTCCGACGACACAACAACCGGTTCTCAACGATTGCATGTAGGCCTCCGCCGATTAGACTCGGAGCACTCGCTGAGATTGCTGCACTTTTCCATAACAATCTTGATAATATGATGCTCAGAAGAGCTCGTAGACATTCTGCAGGACCGATGCGCGCAAAAGGTGCAGCCGATTTTGCCCGCGCGTACCCGCGCCTATAGGCATGCCTCCGCGCGAAACCCCTGTCCAAGGAAATACGTTTCGAATCGGCGAGATGATTCTGTTCAATGCGCGGCGCGTCGCCTGCTGATGTAGAACCAGCAAACCAGGCTCAGCCCCATCAACCCTAAAAGCAGCGTCCCCGGAACCGGCGTCGAGGGCGGAGCGGCTGTGGCCACCGCTCCCGCCGCAGTGAAGAAATTCGCGACCGTGTAACCCGGGCTCGATGGAACATAGGCCACCTGCACGCTCGCGAGCACTCGCGTCGGATCGGGCGCCAGGTTGACCCCGTAGATGTACGCGCCTCCCGGAGCGTCCGGCACCTGGTATCCGCTGCTCGGGAAACGGTAGGCTGCCTGGCGCGCCATGGCCGGTGTGAGCGCGAAATAGGTTCCCGCCGCGCTTGCCGCCGTACTACTCGGATTCCCGCTGTACCAATCCGGCAATGTGACACCCGTCAATACTCCCGGCGAGCCGGTCGTGTAATTCAGCGTGATAGTGAGGGTTGAGTTCCCGCTTCCGCCGGAACCGAAAATCGCGAACTGCGAATACATGTTGTTCGGCACACTGAAGGTGAAATTCCCGGAGGCGCTCGATCGGATCACCGTATTCGTGCCGGTCGGCGTTGTATTCGTGAATCCCAGTTGCACGTCGTAAAGTCTCGGACCACTCGCCGGGTAAAGGCCGTTGTCATTGATCCCTACCGGCGCCGGGTTAGTCAAGCCCTGGCTTGTCGCCAGCTGGTTTGCCGCGCTCTGCGTCACCAGCCAATTGTCGACGCTGCCGCCTGGCGTCGAATTATCGTAGGAAATGGTTGGAGTCGTGAAACTTCCGCTGTAACGTAGCACGTTATCCGCATTGAAACTAGATGCGAGACTGACCTGAACCCCCGAAGCATAGGCAAGTCCGCTGGATCCAAAAATTACGACGGCTGCCGCAGCCGGCGCTAAGAGTGTTCGGAACTCTCTGGGCGATCTGAACATCCCTGTTTGTCCTCTTTCCCCCGGTCAAATGATTACCCGGTGATTCTTAAGGGATAATAACATTACTGCACGCTTTGTGTCCGGCCTGGGAATTTGTCATATCACAAATCGAAGACAAACAAGAAACGTTTCGGGCGAGCGGCCATTTGCTTGTCTCGTTTGTCTTAAACGTTAGGAAGGCAGCAAACGGCGCAGGACGGGATAGGCCAACCGGGCGAAATCCACGGCACTCACGGTCGCTTCGTTCTCGCGTCCTGCCGCGCTCCAAACCACGATCCGGACTAGCGCCGTATCCGTGCGATGGTCTCGGAACGCGTCGGGAATCAACCAGAACTTCGACTCCCATTCACCCGCCAGAACTCTGCGGGGCGTCTGATACCAGTAGATGACCACGGCGCGCTGCCCCAGACTTGATGTCACCAGATACCGATTGGCGGGGATGGAACCCGCCGCCGTGTCGATGTGGATCCTGGCGATATCGTCGACCACCCATCCCGATCCAGGTAGGCACACCTGAGGCGAGTGAGGCTGGGTCTTTCCTCCGCGCTGCGATTGAAACCAGGCGACGAAAAAATCCAGGCCCGACGGCATCTTCGGACTCTGATAAATCCGCTCCAGCAGCCGGTCCGCTCCGAGCTGGGCCCTCACCGCGGGATCCACCGGCTGATCCGCAATTCTGCTCCAGGTTCCCACCCGCGTTGGAAAACCGGCGAGGTCGGCTAACGCCGGAAGATGCTCGGCGGAGAGGCCATAACTGACGACAAGAGCTTGCGTCGCCAGGATCACGGGAACCGTCAGCCACAGGAATTCACGCATGCGCAACCGATCCGGCAAGTTTGTCCCAAAGCGCGCGAACGGACGGGAAGGTAGCGACACAGGCGATGAATATGGCCGCACCCAGAAGCATGTGCGGACGTCCCTCCGCCAAATTCGGCGAGTAGGCTGATACAGCGACGCGCACTGCATTCGCGATGATGGCCACGGGAATCGCCCACAGCAACAGCGCGATTCGCATCCATGGTCTGGCGTCCGCCAGGTACGCGAAGACCAGGCTCGTGAATCCCAACGGCAACAGGTACCGGATCCCATTGCAGGCTTCCGCGATGGCGATCTGATGTCCGTTCACGTCAAGAATATTTCCCGCCCGCAGCACCGCGGCACCGCTCACCATCAGCATACCCGCCGCCATCCGGCTCGCCAACAACTGCAGCGGCAGAGTGAGTTGGTTATAAAGGATCGCCAATTTCGGCAGCATGAAAAGCGTGAGCAGGAGCGGAAAACGCCAGCATTTGAGCAGCGGAACGCCACCCAGGCACATGACGATTCCGGCGACCGAACAGAGCAACGCCGCCGAACCGGCAAAGAGACCCGCACCAATCGCGCCAATCACCTGAAGACACACGCCCAGCATCAATAACACCAGGCCCCACGCCGAGGGCTGAATCGGTACCCGGCCCCACTGTTCGCGCTCCCGCCAGATGATGAAGCCGATGACCACCGGGACCAGGAACGCGTGACCCATGTCCTCATCGTTGCTCCACTGATCGATCATGCCGGCGATCACGTGACGGTAGCAAACCAGCAGCGCCGCGCACGTCGCGATAAGAAGCCATCGTTTCTGAGACTTCTTGAACATCAGACCGTCATCAGTCTAGCAGGATCGCCAGGGTTGACGGATGGAATCTCAAAGGCGCCCGCGTGCACTGTTCGATGCATCGACTGGCCCGCGACCGTCAGGGCTGCGCCGCATGTCGCGCCGTAGCAGCCGCGCGCGGTGTATGCGACCATAAGCACGTGCCGGAGGCACTGGCGCAGCTCTTGTTGGCCGAAAAAACTGAACTTATTTCTATCGCGGCAACATTATCAGATGGCGGGGGACCACGAGCCGGCGATCCACGAGTACCGGCACGCGCTGGCGCTGAAGCGCAGAATCAGCCGGCGCGCGAGTCGCTGGAACCAATTAGACGGTAATGGCGAGGATCGGTGTCAACGCGCTGTATCTGATTCCGGGCGGGGTCGGCGGAACCGAGATTTACCTGCGGGAGTTGCTGGCCGGCCTGGCGAGGCTCGATCGGGAAAACGAGTATTTCATTTTTCGCAATCTGGAAACGGGCGAGGATCTGGTTCCACGCAGCGCGAATTTCCACGACAAGCCACAGTTCGTGCGGTCGCGGTTCCGTCCGGCACGCATCTTATGGGAACAGATGGTCTTGCCGCTGGAGGCGTCGCGCTACCGGCTGGATGTTTTGTTCAACCCGGGTTTTACCGCGCCGATCTTCGCATCGTGCCGGTCCGTCACCGTGTTTCACGATTTGCAGCATAAACGTCATCCCGAGCATTTCCGCTGGTTCGATCTACCGTTCTGGAATCTGTTGTTGTGGGCGGCGGCGAAGACATCGCAGCAACTGATCGCGAACTCGGAGTCGACGCGCGCCGACATTGAAGCGTTTTATCCGTTTATGCATGACCGGGTACGCGTGGTTCCCTTAGGAGTTGAGCCGGCGTTTTTTTCCCTCGACCGGTCCCAAATCGAAAATTTCGTCCTGTGCGTTTCGACCCTGCATCCGCACAAAAACCTGGAGCGGCTGATTCGCGCCTACGCAGCATGGAACAGCGAAACCCGGCTGGTGCTGGCGGGTATGCGCGGATTCCAGACGTCGCGGATCGAGGCTCTGATTTCCAAGCTCGGGCTCAGCGAGCGGGTGCGAATCACCGGGTGGATTCCGCGGAAGGATCTGCTCAGTCTTTACCGGCGCGCGCAGGCCTTTGTTTACCCCTCGACATTCGAGGGTTTCGGGATTCCGGTGCTGGAGGCGTTGGCGGCAGGGATTCCGGTGGCCTGTTCGCAGATTGCTCCTTTGCGCGATGTGGCCGCGGACGCGGCGCTGTACTTCGATCCATCAAGCGAAGAAGAGATTTCGCGGGCGCTCGCACGGATTTCCGGCGACGAAGCGCTCCGCCGGCGACTTGCCGTCGAAGGGCCGCCGCGGGCGAGGCTGTTTAGTTGGGAGCAAACGGCGTGGCTCACGCGAGGCATCTTGCTTACGGACTTGCGCGAAGCATCTCGCCCAAGCGATTGAGTATCGGAGCCTGGACCGGAAGGATTGGGAGTGAGATGCCGCGTATTAGCAGACAGGCTGTGTCGCGCGGCATGGTGTTTCAGATTCTCGGCTTTGCGACGGGCCGTTGTTCGAGTCCGAGAACCGCTGCTGCGCTTCGCTTTACAGTACTTCCGGGGATCTCCGTGCGCGCGCCGGCCATGCGCCGCCTTCAGGCTCCAGTCTGCGCGGCCGTATTACCATGCAAGGCCGCGATGAGCGCAGTGCCGTTCGGGCTATGTGGTGGACCCCGTTTTTTGGACAAAAAAGTGACCCTTTCTTAGATGGTGTGGCAGCATTGAAAATGAGGAGAAGACAATGCCGCAAACGAGAAAGAATCATCCCC
>Ga0335074_10008634_pt1 | contig 14168 bp, 14 predicted proteins | sample Lox_Sample_23_FD_206715 | JGI IMG/M metagenome (GOLD analysis project Ga0335074, IMG submission 206715) | Soil microbial communities from Loxahatchee National Wildlife Refuge, Florida, United States - Lox_Sample_2.3 | ecosystem: Environmental > Terrestrial > Soil > Wetlands | place: USA...
GGTGACGACCCGGCCCGGCTTACCGCGGCCCGCAAGGCCATCGGTGACGAGCCGGAGCTGTTCACCGACGCCAACGGCGCGTACAGCAGCAAGGATGCGCTCGCCTGGGCCCGGCGCTTCCGCGACGAGTTCGGCGTCACCTGGCTGGAAGAGCCGGTCTCGTCGGAGGACGTCGAAGGCCTGGCGCTGCTGCGCGCAGCCGGGCCGCCCGGCCTCGACATAGCGGCCGGTGAATACGGCTTCCTGCTATCCGATTTCGGCCGCCTGCTGGACGCGGGGGCGGTCGACTGCCTGCAGGCCGACGTCACCCGCTGTGGCGGGATCACCGGCCTGCTGCAGGCTGCCGGCTTGGCGGCCGCCCGCCAGATGGACCTGTCCGCGCACTGCGCGCCCGCGGTCTCCGCGCACGCGTTCTGTGCTGTGGAGCGGCTGCGGCACCTGGAGTACTTCCATGACCACGTCCGGATCGAGGCCATGCTCTTCGACGGCGCACAGGCTCCGGTGGCCGGCGCGCTGCGGCCCGACCCGTCTGCCCCCGGACTGGGACTCGAGTTGCGGACCGCCGACGCGGCCGGGTTCCAGGTTCACCACAGTGACCATCCGCGGCGCTAGCGCCTGACCGTCGGCCGGCGCCGCCGCCAGGGCCCGCTACGCCGCTCAACCACCAAGAACTGTGCTCCGCCGCCCGGGTGGGCACCGCACCGCATAAAAGGAGGCAAATACAGATGGCCGGACCGAAAGTATCTGACTACCTGCTGGAACGGCTTCGCGCCTGGGATGTGGACAAGGTTTTCGGCTATCCGGGGGACGGCATCAACGGGCTGCTGGCCGCCTGGGGCCGGGCCGGCAACCAGCCGAAGTTCGTCCAGGCGCGGCACGAGGAGATGGCGGCGTTCGAGGCCGTCGGGTACGCGAAGTTCACCGGCCGGGTCGGGGTGTGCGCCGCGACGTCGGGCCCGGGCGCGGTGCACCTGCTCAACGGGCTGTACGACGCCAAGCTCGACCACGTGCCGGTGGTGGCCATCGTCGGGCAGACCAACCGTTCGGCCATGGGCGGCTCCTATCAGCAGGAAATCGACCTGCTCAGCCTGTACAAGGACGTCGCCAGCGAGTACGTGCAGATGGTGACCGTGCCCGAGCAGCTGCCCAACGTACTGGACCGGGCGATCCGGATCGCGCTGACCGAGCGGGCCCCGACCGCGCTCATCATCCCGGCCGACGTACAGGAACTCGAGTACTCGGCACCGGAGCACGCGTTCAAGATGGTGCCGTCCAGCCTGGGGATCAGCCAGCCCACGGCGGTCCCCGGCGGCGAGGCCATCGGCCGCGCCGCCGACGTGCTGAACGCCGGGTCGCGGGTCGCCATCCTGGCCGGCCAGGGCGCCCGGGGCGCCCGGGCGGAGGTCGAGCAGGTCGCCGAGGTCCTCGGCGCGGGCGTGGCCAAGCCGCTGCTCGGCAAGGACGTCCTGCCGGACGAGCTGCCGTTCGTCACCGGGGCGATCGGGCTACTCGGCACCCGGCCCAGCTACGAGCTGATGCGCGACTGCGACACCCTGCTGACCGTCGGGTCCAGCTTCCCCTACACCCAGTTCCTGCCCGACTTCGGCCAGGCCCGCGCGGTGCAGATCGACATTGACGGCCGGATGGTCGGGATGCGCTACCCCTACGAGGTCAACCTGGTCGGAGACGCCGCCGCCACCCTGCGCGCGCTCATCCCGCGGCTGCGCCGCCAGGACGACCGTTCCTGGCGCGAGACCGTCGAGGGCAACGTCGCCCGCTGGTGGGAGGTCATGGCGGCCGAGGCGATGGTGGACGCCGATCCGGTCAACCCGCTGCGCCTGTTCCACGAGCTGTCGCTCCGGCTGCCCGAGGACGCGATCGTGGCGGCCGACTCCGGGTCCTCGGCCAACTGGTACGCGCGCCAGCTGAAGTTCCGCGGGAACGTGCGCGGCTCGCTGTCGGGCAACCTGGCCACCATGGGACCGGGTGTCCCGTACGGCATCGGGGCCAAGTTCGGTCACCCCGACCGCCCGGTGATCGTATTCGAAGGCGACGGTGCCATGCAGATGAACGGCCTGGCCGAGCTGATCACCATCAAGCACTACTGGCGGGAGTGGTCCGACCCGCGGCTGATCGTCGCGGTGCTGCACAACGACGACCTCAATCAGGTGACCTGGGAGATGCGCGCCATGGAGGGCGCCCCGAAGTTCACCGAGTCCCAGTCGCTGCCCGACGTCGACTACGCGGCCTTCGCCGCCGACCTCGGCTTCGAGGCCATCGCGGTCGACAAGCCGGACCAGCTCGGGGAGGCCTGGGACCGGGCGCTGAGCGTCGGCCGGCCGGCCCTGCTGGACGTGCGGACCGACCCCAGCGTGCCCCCGATCCCGCCGCACGCCACCTTCGAGCAGATGAAGGCTTCCGCCGAAGCCATGCTCAAAGGCGACGAGGACCGGCGCAACGTCGTGATCGAAGGCGTCAAGACCAAGGTCCAGGAATTCCTCCCGCACCGCGACGGAGCAGCCAATGAGTGACGTCGGCCAGAGCCTCGAACAGCAGTTCCCGCCGCACGTACTGCGGGAATACGCGCTGCTGGCAGACGGCGAGCGGGGCGCGCTGGTGGGACCGCGCGGCGACATCGCCTGGATGTGCGCCCCGCGCTGGCATTCGGACGCCGCCTTCTCCACCCTGATCGGGGGCGGCGGCTGCTATGCCGTCACCCCGGCCAGCCCGCGCTTCGTCTGGGGCGGCTACTACGAGGACGGATCGCTGATCTGGCGCAGCCGCTGGATCACCGCCGACGGCATCATCGAATGCCGCGAGGCGCTGGCCTATCCCGGGAACGCCGGGACGGCGGTGCTGTTGCGCCGGGTCCAGGCGACGGACACCCCGGCCCGCGTCCGGGTCCAGCTGGACGTGCGCGCCGGATTCGGCCGCCACAAGATGACCCGCCTGCAGCGCGGGACCGCCTGGACCGGCCGGACCGGGCCGCTGTACCTGCGCTGGTCGGGCGGCGAGGCGGCGAAAGTCGGCCCGGACGGACGGCTCGAGCTCACGCTAACGGTCGCCCCAGGCGACCGGCACGACTTCGTCCTCGAGCTATCGGACCAGCCTCTCCCGAGCAAGCCGACAGCTGCCGACGTCGCCTGGGAGGCTACCGAGACGACGTGGCAGCGGGAGCTGCCCTCCTTCCAGACCAGCCTGGCATCCCGCGCCTCCCGGCACAGCTACGCCGTGCTGGCCGGCCTGACCAGCGGCAGCGGCGCAATGGTGGCAGCCGCCACCATGTCACTGCCCGAGCGGGCCGAGGCCGGCCGCAACTACGACTACCGCTACGCCTGGATCCGCGACCAGTGCTACGCCGGGCAGGCCGTGGCCGCCGACGGCCCGCACCGCCTGCTCGACGATGCCACCTCCTTCGTCGCAGCCCGCCTGCTCGACGACGGCCCCGGTCTCAAACCCGCCTACACGGTCACCGGCGGCGCGGTGCCCGACGAGCACACCCTGGCCGGGCTGGCGGGCTACCCGGGCGGGTCGGACAAAGTCGGCAACTGGGTGAACAAGCAGTTCCAGCTGGACGCGCTGGGCGAGGCGCTGCTGCTGTTCGCCGCGGCCGCCCGCCACGACCACCTCGACAGCCAGCGGTGGCGGGCGGCCGAGACCGCGGTCGCCGCGATCAAGGCCCGCCGCGACGATCCCGACGCCGGGGTGTGGGAGCTCAACGACAAGCGGTGGGCCCACTCCCGGCTGATGTGCGTAGCCGGGCTGCGCGCGATCGCCGGAGCGGCGGCGAGCAAGCAGGCGGGGGAATGGGAGGCGCTGGCCGATTCCATCTTGTCCGGCGTGTCCCGGGACTGCCTTCACCCGACCGGCCGGTGGCAACGGGCCGCCGACGACGACCGGCCGGACGCGGCGCTCCTGCTGGCCGCCATCCGCGGCGCCACTCCGGCCGACGATCCCCGCGCCGGGGCCACCCTGCGGGCGGTCGAGGACGACCTCGTCCGGGACGGTTACCTCTACCGGTTCCGGCACGACCAGCGGCCGCTGCACGAGGCCGAGGGCGCGTTCGTGCTGTGCGGGTTCCTCATGGCCCTGGCCCTGCACCAGCAGGGCCGCGAAACGGAGGCGGCCGGCTGGTTCGAGCGCAACCGCGCCGCCTGCGGGCCGCCCGGCCTGCTGACCGAGGAATTCGACGTCATCCAGCGGCAGCTGCGCGGGAACATGCCGCAGGCCTTCGTCCACGCGCTGCTCCTCGAGTCGTCCGTGCGCCTGGCCCGGCCGTGGAAGACGCCGTGACCGCCGCGGAACCGGCACTCGCCCGCGCCGCGGGTGAGGGGGCGGAGCGCTCGCTTCTCGCGGCCCGGCTGGTGCTGGGAAGCGGGTACCTTGCCTGGTCCGTGCTGGCAGCCAGGCAGCAGTACGGCCCGGCGGCCGTCCGTACGGTGACCGGGGTTCTCGGGGCCAGGCACCTCACCCAGGCCCTGCTCACCGCCGGCCGCCCGGCCCGGGCGGCGCTGGCGCTCGGCGCCGAGGCCGACGCGGCCCACTGCGCCAGCATGATCGCGCTCGGCCTGCTGTCCGGCCGGTGGCGGACCGCCGCGCTCACCGACGCGCTGCTGGCCGGGTCGTTCGCCGCGGCGGGCACCGCCTGCGCCAGAAGCCGGCCCGCCGGGGATGCCGCGGCACCTGGTTCCGGGCCGGTCGCGCACTGGCGCGACAAGTGCGCGGAAGGTCTCGCCCGCTACCTGGCGGCTTCTTGGCTGTCAGGCCCGAAGCCATCGGCTGTCACCCGCGCCGATCGATAAACCTGTAACAGAAAGGAATGACATCTTGACAGCACGCAAAGTGGCAGTGATCACCGGGGCGTCGGCCGGGGTCGGCCGGGCCACCGTCCGCGCCTTCGCCGACCACGGATTCGATATCGCGCTTATAGCCCGCGGCCAGGCGGGCCTGGACGCGGCCGCCGCCGAGGTGACCGCGGCCGGCGGGCGGGCGCTGTGCCTGCCAGCCGACGTCAGCCAATTCGACCAGGTTGACGCCGCGGCAGCGCAGGCCGAACAGGAACTCGGACCGATCGACGTCTGGGTCAACGATGCGATGACCACCGTGTTCGCCCCGGCCTGGGACATCAAGGCCGCCGACTTCCAGCGCGCGGTGGAGGTGACGTTCCTCGGCCAGGTCTGGGGAACGATGGCCGCCCTGGCCCGGATGCGGCCGCGCGACCGGGGCAACATCGTCAACGTCGGCTCGGCCCTGGGCATCATCGGGATCCCGCTGCAGTCCGCCTACTGCGCGTCCAAGTTCGCCTGCCGGGGGTTCTTCGAGTCCACCCGGGCCGAACTGCTGCACGAGGGCAGCCACGTCCAGATGAGCATGGTGTACCTGCCCGCGGTCAACACGCCCCAGTTCGACTGGTGCGCCACCACCCTCGACCGCCACCCCCAGCCCGTGCCGCCCATCTACCAGCCCGAGCTGATCGCGAAGTTCATCCTCGAGGCCGCGCTGACCGGACGCCGCGAGAAGGTCATCGGGTCCTGGAACAAGATCCTGGTGCTCGCCGGGCGCATGTTCCCCGGGCTCGGCAACCAGTACGCCGCCCGGGGCGCGTGGTCCACCCAGCTCACCAGCGAGCACATCTCCCCCGGCCGCCCGGTCAACCTCTACGAGCCCGCCGACGCCGAAAAGGACCACGGCGCCCACGGCCAGTTCGACCATATGGCCGGCGGCTTCCTCGACCCGTCCTACCTCAAGACCCTGCCGACCACCGCCAGGACCTTCGTCACCGCGCTGGCCGGGGACCTGGCCGGCAAGCGGCGCCGGATCACGCTGCCGCCCCGCCCCCGGCCCAGCGTTCCGCTGACCCAGAAACGGTGAGCGGGCAAGGCCGGTTCGTGACTGGCGGGCCGCTGCCCGGCGGGGCACCACGCCCGGCGGGGACCGGGTTCCGTGACCGGCGTCCTGGCCGGAGGGGCCCTGGCCGGGATACCGCGCAAGGGCCAGCCGGCCTGGCCGCGCCGGGTTACTGGTTTGCCGTGGTCTGGTCGGGCTGGGCGGGAAGAAGCTCGGCCAGTGCGGTGGCGAGCTTGCGCAGTTCGGCCAGGTGCGCCTCGGTCAGCTCGGTAACCAGGTGGTCGCCGTCCTCAGTGAGCTCCACGCGGACAACGCGGGCATCCTGGTCGTCTTGCCGCCGCCGGACGAATCCGCCGGCTTCCGCCCGGTCCACCAGGCCCACCGTGCTGTGGCTTTGCAGCAGCAGGTAGTCGGCGAGTTCCCCGACCGACGGCGATCGCGGGCCGGGGTGCCCCTTGATCGCCACCAGCAGCTGATGCTGGGCCGCGGTGAGGCCCACGGAACCCGCCTGCTCCTCGCTCCACCGCAGGAAACGCCGCAGGGCCACGCGGAAGCGCAGGTTGTTCCGGAAATCCTCGCCGGTCGGGTGAATGGGACCCTCTTCTCGTCGCTCGCAGCAAGAGATCGTACCGCGATACGCACGGTCCGGCGCTACTGCGCTCACTATGTCGTGCTATGATTATATCGCGTCACGACCTTTCCTAGGCGCTTATCCGTGGCGCGGAAGGGATGCCGATCCGATGATCATGTTGCAGGCCGCGCATGCCCTGGCCGCCGGGAACGCCGTAGTCGATGTGATGCTCTCGGGGGAGATCGACGTCACTATGTCCCATCGCTTTCCCGGTCCCTGCGGCGGATTCTGGACCGGAGCCTCACTGGGCTGATCTTCGACCTCACCGGGGTCCGGTTCCTCGACTGCGCCGCCCGGGCAATCGTCGGCACCGGGCGCATGCTCCCCGACGGCCAGCGCCGTCTTCGCGCCACTGAGGCTAGCAGGCTGACATTACGGGAAGTAGCACCGCGGCAGCGATAGGACAGGAGGTGAGCGCATGATTCGCCGTCGCTGAATCCCGCTTGTCCCGTCACCCGGTAGGGTCATCCTTCCTGCGGCGCGCTCCTGAGCCGGCGCCTCCACGCCGAGCGGGCATGTTCGCACCGCAGGCGTTCCTTGTCGCTGAATGGAAGGCGCATGTCATGACCACCGTCGAATCCGTCGAGGGCGCGCCGGCCCGTTCGCGCCGTAAGCTCTTGATCGGCCTGGCGGGTGTCACCGTCCTCGCCGTGGTGTTCGTGCTCGGGCTCTGGTGGGCGAAGTGGGGCCCTACGCGGCCAAGGCGAGTCGGCTGAGCGCCAGGCACACCTGGTCAAGCGGCACCATGTTCGCCAAGTCCGGACAGCCGGGTGCCGCGCCGACGTTCTCTGGCGCGGGGCGTTTCGCCAGCGCCTACTTGCTCGACGTCTGGCCGGGCTTTACCGTCGCGGTGGTGATCGCGGCGGCTTTCGGTGCACTGGTGCCGCGCGCCTGGCTGCTCGGCCTGCTGAACCGGCGGACCCGGCTGGGTCAGGCCATGGCGGGTGCCACGGCCGCGCTGCCGAGCCTGATGTGCACGTGCTGCTCATCGCCGCTCGTGGTCGGCCTTCGCCAGCGCGGCACCGGTACCGCCGCTAGCCTGGCGTACTGGCTCGGCAACCCGCTGCTGAATCCGGCTGTCCTTGTTTTCTTGTTCCTGATCGCGCCCTGGTTAGGAGGAAAGCGATGACGTGCCAGCAGCCGATCCGCGCGTCAGATCAGGACCGGGAAAAGTGTGGTCGAGGTGCTGCGCGACGCGTACACAGCGGGCTGCCTGGACAACACGCCGAGGACCGGTTCGCCGCGATCTGCTGCGACCATAAGACCAGGAACAGCCCGGTCCAGCCGTCCGCCGCCCAAATCGCCTCTCCCCAACGGGCAGCGTAGATCCATGGTCTATGAAACTTCCCGCGCCAAGATCCGGTCTATCACCTCGGCACCCGTGGGATCACAGGACGCAACTCGTGGCGGTAGACCGTGGGTCGTCACCACTATGTCCTGCCAGTCCTGATCCTGGTCCTAGCCATGGGGACCGCACTGGCCGACATACTGCACGCCGATGCTGACGCGGATCCAGCAGGCAGCCGGACCGTGGAGCCGACCAAATACCGGCACCTGCCCAGTCACACTAGGACCAGGCAGGATCGAGCCCGGACCAAGCTCTGATCTAGCCGACTGGGGCGGTCAGCGAGGTAAGCTAAGATCCAAGTCGTTAATTATAATTGTTGATCAAAAGTGCTTCTCGTCAGCAGATCGGCGGGCGGGGCCGACCGCTTACGCCAGCTGGCTCGGGGCTAACTGAACGAAAGGCAGGAACGCCGTGTGAACCAGATCGAGCAAATGCAGCAGCATCTTCGCGCCGCAGACGGCGTACCCGCCGTGCTCTCGGCAGGCTGGGGGGCCTTCGAACTCGTGCAGGCTGTTGCCACCGCATACGCTGATCAGTCCGCCGACATGTACCCCGCGTTCACGTTCGCCAGGGGCGCGGCGGTCAGCGGGCGGAACGCGATCGCCTGCGCGCCGTCCATGCCAGGCGGATATGCGGCACTACCGGTCATGACGCCTCCGGCTGCAGGCGACGTGTACGAGGTCGCCGGCGCTGTTGCCGGGCTGGCATCGGCGTTGAGCGCACGTCTGCGGGAAGCGGCCGGGCTTGCGGCCGATGCCGGTGACCGGACCGCCTGCGAGGATGCGGCGCTCGACGCTGAGCAGATCAGCGCGCTGCTCGCGAAGGGCACGTAGTGCCATCTGCCGTCTTCGGGGACTTCTGCGCTGCCGCCGATGAGCACATTACGGCAGCAGTGCTTGCCGGCAATGCCCCGGTCACCCTGCCCGATCCTGCTGCCGAAGACCTCTGCCGCCTGGTTGCAGTTCTGTCGCGATACTGCGGCGATCTGGCCCCGTGTGACGAGGTGGAGGCATCAGGCCGCAACGACCTGCAGGCATGGGAGCGCGCAGTAATCGACGCCGGCACGGCCTTGCGCATAGCTGGGGACCGGCTGCGCCGGGGGGCGGCGGAGACGGCCGGCGACCAGACGGGAACAGCGCCCCAGCGAGCACGGCATCTGGCAGCCGCTGCGACAGCACTGCGGACCGGCCGGGACCTGCTGCACACTCACCTGGTTACCGATCCAGCCGGACTCGCGCGAGGCACGTCGGAATGGGCGCCCGTGGTGACTTCACTGCCCGTCCTCCGCGCCCTCGCGAATGAGATCGGGCGATGGTCACGGCAGCTCGCTCCCCTCGCGGCGCTCCTTGCCAGCGCGGCGGCGCAGCATACGGCGCCGGGCGGACAAGGCCACAATGTTCCGGTCACTGCGCGCTCCGAGTTCGCTAGTGCGAGCGGGTGGCTGGAGGCTGCCGGTGCTGCTGTCCGCGCGGCGCTTGACATCGATCCGGTGCGAACTTCGGACATGGAACTGCTGTACTCGGTCCCTCCGGCGATGGCGCCCGAGCGACGGCGCCCTGGTTCTGCCGGGGGATCGGTCGCCGAGTTGTGCGACGGTATCGCCGTCAGTGCCTCCCGGCTGCGCAGCGGCATGCGTCACAGCGGGGAAAGGGCGCGGTGGTCCCCCGCCGTCACGTCGGGCGGCTGGCAGTGGATGGCCCAGGCCGCAGCGGTGACCTGCCACCTCAGCGAACTGGCGCTGCGATCGCTCGCCACCCGGGCCAGCGACTTCGCCAGCCTGCCGGTCAGCCAGACGCAGCTCGATGCCGCGGCTGATTGCATGGCCGGCATGCGCACAGCCTGGCAGCACGTTGACCGCCTGTGGGACGGAATGATCACCGAACGCAAGCTGCTGCCAACCTCCGCCATGACCGACGCCAGCGACCTCGTGCTGCGGCTCGGCCGGCTCGTCTGGGACAACCCGCACTGGACACCGGCCCACGCTCAGCGTGCCCCGCTCAGGTCCCCGCCCGTGATGGCACCCCGAGCGGCTGACGTCACGGCTGTCATGGCGGCAGTGCATCAGGCAATCGATGCCCTGGCCGTCGTGGCGAAGGCCGACGGCCAGGGCGTGGACACTGCTTCGGCAGCCGGACGGCTCTACGTGCCGACACGGTCGCTGCCCGGGGAATACGACGTGCCCCGCCCGTTCGCACCTGCTCCCGTCACCCAATGCGAGGTGCTGCACGAGGCGTACGGCGGTGCCCTGGACGCCACCCTCACGACAGCGCGGGCGCTCGACGAGCTAGCTGTCTCGGCAGGAACCCCGAGCAAGGTACTAGCGCTCGCCCGGGCGGCGGCACTGCTCCAGTGCCCTCAGCCAGGCAACCAGAACCAGCCGGGCGACGGCAATGTTCCCGGTCGGCTGACTGTCGGCGCGTCTTTCCGGGAAAGCCGGACGTCCACCGGGCGGGCTGGTCCAGTAGAACAGACGATCAGGGATCACGGTGTCTCTGACCCCATAATCCTGCTACGCGCCGCCGCGATCGATAACGCGGCGTGGCGCCTGATAACCCAGGCGGAGAACGCAGCCGAGATGTCTAACCCGCCAGGCACGGCGAAAAGCGAGCGAGCTACCGTCGCCACCCCGGCTCAGCTGGCTGCCCAGAGCTTCCCGCACGACGCAGCCGCAAGACCATCGGATCAGCGACCATCGCGCTCCGCTAGACAGGCCCTCAGTTCAGGCATCCACGTCACTCGCCGGTCCTGGTAGCCAGTTCACCCGGCAAGTCGCTACTTACTACATAACGACCATCTGCGCGGCCAGCCTATCCGCACTTGCGGGGCGGTATGAGATCCAGACGGTTGTGGCCGCGAGCGAGTGACCGATTTCAGGGGGTCTGTGCACGCACGGACCACACGAGAAGCCCCACCGTGATTAAGCCTGCGCTGCCTGCATGAAGGCTTGTCAGGGTGGCGCCGCGAACCTGGTTGCGGTTCGGTGTGGTTCAGCCCGCAGCCGACACCGTAGAGCGTCAGTAGCTCGACGACGTCGCGCAGGTACGAGTGGTGCTCATCAACGCTATGCGGTGATTTATACGTGAGCGCCTTTGCGGCAAGGGCCACGGCAGGGCGCTTACTCAGGGGAACGGCCGTGATATCGCGGCCGTTCACCGGTCCAGTTTGCCAGTTCAGCCCGCAGTCCGGCGGCGTCGTCGGCGTCCACAGTCATTGGCGGCGTGTTCTGTCCCCACCGGGCATCGCGGCCCCGGCGGGTAGCCCACCACCGGCCAGCGGAGCTGATCCAGACGTGCCATCCCCCCGCGAAGTCACGCTCGATCTGACGTGCCTCGGTGATGTGCTCCAGGCCGGGCATCGGCTGGTCAAAGAGCCTCATGGCTTGCCGGGCGCGTGCCTGCTGGACAGCGGCTGGGGCGAGTAGTCCTTGCGGATCTCCTTGTACAGCCCGTCAGGGTCCGCTGCGGTCAGCCAGCCGTGCTGGCTGCCTATCCGCCTGGCCCGCCAGCCGTGCTCGTCGTCAAACTCGATCTGGTAGGCCGTGTCCCAGTGGAACCGCAGCGCTGCCAGCTCGTCGTCTATGATCGCCTGCTCCGTAGCGGTGCGGCCCGCCGTGGCCATCGGATCATCTCCCTGTGCGTGCTTCCGCTGAACGCCTGTAGGTATCAGGCTGGCGAGCACGCGGGCCGTACGATAGTGACGGACAAGGACGCACGGGTACAGTCCAGTGACGCAAAGAGACGTGAGGGTGACGTTCGATGTCAGGTGCTGACGGCGACGCGCTGCGGTCGCTGCGGCGGTCGCACGGCTGGGACGTGCCCGAGATGGCGCGCAGGCTGCGCAGAGCTGCCGGGGACGACCCGCTGCCGGAGCACGGCGATCTTGTGCGGATGATCCGTCGCTGGGAGCGGGGCACCTACCGGCTGTCTGAGCGGTACGAGTTGCTGTACGCGGCTGCGCTCGGCGTGCATCCCGACGATCTGCGTCGGCCAGACGGCGCCAGTCGGCTACCCGAGCGGCCCCAAGGCCCGGACGCGCCCAGCGTGGTGGCGGCGATCGGCGCGGCACTGCATGCGGACCCGGCAGCCCAGGCCGCCTATGACAGCGCGGCGCTTCAGCACCACGTACTGCGCGCATGGGAGCTGCGCCAGTCGGCGGAGTATGCGCGACTCGGCGGCCTGCTTACTGACCTTCTGCGGGAAATCGTCGGCGGCCAGGCGGACCCCGCCGCGTCAGTGCACGTCTCCAACATGGCGTCGTCGCTGCTTAAGCGGCTCGGCGCGTACGAGATGGCGGCTGTGGCCGCCGACCGGGCGTTCCGCGCGGCCAGCCAGTCCGGCAGCGTGCTGCTCCTCGGCGCGGCCAAGCTGCGCGTGGCGAATGTGTACCTCGCCGCGTCGCGCCACGCAGAAGCAGTCGCGGTCGCCGCCGCAGCGTCCGACGACCTCCCGCCCAGCCGCACCTCGTCCCCGGAGGAAGTCGCGACGTTCGGGGCTCTGCTGTTGACCGCCGCCGTAGCCGCCGCAGAGATGGGCGAGGCGGCCCAGGCGTGGGAGTTCCTTGGTCACGCCAGGGCGGCAACCGCCGTCTACGACCGCGAGCACGCCGACCTGTACGCGGTCTTCGGCCCGGTCAACCTTGCAGTGCATGGCGTCCAGGTGGCCACCGAGCTAGGCGACGGGCGCGAGGCACTGCGCCGGGCCGAGCGCACCGACCCCAGACGGCTGCCTGCCGTGCTGCTCGAACGGCGCTCCACGCTGCTTATCGACACGGCCAGGGCGCAGCACATGCGCCGCGACAACGCATCCGCCGGGGAGACGCTGATCGAGGCCGAGCGAATAGCGCCGCTAGAAGTACGCTACAGCGGCGCGGCGCGCGGCCTGCTCGGTGAGCTCCTGTCCGCCGGGCGCCCGGCCGCCGCGCTGCGCGAGATGGCCGACAGGCTGAACCTGGCCGCATGACCAACCCCGTCCTGTACGTCGTGGCCTGCGGCGCGCGTCCCGCCGCCGACCTGTCCGCGTTCGTCACCTGGACGCAAGACCAGGGCTGGGACACGTGCGTGGTCGTCACCCCATTCGCGCTGCGGTTCGCGGACACGGCCGGGCTCGCGGAGCTGACCGGCCACCCCGTCCGGTCGGACTACAAGCGGCCCGAGGACCCCGACGTCCTGCCCCCGGCAGATGCGTTCGCGGTCGCCCCCTGCACGTTCAACACGCTGAACAAGTGGGCGAACGGCATCAGTGACACGCTGGCGCTCGGCCTGCTGAACGAGGCGCTGTGCAGCGGCGCGCCGATCGCCGCCGTCCCCAACCCGAACGCCGTTCTGGCCAGGCATCCCGCGTTCACGCGGAGTGTGGCGTTCCTGCGCGACCGCGGCGTCCAGGTGCTGTTCGACCCCGATAAGTACCCTCTGCCGACCCCGAACATGGGGGAAGCCAGCCGCGACCTGTTCCCGTGGGACGCGCTCAAGGCTGTGGTCTCCAGGATGCGCGAGCAGTTGAATTCACCCAGGTAGCGACGTCTACGTTACTCAGGAGGCAACTAAGTCCCGCCTGATGTCGGCTATAGCTCGCGAGCCTCTTCTCTAGTTCTAGTCGCCTTACGGCGCACACTCAGTCCGGCACTCGTCGTTCATCAAACCGGCATTGCCGACAGCTTCCGGTCTACCGAGCGCGTCATCACCGACCGGCTGGTCCGCTGGGCCACCCGGACGGCGGAGCCTCCTCGAGGCTCCGCCGTCCGGCATCCGTCGACCTTGGACGACTGCCTGGCCGGACGGTAGCCGGTCCGGTCCTGCGGTGAACCCGCACCCGCCCGCCCGCGGCAGGGCAGCCGGTCTCGGCGGGGCGGCGCGCCAGGCTGCTCACCCTGCATACCTCAACCATGCCCAGCCACCCGCCAAACCAGCCAAGATCTTCAGCGGGACTCCTAGACGATCAAGTGCGGCAGAGCGCTTGGCGGCGTAGTAGGCGCAGACGCCGCCGCTGAAGCTGGCCCCAAGCATGCTGAGCCGGTCCGCGCCCGCCGCACCGCGGACACGAGCAAACGCCACCCGGATGTCGTTGAGGATCTCGAAAAACGTCAGCTCCTCTGGCGGCCCTCACTCTCGCCATGCCCCCGGCAGTCGAAGCGCAGCGACGCGACACCCGCCAGGGGGGGCGTTCAACCGGGTAAAGAAGCCGCCTTCTGTCGAGGGCGGTCTTCTTCTCATCCTTCCAGCTGCCTGTCGGTCCCCACTATGCGCAACATGCATGTCGCCAGGCGGCGGACCCTCAGTGTCCGCGGGCCGAGCCCGGGTCCCGGCATAGCGCCTGGCCGGCCGGCCATGATGGTGGCATGTCGGGT
>Ga0335074_10008635_pt1 | contig 14167 bp, 14 predicted proteins | sample Lox_Sample_23_FD_206715 | JGI IMG/M metagenome (GOLD analysis project Ga0335074, IMG submission 206715) | Soil microbial communities from Loxahatchee National Wildlife Refuge, Florida, United States - Lox_Sample_2.3 | ecosystem: Environmental > Terrestrial > Soil > Wetlands | place: USA...
AAACCGTCCCCGCGTTGTGCTCGTCTGATGCCAGGTCCGCGGGGATCGCTGCGAACCAGGCCTGGCACCGCCGCGAGCGATGTCATCTCAGCCGCGGGCAATTCCGGCGTGCTGCCTTTCATCACGGCGGCAGCGTAACCGCCGCAACTCTGCACAGTCCAACCAGCAGCCGCACCGCCACTCGTTGCGCATTATGGAACGCAGCCGTTCCGGATCTAAAGGTTTCTTGCGGCCGCGGCCGGGCAGCAGAGGGGACGACCCGATGGAGGTGGGACACGTCGGCGTGACGGATAGCGAGCAGCCCGGCCGCGACATCTTGGGGCCGGGGCAGCGCTTGCAAGCAGGCCACGTCGGCACGCTCGCTGCACTATTCAAATCTCACGGAGCGGACCTGTTCGGCTACTGTAACGGGCTGCTCGGTGATCCGGACGAGGCCGTCGGCGCTACTCAGGCGACGCTGATCATGGCGTGCCTACTGATCGGGCACCTGCAGGATCGGGGGCAGCTCAGACCGTGGCTTTTCGCGCTCGCCCGCCGCGAGTGCCTGAGTGCCGACCCAGCACGCGCCGAGCTTGCCGAGGTCGGGATTTCGAGATCAGCTGGACCTGCCGGTGAAGCTCCCTTGGTGAATGCGCCGCCAACAGCCTGGCAGGGCTCCGCCCGGATGCTGCTGGACCCCGACCTGCGGTCTAGCCGGGACGCTGTCGTGACACATGCGGGTCGACTGCAGCCGGACGGCTTTCCTGAGATCGCGTCGTCTAGGACTGCCCGCTCCCGGCTCAAGCTGAGCGGGCTGATAGTGACGGCAGTACCAGCCGCGGCCGGCGTCGCCATCGGCCTCTACTTCGCACACGCGCCGCAACCGTCCCCGGCGAGCCGGGGCGGTGCGCCCTCCTCGCCGGGATGGCCGCCTGCGGCAACGTCGTCACCGGCCACCTTTGCCAAGCCGGCCCGATCGCCGGGCCTGCCGATCGGCTCACTCTTCCCGGCGCACCGGACTCGCGCCTTCTTGCCGGTCCTGCCGGCGCCGGCACCGTCCTCGGTGCGACCGACACCGAAACCGGAGGTGTCCCCTTCGGCGCGGTCATCGTCCCCATCGGGGACCTTCTCCCCGCCAGCCGGTTCGCCAACGCCATCGACCTCGGAGACGATGTCGCCCACGCCACCACCATCGCAAAGCCCCACTCCGACGCCGACCAGCTCTGGTACTCCGACTGGTTCGCCAGCCGGCTAACCGCCGGCCGGCCTGGTCGCGAATACTGGCGAAGGGATGTTGCATTCGGTACCGTCGAGTACGCCCTGCTTGAACTGGATGTTCGGCCACAGCGGGACAGGCGGCAGCAAGATGGGCGCCACAGAAACAGGCGGGGGCGCGGCGGAGGCATGCGGTGACTAGTCAGGCTGGGCGAATGGCGTCGCTGAGCCCAGCAGATCCGAGGCCAGAACCGGGCGATCGGGACACGTTCGCCGATATGTTCGACCAGCATGCGCGGCACCTTTTCGACTTCTGTTTCGGTCTTCTCGGCAACCGGGCCCGTGCCGCAAGCGCCACTCAGCTGACCCTGATCGCCGGTCACTCCCTGGCCGGGCGTCTGCAAGACCCGAGCCGGATGCGGGCCTGGCTGCTCGCGCTCGGCCGCTGGGAATGCCTCAACGGCAATCGGGCGTGGGCCGGAGCCGGCGGCTCGCCGCAACCGGCCGGAGCGGCCGGAGATCTCGCTGAAGCGCTGGCTTTCCTCGATGCCGCTGATGACGACGTTGCCGATCGTGCGCTAGGCGAGCTCGCGCCCGCCGGCGCTGACGTCGTCGGGGACCGCTGGGTCCGGGCGGCACTCGATGCGCTCCCGCGTGCTGACCGGGAGATACTCGACCTGGTTTACCGGCATGCGGTCAGCCTGGCCGAACTGCCCGCCGTGGTCGGGATACCGGCAAAGAGCGCCCCGGGCGCGCTGGCTGCGGCACGGGCGAAGCTGGAGAAGTCGGCGGCAGCCGCGGAGGAGGCTGCCGCCGCAGACGAAGCCGGGCCAGCCGATGGCCACTGGGCGGATACCGCCAATCCGCCACAGGCCAGGACGACGATGAGCCCCGCCTACCGCCTCGCTGCTGTGCCGCTGGCGACCCTCCCGCCGTCAGTGTGGCGCCGGACAGCCCGGGTGGTGATGGATCCGAAGTTCCGCGCGTACCGCGAAGCCGTCAGCGCGCACGCCGAGCATCTCGGGCCCGATGGCTTCCCCGCGCAGGTCGAGGCCGGCCGGCCGCCGTCGAACAGGAAGCTACTGGTGGCCTCAGCCCTGATGGCCGGGCTTTTGCTAGCTCCGGCCGCAGCGGGCGCGGTGGGTTACGCCGCCTTCGCCGGGTCGGCTGCTGCGTCAGCGCCCGGGGCTCGCCGCGGCGACGCGCCTGTTGTCTCTCCATCGGGAACCTCTGGCGGGTCGGGCCTGGCGCGGTCGTCGGGTCACTCGAAGCGGTCCGGACCGAAGCGCCCGGGCTCGAAGGCGCCCAGCAAGTCCGCTGCGGGCGGCGTGGCACCCCAGCCGGGAACTTCGGCTCCTGGCTCCCGGAAGCACTCGGCGTCCCCGTCTCCGACCTCGAGGTTCTCGTCCCCAGCGTCGCCCAAGCCGTCGAAGTCCTCGTCGTCGCCATCGACGTCGTCGTCTTCATCGTCTTCGACCTCCTCGTCGCCCTCTCCCACCCCGGATCCGACGCCGTCGAGCGCATCCTCGTCCTGACGGTCCGGCTCTGCGGCCGAGCGAACTAGCGCGCTGCCTCGAAGATGGCGGCCACGCCCTGTCCGCCTCCGACGCACATTGTCTCCAGCAGGTACCGGCCATCGCGGCGGCGCAGTTCGCGTAGCCCAGTTGCGAGTATCCGCGCGCCGGTCGCGCCAATCGGATGGCCAAGCGAGATGCCCGAGCCATTCACGTTGAGCTTGTCCGGGTCGTTCCAGTCCCACCCGGCCAGGACGCCGAGAACCTGGGCGGCGAACGCCTCGTTCAGCTCAACCAGGTCGATCGCGCCGAAGTCGAGGCCGGTCCGGGCAAACAGCCTGGCCACCGCTGGCACCGGCCCGATCCCCATGGTGGCCGGCTCGCATCCGGCGGCCGCCCAGCCGACGAGGTAACCGAGTGGCTCGAGGCCCAATTCGTCTAGCTTGTCGTCAGCGACGACCAGGCAAGCCGCGGCCGCGTCGTTCTGCTGGCTGGCGTTTCCGGCCGTCACCGTGCCGCCGGGGATGATCGCACGCAGCTTGCTCAGGGACTCTGGCGTGGAGTCCGGGCGCACGCCCTCGTCCCTGCCGACAGTCACCGGCTCACCGCGCCGCTGCGGCACCTCGACAGGCACCACTTCGTCGTCGAACAGCCCGGCCGACCAGGCGGCTGCGGCGCGCTGGTGGCTGCGGGCGGCGTAGGAGTCCGCCTCGTCCCTGGTGATGCCGAACTGCTCGGCCACATTCTCGGCCGTCTCGATCATCCCGGAGATCTTGCCGAACCGCCATTCCGGCTGCGACCGCTCGCGGCCCCGGTCAAGCCTGTCGTACAGGAACTGGCTCCCCGACCGGGCGCCCCAGCGCATCGCAGTCGTGTAGTGCTCGACGTTGCTCATGCTCTCGACGCCGCCCGCAACGACCACATCGGCCGCGCCGGTCTGCACCATCATCGCGGCGGTGATAATGGCCTGCAGCCCGCCGCCGCACCGCCGGTCGATCTGGAAGCCCGGCACGCTGACCGGCAGCCCGGCCTGCAGCGCTGCCCAGCGGCCGATACACGGCGTCTCGCCGCTTGCATACGACTGGGCGAGTGAGACGTCGTCGATGCGTTCGGGATCGATGCGGGTTCGCGCCAATACTGCCCTGATGACGGTGGCGGCGAGGTCCTCGACGGGCACGTTGCGCAGGCTTCCGCCGAACGTGCCCACCGGCGTCCGCATCGGCGCCACGATCGCGGCTCGGCGGTCGGTCATGAGATCTCCTTCTCCAGGGCGGCCCTGTGGTCGGGATGAGCGATGGCCAGCATCCGCTCCTGCCGCTGCGACAGCGTCAGGCCGCGCAGGTCGGCTATTCCATATTCGGTCACAATCACCCCGGCATCGGCACGGGACTGGCTTGCGGGCCCGCTGAGGCGGGCAACGATGCGGCTTGCCGGGCCGGCCGTAGACGGCAGAGCGATGACCGGAACGCCGCCCTCCGACCTGGCGGCACCCCGCAGGAAGTCGGTGGCTCCACCGACTGCGCCCACATAACGGCTCGCCGCCGTCTCGGAATTAACCTGTCCGGTCAGATCGAGCTCGGTGGCGGAGTTGATCGCGACGAGCTGCCGCTGCGCCGCGAGAACTGCCGGGTCGTGGGTGTACCGGGTGTCGCGAAGCTCGACAGAGCGCTCGCCGGCCGCGAGCGCGACGAGTCTCGCGCTGCCCATCAGGAAGCCGGTGACGACGATGCCGGGGTCGACCTTCTTGCGCGCGCCGGTCACCACGCCGGCTTCGATCAGGTCGGCGACCGCATCGGTGATGACACCCGAGTGGATGCCGAGGTCGCGGTGGCTACGCAGCCGGCTGGCGACCGCGGATGGGATGCTGCCGATGCCGAGCTGGATCGTGGCGCCATCCGGGATTAGCCCGGCAATGTGGCCCGCGATCGCGTCCTCGATGCCGCGCGCGGGCGCCATCGGGTGCTCTGGCGGCGGGCGGGAGACGTGCACGAGCAGGTCGATCTCGTCCGCGTGCACCCGTCGGCCACCGCGCACGTCGGGGACCTGGTCGTTGACCTCAGCGATGACGGTCCGAGCCCGGCCGATCAGCGTTGCTGGGTAGTCAGCACCGAGGCCAAGCCCGAACGTGCCGTCCGGCCCGGCGGGCGGCAGGGAAAGGAACAGGACGTCCGAACGGAGCTGGCCGTAACCCAGGATCTGCGGCAGCTCGGAGTAGTGGACAGGCAGGACGTCCAGCACGCCCGCATCGGCGAGGGCCCGGTTGGCGCCTGCCGCCGTGTAGGAGACGAACGAGAGGTAGTCACAGTTCTCTACGCGAACGGCGGAAGATTGCGAGATACCGGTGAAGCAGCGCAGCCCGCCTAGTTGCTCGCGCTGATCGGCTAGGGCCTCTGTCAGTGACAGCGGCTCCGCACACCCTTGTCCCCACACCACCAGGTCACCTGGCCGGATGTAGCCGGCCAGGTCCACAGAGCCGACGTCGCTAACCTCGGTCGTCAACCGGCCAGGCTCCGCATCACGAGCGTCAGCTTAGTCCGCTGCTTGCCGAAGTGCAGCGACCGTCTGGCGCACGAATTCGACCGCATCGTCCCCAGGTTGCTGCGCCGCGACCTGGCCGCGCTGCTGGCTGATGGCGCGCGTGATGAGCTCAGCCGGGCCGAAGCCACGATCGAGCGCCGCCTCCCCGCCGACGATCTTGGACACGATCGCATTGTCGGTCAGGAACACCGTTGCACGGCATGCATTGAGGACGGCATACGGTTCGGGACCGTGCTCAAGTCCCCAGAGCAACTCGTGGGCGAGGTAGCTCAGGATTATCTGCCTCGGCACAGGGCCGATGACATCGCGAGGCGGTAGCCCGTAGACGGCCCGGCCGGCAGCCCGGCACACCGCGTAATGCATGAGGAGGTCGGCGTCGCCCGGCGAGTCCGCATCGCCTTGGATCCGGCATCCTGCTGGTTCACCTGCTACATGCAGGAGGTACGGCCATGGCGCGTACGGGGCTGCGGCGGCAGAGGCCGTCACGACACTGCATTCCAGTCCGCGACCCGGGCAGCCGCCGGCCCGGTCAGACCGTGCGGCCAGAACGCGAGCGATGCTCGCAAGCGCGTCCGCCGGGGTGCTGTCGTCGACGACGAACAGCATGTCCACGTCGCTGGCTGGCTGCCAGCCGCCCAGCACAGCTGATCCGTGCAAGTAGGCCGCGTGCAGAGATCCGCCCGACGCCACCGTCACCTCTTGGCTGACAGCTGTGGCATAAGCGAGCACCGCGTCCACGGCCATTCAGGCAAGCACGGCGACGTAGCGCCAGTCCAGCACGTCGCGCTCGTCCGGCCCGTCCGCGCGAACCACCGACCGCAGGTGGACCAGTCCCCCGCCATCTGGCAGGTCGTCAACCTGCTCGATCGAGATCGTGCTGCGCAGCGTGTCGCCCTCGCGAACCGGCGCCAGATGGTCGCAGCTGTGCCAGCCGAGGATCGTGACCAGCGACGGTAGTGCCCTAGTCGCCTGTGACAGCGCGAGGCCGATCGCATGGCCGCCGTACACCAAGCGCCCGTTCCCGCCCGCTTGTTTGTCGTGGTGGACGGCCGCGATGTTGAGCGTGAGCCGGGCCAGTTCAGGCGCGCTCGATACCACGTCGCCGCCGGCCACCGCGAAGCGCTGACCGGTGGACAGATCGGCTGCGTGCGGGCCGTCGGTGCGAGCCGCGAATGCGGTCAACCGCCAGCCGCCGACCAGGGCGGCCAGATCACCTGGCGCCAGATCGCGGCCGATCGCGTCGAGGTCATCACGGTGCCCGGTCTGGGCTGCCGGGTCGCGCAACGGCAGCATCGCGCAGCGCCAGAAGTCCAGCACCGGCCGGCCTTCCTGGTCAGTCGTCGTGATCCTGAGGGTCGCAAGCCCGGTCGGGGCCCGGCCCTCGCGCGGCCGGTTCTGCCGGAGGGCGGCGACTTCAGTGCACGTGCGCAGTGTCTCGCCGAGACGGGGTATCCGGCGGAACGCCAGGCCGCGGTAGAACAAGTTCGCCTTGACGTGCTGCGTCACGATGGTGGACTGGCCGATGGCGACGTCCCAGACCAGGCCAGGCTGGACGAGTGGATCACTCCCGGTTACCTCCCGGCATAGACCGTGATCGAGCATCAGCGCGAGCCGGTCACCGGTGATGGCCTGATGCGCCGCGGCCAGGCCGGGAGTCAGCGTCATCGCCGGCGCGCCGGTGAATCGCTGCCCTACAGTCAGCTCGTCGAAATACGGGCCCGCGCCGGGATGAGGCAGCATGGGGCTCCCTCCATCTAGCCTTGCTTGATACCGGACGGAACGAGGTGGGTGGGTGTGAGCGGTCTTTCGGCAGAAGAGCGTGCGGTCGTTGACACGGTAGCGGAGTTCGTTGACCGCGAGGTCAGGCCGGTGGCCCGCGACCTCGAGCACGCTAACGAGTATCCCGAGAAGCTCATCGCCCAGATGAAAGCCCTGGGCATCTACGGCCTGGCCATCCCGGAGCCCTACGGTGATGCGCCGGTTTCAACACCCTGCTATGCGGAGGTCACAGCCGAGCTAGCCCGCGGCTGGATGAGCCTGGCCGGGGCGATGGGCGGTCACACGGTGGTGGCAAAGCTGCTGCTGAGCTTCGGAACCGAGGAGCAGAAACAGCGTTACCTGCCGCCGATGGCGACGGGCGAGATTCGCGCGACGATGGCGCTGACCGAGCCGGGCGGCGGCTCGGATCTGCAGGCCATGACCACGATCGCTCGCCCAGACGGCGAAGGCTACCGGATCAATGGCGCGAAGACCTGGATCACTAACGCCCGCAGGTCGCAGCTGATCGCGCTGCTGTGCAAGACCGATCCGACCGCACTACCACGGCATCGCGGAATCAGCATCCTGCTGGTCGAGCACGGGCCTGGCCTCGTCGTCTCGCGCGACCTGCCCAAGCTCGGTTACAAGGGGGTAGAGAGCTGCGAGCTGGCCTTCACCGACTTCTTCGCGCCTGGCGACGCGCTGCTCGGGCTGGAGCCGGGCAGAGGCTTTGCCCAGATGATGAAAGGCCTGGAAATCGGCAGGATCCAGGTGGCGTCGCGGGCCGTGGGTGTGGCCCAGGCTGCGTTCGACGACGCATTGCGGTACGCACGGGAACGGGAGAGCTTTGGCCAGCCAATCTGGAAGCATCAGCAGGTGGGAGCGTATCTCGCCGACATGGCCACGAAGCTCACGGCATCGCGCCAGCTAGTGCGGTTTGCGGCTGAGCGTTATGACGCGGGCGAGCGATGCGATATGGAGGCGGGCATGGCCAAGCTCTTCGCCTCCGAGGCTGCCATGGAGATTGCGCTGAACGCCGTCAGGATCCACGGGGGTTACGGCTATTCCACCGAGTTCGACGTCGAGCGGTACTTCCGTGACGCGCCCCTCATGATCGTCGGCGAGGGCACCAACGAGATCCAGCGCAATGTCATTGCCCAGCAACTGGTTGCGCGCGGCGGCCTCGGTCGCTGACCGCGTAAAACTGTGACCGACCGAAGGAAACTTCGCTTGGCGGCAGGAAGCTACGGGACGCCGGCCGGGACCCGGTCGGGCGACCCCCGGTCAAGCTCGGGGAATTCGGCCAGCTCATCCCAGCTACCGGCCCAGTCTTCCAGGTCAAGCAGCGGAAGTGCTGGCTCAGCCGGTACCCGCAGGCCACCTGGCGGCGTTGGCCCCGAATCGGGGTCGTCCGGACCGCCGCCACCGCCACCACCGCCGGGCCGGTGACCTGTGTCGCCTTCCGCGAAGAGCCCGCCCCAGGCGCCGAGTCCCGCGCCCAGCAGCGGAAAAATGATGAGAACGAGGACGTAACCGGCAGCAGCGCGGCTGAAGGCTCCCTCGAAGACGGATACTGCGTTCGGCGCGAGCGATGCACCCCGGCCAGGTGTGAACAGTTTCTCAGGGAGAGTCCACTGGATGCTGGCAGCTGTATGCGGCGCGAGAGCGATCGTAGTGATCCCGAGGATCGAGACAAGCAGGGCAGCCGAGATCCCGACGCAGATTCCGGCGGCGAAGCCCTGTTGGGCAAGCGCATTAATGCGCGGCCGCTGCGCCGCCCGGCGCGAGGAATGCCGTGCTGCGGAGATCGCCGCCCGCACTGCGGCGAACAGCAAGAGCAGCACGGCGAAGACCTTCGCCAGGCCGACGAGTAGCGGGAGCCAGCGCCCATATTCTGGCTGGTAGTTGATCAGCGGGCGCAGGGCGTAGACGGCAATCCCGAGCGCGATCCCCGCGCCGGTGCCGATCCCGAGGGCCGCCGGACTCGCCGGAGGCCGCTGCGCGGTGACCGCCAGGAGCGCGGCAACATAGAGCGCGATCACTACCAGGAAGGCAGCCTCGCCAAACCAGACGCCGGCGAGCTCCGTGCGCGTCAGCCGAGTAGCCAGTTCGAGCTGCTCGACGTCGGCCTTGACCATGATCAGGGCAACGACGCTCGCGTAGCCGCCCGCACGTACCAGTCGCGGTACCCAGCCCCGCCCGCCAGGCCCATACTTCCGGCGGACGGCGGGCGGCAGGCTGGCGAGTATCAGGACGGTGGCTACGAGGTCGACTCGGCTGATCAAGGTGGCTGGGTTGTGCGCTGCACCTGGCCAGGTTGCCCACGCAAGAACTGCAGCCGCGGCTGCAGTCAATGCCCAGTACGCAATCCTGCGTGGCATCCGGGCCTCCCTAACCATCAGCCACACGGTCCTGCTACCAGGCTAAAGCAGGCTGTCCACCTCGTGAACCTCACCGCATGGAACATTGAGGGCCGCGTGATGGTTGCGGATCGCCTCCTCATCCGGTCCTTCGAGCAGGCAGTAGACCTTACCGTCGGCATTGTGGAACAGCTCGACCTGACGAACGCCGAACTCGTCGGTCACCCCATCGCGCGTTCCCTGCGCTATCTGGTCGATAGCTTCCTGCGGAAGCTTCAGGTCATCGTGGTAGTCCATGAATCGTGGCATGTAGACCCTCCCTAGCTACCGATGCCTCGCACTGACAATGTCTCCTGCGTGGTCGGTCATGTCCACCGGTTTGACGTCTACTGCGGCGTCGCCAACTGAATGCCCGGTTTCAGCGTGTGGCTTTCAGGGTATCGAATGGATGTTCGATTGATGAGGTGAGTGCCGTGAAGGGTGATCGCGTCGAGATTGTGGTCGACATTGGTGAGGGCACTCGGTCTTACGAGGTGGTCGCGACTCGGGCTGGCCGGAGGGTTGAGATCGCCAACCGTCGCGGCGTAGTAGAGGTCAGCGAGGTCACCCGCACTGGCAGTCCGGTGCGGACTGCGCGATTTATGGCTAGCCGCATCATCTCGATGGTCGAGTACCCAGCTGCCGACACACAGGCCCGTTAGCCACGAGCGGTCAGCTCAACGGCCTGCTACCGGACATCACCGGGACTGCGCACACTGACCTGATCGGCCCTTCGCGTGTTGATCACCCGGTCGGGCTCGATGCCCACTGCCTCTGCCCTGAGGCAGCCGCTGCCGAGCCAGTCAAGCTGCCCCGGCGCATGGGCGTCGGTGTCGATAGCGAATAGGCAGCCCATATCGGCCGCTATCCCCAGCAACCAATCGGACGGGTCTTGGCGTTCAGGTCGACAGTTAATCTCAACAGCAACACCGTGCTCGATGCAGGCGCCGAAGACCCGCTCGGGTTCGAATTCCGACTCGGGTCTGCCCCGGCCAGCGATCATCCGGCCGGTGCAGTGGCCGAGAACGTCCACGTGCGGGTTGGAGATCGCCGCAATCATCCTGGGGGTCATCTCCGCCGCGGGCATCCTCAGCTTCGAGTGAACGCTAGCGACGACCATGTCGAGCTTGCCGAGCAGATCCTCGCGCTCATCGAGACTGCCATCCTCGAGGATGTCCACCTCGATGCCGGTCAGGATCCGGAACGGAGCAAGCTCGGCGTTCAGTTCGGCGACGAGCTCCAGTTGCTGCTCTAGCCGCTCGGGTGACAGTCCGTTCGCCACTGTCAGCCGTGGCGAGTGATCTGTCAGGGCGATCCACTCGTGACCCAGCTCGCGGGCAGCGTCGGCCATCTCCTGCGGCGGACTACCGCCGTCAGACCAGTCCGAATGCGTATGGCAGTCTCCGCGCAGCGCCGCGCGCAGGCCCGAGTACTGAGGCGGCGCCGCATCCTGAAGCAAGCGGAACAGGTAGGCCGGCTCCTCACCTGCAGCGGCTTGCTGGATGACCTGCGCGGTGGCCGGGCCGATGCCGGCCAGCTGGGTGAGGGTACCCGCATCGATCCGCTCTGCCAGGTCACCCTGCGGAAGATCAGAGATAACCTGCGCCGCCCGGCGGAACGCGCGCACCCGGTAGGTGGGCGCTCCCGCGCGCTCGAGCTGGAACGCGATCTGCCGGAGCGCACGCACTGGATCCATATACAACCCATTCCCATCAATGTCCGGAACTGGGTCTCCTTCAGCCGCTGAGGCCGACAGTGGACCCCCCGGCCGCCGAGGACTACGCTGATTGCAGGTGAGCCGGGAAGGCTGGTCGGCGGAATAATAGCGACTGCCTCGAGATCGGAGCGCCGATCATGACTGTAAGGACTGCCGAAAGCTCGGCTGACGGCGGACGTCAGACTGAAGTCACCCCTCGTTACATCGTCCCTGCCCCTCGCGCCAGGAACGGCCAGTGGCTGCTCGCGGGACTGCTGCTGGCCGGAGCGGCGCAGCTCATCGCTGTCGCGGTTGTCACCAGCGCCGACCGGATTGCCAGCCCGGCGCCGTGGTGGTTGGTATTGCTTGCCACCGCACCAGCTCCGCTGGCCGCCATCGCGGCTTTCGCCCCGCTGGCCGTGGGCCGGGTGGCAGTCGTCGCAGCGGTAGCCGCTGTTTTCGCCGGTCTCATCGCCGGCATCACGCACAACGGCCTCTTCTTTGCGCCTGCGCTCGTAGCGCTCGTCATCGGCGGGGCGCGGCTGTGGAGAGTGAGCTAGCCGGCCCGCATCCTTCCGCTGGTCGCTGCTAACCCGGTGGCGTGGTGGCGCGTCGCTGCTCGATTGCCTTGTGATGGTCGTAGAGCTCAGCAGGCGCGGGCTCACCGCGTAGGTCGCCGACGAGCAGAGCGATGGCGTGCATGGTGTCTGCTGTCGCCGCGCGCAGTGTGGCCGCGTTGAGCGGCTGACCCTGGTAAGCGCTGAGGTCGACCGGCGGGCCCGCGATGACCTTCATCGTCTTGCGCGGGAAGGGGTGGAAGCCGGGCTTAAGAGTCCCGGCTAGGCCGCCCTTCTCGCCCTTGCGGTAAGGCAGCAGCTCATGCGCTCCCCATGACGCCAGCGGAAGTACCGGCGCCCCGGTGGCGAGCGCCAGTCGCGCTGCACCGGTCTGCCCGGTCATCGGCCACAGGTCCGGATCGCGGGTACAGGTGCCCTCCGGGTAGACCACCACGCACTGACCGGCCGCCAGCGCATCCTCCGCTGGCTTCAGCGCTGCGGCGGCGCCGCCATCACGGTTGACGGGAATCTGCCCGGTACCCCGTATGACACGGGCAACGAAGCCGTGACCGAACAGCGCTGACTTCGCCAGGAACACCGGGTAGTGACCGCTTGCCCACAGGTAGTAGCAGAGTGCGAGCGGATCCGCCTCGGAGATGTGGTTCGCCGCGACGATCAGTCCTCCCGTTCGCGGCACGTTATCCATGCCGCGCCAGTCACGGCCTGCAATCGCGCGCGACAGCGGCGGCACGACCGCAACGGTCAGGCCGCGCCATCCGCGCGAATAGTGATAGCCCATCGCCACATCCTGCTCTACTGCGATCCGACGGTCCCAGATCAGAACCTGCCAGCGTGAGCGTACCCTGCGCTACGACTTCGGCTAGCTTGGCGAAGGTGCGCCGTGTGAGTACTGACTGCGATGCTCGACGCCGCGTTCGCCTAGCAGCCACCGGGTGGACTACGTGCCGAGCGTGACGCTCAAGGCCGACGATCGCGGTGAGCTCGGTACCGGCCGGAGCCGCTACCGTCAACTGCTGGCGGCGCCCGGGTCGCGCGCGCTCACGGCAGCGGACCTGTGCGCACGACTGCCGCAGGGGATGCTGAGCGTCACCGTACTGCTGGTGGTCGCCGAGCACACCTCGATGCGCATGGCCGGGTTCGCCCTAGCCGGCTCCACGCTGGGGCTGGCTGTCACAGCCCCATTGCGAGGCAGGCTGGCTGACCGGTCCGGTGTGTCCAGGGTCGCTGGCCTCTGCTACGCCGGATACCTCGTCTGCTGGGCGGGATTGCTGGCCGCCTCGGTAGCTCGTCAGTCGGCAGCGGTGCTGGTAGTGATGGCAACTCTGGTCGGTTGTTGCACTCCGCCGCTGAGCCCGGCGATGCGCAGCTTGTGGTCGGTTCACGCGCCCGCGTGGCTGCTGTCGACGGCGTTCGCCCTGGATGCCGCCGTGTTCGACCTGGCCTATATCGCAGGCCCGGTCCTCGCCAGCTCCCTTGCGGTCGGGATTGCGCCGGCAGCGGCGCTGGGCCTGATGCTTGGTCTGCTCGGCGGCGCGGTAGCTCTCATCGCAGTCCGGTTCCGACGGCGGCCGGTCGACGGCGCCAAACTCCGCCGTTCCGGGCCGTTGCGCTCGGGCACGCTGCGCCGGCTACTAGTCACGGCAGCACTAGCCAACGTCGCCCTGAGTGCGACGGAGGTAGCACTCATCGCGACGGTGCGGCTACACCACGCCCTATGGGCCTCAGGCCCGCTGCTGGCCGAGCTGTCCGCTGGAAGCATCGTGGGAAGCTTGCTTCTCGGCAGCCGGGCATCTACCGCCAAGCCTTACGGGCGCCTGGCCTGGCTGCTGGCCAGCTTCGCCCTGGGGCTTGCCGCACTGACCGCAGCCTCACTAGTCCCGCCACTGCTGGCCGTCGTCACCCCGCTGGCTGGCTTGAGCCTTGGCCCCACACTGGCCACGTTGTTCACACTCACGGCTAGGGCAGCCCCCCGCGAGGCCGGCACCGAGGCACAGGCATGGCTCAACTCGATGATGAATGCCGGTGCGGCAGGCGGCGCGGCCCTTGCCGGTCTCACCGCCAGGCAGCCCATCCTCGGCCTGGCCATTGCCGCCGGAGCTGCAGGCCTGGCTGCGCTGACAGCCATCTACGTACGGGCACGAGAGAAATCAATGAGCGGAACCTAAGGGCCGCCCACTAGCTGCTCGACAGGCACCTGGATTTCGGTGACCATCTGGTCTCGGTCGGCCGGGCAGCTCAGCGTGATCTCCCGATGGGCGCCTGCGCCCCGGTAGCCGGCCTGCTCAACCCACCGGCCGAGTGCCTGATAGATCGGCAGGCAGTAATCCATCGACCCGGCGTACAAGGTCGTAGCCGCCTGGCTGAACGCTGGCAGGTCCGTGATGGTGAACGAGCTGGCCTCAGCGGGCGCGCCATTCACCGGCATGCACGCATGCACGACTACGTGATCCTCATCGCCGGCGTCGGTGTAGTAGGCGATGCCAGGCCCGG
>Ga0335074_10008636_pt1 | contig 14167 bp, 3 predicted proteins | sample Lox_Sample_23_FD_206715 | JGI IMG/M metagenome (GOLD analysis project Ga0335074, IMG submission 206715) | Soil microbial communities from Loxahatchee National Wildlife Refuge, Florida, United States - Lox_Sample_2.3 | ecosystem: Environmental > Terrestrial > Soil > Wetlands | place: USA: Florida...
AGTCGAAAGCAAACGACGACCAAGAGGCGCACAGGAGATCGGAATCTTGAGTTGGGAGAGCAAGAGGAAAGCTGTTCCCAACTGCAATACGCGGTATAATAGTGGAAATCATTGTACGTTCGTTTTTTGAACTCGTGATCCCGCGCCAGCCAAGTAGCCATCCTAGATCCCAGCGTTCAGAGAGCCTGTCCTCAACATCCTGGTCTGCTATCCAGTAGCGAGGAATCGGGACTCTAGAAGGGTCGCTCTTTTCGTTTGCTTCCAGTCGGGGCAGTTCCGTGTCTTGACTTCCTTCAGGGCGTTTGCTGAAGCACGCGAGCCTGTGGTCGTAGAGGTCTACGAGCTTCGCTTCGTATAGCGGGACCATACGGTCTTCGCCTCGAATAAAAGCGTTGCCAATCAGCGACCATCCAGCGCGCTTCAGATCCTCTTGCGAGTGAAAGAGTCCAGCGTCGTTCGTCATGTCAAACATCCGCAAGAACAGGAGACCCCACGGATTGTCCTCCGGGTTGTCTCTCCAAAGAATAGGTAGTCGTCGGTAGATGTTTAGTGTGATGTCCGCGTCTCGTTGAGACCTAAACATCGGGCAAGTGCCAGTATTCGGGTTCACAAGAAGCAGATCTGAGGTGAGCATCTTAATGCGGGCTGCCGAAGATGATAGGTCGGTCGGATGACAGAGCAAGGTTGCAAATTCTGGTCGTTCCACTGCGATTCCATGTCCTGTGATGGTAAGGAGTGAGAATCGCGCTTTCCCGTGGCCTATCTCTTGCCAGATCCTAGGATTGGTAATGAAGTCGAACAGGGAAGCTAGTCGCAGATGAGATACAAGCATCCGAAAGAATGTGGATGTCGTGTGTTCCGTTGCGATGCCGGTTGGCACAATGATACCCGTGCGCCCACGTCCGTCAGCAATTGAGCAGCCGTTCTCAGCAAATATAGCGTAGGTGTTGATATCGCCTCGTCCAGTGAGCGGGTAACGGTTGGAATCGCGGAGCAAGTGACTCCAGCCATCGGCCTTCCGCAGTTCCTGCAGGAATGCTGCATATAGCGTCTGCTTGGACTCATCCTCGCTGCTGGCGAGCTTTCCTATCAGTTTTTTTCGGGCGGAGGCGTTGGGGGCTTTGGCGATCTCTTCGCTACGCGCAGCGAAGAATTCCTGTTCCTGGAGCTTGACTCGCTCCCATGGCGGGTTGCCGATGACGCAGGTGAAGCCACCGTCCCAGCCGGTCTGCTGGTCGATGTAGCGGGCGCCATTGCCGGTGCGGAAGATGTGGGGGAATTCGATGTGCCAGTGGAAGAAGCGGTACTGGCTGGCGATTCTCTCGATCTCCTCCTCGGCCTGGGCCAGTTCCAAAGTGTGGATTCCGGCGCTGAGTTGTTCCAGGACTGCCTGGGTGATCGCGGTCTGGCGGGTGTGTTCGTTCTTCGGCTGGACGAACGCGGCGCACCAGGCGTCTGCAGCCAGCTTCGCCTCGCGCAGTTCTTGCGATCCGGCGAGTTGCTGGGCGAGCCGCTGCTGGCGGATGTGCAGATCCTCCAGGCTGTCGGGCACTGCTCGGGTGATTTCGGCAGTCTGCTTAGCCAGGGCTGCGTTGGACACGGTGACGCCGCCTGGGCTGAACATGTCCCGCTGGCCTGCATGTTCGGTGGCGTTCTGCCTCTTGAGGGAGGCAACGACTTTGCGGTCGTCGCCTTGAAGGGGCTTGAAGGCCTCGTCGGGGATGCCCTGGCCGAGCAGGGCGGGGGTGACGCCGAGAAGGGAGTTGCCGACGCGGATGTTCTGGTCGAGGAAGGACAAGGGCTTGCCAGGCTCCATCGCTTCCATCCACAGCGACACCTTGGCCAATTCGGCGGCCATCGGGTTGATGTCCACCCCGTAGATGCAGCGGCCGACGATCCGCCGGAGCGCAGCGCGGACCACCGTGGCCGGGGGCTCGGATTCGCCGGTTTCCTCGGCGGCGATTCGCTTGGCGATCCGGCGGGCGGCTGCAACCAGGAAGTGCCCGGATCCGCAGGCTGGATCGCACACGGTGATGCCCAGGAGCGCTTCGATCCGCTTGGCGGGGGTGGGTTTGGCGCATGCCTCATCAAGGAGTGGGTCGAGGGCGGAGTCGAGCAGGCAGTCAACCAGTGCCGTGGGGGTGTAGTAGGAGCCAGTTTCCTTGCGTTCGTGGCCCGGCAGCGTTTCCAGGGTGTATGTGCGGGTTTGGTCATCGTAGCGGGGGACGTATTCGAGCAGACCTTCGTAGACGCTGCCCAGTTCCTCGGCGCCGAGGTTGCCGAAGTCCACCGGTCGGCGGCCGCCGCCTTCTCGTGAGGTGACGATTGACAGGGCGCGTACCGCGCCGAGCAGCGCCCGGTTGCCGAGCCGGGCTCCTGCCAGCGGCTCGTCGAGCGGAAGCGGGCGGCCTGGCACCAGTTCGGTTTCGAAGATCCCGCCGATCCCCGGCAGCCCCAGTTGCGGCACGCCGCCTTCGCTAGCGAGGGCGTCGAAGACGACCTGGACGGCGTCGTACAGGTCGCCGTGGCGGTCGCCGCGGCGGGTGCGGGCGAGCTTGCGGAGCCGGGCGGATGAGAAATAGGCCTCGTAGCGCTGTCTTGCCAGGCGTAGCCGTTGCGCGATTTCGGTGTTAGCGTCTTCTGGCCCGGGGTCGAGCAGGACGTCGCGGTCTTCGGCGACGAACCAGAACAGCAGGCGGTAGACCAGGCGCAGCAGGGAGCGGTTGAAGTCCTCGATCCGCAGCTCGCCGGAGCGCGGGTCGAGCCGGGCGCGCAGGTGCTGGTTGTTAGGGTGGGACAGGAAACCCGTACCTAGCAGGGAAATGGCTTCCTCGACACCGCGCCGTAGCAGGGCCAGGGCCCGCTGCCCCTGGTCGGCGGCGAATGCCCGCCACTGTTCCAGGTAGCACGTTGCCGGGCCGCCGTCGCCGATGGGGGTGAACCGGGTGGCGTGGCAGATCAGGTACAGGCAGACGAAGTCGCTGAAGATCTCCCCGTCGAAGATGGCTTCCAGATCGAACTCGAGGTAGGCCTGGCCGGCCAGGACTGTGGAGTCGCGCAGTAGCCGCAGTACCGACCCGTTGGACAGCAGCGCCCAGAGGAAATCGTCGGACCGGTTGAGCAGTTCCTGCAGCATGGCTTGCGGCGCCCGGGCGGTCACCTGGGGAGTCTTGTGGTCTAGATCGGTACGCCACCCGAGCAGGTGGACGGGCACCGGGCCGTAGCGATGGCTGACCGGGTAGCTCCTGTCGCCGAGTTCGACGGTCGCTTCTGCTGACAGCCTGCCGAACCCAAGTTCCCGCAGAAGGATGTGCAGCCATCGTTCCCGGGTCAGCCGCGCGGAGCCGGCCTCGGGCGAAGTTTCCACCCGGGTCTTGAACTCCTGCCACTTCTCCAATAGGTAGGGCCACACCCGGGATGCCTGCCGGCGCACAGACTCGCCGGGCTCTAGGCCGTACGTGTCCAGGCCGATACCCGGCACCCCGGTCTCAGCAGCATAGATCCGGCCGATCACATCCGACGGGAGCAGCCCGCCGGTGATCTTCAAGGATGCGAACGTCTCGGTCATCGGGCGGCTCCGGCCCCGGGCAGGTACACGTATACACCGAGCACATCGGCGGGCTTCTGGGCACGGACGCTGACCTGACGCCGGACCCGCTGCCCGGATGCCTCTCGGACCCGAAGGTGCGACTCGCGCAGCCGCCCGGCCAGATCGTCAGCGAAGTGGCCGAGGTGGGCCTCCAGGTCCGGCAGCCCGGCAATGGCCCGTTCGGTGAAATCGATGGCCTGATCGGGCGGCACGTTGCCGCTCGGCGTCGCGGCGAGAAGGCCCCGCATGGCTTCTTCGTCCAGCCATTCGGGTTCGGCTGACGGCCCGCGGAACGCCAGGATTTGCGCGTCCTCGGCGACTATCTGCCGGGCTTGTTCGCGGCCGGGCAGACCGACGTGCATGCGGAAGCGGGCCAGCAACAGGGTGGTGCGCCGCTGGACCGCTTCGGTGCGCATGACGCCGCAGCGTCGCGCGGGCCGCAGATCGGGTGGCAGGGACGGATCGAGGGCGCTGTCAAGGACGTAGCGGGCGATGGCGGTGACGTCCGGGTCGGTGCGGTCCAGCCGCGCGGCGCGGGGCGGGACCGGCAGGTCGCGGTGGAACGGCAGAGGCTCGGCATGGCCGGGCGCCAGCGCGTCACGCAGCCCAATGGGCAGTGGCTTGGTGGTCGCCGTGTACCCGAAACCGGTGCCGGTGACCTGGGCGTGCAGAGCCCGCAGCGCCTCGGCCGTGAAGCCCGCGATCTCTTCGCCGGAGCCGAGGCTCGCGCGGATCTCAGCCAGTTCCCGGGCGACCTCACCAGGCTGGATGCCGTACTGGGCGAACTTGGTGCGGGACTGCTTCTCCCGGGCGGCGGCGCTGTCCCATTCCCGGTGCAGCTCGTCGCGGCGCTCGGTGGGGAAATCCAGAGCCAGCTGCTCACCATGATCCTTGCTGAGCAGCAGCCCTTCCAAAATGGCCTGCACCACATCGTCGCTGCGGTCAGGCACCGGTACCGAGACACCCAGAGCTTTGCGGATCTGCTCGTGTTTGCGCAGCAGAACATTCAGGACGATGCCGTCGATCCCGTTGTCGGTGCCATACATGGTGACCGCCCGCACGGTAGGCGCGAGCTGGCCGAACCGGTCCACGCGGCCCTCGCGCTGTTCGTGGCGGGTGGGATTCCACGCCAGGTCGTAGTGGACGACGGCCTGGAAGTGCTGTTGCAGGTTCACGCCCTCGGACAGGCAGTCGGTGGCCACCAGCAGCGGCCGCCGCCCCTGCTGGCCGGTCAGCTCGTCGATGCGGGCGATCCGCTCGTCAGGCGGCAGTGTGCCGGTCACGGCCGTGACCGCGTACCCCGGTCCGAGCGCCGTGGCCAGGTGGTCGGCCACGTACTCGGCAGTGTCGATGAACCGGCAGAACACGATCGGGTTGAACCCGTCGAGCAGCAGGCCAGTGACCGCCTTGGTGGCTTCGGCGAGCTTGCGGTCCCTGGCTCCCTCCAGTGCCCGGGCCCGGCGGGCGAACTGGCGCAGTCGGCGACGCTGCGGGGTGTCCCCTTCGGCGGTGTCGTCGTCGGCCCCGCCCGCCGCGTCGGCTGACTCGTAGGTTTCCTCGTCCGGCAGGTCCAAGACCGCGGACCGGCCGAGCTGGTCGGCTTCTGCCACGTCCTCGGCATCCAGGTTGCTGGCCCGGGTCTGCAGCGTGACCGCCGCCGCCCGGGGCGAGGAGGCCAGCGCCCGCAGGAGGGCAAGCGCCGACCAGTACCGGACCCGCTGCCGGACCGGGCCGCCCCCACGATCTTGCACGGACTCACGGGCGTAGGCGAGGACGTCCGTGAACAGGTCCTTATACTCCGGCGACAGCGGGTACGGGCTTTCGCGGCTTAGCCGGTCCTGCGGGAAAGGGGTGTCGCCGAGGAACGAGCGGATGTCGGCGCGGCGCCGCTGGACGAAATGCGTCGCTAGCCGTTCCCGGCCGGCCACGGAATCCAGATCGACGTGGGCGAGGATGGGTTCGAGCAGGCCGAGCAGGTTGCGGAACGCCTCGTCCTTGCCGCTGTGCGGGGTAGCGGTGACGAGTATCAGGTGCCGGGTGGTGTCGCTGGCCAGCCGGCTGACCAGTTCGTGGCGGAGCATCCGGGACCGGCCGCCGGTCCCGTCGTTCACGCAGGTATGGGCCTCGTCGATGATCAGCAGGTCGGGGCAGCCGTGCCAGAACTGTTCCCGCAGGCCGGGCCGCTTGATGAAGTCGGTGGACACGATGACATGGCGGTGCCGGTCAAAGAGGGTCTCGCCCTGCAGGAGGTCGCGTTCCAGCTTGCGGATCGTGCCCGGCAGCACCAGCTCAGCGCGGATGCCGAATTTGGTCGCCAGTTCCTGCTGCCATTGATCGGCCAGCGCGGGGCTGCACAGCACTGCCAGGCCGGTGGCGTCTCCCTGTTCCAGCATCTCGGCGGCGACCAGTGCAGCCTCGATCGTCTTGCCGATGCCGACGTCATCGGCGATGAGCAGCCGCACGGCGTCTTGCCGCAGTGCCATCAGCAGCGGCACCAGTTGGTAGGGGCGGGGCTCGACGGCGAGGCGGGCAAGGGACCGGAACGGCCCGGCGCTGGCGCGGAACCCGATCCGCAGCGCTGTGCGCAGCAGCCCGGCGCTGACCGCGGTTCCAGCGTCGTCGGGGTCGGGCGGCTGGAAGGCGGCCGGGCTGACCTGCTCCAGGGCAGGGAACACGCCGGTGACCTCGTCGTCGCCGCCGCCGAGCGGACGCAGCACCAGGAAGTCCGGGGGAGCGGAGTCCGGGAGCACCACCCAGTCCCGGCCACGGGCCTGTACCAGGGTTCCCACCCCGAACCCGGTTTTGCCGGGCGTTACCGTCGTGCTTGTCACCGCGTCCCTTTCGGTCATCGGGTGCCGAAGATGCTGGGGTAGCGGGCTGTTACCGCCGTCCAGCCGTCCTCGCCTGCCACTGTGATGACGCTCCAGCCGAGGTCGCGGAGGTCGTCTTCCGCCCGTTCCCCGCGGCCTTCGCCAACTCCGCGCGCCTGGTCGCGGTCACCGGCGACGAAGACAGCCGCACTCCCGTCCCGCAGCCGGTACACCAGATCCGGGCAGGCGCCTGCGACCTCAGCATCCACCTCGTCCGGCAGCCGGTAGTCGCGGGAGCGGAGCCAGTCGAGGAATGCCGCTGCGGCCGGGTTGCGCGGGACGGGCAGGTCGTCGGCCGTCCCGGCCGGACCCGGCTCGCTCCCGGCCGCCTCTGGCTGGTCTGCGTTCGCGGCGGCGAGCTGCAGCATCAGGTCTTTGACCAGGTGGCGGTTGAGCATGCCGTGGACGTTCTGGTTGGCGTAGGACAGCAGGCACTCATAGCAGGCCAGCACGCAGCGTTCCCGCCCGGGCTCGTCGCGGCTGCGGTCCTCGCCGGTCACCGGGTCGAAGTGCATGATGTCCAGTGCGGTCCGGGCGGCTCGCGCCAGCTCTCGCTGGTCACCGACCAGCCGCCGCAAAGCGCCGGCGCCGCCTTCCGCGCTCTCGACCAGCAACGCCCGGCCGCGATTCTCGGGGTCGGGCAGCATCTCGCTGGACAGCTCGCTGTCTTCGAGCTGGAAGGCGGCTTCGATGCCGCGTTCGAGCGCGATCGCGGTGGTGACCGCGGTTTCGGGGTTCACTGGGTGGGCGAGCCGGGCCACGAGGAGGTTGCGGCGGTCCTCAACGTAGGGGATGACGCGCTGAGCGCGCTTGACGTCCTTGGCGGAGTCCAGTTCCGATTCCTCCGGTGTCGCTTCCCCCTCGGGTTCGGTTTCCCGGAGCCACTTCCCCGTCGTGATGTCGATCATGTAGCCGTGCATGTCACGGTTGCGCCGGCGGCGCAGGCCGATGTTCGCGCGCCGCACGGTCGCCGAGTCGCCATACGCGAGGTCTAGCAGGGGGCCGTTATCACCGTTCACTGTGACGTCGAGGCGGCCGGCCTTAGCGCCGTGCTGGGCGAACCGGTAGGAGGTCTGCAGCTCGAAGCCGGCGCGGCGCCGTTCTTCTTCATCGGAGGAGATCCGGTCCCGGCGGCGGGTACGCACGGCGGTCAGGCGAAGCAGGGACCGGGTGGTGTCGCGCAGCGGCTGGGCGCAGTTGTCGCACAGGTCGATCCCAACGACCTCGTCGTGCAGGTAGCCGCAGTCGGCGCAGCGGCGGGCGCTGCCGGTCGCCAGCCCGTCCTGGCCGGGGCTGGCTGGCGGGAGCTGAACGCTGAACACCTGGTAGCGGGCGCCCTCGTGGTAGATCACGGCGCTGGGGCCGAACTCGCTGATGCCGATGAACCGGGGCCGCTGGATATAGTCGCCTTCCCGGCGGCCGGTCAGGCCGGGGATATAGGCAGCCAGCGGCAGCCGCGGGAACGAGTACCCGGGCAGGAAGCCTTCGGAGGCGAAGTACCGGTAGGAGTAGAAGTCGGTCTGGAAGTCGGCGGCGTCCTCGTTGCGGAGGAGGCTGAGCTGGATGCGCGCATCAGCTGCCCGCCTGCTTGCATTGTCCCGTTCCCTGGCCGGGACGGAGATGTCGACCGAGCGGCGGGATTGGACATGGAATTCCTCCAGGGCCACCCGGTAGAGCTCCTGCCAGCGCTGGCAGGCGTTGCTGAATCGCTGCGGGGCCTGGGCGATGGCATCTTCGATCCAGCTTTCCCGCCACCAGGGTGCCCGCGTGAAGTCGCCGAGGAGGCTGCCGAGGACCGCGCGCGCCCGCTCGGCGGTGCGGCGCGCGGCCGCGGGGCCGGCGAGCCGCTCCCGCACCTTGGGGAGCAGTTCCAGCGTGGGCTGGTCCCCGGTCACGTCGAGCAGATCGGTCAGCGAGCTGTGCAGGTCCTGGCTGGTCTCCGCCAGCCAGACCGCGTGGACGTGCGAGCGGACCAGATCCTCGTTGGCCAGGTCCAGCCGGGGTGGAGCCACCGAGCCGCCGACCATGGCCGTGGGCCGCCGGAAGTAGTACTGGTCGTGCGCATTCCCGGTGGCGCAGTAGGTGACCACTAGCGCCGGCTGCCCGGACCGCCCCGCCCGCCCGGCGCGCTGGGCATAGTTCGCTGGGGTGGGCGGCACGTTGCGCAGTGCCACGGCGCTCAGCGCGCTGATGTCGACGCCGAGTTCCATCGTGGGCGAGCAGTACAGCACAGGCAGCTCGGCTTCGCTGAACTCCCGTTCCCGCTCCTGACGGTCGGCGGGCGGGACCTGGGCGGTGTGCTCCTTGGAGCGCAGCCCGGCGAGCGTGGCGGCGACGGTCTGGTACAGATCCCGGAAGAACGGGTTGACCCGCGGGCCTTTCTCGTTGTCCAGCGTGCGCCGCACCCGGTCTTCGGTGCCCGACTTCCCGTCCCCCGCCAGCCAGTTGATCACGGCGGCACGAAGCCGGTAACCGGGCGCGCCGTCGCCGTTGGCGGGCACCGTTTCGGTCAGCAAGCCGGTGCCACACAGGACCTCGAACAAGTCAGTGATGATCTCCTCGGCGTCCGGGGCGCCGAGCTTGATCTTCTGGTTCGCGTACTCGCGGATCAGGAAGCGGCCGAACATGCTGCGTCCTGAAAGGAACAGGTTGAAACGCGGCAGGCTGCGCTTGCCAGGGCCCGGGAAGGCGACCCCCGCCACCGGCGGCTGTTCCCGTTCGGGCAGCGACCAGGGCTCCTTGAGGTGCTGGTTGGACAGGCGCCTCACCCGGTCGAAGCCGTCTTCGCTCAGGCATTCGACGTCGATGGCGAGGTTGCGCCGCAGTTCGTCCAGCAGCGCCGCCGCCACCTCTTCCCGGTGCTCTGGATCATCGTCGCGGAGCGCGTAGTGGCAGTCCGTCCAGGACGGGGGATCGGCTGCTATCTCCCGCAGGTCCCGGTAGCGGATGCGCAGCAGACCGGTCTGCTCAAGGTTGGGCATAGTCACTCGCCAGCCGCGTTCCAGGTCAAGGTAGAGGCGGTAGCCGGTGACCTCACGCAAGGCGCGCCACGCCTCGTCGCGCTGGCTGAACCTGGCGCCTGGCGTGCGGGCGAAGTCCGCCATGGACAGGCCGAGGGCATCGGTGACCCGCTGGGCCACCACCTCGTCGGTCAGCCCATCCGGGCTGGCGGCTAGCGCCCGGTACAGGGCACCGCGAAGCTGGGTCACCTGAACGAAGTCGTTGAAATGCCCGGCCTGCAGGGAGGCGTCCTGCCGGTTGTCCACGAAAGCCAGCAGCTTCCGGGCCCTCTCGTCAAGCGCTCCTTCCCAGCGCCGCAACGCACGGACGACGCTGGCTGAGATCAGGGACATCGCCGAGCTGCGGCCCTCGGCCGAGAGCTTGGCCAGCTTGGCGAAGTCGTTCCCGCGTGCCTGCTCATATGACGCCCGGCACCGCAGGCAGAATCGGAACGGGCTGGAAACGTACGTCGCATAAGTTCCGGCATCCGAGCCTGTCTCCCGTCCCGTCACGTCCACGTGCACCGGTTCCGGGAGTGCTTTCAGTCGGCCGGGGTCAACCACCTGGCCCTCGACAGGGTCATAGCGCAGCCAGGAGTACGGCAACCTGCCGTCCTCCAGCACCTGCGCGAGCGTGGCCGGCCACGGCTGGTCTTCACTGACATAGATGTAACCGCTGGCTTCGTCCCCGCCGCTCGCATCGTTGTCCCGTCGCGCCTGATACCGGTGGCCTCCGCCGTCCTCCAGCCGGGTCACCGCGAGGTACTCCTGCCCGCACTCGCGGCAGAAGGCGGTGGGTACCAGGATCCGCTGCACGCCGCCTTCGCTGTCACCTGGCGCGGCGACCTGGTAGGTGCTCGTGATGTGCCGCGCGCTAGGTGATTCCAGCGTCACGTAGACGTTGTCGCCCTTGGACAGGAACTGGTGCACCCGGAATGCGAACACCGGACGACCTGTCGCCGGGTTGGCAATGCGTGACCCGGCCTGCAAAACATCTTTGATCGCTGTCAGGCAGGTGTCGTGGCTGACCCCGGTTTCCGCGGCCAGGAGCTCTGCGGCTTCCGGCAGGGTCAGCGGCTGACGGCGCCGGGTCGGCGCGTCAACCGGTGAGCCGGGCTGGAAGCCGAGCGTCTGCTCGGCCCAGGCCGCGAGCGGGTCTCTGATGAACTCCGGATAACCCGTGGCGGTGAACGGTTCTGTGACCCGCTGGCGCAGCGTGTCCGGGCTGACCGTGGCCCGGTCCGTGACCCGCTCCAGGGTTTCGCCGATCACGTGGTCCGGCTCCACCGCCACGCCGAACAGCGTGGCCGCCACCGAGGCGACGGCATTGCGCTGGTCGGCAGCCCTGCCCTCGGTGGTCATGGTGGCTGAGGTGCCGACGCATTGCAGCGCGGCGCCGCCGCAAGCGTCCCGCAGCCGACGGGTCAGCAGCGCGACGTCGGCACCCTGGCGCCCCCGGTAGGTGTGCAGCTCGTCGAGGACCAGGAACTGGAGTCCGCGGGCTGCTTCGATCAGGCGGCGTTCCCGAGGGCGGGTCAAGACCAGCTCCAGCATCACGTAGTTCGTGAGCAGGATGTCCGGCGGGTCGTCAATGACCAGCTGGCGGGCTTCCTCGTTCTCCTGGCCGGTGTAGCGGGCGAAGGTCACCGGCGGCTTGCCAGAAGAACCGGTGCCCAGGAATTTGCCCAGCTCACCGAGCTGGCTGTTCGCCAGCGCGTTCATCGGGTAGACGACGATCGCCTTGATCCCAGACCGCCAGCTGCCGTCCTCCTTGGACCGCAGTACCCGGTCAACGATCGGGATGATGTAGGTCAGGCTCTTCCCCGATCCCGTCCCGGTGGTCAAGACATAGCTGCGGCCGCTGCGGGCGATCTCCACCGCCTGGCGCTGATGGCGGTGCAGCCGCAGAACCGGGCCAGCCGCCCCGCTCGCATCGTCCTTGAGACGGAAGATCCGCTCACACTCGGGATGCAACAGACCCGCCTGCACAAGTTCGGTGATGGTGCCGCCCGGGGCGAAGTTCGGGTTCAGCGAGATCCACGGATCGGGCCACTGGTAACCCTCGGCCATCCGCTCCGCAACATGAGCCTTGATCCCCGGATCAAGGACGTCCACGAAGCTGGTGGTGTACTCCTGGTAGTCCGCCACCAGCTGATCACGGACACCGAATACGTCCATAAGCGAGCCTCACTCACGCGCTGTGCCCCTATTGGCACCGTACGTCGACCCCGGTTGGCGCGCGAGGGAACGGCTAACTGCTGATCGCGATCTCAAGTCGATTAGGTAGGTAACCAGTGCGCTGTCCCTCTGGCGCTGTAGCGAATATGCCGCAATTGACCTCGGTGAGCTACTGGTTCCCAACGACGTGGCGGCTCAAGGTTGTGGCAAGGGACGGGGGAGTCATCAAGCTCCCAGTGCATAGCGTAAGTACAGTACCGACCGGCCCAGGCCAGCCCGGGGCGACGCTGGAGATGACCGATCGCCCGGATGAGGTGGCCGCCCACGAGCCAGGCCGGTGCTGCGGGTGCGGCGCCGGGCTGGCCGACGCAAGGCGACGTCCCCGGGGAGCGGCGCGGCGCAGGGCGTCGTGTTTGGTGCGGATTGGCCGACTGACCGGGCTGTTCACCGCCAGTGATCATGAACGTACTCGCATGCTTGCCTGATGGGCAATGAGTGTGAAGCGTTGCCTCGCCGTACGAAGAACTCGGCGGGGCCGTCCTTAGCGACCAGGAACACAGGCCGCCGGGACGGGCTGACATCCACCCGGCAGATCTGAACGCCGTTGACATACGGAAACCCGACCGTCACCAGTGGGTGGGGGTTAGAGCTGACGTTGACAGACAGTGCATCGCGAAACCTCAACTCGAAACCGTCGACGTTCTTTTGTTTCGAGAAGTCTTGCAGGTCATCCTGGAGACCCACCGGTTCGCCGCCGTCTGCCACGCCGATCAGAAGCGTTCCGCCCTCGCTGTTAAGGAAGGCGCAAACAGTCTTCATGCTCGCCTTCAGCACTTCCGTGCTGCGCTTCTGCAGCTGCGCGTCCCATCGCATTGTCTGCTTGAACTCAAGCGAGGCGCTCTCCCCGCCAGCTATCAGCGACTCAAGATCGGCTGCCCGCTCGATGTCACGAAGCTCGCCGAGGATTTCCTCGGCGCTCTTCGGCCGGTCTTCGCGGTCGGCGGCCAGCATTGACAGGATCAGCGTGTCCAGGCGCGGAGGAACGCCTTGCCGCAGCCGGAACGGCGGCAGCACCTGGGCCGGAACTCCGCCGACAGAAGGCAGGGCACCAGTCAGGAGCTCGTACAAGACAGCGCCGAGAGAATACAGGTCCGCCCGATGATCCGGCGGGGCACCACTTAGCAGCTCTGGGGCGGCAAAACCCTCGGGTTTGAGGGGCACGACCGCACCGGTGGCGGCTTCCTCGGTTGAGATAGCCTGATCGAAATCGCCCAGGTGGGCTACACCCCGCTCGTCGAGCAGGACGTTCGTCGCGGCGACATCTCGGTGGATGACGTCTCGCCCGTGCACGTGAGCAAGCGCCCGGCACAGCTGCCGGGCCGTGCGGAAGAACTCGCCAAGCGGCACCTGCGAACCGCTGGCCTGAAGATATCGGCAGTGATCACGGAGCCTGCCGCGAGGAAGGTACTCGAACACAAGGTACGGATCAGGCGCATCAAGGTCGAAATCATGCAGCGTGACGACGCAATCGTGCCCTCCTACCTTGCCCATCATCTCCACTTCTCGCTGGCTCGCGGCGGAAGCAGGGCCTGAATCCATGACGGCAAGGGCAACCTGCCGGCGTCCGCCCGCCTTGATGTCCGATGCCAGATAGGTCCATTTACGCTCGCCGTGGGCAATGACACGCTCGATGCGGTAGCGGCCAGCGAAGACGCGACCTGCAGAAAGGGGGGCATCCACGATTGAAGTCGTCTTCTCAGCCATTCTCTGCCGCTCCTTATGGGGCACACTGACGAAGGTACGTCATCCATTCGACGCCGAGACGGTCATCTTGGTTGGCACCAAGCACACCAGCGCCGCGCCTCCACATGCAGCGCGACGCATGTGGCTGCGATGGATGGGCGGTTCGCACCCACCGGCCAAGCCATCGGACAATAGCCGTCAGCCGTTACAGACCCCCGGCCCGCCACTACCGACGTATGGGGACGCAGGTAATGCGGCCGCTCCCGAGCCGCCTTGTGTCTGAGGGCGCTGCGGTCGTGTCGTAGCGTCCGTGAGGCAGGACGGGCTGCCTGCCGACAATGCCAGCACTCAAATGACGGACGCGACCCGGAGCAGCCCGCGCCGTACATCACAGGTAGTCGCAACGAAGCTTTCCCCGCAAGCGCATCGACCCGTGCCAGTCTCGTCTTCCACGTCAAGATCCCTGAAAGCCGGGCCCCGGGGCCCGGCACTGGCGGCAACGTCTTGTGAGACGACAGCGCCCCGTGGCCAACTAACTTGACCCGCCAGACACGCCAAACCTGAGACAGGGCACTCACGCGATCTTGTGCCAAGTTCACTGAGACAACGAGCAGATGCGTCAGATTGACTGAGACTGCGCCAGTCCAACTGAGACAGGACACACACAGTCACGCCAGCAGGGGGAGCCGCCCGCGAGAACTCAACTTTACATAATGTACATTATCGGCGCTTAACCCACGGGAGTTGCATCGGATGCAAGGACTCCCGGCTTAGCCTCGGGCTTTCGT